>Ga0105099_10001219_pt1 | contig 16392 bp, 13 predicted proteins | sample PPLLak3cmMay2015_2_FD_79138 | JGI IMG/M metagenome (GOLD analysis project Ga0105099, IMG submission 79138) | Freshwater sediment microbial communities from Prairie Pothole Lake near Jamestown, North Dakota, USA - PPLs Lake P8 Core (1) Depth... | ecosystem: Environmental > Aquatic > Freshwater >... | reverse complement strand
CAGGCGCTGCAGATGGGAGACTTCCTTGATATCGGTACCGTCGATGGCAACAATGACGTCACCCTGTTTGATTCCCGCCTTGGCCGCGGGACTCCCGGCGACAACCTCGTTGACGAGTGCTCCGGCTGCCTTTTTCAGGCCGAAGGAAGCAGCGATGTCCTCGGTAACCGGCTGAATGGAAACACCCAACCAGCCGCGGCTGACGGTTCCCTTGCTGATGAGCTGTTCCACCACGTGTTTGGCCATGTTGATGGGGATGGCAAAACCGATCCCCTGACCCGAGGCGACAATGGCGGAGTTGATGCCGATAACTTCGCCATGTATATTGAGGAGCGGCCCCCCGGAATTCCCCGGATTGATCGAGGCATCCGTCTGGATGAAGTCTTCGTAGGTCTCGATCCCCATGTTGGAGCGGCCGGTAGCCGAGACAACACCAACGGTGACCGTTCGGTCGAGGCCAAAGGGATTACCGATTGCTATGGCCCACTGTCCCACCTGCAGCTTCGACGAATCACCCAGAACCGCTACCGGCAGAGGCTCCTTGCTATCGATCTTGATAACGGCAATATCGGTTTTCGGATCGCCACCCACGACCTTACCGGTGTAGACGGTGTCGTTCGATAGCTTGACCTTGATGGTTTCGGCATCCCGGACCACATGATCGTTGGTCAGTATGTAGCCGTCACGATTGATGATGAAACCTGATCCAAGGCTGGCATCTCTTCGGAAGCGGGGTTCGTTGCCATCGGAAAAATCGTGAAAAAACGGAGAGAACTGAAAGAGTGGCTGGACAAGCTTTTTCTTGCTGATGGTGGAGATATTGACAACAGAGGGAGTTACCTGCTTCACGAGAGCAGTAAAGGCCAGCTGGGTGGACAGGATATCCTTCGGCACGGTCTTTACCGGCGCATCCGCCGACCCCTTGCGATTTGATTCGTAAAAAAGAACCCCTTCCTTCCTCTCACACCCGGAAGAAAGCATCAGGGTCAGCAGTACAACAATGTAGGGTATGGAGCGAAACCCTCTCATAAATTTAACCTCGCCTAACCTTTGGAATTTCGGGGATAATTGTGGACAGGGTAGCCAAAAAACATCGGAATGTCAATGCAATTCCCCCGGAAACCCTGACGGACGGGCTTGTAACAAGCATGCTTCTGCTTCCGGCATTTTTAGCTTTTCTTGCCACGATTTTTCTGCTACAGCAGGCATCTGGCATCCTTATTCCCGCTTCGGACCACATGCGGGAAAAACCATCATACCGGAGCCCCCATGGACAAAATACTCCTCATTACCGGCATTTTCTGCCTTGCATTGATTCTCCGCCGTGCCGGGGTAGTCCGGGAAAAGCACCTGACCCTCCTGGTACGCTATGTCCTCACATTCTCACTGCCATGCCTGACCCTCTTGACCATCGGCACCCTTGACCTGCGACATGCCCACTTCGACATTGCGGTCATCGCCTGGGTCGTGATGCTTGCCGGTGCAGTGATTTCCTATGCCGTCGGGAAAATCATCCGGCTCGAAGACGCAAGACTGCGTGTCTTCATTCTTGTCTCGACCTTTCCCAATACCGCCTTGCTCGGCTACCCGCTCTCCTATGCGCTCCTTGGCGAAACCGGCCTCTCCTATGCCGTCATTTACGACCAGCTGGGCATGTTTCCCGTTTTCCTTACCCTTGGTTTTTTCGTAGCAGGAGGAAAGGAAAGTCTTTTCCACTGCCTGAAATTCCCCCCTTTTCTGGCACTCCTGGCAGCTCTTGCCCTCAACATCGCCGGGATCAGTTTTTCAGCTCCCTTCACTACAGTTCTCGGCTGGCTCGGCTGGACAACACTCCCCCTTACCATTTTCCTCATCGGAGCCAGGGTCCAATTCAGCTCGCTGCGGGATATCAAACCCGTTGCGGCCTGCCTCAGCCTGAGGATGTTTCTCATCCCCCTTCTGCTGCTGATCACCTTCGAGCTAGTGGGAAAACACGGGCTGCCCTATCGAGTGACGCTCCTGGAGACAGCCATGCCACCGGCCCTGACAACAAGCATCATCGCCCTCCAGTACCGGCTTGACGAGGAATTCGCCATCGCCTGCATCAGCGCGGGATCCCTGCTTTGCATTCTTCTGTTTACCTTCGGCTTGATATTTTTCTGACGTACTGACCGGATGGATCTGAAAGCCGCAGTGGTTGACGGCCCCCCTGCTTCTCGATATGGCCTCCCTCCCGTTCCTTGACATCAAGTATTTCTCTGGTATTAGTGGCCCATAATCCCATCCCCTGATACACGGAGGTTCGTATGAAACTGCTCGCTACCCTAGTCACCGCCACGCTTCTCACATCATCCGTTGCTCTCGCCGGCATGCCGAAAACCTACCAGGTAACCGGTCCGGTGCTGGACGTCAAGCCGGACATGGTGACCATCCAGAAAGGGAAAGAGAAGTGGGAGATCGCCCGCGATAAGGATACCAAGGTCACCGGCGACCTCAAAGTGGGATCCAAGGTCACGATCCAATACCGGATGAAGGCCGCGAGTATCGAAGCAAAGAAATAAATGGCACTAGCGCCGCACCCCTCTCTTTTCTCCCCGAAGTGCGGCAGATCACTCGACAGAAGCCCCTGTTGCCATCTCCCCCAGGAGCCTGTCGGACTTAGGAAATCAAAGCGAACATTAGGCTGGGCGAGGACAGATTTTGTCGATTTTGCAGGGCAATAGTTGTTCTATTGACCAAAAAAGCGGCGGAATATGGACCGTCCAGACGGATAGCATATTTACCCTAAGTCCGACAGGCTCCTCACAGCGCCACTGCCTCGTGATATCAATCCTTGCGAAAGTTCACAGGTGCGCCTAAAATTACTTCGTATCGCCCGAGGACATCGGTAGATAAAATATTACACGGGAGGAAGTTTCCATGAAAAAGAAAATCGGCGTGGTACTTTCCGGATGCGGAGTGAGGGACGGCAGCGAGATCCACGAAGCGGTGCTGACCCTGCTGGCAATCGACAGGAACGGAGCCGAAGCGGTCTGCATGGCTCCGGATATGGAATTTTCCGAAGTGAATCACCTGACCATGGAGGAAACGGGGGCAACGAGAAACGTTATGGTGGAATCGGCACGGATCGCCCGCGGCGCCATCCGAAACATCAAACAGGTACAAGCAGCCGACCTGGATGCGATCATCTTTCCCGGCGGTTTTGGCGCGGCCAGGAACCTCTGCAACTTTGCTGACAAAGGATCGGCTGCGGCCACTCAACCGGACGTTGCCCGTCTCATCCGGGAAATGGCGGAGGCAAGAAAACCGATTGGCGCCATCTGCATTGCCCCCGCACTGATCGCGGCGGTACTCGGCAAGGAATACGCACCTTCCGTTACCATCGGCAACGATGCCGGCACGGCGGCAGCCATCAACCAGACCGGCAGCACGCATGTGGAGTGCCCGGTCAGGGAATTCGTGGTGGACAAGGAACACAAGATTGTTTCCACCCCCGCGTATATGCTGGCGACCCGGATATCAGAAGCTGCCGAAGGAATCGAGCAGACGGTGAAGGCCCTGCTGGATCTGATCTAGACATCCTGTGCCCGACAAAAGGCACATCCTGCTCAAAAAACAGGCATTCATGATCCTCTTTCCCGAGGCGACAAAAGGTTCATGGGTGTCTATGCAGTACTCCCGGCGTCTCCATGACAAAGGCCCGGAAGCCCATCCCTATGCGGGAAAAGGCCTGTCGGGCCTTTGCTTTTTCTGGCGAAAATGTGTGACAGGCGCCAATCGGTTCGCCGTTCGAATAGTGGGGTTTTCTCACTGGCACAATTCATGAAACAACAAAATCAGCGAAAAAAAGAAGCCTGTCCACTAGCTGACAAAAGCGTCTATTTTTCCCTCCTTGGGCGACCGCACGGTCGCCCCTTTTTTTATCCCGTCTCCAGCATATACCCCACATTGGCAGGATGGAACTCGCCGGGAAATTCCCGCTGCAGCCTCGCCGAAGCGGCAAAACCGGTGCAGTGGCTTGCGCTGATCTTGCTGATCCCGAAAGTGCGCAATGCCCTCACGGTCGCTTCCGTCTGATCGGGAGAGCAGAAATTGAGATGAGTGCCGCCGATCACGGCGTAGACCCGCTCCTCGCCGGTCTTTTCCCGGGCATGCTCAATGGTGTTCACCAGCCCTGCATGGCAACAGCCCAGCAACAGGACAAGCCCTTTCGAGGTCTTGATTACCAGTGACTGGTCATCCTCCAGCGGATCGATTTCGCGCCCTTCAGGATCGCGGAACATGCCCCGGTCCCCCTTCTCGAAGACGGTTTTTCGCGGCACCTCTCCGGTGAGGAAAACGCAAGGGGAAATCTCCCGGAAGCGATGATCAAGATTGAAGCGCGCCTTCATTCCCCGCAGGAAGGCCTCGTCGCAGGGTATGCCGATTGGAATGCTTTCGCCGTTATCCTTGACCCGGTAGCGCCGGGAAAAAACCGCGGGGTGGGCATAGACCTCCTTACCGCCACAATTTCTCAGCAAAGGCAGAAGGCCGCCGGTATGGTCGCAGTGTCCATGAGAGAGGACCACCTGCTCAACCCGGTGCAGGTCGCGATTCATTCTTACTGCGTTCCGCAGCAGGGTCTCTCCCATGCCGGTGTCAAAGAGGATGTTCAGCCCTTCGCCCTCCAGCAAGGCGGCAAAGCCATGCTCACCCAGGGTTCCGGAAACAGGACCAACGGTGTTCTCGCAGAGGACGGTTATCCGGAGCTTATTCTGCATGATAGCCTTTCGGGAATCGCGGCACGCCAAGTTTTACCAGAATGGTAATCATCGGGCACCAGTTGCTGAAACCCGACTGAAACAGATTCAGACCGATAAAGGCGGTGAACCAGAGCCAGTTGAGGTTCACCTTCACGGCCAACAAAACCGACAGCATAATAAATGCGCCGGCGATGATTCTCAGCAATCGGTCAATGTACATGGTTTTTCCTCCTTGGAAACCGCAACTTCTCTCACACCTTACCTTGTTCCTTTCACCTTTTACCTCTTATTCCATTTTCAAATCGGCACTATTTCCAACCACCCCCAGCCGCTCCTACAATAGGAGGGATTAGGGGTGGTAAAGTTTCGCCCTCCCTGCACCTTCCTTCCGCCGCTCCACCAGGTAATACAGCACTGGTATCGTCACCCGCGACAGGGTGGTGGAGGCAATCTCGCCGCACATGAGAGCAATCGCCAACCCCTGGAAGATCGGGTCGAAGACGATCACGAAACTGCCGACCACAACAGCGGCACCGGTCAGGAGCATGGGCCGGAACCGGACCGCACCCGCCTCAATGATCGCTTCGTCCAAGGCAAGCCCCTCGCGCCTTTTCAGTTCGGCGAAGTCGATGAGGATGATGGAGTTACGAACAATGATTCCGGCCAAGGCAATAAAGCCGATCATGCTGGTAGCGGTAAAGAAAGCGCCGAACAGTGCATGACCCGGCAGGATTCCGATCAGAGTCAGGGGTATGGGCGCCATGATCACCAGCGGCGTGGTGAAGCTCCGGAACCAGGCCACCACCAGGACGTAAATGAGGACCATTACCGCGCCGAAGGCGATTCCCAGGTCGCGGAACACTTCGTAGGTAATGTGCCACTCGCCGTCCCACTTGATTGACGGCCGTTCCTCGCTCCATGGCTGCCGGGAGGCTAACTGGCCGACCCGGTAGCCGTCAGGAAGCTTTATTTTTTCAATCTCCTTGCCCATTTTCAGGATGGCATAGACCGGGGCTTCGATCTCACCTGCAACATCCCCGATCACGTACACTGTGTTCTTCAGATTTTTCCGATAGATGCTCTTGTTTTCGATTCCCCTGCTCACACGGACCAGCTGGGACAGCGGAACAATGCCGCCCGGCGAAGGAACATAGATGGAAGAAAGCGCTTCCAGCGAGCTTCTCCGGTTCTGGGGAAGCCGCACGTTGACAAGCACCGGCTCTTTTTCCGCCGACAGGTGCAAGAGCCCCGCATCCATGCCCCCCAGTGCGGTACGCAGGGTTTTTACCACGTCATCAGAGGAAATACCCGAAAGGGCAGCCTTTTCCTTGTCCACGACAAAGGTATAGAGGGTCTGGTCATCCTCCAGGTACCAGTCCACATCGACCACGCCGGGGGTTTTGTTGAATATGTCCTTGATCTTCCCGGCAATATCGATTCGGGTTTGCTGGTCGGGGCCGTAGACCTCCGCTACCAAAGTGGAGAGTACCGGCGGACCGGGAGGAATCTCGGCCACTTTGATACGGGCGCCGTAGCGGTCGGCAATCTTCTTCAGTACCGGACGAACCCGCTTTGCTATGTCATGGGACTGATCCGAGCGCTCTGACTTACCGACCAGGTTTACCTGGATGTCGGCCAGATTAGCCCCGCTCCTCAGATAATAGTGGCGGACCAGACCGTTAAAGTTGAAGGGCGCACTGTTGCCGATATAGGTCTGAAAATCGGTCACCTCGGGAAAGGTGCGCAGGGCATCCCCCATCTCGGAAACCAGCCGGGCCGTCTCTTCCAGGGCAGTGCCGCTTGGTGCATCAACGATTACCTGCAGTTCGCTCTTGTTGTCAAAGGGAAGCATCTTGACCGTGACGACTTTCAGGAACAGCAGGCTCACCGAAATCAGCAGAAGCACCACCACCCCGACCAAAAAACCGGCGCGGATCTTCCGGTCGTGGAGGAGCTTGCCCATGATTGACCGGTAGAAGCGGGTAAGGCGCGACTCCTCGGGCGGTTCTTCGCTGCCGAAATGAGACTCGCCCTGCATCAACCGGTAGGCGTAATAGGGGGTGACAGTAAAGGCGATAAGCATTGAAAAGAGCATGGCCATGCTCGCCCCCACCGGAATGGGCCGCATGTAAGGTCCCATGAGTCCGCCAACAAAGCCCATGGGCAGGATCGAGGCAATAACCGCAAAGGTGGCCAGCACCGTGGGGTTGCCGATTTCGTCCACGGCCCTGATTGCCGCATCCAGCGGCTTGAAGCGGGTGGTGGTGAAGTAGCGGTGAATGTTTTCCACCACCACGATGGCGTCATCCACCAGGATGCCGATGGAAAAGATCAGGGCGAACAGGGTAATCCGGTTCAGGGTATAGCCGAGGATCGAAAAGGCGAACAGGGTCAAGGCCAGGGTAACGGGTATGGCGATAGCTGCCACGGCTCCGGCACGCCAGCCCATGAACAGGGCAATGAGAATCGTTACCGAGAGGGCCGCCAGGAACATGTGGAAAAGCAGCTCATTGTTCTTTTCCCGGGCGGACTCGCCGTAATTGCGGGTCACCGTAATCTGGATATCCTCGGGAATGAGCTTTCCCTTCAGGGATTCTACCCGTTTCAGCAGGTCCTCTGCCACCCAGGTGGCATTGGCCCCTTTCCGTTTGGCCACGGACACGGTGACCGCAGGGTAATTCCTCCACGGTTCAGCGCTGATTCCCTTTGTGCCCGCCGCAGGACCCAGCCCGAAAAACAGATACTGATCCGCTTCTTCTGGACCGTCCCGGATAGCGGCCAGATCGGCGAGATAGACCGGTCGTCCGTCATGGACAGTTACCACCAAGCGTTTCACCGCTTCCACATCACCAAGAAAATCGCCTCCGTCAACCAAATACTCGCGATTATCTCCCGGAAAGGTTCCCGAACGGACCGAAACATTGCCCTTCTGCAGGGCGTCAATCACCTGGAGCGGCGACATGTTGTACGCTGCCAGCCTCCCTGGATCGAGTCGCACCTGCACCTGCCGGCGAAGTCCACCCTTGATTCCGGTCTCGGCCACATTGCTGCTCTTTTTCAACTCGTCGCAGAGTTCCCGGGCAACACGGCGCAGGGTATAGGAATCATAGCGGCCGGACCAGAGGGTCAAGGTCACGATCGGCACGTCGTCGATGGACTTGGGCACCACCAGTGGTTCACCTGCACCGGGAGGCAGGATTCCTCGGTTACTCATCACCTTGTTGTAGAGCTTGACCAGGGATTTTTCCATGTCCTCGCCCACCAGAAAGCGGACGGTGATGATCCCCATGCCCGGCCCGCTGGCGGAATAGACGTACTCGACCCCCTTGATCTCCCACATCTTCCCCTCGAAGGGCTTGACCACCCGCTCCTCCACTTCTTTCGGGGTCGAGCCGGGAAGCGGCAGGTAGATATCCACCATCGGCACCACAATCTGCGGCTCCTCTTCCCTCGGGGTCACCAGAATCGCGTACACTCCGAAGAATAGAGAAGCAATGACAATAAGAGGGGTCAGTTTCGAATCGATGAAAGCGCGGGCGATTTTACCGGCGATACCGAGTTTATCCATGTAAGACTCCACATGCAGTAAAGAAGCTCTCAAATTAACAGGCTGGACAGGATTTATTGGATTACGGGGTACGGATTATGGGGCATAATAATCCCCTTTCACTTCACGTGTGCCCCGTCTGTCACCTTTTCAGTGCCGCGCACTACGATCCGCTCCCCGGCGGAAAGGCCGGTGAGAATCTCGATGCGGTCGGCCAAGGCGGTTCCCGGCTTTACCAGCCTCATGCGGGCAATGTTCCCGTCATCGAGGACCCAGACAAAGGTCAGCTGACCCCGTTCCATGACAGCCGTTATCGGGACCATCAGGCCCTGCTTTTCACCCACCGGCAACAGCGCCCGGCCGAACTGGCCGGAATGCCTCCCCTTGGCGGGAATATCCAGTTTTACCGTAAAGGTCCGACTGACCGGATCCACTGTGGGCACGATTTCAATCACTGTACCAGTTACGCTGCCGCTACTCCCGTCCAGGAAAACAGGAACGGACGCTCCCAGGGCTATCTTTCCCTGGAGAGATTCGGGAACCGCCAGCTCAAGACGGTAGCGGCCTTCTTCCTCGACCGTCATCAACGGCATCCCCGGAAATACGGTGCTGCCCGGATCAACCGTCCTGGCGGTAACCACCCCACTCAGGGGAGCGGCAATTCTGGTATACCCGGCGACGGCCGCAGCGGCCCGCGCTGCCTGCCGGGCCCGGGCCAGCGACTGGTCGGCCATGTCGCGTTCGGCCCGGCGGGTGTCCAGTTCCTGTCCGGTGACGGCCTGCTCTTCGTAGAGTCTGGCAAACCTTCCATAGGTCACATCAGCCAGCTTCTTGCGAGCCAGGGCCTCTTCCACGGCATGGGCAGCACCACTGGCACCGGCGGTGCTTTCAGGGGCTACCAGTGTCACCAGCGGGCTGCCGCGCTGAACACGGTCGCCTTCTTTCGCGTGAACTTCTGAAACGGTGCCGCTGATGCGGGCCGCAAGCTGGGCGGCATTTTTCGCCTTCACCGTACCCGATGCCTCGAACTGTTCGGGAAGCGAAACGAGCATCGTTTTTTCCACCGTCAGACCTGTAACAATAGCATGGGTCTCCTTCCCCTCTTTGCCGTTGTCCGAGCACCCCGTTACTGAAGTTGCCAGCAGGGCCGCAAGGAGAACAGCAAAACCCGATGACAGTATATTCATTTCATGACCTCCTGGAGAAAAATCCCCGCACTATACCAGACCCGGGCCGTTGCCAGGGCATATCCGGCGTCATTATCCACCACCGAGACCCGGGCCCTGTTCACGGCTGACTGGGTATCCAAAACATCAACCAGAGTGGCGAGGGAGTTGCTAAAACGCTTCGTAACAAGACGTACGCTTTCTTCCGCATCTGCCAGCGAGGAACGGGCAACCAGCAGCCTCTGTTCCGCTTCGTCCAGCCGCAAGAGGCTCTCCCGAACCTGGAAGGACACCTCGCGCTGCTGGTATGCCAGGTACTCTCGGGCGGAACTTTCCAGGGACCGGGCGCGGGCGCGTTCGTCAAAGCGGCGCAGGCCGTCAAAGAGTTCCCAGCGGAGAGTCACCCCGGCAACCCAGGAATCATTGTCCCGCCCGAAGGGGAGATCGCGGTCGTTCATCTGATAGGCGGCATTGCCATAGAGGGTCGGCAGGAAAGCACTCCCGGCCAGACTGACGCCAATCTGAGCCTTCTCCGCGGCTAGTTCCAGCTCCTTAAGATCCTTGCGGTTCGCAAGGGCGACCGCTACGAAATCTTTTTTCTCTTGTCCGAGAGGCATTCCGGTCAGGTACTCGTTGATTTCGAGGCTCTGACCATCCGGTTCGCCAGCCACCAGGGCAAGCCTCATACCTGCCAGCACGACATTATTTTTTGCCGTAATGTACTGTTGTTCCATCTCCGCCAGGAAAGTCCCGGCACGCAGCTCATCCGACTTCAGGCCCAGTCCTGATTCGGTTCTCACCCGTGCCAGCCTTCGATGCTCTTCCGCATCCTTCACTGCCTTTTCCGCTGAGACAAGCATCGTGCGAGCCTTCTGCACCTCGAGATACGAGCTGAATACCGCAAAAGCGACCTCTTCCCTGCGCCGCTGCAGCGCAAGGCTCTGCTCTTCCGCTTCTTTTACCACCAAATCCGAACCAAAGACGATACTCAGGTCAAAAATGGGCTGCTCCAAGCTGAAAGAGGTCCGGAAGTCGCTGGTTGAAGAAGGATGATTCAGCGTATCGATCTGGAAGTCATTGCCGGCAAAACGCCCCTGGTCCAGCTTCATCATAAAGACGCGGGTCGGAGCATTGGAAGCGGAATAGTTTTCATCGAGGAAGATGCGGGGCAGAAAGCGGCTGCGGCTGGCGGCAACGCTGTGCCTTGCAGCCATTTCCCGCTGTTCGGCTGCCTTCAGCAGGTTATTCCTTGCAAGGGACAGGCGTATCGCCTCTTCCAGGGAAACTGCCCTGTCGCCAGCGATGCTGAGGGACGAGAAAAACAACAGAAGGACTGCAAGTACAGAAAATACCTTCACGGTGACCTCCTGAAGGGGATATGAAATGGTTGCCGCAGAAGTGTTCAGGAGTCTGAAGCATGTGATAATCGGCTCCGTGCAACTCGGGACACCTTCGAAACTGGGGCCTCAAACGGAACAAAGAGCGGTTCTCCCAGAAGAAAGGGAACCCTCAATTCCCTTGTATTCTATCAGGAGACTTCTTTCATGTATAGCCAATGGGTAAAGATGTCAACCTGAATCCGTGAAAACAGGGTAGCCGATAGAACGAAAGTAGCAGGGTCGAAGCCGATACCGCTGCCGGGAAGCACGCGGTAGCATGAAAGTCCCTCTGGATAGTGGTTCACAGCGTCCAACTATTGGTGAACTCAGATGTCATGAATACGTGACAGGGGAATTCGGTTGACAAGGAAGGTGGGGGTCTTTAGACTTGAAAAGTTTTCAGGAGGGATTTTTGGTCGATACAGTTAAGTGGAAAAAAAGAATCCGGTCACTCCTGACACTGGACAGCCATCCGGGTCATATATCAGCAGGATTCGCTGTTGGGGTTTTCATCAGCTTCACCCCCTTCTTCGGACTTCATTCAATTTTGGCGATTTCCGCAGCCTTTATCCTGAGGATAAACAAGGTAACCTGCCTGACCGGTTCCTGGGTCAATACTCCCTTTACGGTAGTACCTGTTCTGTTGGCCAGTTACCGACTCGGAGAAGCCATCCTCGGCCACAGTCCGGAGAAAATCATCTTGAAAGACCTGAACTGGACCTACGCCATCGAACTGTTGGAGTCTCACGGGGCACCAATTCTCATTGGCTCGTCCATCATCGGCTTTGCGGCCGCCCTCTTCTCCTATGCGCTCCTCTACTACATCATCGTTCGCTTCCGTCGCAAAGATGAAACCCTTGCCTATCTCACGGAAGAGATGAAAGAAACCGGTGAAGAACTGGAATAGGGAAGAGCCCATGGGTTCCTCCCTATGATATCAGCCAATTTCCCCTTGAATGAAGGCAGAGCTATTTTCCCAGCATCGGACTCAAAGTTTGATAGGCAACGTACGAAACCGCGGCTGAAGCAGGGATGGTGAGAACCCAGGCCCAGACAATGCGGTAGGCAATCTGCCAGTTTATGGCCGAGAGGCGCTTCGTAAGACCGACCCCAAGGATAGAAGACGTGATGACATGCGTGGTGGTGGCTGGCATGCCGATGGAGGAAGCACCAAGGATGACTCCCGCAGAAGCAGTTTCAACGCAGAAGCCGTGAACAGGCTGCAGTTTGACAAAATCGTGGCCAACCGTCTTGATAATGCGCCAGCCGCCTATGGCGGTCCCGAGTGCCATTGCCACGGCGCAGGCAACCTTGACCCAGGTCGGGACAGCAAAAGTCTCGAGCCAGCCGTAGCTGACCAGGGCCAGGGTGATAACACCCATGGATTTCTGAGCATCGGCGGTTCCATGAGAAAAGGCCATGGTAGCGGCGGACAGGATCTGAAGCTTTCTGAAGCCCTTGTTCAGGCTATAGGGGGATTTGTTCCGGAAGGCCCACATCATGATTATCATGAAGAAAAACCCGAGGGCAATACCGACGATCGGAGACAATACCAGCGCGATGATAATCGTCTTCAGCCCGGCAGCGTGGAGTGCCGAGACGCCGGCATGCGCGATGACAGCCCCCATAATCCCGCCGATAATGGCATGGGAGGAGGAAGAGGGCAGCCCATAGTACCAGGTAATCAGATCCCAGATGATGGCGCCGATAATGCCGGCAAGAACCACCATCTGCGTTACGTTCGACGGGTCCACGATCCCCTTGCCGATCGTAGCGGCAACCTTGGTGGAGATCATGGCACCGGCAAAGTTGAGAACAGCGGCCATGAAAATTGCCGACCTGATGGAAAGTGCCCGAGTTGAGATACAGGTGGCAATGGCATTGGCGGTGTCGTGGAAACCATTGATAAAATCGAATATCAAGGCAGCCGCGATAACGAGGAACAGCATTACCATCGTGGAATCAAGCATTTTTCAGGACCACGCTTTCAAGAATATTAACGGCATCTTCGCACTTGTCACAGGCATGCTCCAGAGTCTCGTAGATCTCCTTCCACTTGATGAGCTGAATTGGATCCTTCTCCTCATCGAACAGACGGCTGATGGCCTCGCGGCAAACCCGGTCCGCCTCGTTTTCCAGAGAATTAACCTCCACGCAGTAGCGGTTGATCTGCTCCAGATTACTCCCGAGGAGTGCAATGGCCCCCTCGAGGGATTGACAGGACTTGAGAATAAGGAAGGCCATCTCCTTGGCCGTTGCCGTGGGCTGTTCCACGTTATACATGACAAAGCGCTGGGAGCAGGCATCGATCAGATCGAGGATATCGTCCAACGCCCCTGAAAGTGCATAGATATCCTCCCGGTCAAACGGGGTGACGAAACTCTTGTTCAGCTTCTTCACGATGTCGTGGGTCAGAATGTCTCCATTGTGCTCAATCTGTTTGATTTTCTTCTGACTGGCAACCGGATCGCTGAAATCGTCGAGCATCTCCTTAAAGAGCTGTGCACCTTCTACAATATTGCGCGCCAACTCCTTGAACAAGATGAAGAATTTTTCTTCCTTGGGGATCAGTCCAAACATGGGGTTCCTCCACAACCCGGGCCCTGATAGCCCGGCGAATTATAAACCGATTATTCATAGCATATTTTTGCCGCACATCCTATAGGAATGTTACATTGACGTTACGAATTATCCCGATTCCTCCATTTCCCCTTGATTTTCCCCAAGTGCTTCCAGTATTGTCGCACAGCAGTTATTTCATTTCCGTCCGGAGTTTCCGGATGGAAACTATTTCCTACCTCAGGGAAAGTTTCAGGAGCGTGTGTGACCGGTATTGAAGCAGGCATATTAGGTATTGTTGAAGGTCTGACGGAATTTTTGCCGGTTTCATCGACGGGACACCTGATCCTCGTATCGGAATTGCTCCAGCTTCCCCAGACCGAGGCGCACAAGGCCTTCGAAGTGGCAATTCAGTTGGGTGCGATCCTGGCAGTAGCTTGCCTTTACTGGCGGAAGCTCATTGCCCGCTCCGACCTGCTGCTGAAACTGGCTGTCGGGTTCCTGCCAACCGGCATCATCGGTCTGGCCCTCTACAAACTGGTCAAGAATCTCTTCGATTCCTCGGTGGTCAGTATTTCACTGATTATCGGCGGCATCGCCTTTTTTGTCATGGAGTACTACCTGCGGAACCACAAACCCGCGATCCATGACGCCGGTGACGTTACCTACCGTTCGGCATTCATCATCGGACTGGTACAGTGTGTATCCATGATTCCCGGAGTCTCCCGCTCCGGAGCAACCATCATCGGCGGACTGTTGTGCGGCATGAGCCGCACTGCCGCAGCCGAATTCTCCTTCCTGCTGGCATTGCCCACCATGCTTGCCGCAACCTGCTACGATCTCTACAAAAACGGCGCGGCATTTCAGGGCGGCGACTGGGGCAATCTCCTGATCGGCTTTATCGTCTCCTTCATCTTCTCCATTATCGGCATCAAGGTTCTGATCCGCTTTGTCGCCAACCACACCTTCATCCCCTTCGGCGTCTACCGCATCATAGTTGGAGTGCTTTTCCTGCTTCTTGTTGTATAAATCAAAAAATCGTATCTCTCGCCCGCTCGCTTCGCTCACTCGAGGACGCAGAGAAAAGAAACAAAAACATTTTGAAGATTTAGACTTTCTCTGCGTTCTCTACTCCTTCGCTAAAGCTACGGCGCACACGTGTGAGCTCTCCGAGAGACATGGCTTATCAGCCTTTGATGTTAGCTCAAAGCTGAATCCAAGTAATTGCTTCCTCCCCGCTCCGTTCCGTGCTACAAATCATAATGTGTGTTTATTTTAATGTATTATCACTTAAAAGCAAACACTTGATATGCCACAAGGGGAGGGGTAGCTGATGGCGGGTGGAATCAAGGGATGGCCGGAAGACGAGCGGCCGCGTGAAAAGATGCAGAAACAGGGGGCCCAGGCATTGAGTGATGCCGAGCTCCTGGCCCTCGTTATTCGCAGCGGCGACCCGGCAACCAGGCAGAGTGCCGTGGACATCGGACGCCTGCTCCTGCAGGACTTCGGCAGTCTTCGTGCGCTTGCCGGTGCCACAATTGCAGAGATCTGCCGCATCAAGGGAGCAGGGCCGGCAAAAGCCACTGCCATTAAAGCCGCTCTCGAAATCGGTGTCCGTCTCAATACCGACCGGCTGACTCATGGCGAACGCTTTACCTCCCCCGAACAGGTGTACCAGCACTTTCACTACTCGTTCCGCGACCGCTGCAAAGAGTATTTCATCGTACTGCTCCTTGATGGAAAAAACCGGATTATCCGGGAAGTACAGATCTCCGAAGGATCACTGAATCAAAGCATCGTCCATCCAAGGGAGGTCTTCAACCCGGCGGTGCGCGATTCAGCCGCGGCCATGATCCTGGTACATAATCATCCATCGGGTGACCCTACTCCCAGCCGGGAAGACCGGGAAATTACCCGCCGCTTGAAGGAAGCGGGCGAACTGATGGGTGTCGCGGTGCTCGACCACATCATCATCGGCGACGGCACCTATATCAGCTTTACTTCCCAAGGACTGCTGTAGTGCCACTCCACAGCGGATACCCCGCCAGTGCCTTATTTTCAGGGAACTCGGTTAATTACAAAAACTTGATACAGATCAAGGTCTGTCATCCTGATTACAGTATAGTCCTAGTCACCAGGCGGGAAAAACCGCCACCGAGACAACGACGCTACTTAGAAAGAAACCAATAATCAGGAGAAAAAACATGTTTTGTCATCAGTGTGAACAAGCGGCAAAGGGAATCGGTTGTGATGTGCAGGGTGTCTGTGGAAAGAAGCCTGAAGTTGCAAACCTTCAGGACAATCTGCTCTTTGGGCTGAAAGGGCTCGCATTCTTCGCAGACAAGGCACGGAAGCTCGGCGCAAAGGAGCAGGAGGTTGACGTCTTTCTGCTGGAAGGGCTTTTTGCCACCGTCACCAACGTGGACTTCGATCCGGCCCGCCTCGAAGCGACCATCAAGAAATGTTTCGAGATGAAGGAAAAAGCCAGAATCCTCTATGAAGAGGCCTTCTGTAAAGCAAATGGCGTTATCAGAGCCAGGGTCTTCACGGACGGACCCGCGGCCTGGGTCCCGGCGGCCGACCTGGCAAAACAGGGCGAGCAATACGGCATCCTCACCTTCCACGAGAACGAAGACGTTCGCTCCGCCATCGAGATCCTCATTTACGGCCTCAAGGGCATGGCAGCCTATGCCGATCACTGCCAAATCCTCGGCAAGCACAATGACGAAATCTATGCCTTCTTCCACAAGGCTCTCGCAGCAACTACCGATCCGACCCTCGGCCTGATGGATTTTGTCGGACTCTCCATGGAATGCGGCAAGGTGAACCTGACGGTCATGGGGCTCTTGAACGAAGGGCACGTGGAGCGCTATGGTCACCCGGTACCGACCAAGGTGCAGCTCGGCACCAAAGCGGGTAAGGCGATCCTCGTTTCAGGCCACGACCTCCTCATGCTGGAAGAACTTCTCAAGCAGACCGAAGGCAAAGGGATCAACATCTACACCCACGGCGAGATGCTT
>Ga0105099_10001218_pt1 | contig 16397 bp, 13 predicted proteins | sample PPLLak3cmMay2015_2_FD_79138 | JGI IMG/M metagenome (GOLD analysis project Ga0105099, IMG submission 79138) | Freshwater sediment microbial communities from Prairie Pothole Lake near Jamestown, North Dakota, USA - PPLs Lake P8 Core (1) Depth... | ecosystem: Environmental > Aquatic > Freshwater >... | reverse complement strand
TTATTTCGGACTCGACCAGTACCCTGAAAAGGATGATTTCGATGGTGTCTGGGGTGTATGGGACGAACCTTTCTTCATGTTCTTTGCCGATCAGCTCAACAGCTTCAGGGAACCTTTTCTTGCTTCATTATTTTCGGTCTCATCGCACCATCCTTTCGAGGTGCCGGCACAGTACAGGGATAAGTTCAGAAAAGGTCCGGCCCCGATCGTTGAGGTGGTGGGTTATACTGATTATTCCCTGAAAAGGCTCTTTGAAAGGATGTCGGCGGCTCCGTGGTTCAGCAATACCCTTTTTGTAATTACTGCAGATCATACCAATGAGTCGATCCATAAGGAGTATCAGAATGATTTCGGCGTATACAGCATACCTATAATATTATATAAACCGGGAAGCTCAATGAAAGGAATGAAAAACAGGATAGCTCAGCAGATCGATATAATGCCGACAATCCTCAGCTACCTGGGCTATGACCGGGAATACATAGCTTTTGGAAACAACCTGATGGACGATTCTGAAGAGTCATTTGCTTTTAATACGAATGGCAGCACCTACCATATTTATATGAAGGATCATATTCTCGAGATGATAGATCACAAACCGGCAGGATTGTATAACTTTAAGCTTGACAGGATGCTTCAGAACGATATAATGGATAAAGAGCCCGGGCTTGCTCTGGTTATGGAGGAAAAACTGAAGGCAGTAATTCAGTCGTACAATACCAGGCTGATCGAAAATTCTATGGTTGTAAAAAAATAAAAACTATGAAATCACGACGTCAGTTTCTTAAGCTTGCCGGCACGGGAGTGCTGACAGCAGGTGCCGCTTCGGTTTACGGATACTCTGTGCCGGTTGTACCCGTTAAAAAATCGACTGTGTCCAACAGCTTTGAAGTAGGTATGGCCGGGTATACTTTTCTGAACTTCAATGTAGACCAGACAATCGAAATGATGAAAAGGACAGGGGTGAAGTATCTTTCTCTCAAAGACTTTCACATGCCGATGAACAGCACTCAGGATAAGATCAGCGAGGTAATCGGAAAATTCAAAAGTGCAGGGTTAACCGTTTATACCGTTGGAGTGGTTTACATGAAAACACCTGAATCGGTTGACCAGGCTTTTAAGTATGCTAAAATGTCCGGAGTGAACATGATTGTGGGAGCTCCCAATGTTGAGCTTTTACCACTGGTAGAGAAAAAGATAAAAGAGTATGATTTCCGGCTTGCCATACATAATCACGGGCCGGATAATCCATTGTTCCCGAATGCAGCTGATATCTGGAACCATGTAAAGGACCTTGACCCCAGAATCGGGATATGCCTGGATATAGGTCACACCCTTCGTGACGGACAGGATCCCGTTGTTGACATCCTGAGATATAAAAGCCGTCTATATGATCTTCACGTCAAGGATGTCGATAAGGCTTCAAAAGAAGGAAAGACAATCGAAATGGGTAGGGGGATAATAGATATTCCGGGAGTTGTTTCAGCCTTAAGGAAAATCAAATATTCAGGCAAATGCAGCCTGGAATTTGAAAAGGATATGAAAGATCCGCTTGCAGGAATAGCTGAATCAATTGGCTATTTCAAGGGTGTGATGGCCTGCAGATAGAAGATCCTGGAAATTTATGTCCGGTAATTTTATTCTCCGATGACCTTTATCAGTTTTCCTGCGGGCACCTGTGCTGTCAGCTCCAGGTTGTTGAGGAGCGCTACCTCAGCCAGTTTATCTTGCTTCACACCGTAATAGGTGAGAGCATTTGCAACTGTTCCGGCCTTGTCAACCTTCTTTATAAGCAGTTTTGCAGGCTTCACATTTATTTTAGCAGCATCGGTAAGCGCCGAGAAGGAATTCATGGATGATTCAAACGGACCCCTGAATGCAGTGAAATCAGCTTCGGCTGATACACCATGCATGACATAAATATTTCCGGTGTACTGAATAAAATATGATAACACGAAATTGACTGATTCTGCTCCGGTTTGCTGATCCTTCATCACCTGCTTTGACAGAGTTGCTATTGCCGGAAGACCGTTTACCGTTACCTGTTTAATTTCTGAAAGGACAAGGTCAAGACGTTTTAATGTTGAATCAGCGGCTGCCTGAAGAACTTTCTCGCTGGCAAGTGTGAAGATCATCAGGGCTCTTTGGTCCTCCGGGGCCAGATTGACCTGGGCCGGAGTGTTTTCCAGCTTCCATCCGGCAGGGTAAGAGAATTTCAGTTTGAGTATGGGGTGATAGAACACATTGTTTTCGGCATATCCCTGCCTTGGATCTTCCCCGTAGACAATACCATCGATAAGATGGAGATAGTTGTCAGCACCTACTTTGGGTTCGGTCATCTTAAGACTATCCTGCCAAAAGGTTGCCAGCTGGTTCACGGTGTTATACCGGTCTCCCGGGTCGGGGTGTGTCGACAGGAATGTTGGAACACCCCCTACGCTTTCCGCCATGCTCATCTTTTTCAGCACCTGGAAAAAATCAGCCATTTTGTGTGCATCATAACCTGTCACGGAAGAATAATAGACACCAAGACGGTCAGCTTCGCGTTCATCATCGCGGCTGAATCTCATGAACAGCAGCTGCATACCCTGCATAGCGTACTGGGTATACTGTGCGAGCCTCTCCGAGACGATCATTGTTCCCACCAGCAGGATCTGCCCCAGCTGCTGTTTGGTCTGCTGGGCTGCCGAATGACGTGCAGTAACATGTCCCATCTCGTGTCCGATTACACCCATGAGCTCTGCCTCATTGTTAAGCTGCGCGAGTATTCCGCGTGTCAGATATATATACCCGCCTGGAACTGCGAAAGCATTCACGACGGGCGAATCCAGAATTTTAATATGGTATTGTAGGGTAGGTCGGTGGGATATTTTCCCCATTTCTGTAGTCTTCCCCTTGATAAATGAAAGCAGGACATCATTTTTGTATTCGCCGAAAGTTGCGATTACCTGTGGATCGTACTGTCTTCCCAGGGCAAGTTCCTGCTCTTCGCTCATCAGCATAATCTGACGTTTTCCTGTTACCGGATTGACAGCACAGGAGATTATTGCAAAAATAATTGCCAGAACGAAAGAAATCTTTGCGTAATTGCTTAAAATTTTCATGATCCCGGAATATTAGTTATTGATTATCAGAGATGTAAGCTAATTAGTTTATTTTGTATGATTTATCCAAAGATGGTTAAAAAATCATTTGTCATCTTACTTATTGCTTAATTATATCGTGTAGTTCATCTGACTCAAGAATTGTTTTCCCGGCAGGCAGATCAACTGCTTTAATCATAGCACGTGCCACATCACGAGCGTAAATTCCCCTGTACTTTCTCATCGGCCCGACAAACAGCCAGCCGACCGCCTTCATAAAGAATGCAGATGCCTTTTCTGCAAACCTGAATTCGGTGCGATTTCCCATAAGCAGGGAAGGACGCACTATTTTCAGATTGCCTGAGAATTTATTTCTGACCGACTTTTCCATTTCCCCTTTTGTACGCAGATAAAAGTTGGACGATCTGACGCTTGCACCAATGGAGGATATTACAACCAGGTTTGGAACTGACAATTTTTCAGCAAGCTCAGCTGTCTTCACGGGAATATCAAGGTCCACCTGCCTGAATCTCTCTTTTGTCCCGGCGATCTTTATTGTTGTGCCGATGCAGCAAAAATAAGTGTCAGTTTTAAACTTATCCTTATATTTTTCCAGGTGCGAATAATCGTCGAGTATCAGCACCTCCAGCTTCGGGTGTGATACCGGGAGGTTCCTCCGGGCAATAGCTGTTATTCTTTCAAATCCGGGCTGTTCAAGCAGTTCCCTGACCAGCTCACCCCCGACAAGCCCAGTCGAACCGAAAACCAGTGCGCTCTTTCCCATATCAGTGAATATTAAAAGTTGTCTCTCTTTGATATATTTTTTCGCAAACCTCATGCGGATCTGTTTCCAATACCTTAAATAATAAAGGATCTGAAATATTCCATTTACGGATAACAGCTTCGGCAAAATCGTCACGGACTGTAATCAGAATATTAATGACAGGGGAGAGGATAAGTTTATCAAGAGCAGGTGCCCAGCCTCTGTTCTCTAGTTCCAGCCTTCCGATCTCATCTATAATGACCAGCCTGTTCCTTTCCTGGTTACCAGGATCAAGAACAGAATTTCCGAATTCAAGGCCTTGCGTATTGATTTTGAATCTGCCAATCTTCTCTGTCCATTTTTCTTCATCCTGTCTGAGAAATACATCCCTTCTGCCTGTTTCAATGTCAATCAGGTCGTAACCTCTTGTTTCTGATCCCTCCATCACTCTTTCTGCCAGGATGCCTCCGACAGGAAATCCTTTAAGTTTCATTTCACCGGCGATATTCTTTGCAAATATTGTTTTGCCTGTTCCTTTACCGCCGCTTAAAATATATATTCTCCTGCCGGGTTTCTTCTTCTCCCTTATCTCTGATAATTTTGCACCCGCATGAGAGATAACATTATAAAAGACTGAAACAGGGTTTCTGACCAGCGTTTTAAAATCGGGAATGCTTGCAACGAAATCGGGCAGGCTTTCAACCGAGAGCTCCACGGCTAATGGGAGATGTCTGAATGTTGTCCTTGAAAAGAAATCCCTGATTTTCGGATTGTATAATTCTGTGCCAAGCACGGAAAATCCCACAATGATGAGCGCAGCCCTGAAATTCATCTGAACTCCGGTAAGAAGCCCGTTCAAGAAATCTGTTTCCCCGTCCGGTGTTCCGGAAAATACAAACGCCGTAAGTAGTGTTATGAGCACGAAGAAGATCCAGAATTTTGGCCTGGATATTCTCCTCAGGGAATTCTTGTATCTGAATGACCAGAGGACAATAATTCCTGTAACCGTTGCACACCAGACGTACCAGGGAGTTTTATTCAGTAAAATGAAGGAACCAATTATCATTAGTACATCTGCCAGAAGCCACGTCAGCGAATAATTGAATTCCTTTTTCGGGGAGCTGAAAACCGGTGCCTTTGCATTTCCCTGTGCTTTCTGCACTATTGCCGGCGGCTGACTGAGCATTTTCTTTCCGACCATTATTCCGATAATTCCTGCAAAAACGCCAAACAGGGCATATATCACCAGCAGGATTATTATCGGAAGCCAGACTATATCTGTCTCAATATTAAGCTGTTTCTGAGCCATATTCAGCAGCCTGGTATACACCTCAACTATATTTGAGCCGTAATTTATTATGTAGCTTATTATTTTATGGAAAAGGTTCCATGACATGGCGAACATGGCACCTGAAATATAGCCTGCATAGGTGCGCCCCAGAACTCTTGTGAACAGCTCGATCAGAAATGCCTCTGCTGTAATTGCGACCATTGGTCCGAATATCACAGCGCTCGGCGACATTGTTTTCATTACTGCACAGATCAGTCCGGCTCTCCAGAAGAGACCCCTGTCGGTCCAGATGTAGCTGATGGAGATAAGAATTATAATACCGATAGCAGTAAGAAAATTGCCGCTGAAGGGTATTCGCAGGTTATGCAGGAAGCTGCCGAGTACTATTTCGGATGCTGCCCAGATAGTCCCGGCGATTGCCGCCTTAATCCATTTTTCGCTCAGTTCATGCTTCATAATTCTTTAATATGCAGATCTTTTGAGCACAATATTCGAAAAGATGATAACCTCCGCCTCCTTCACCAATGAGATCAAACAGCAGATCAGGTTTTGTGATGCGTGTAGCTCCGATGATGCTCACCCCGTTTGCAAAGAGCACATCCGGTATTATGCTTCCTGATGGCCCTGCCACCACAACAGCTGATTTTTCTGGTACCGATGAAAGAAGATCATCAATGGTATTGTTCACCAGGGTCAATCCTGTTATTATTATAATATCTGATTCAGGCAGAACCTTTTTATAATCACTGGCAGGAACAAAAAAATGTCGCTCATCCGGGCTTATTTCATTTTCATTCAGCTCAAGCACAAACAGCCTGCTTTTTGTCTCAGATATCTTACTGATATATGAGTGAAAAGCGCCAACTATTGCTATGGTTCTGGGGATAGAGAGATCAAAAAGGTCTATCGGATCGCGGTTTTCCAGGATATTATAGTTCCCTGCAGAAATAATTTGTGAGGAAATAGCATTCAGGCTGGCAATTCTAAGAGTGGTAATAATACCGGAGTTCTTTTCAGTTTCAAGAAGTTCGACGACTTTATGCCCCTTGATTTTCAGGGGTGAAAAGTCTCCGTAGTCACGGTTGTTTTTTTTGCAGTGCTGCGATTCATTTGTAAAAGTGGAAGAGACACCGCAGCTGCCGTCAGAAAGCTTTACTGCAGTCATTGATATCCCTATCCTGACATCATCGATTAATAGACTTTCTATGCTGTCGGAATACTTGCTTTTAAGCAGTTTAATAGTCTGTTCTATAATCATTTTCTTAATGCTACTCCCTGTCATCCATCCAATCGTATCATTTATCGGCGCTCCTGTTCTCAAACTGGGAGGCAGACACTTTAATACTATCCATTATTTTTTCCCTGGCTCTTTAATTATTGTTTCTTTTAAATTCTATTTTCCAGGTGCTTGATTGAGTGTTTTCAAACATCAGGTCAACCCTGAGAATGTTTTCCTCAGTTTTTCTGGCTGTATAAGTACTGTAGTTTTTATAGATCTTTGTCTCTCCGGGATCCCAGCTGAATGAGGGAGGAAGGTAGATGAAGATGCTGTGCGACGAGCCCTCAGGCGAGACGGATATACCTGATAAAGTATTAGTTCGCTCATCAAAGATTACCTCACTTATTTCCACGGCCCCCTGCTTTACATGCCTGTTTGTTGATATTACCTGAGGGACATTTCTCTTTTCATGAAGGGAATATAACTGTACTGACCCGGGTCCAACCTTAACTGTCATGGTATCTTTTATCTCACCGGCAAACCGTTCGTTCCAGAAATCGAAAGCCAGGTAGGTTTTTGAATCGTCAAGATTCAGCCTTTCAATTTTAATTTTTCTGGTAACGCTGTTTGAAGGATCGGGATTGAAAAATGCGGCTACATCCCACTGGTCGAAATCCCTTTCAAGGTGGCATGAAAAAACTGTTTGTGGATCATTATCGAGCAGATCAGCCGGAATGGCATTTTCGATGGTGGACGGGAATATCTTTTTCAGTACTTCCAGTTTGGACTCACTAAGATTCATAAGCCGGTCGCCCGACATAGTGTTTCCCCCGCTAAGGCCGATAAGGGTTGCAGCAGCACGGGCATTCTGCAGAGGGAGGAGGTCGATGCAGATATGATCTATGTCGTTGATCCATACTTTGTTATGATAGAAATATCTTTTCCCTGCAGCCCCTGCGCTTGAAGAGCTTCCAAGAAAATACTGCCTCCATGCTGCATCTGCAAAACCGTAGTTCTGGTCATATTCAACACGCATGCTGTTTATATATCCGGCAGTGACATTTCCGGGTCCGCAGTCAAGGATATGGCATTTATCTCCGGCTGTTCTCCGCATTATCTGCATCGCCTTCCGGTATACCTGTGCAGGAGTTGCGCTTTTATCATAAAACCCGTGTGCGGAGAATAGTGTCCACGCCACAAAATCCACTTTTATCATTTCGAATCCCCACCTGTTCGCAATTGTATCAATAAGATCCGTATACCATTTCTCAGCATCCGGATGACTTATGTCGAGGCAGTATCGTTTCGGGCTTTCATTCCTGTACCAGTCGGTGTTTACGGAAGGCCATGGCCCGATACGCATCGGATTTCCATCCTCGTCCTTAATCAGCCACTCAGGGTGCTCTCTGAATACACCGGTAGTTTCCGAAATTACAAAAGGTGCGATCCAGATTCCGGGCTTTAGCCCGAGTTCCTTTATATGATCACAGAGCCATTTTAGTCCGTGCGGGAATCTGCTGTTTCCCTTCCATTCTCCATGAGCGGTCTGAAATCCTTCATCAATCTGAATATATTCGAGTCCGTATGGTTTGAGCTCTTTAGCAGCAAACCGTGCATTCTGAAGTATCTCGTTTTCATCAAAAGTGTCCATAGTGTAGAACCAGTTGCACCACCCGTTAATGATATGGGGATCAGGCATTGAAGTTTCTTTGGACATAAGTTCGGAATACAACTCCAGTGTGCTGTATGGATCTCTGCTTAAAATAAGTGCAAATTTATCGGAACTTATTTCCTGTGAGCTTTTCAGAATGAATCCGGGATTGAATACTGATTCAGCTATAAGTGATAGTTGTGAGTCATTGTTTTTCTTCAGCAATATCCTTCCAAGACTGTTTTTGTTGTTCAGATATCCGGCCAGAAGCGACTCCTCTTCATAATCCCTGAAAACGGCAATATTCCACCAGCTCTCCACGGGTCCGGGTCCTTTGTATAAAACTGAATCATGATGTATGCCTCCCTTTGTCTCACCGTATGGTTCAGGTTTGACATAAGGATCATCAAGATCATGTATCATGCCGGCGTCATAATACATAGCACCATTTGTAAGGCATTTTTCTGCTTCCCGGAAAAGAAGGTGATCATCCATTGTCCCTGTAAGACGCAATGGAAGGATCCCGCCCACCCCAATATCCCTGCGGGAAACATTTCTGTAAACCACCTCGAAAATTATTGAAGGTTTATCATGTATAAGTGTTATCCTGTTTATAAAATCCATTGTTCGCCTTTTGTCCTTTCCGGTGATCACCAGCACAGTTTCATTATCTTTCCTTTCAGTCCTCCCGATCTTATAGCTATAATTCCGGCTGTCAGAAGTATAGATCTTCCCTTCGGTAAATATTGCATTCACGCAATTTGAAAACAATGCTGATCCGTCAGATTTCCATGCCGACAGGGTTCCCATGGCTTCATCAAAAGAAAGGGTGAAATATTCACTGCTGACCGACTGGCTTTCAGCTGTCAGGAACACAGACAGGGACTGCAGAAAGATCAGCGCTCTTAATAATATTGAAGATTTGATTCCGGTCATAGGTTATACAATCAGGTTCCGGTTACAGGAACAGGATGCAGGAATTATTATGACTGTCAAAGGTTTGTACAGTATCTATTTAAAGATCTTCAGCAGTTCAGCTGCAGTGACCTGGTTTCTGTTCTTTATTGTTTTCCTGCCTTCGGCAAGATTGGTTACTGTACACTCCTTATACACAGCACAGTGTCCGTTTCTATCAGGTGAATATCCTTTGCAAACACGCAGAACATCAGGCGAAATTTCATCGATAAGGACAATCTTTCCGTCGCCGTATTTCAACCTGCCAAGTTCGAACTTGCCATCCACAACATGGAGGCCTCTCGACGCAAAGTCCTGCGATACTATTTCAGCGATCTCCTTTACCAGTCTGACGCTGAATTCAATTTCCTCCCTGTTCATGGCGCCTGTGGCTTCCAGCGCCTCAAGTGTAATGAGGATATCGCTGTCACCTTTCGTCCAAGCTTCAACAACTTTATTTAAATTTTTACATGGCCTTACAAAAGGGTACCTTCTCCAGAAGCTTCCGGTGGCGTTGTTCCTCCACGTCCACTCAAGATTCAGGAGGGGAGCTGATCCGGCGAATTCGGGTGATTCAGCAGCCATTGAAAGAGGGGTGGCTGGCTCAACTATCATTTCATTCTCTTTAATGGTATCAATATAATGCGATGGAATGCCATTCTCTTTCATCAGCTTAAAGAAATGAGTCGCAAACCCGCAGGCAATAGCGCCTTTCCCCGGAATATCGCCTACTACCGTATCATATCCGGGATCAAAGACAATTTTGCCGTTCTCTATATAACCTGTTGCCCTGTCGGTAAAGACAAACCTGTATTTTCCTGCATAGACACCTTCAGTGATATTGAAAACATCCTTCGATTTTCCCCGGTAAACTAAATTCTTGTCTGACATAAACTTCTGGTTTTAAAATTTAATTAAGTAAATATACACTTACAGGCAGATTATTCACTCACTTTCTGCCACCGATTTAACTGATATTTTTATTTTTTTATCAGGATAGAGTGTCCCTCCTTTGGTCAGCCACGAAATCCCGAAAGCGATAAGGGCAATGGTCTCAACCCAGAATACAAATCTGGATTGAGGATTACTCTTAGCGAAAAAAACCAGGAATACAAGTATCCCGGAAAGACAGACTATCATTTATGATCCGCATAATACGTAGATCTTATTCCTTCTAATCTTTTCCATTGAAGGGCGAAAGTCCTTTTTTGTAAACAGGAATAAAGAGAACAGAGCAAGGATAAAAAAGAAAAATCCTGCGCAAGCGAGATGAACATAAGCCTGCCAGTTGTATGGTCCTTCTTTGACGGTCGGGAAGAAAGCAATACCTATCCATCCTACAGCTTTTCGTAATGCCAGGTATGAATAGGTCTGGCTGAGGTATTCGCTCTCTTTTATAATTGCTTTAAAATCGTTATCCCTTTAGAGAATTATTTTGAAAACTTCCTCTCTATATGATCTATTGTCATGGCAAGACCGTCTCTCTCTTTCAGCTTTCGGGCTGTCTCATTTGCGTTTTGTTTATAATGAGCATTAGTCAGACAATCCAGAACAGCAGCAGAAATTGAATCCGCAGTCATATCCTTAAATCCGCAGGTATCGGGTCCAAGTCCCAGCCTGACAATTTGTTTCTGATTTGAAAACTGGTCGCCCATGAACGGGAATGCTGCCTGGGGAATTCCTGCACGAGCAATTGCGGCCATGGTTCCGGTTCCGCCATGATAAATGGCTGCTGCCATTCTTGGGAACAGCTTATCAAACGGTATATCGTCAACATACAGGATGCCTTCAGTATCAGTTCCGGAAAAGCCTGCCCATCCTTTGGAAATTATATACCGTTTCTTCGTTTTTGCGAGCACCTCAGCGAATAGTTCACTGTATTTGCCGGTTCCTGTTATCGGATTACTTCCAAACCCGATGTAGACGGGAGGGTCTCCTGACCTTAAAAATTCTTCAACACGGACCGGAAGTTCATTTTTTGAAGGCAGAAGCATAAATCCGGTCTGTATGAAAGGGAAGGCGACTCCCTCACGGGCAGGATGAAGTTCTTTATCGCATGCAACAATGACTTTATCTCCCAGCCAGTGTGACCAGGCATCTTTAATAGGAGGAAGACCTGATTGTTTCCGGAGTTTATTGATAAAACCCTTCATGAACATATTTATCATGCTCCTTCCTAAACGGAACAATATCCGGTTTTTTAAAGGATCATCCTTTGTGGTTCCAAGTAAAATCGGATAAAATGCAACCAAACGATATGGGACTTTAAGAATATCTGCTGCCGTTTGTACACCCAGGACTATTCCTGCAGCTAAAACGAGTTCTGATCCACTGATGAGACCGGGGAGCAGATTGATCTGATCACCAACAAGCTTTCTTCCCTGTTTCGGAGAAATTGAAACAGCAACTCCTCCTTTCTGTCCCCCGGGATTCTCAGTTATTTCCTTTTGTATGCTCGGCCCGAAGGGGATGAACCTGCAGCCGTTATTAGTTACAAGTCTTTCATTCTCAGGAGGAGCACAGATTGTGACTTCGTGTCCTCTTTTAATAAGACCTGTTGCCAGGGCAACCATAGGCTGAACATCACCTCTTGTACCAAGGATTACACATGCAATTTTCATCGGAAGTTTTTTATTTGGGATTTTTGAGAATCTCTTATTAGCATTCTGTAGTTATTGTTTACCGATATTTGCCAGCCAATTTTTCTTTTTACCCTTGATATTGCAGACTGAGTCAACCGTGAATATCCTCCACCGAAAACAGAAAGACTGCTCAAACAAAAAGATATTTCTTCATGTCTGGTCAATGTCCTTTTTATACCTTTTAATGATTTTGCCGAATATCTTTTCCTGCCTGTGCCTTTCAGATGCCGTGGTCCGGAACCTCTGCTGTTCTTTCTGAAGTTTCCGGAAGTTTTCCAGTGAAGCTTTATCAATAATCCCCTTCTCAAGTCCCTCCAGGACAGCGCAGCCCTGTTCATTAATATGTCTGCAATCAGGGAATCTGCATTTTAACGACAGGTCATAAATATCCTGGAAGGTGGTTTGTACGCCTGTGATGTTTTCGGTTATCCCAAGCTCTCTCATCCCGGGTGTATCGATGAGAATTGCACCGTTTTCCAGTACGAAAAGTTCACGGTGATCACTAATATGTCTGCCTTTGCCTGTGCTCCTGCTGATACTGCCTGTTTTAAGAATATTCTTTTTTATCAGATTGTTTATCAGGGTTGACTTGCCCACACCGGAAGAACCAACAACGCAGTAGGTCTTTCCTCTCTGAAGAAGCCTGATTATATCATCTATTCCCTCTCTTGTTACATTGCTCAGGAGAACAAACTCTATGCTTTTTTCTCTTGATTTTAGATTTGATATAGCTTCCTGTTTAATATTCTCCGACGCCAGGTCGATTTTGCTTATTACAGCAACCGGCTTTATGCCGCCGGAATAGCAGATCGACAAATATCTCTCCATCCTGTTGATATTGAAGTTATTATCAATAGATTGGACTATCAGTGCCGCATCAATGTTTGTTGAAATTATTTGTTTATCTCCATATTTTCCAACAGCCTGCCGTTCAAGGATTGATTTGCGCGGAAGCACCTTGTGTATAATTGCCATGCCGGAATCATAGATCTTCATGGCCACCCAGTCGCCAACCGCCGGGTAACCCTCTCTTGATGCTGCTGAAAACCTCAGATTGCCTGTGATCTCCGCTTCATACTCATTATTTCCGGTAGAAACGATATATCTCTCACGGTGCTCCTGGGTAACTCTCCCTATTGTAAGATCTGCAACTTCAGATTCCCTGGAGATAGCAACGATTTCATCCGGAACACCTAAATCCTTAATGTCCATCTTTTACCGGTTTAATAAAGTACATGACAACTCTTGTAATTAACAGGCAGGCACACCAGCAGAAAATAAATTTGAATGCAGCAATGGTCAGGGCAGCGGCAGGGCTTGAACCCTGCAGTATTGGCGGCTTCTCGAGTATGCCCCGCATTATTGCAAGCACATGTGTTATAACTACCCATAATCCTCTCCCCCTGACTTATCTGGGGAGCTATTAATTTTAATGCTAGGATATCGTTACTTTTTTTTACAGATATCGATATGCAGCATGCCTCTTTTAAAGCGTTTTATTGTATTATAGTTATTCTTAATTAAATGATAATATTCATCTTTTACATTAAATGCATTTGAATAAAATACATAATCACAGGAATCATTGAAATCTGGGAAAGACCTCATATCGTGATTCAGATCAATATCATCTATAACAGCTGTATTTGGGAAAAATGATTGGACACTTTCAAAATTAATCCCCTGTTTATCCAAATAATCCAGAGCTTGTTTGCGAATACTAAAATATGGCAGATGTGCCAGAGTTGAATCCCAACCTTTATCTATTTTGTCTGGATAAACCCAAAAATTACCGGAAATCAGTATTATCACCCATGCACTTATAAGATATTTTTTCAATTTTGGATCTATTGGATTGTTAAATAAAATATTAACACATAATAATGAAAAGCACAGATAAACTGGTAATAGATACCTGTGGGCTAACAAATTCTTTGCCCATATTATATTTCCTGATAAGAGTAATAACATGATTGAGAAAAGCAAAACCAGCAGGAGTGTTCTTTTTGATCTTAAAATCTCCAATCGAAACCGGAAAACCAGAATAAAGAAAACAATCCAGATTCCTATTCTTCCAAAATCTACAATTCGCCATCCGACAATTCCAATATTAAAAATCATTCTTTTGAAACCAACTCTCTGAAACAATTCAGCCCAGAGAGAGTTATCATGAAATAAAATCCATCCCTTCATTGTATAGTGATAGTAACTGAATACCAGAAAAATAAGAAAGGCTGGCAAGTAAATTTTAGTTCTCTTAAGAAGATCGACAATAACTTTCTTGATTGAATTAGAAAATGAAATATTAACATATAGGTCAATAAGTAAAAGACATAGGGAAACCGTCATCCCTCTCATATGAGTCAGAAATAGAAACAAGACAGCTATGGAGATCAAGATTTGCTTATTTTCTAAAATGCTGTTAAGACCCAGGAGGAAGAAAAAGATCAATAAAACATCGGGACTGACAAGAGTCATCTGGCTTAATAATGTCGGATCTATAAGTATAAGCAATAGGGCCAGGCCAGAGGTCTCCGGTGGAATAAATTTCCTGGAGAGCCGGTCCAACTGCCATACAATTCCGAGGATGAAGGGTAGCATCGCCAGATGACTGGATATAAGGTCACGACCTAAGACTTTCCATACCAGCGCAATGTACATCCCAAAGGTTGGAAAATATCCGGCATCCAATGAATCCGGCAGGTTCAGGGAGAAATTAGTTCTGTAGAAAAAATCCGGAAGTTTAGATCCGTAGAATATCGTATCATAAAAGAAACTATTATTTATAGTGACAGTGAATAGACTGATTACGATTAAATAACCCAAATAGACCGGTAGATTCGTTGTTTTATTGAACATAATATTGATTTGGAGTAAAAATTACAGAAAAGAGAATTAAAATTAAAGTCTGGATTTTAAATTTTCATTTACCCTGAATCTTACGATTCTTCCAATAAGTTCAAGAGGCATGGGCTTATCAAGCGGAAATTGCACTGATCCTTTTCCCTGTTTGTAACCCGATAATTCTTTTGAAAATTCTGTATGCCCTGTCGGGGTGGCATAGAAACCGATATGATTCCTGAACCCCGCAAAATAGATAAGTGGTTTTCCGTTGGTTTTATATGCCGGCATCTGGTAAGCAATACTCTCATCCGCATCAGGAGCATTTTCTTTGATGACCGACCTGATCTGGTTTAACAGACACTGAACCTTCTCAGGAAACGATTTAATGTAGCTGTCAACTGTCATTGATCTTCCCGGGGAAGTTACAAAATAATATTTAACAAACGAAGAAAGTCAAACCCGCGCGGCGGGAAGCCTATTAATTTCAGGTGGTCGTAGTATTTAAAAATTGTCAGGGTTAAGTAGATATTAATTTTGTAGAATTTTCTTTTTAAAAACCATTATATACGGAGATTCTGAACTTAAATAGTTTCTTGATATTCGGATTAGTTCAAAGCCACAATCAATAATATCCGATATCTGTCTTTCTATTGGGGAAGCATTCCATCCATGTTTTGATGTAAGCTCTTTACTTGATTCGATGTCAACATTAGGATTTATGATATACATAATACCATAGTCTTTTAATTTCAGCCTTAAATCTGTCATGATAGCCTGGGGATCTTTAAAATACTGATATGTCCACAGCATTAGTATTTTATCGAATGTGTCATTAGGCAGATTTGTTACTTTATCACCACCGGTTACTGTAATGAATTTATTGGTAAAAGGTTTGCCCTTTACATTCTGATAAAATGCGACCACCTCATTAATTTCTTTATGATTACAAACAGAAGAGTCTATGTCCTGAATATAAAAAGTTATACTGTCGTGAAATACAGACAGCATAGCTTCTATAGTTCCATTTCCGGCACCGATATCACCTATTACCTCTCCCTTTTTAAAATTAATTGTGTCAATGCATTTTGACTCAATTATTTGTCTGATGACATCAATATTATCCACTAATGGATATCCTTCGGTAGGTTGCATTGAGTCACTGTTGTCGTTTTCACTTTTGTTCTTGCAGTTCGATAAAAAGCAAAATATGAATGCCAGAATTACGATAAGATACTTTTTCATAGGGTTGATAATTAAAGTGAATTCTCCGTTTCGATAGAGTTTTATGCGGATACAAATACCGTGACAAGCCTATTAATTTTAGCACCGGCGTGTTATGTGGCGTTTCTCCATTCAATTTATTTTATTTTATTGTTTTTAATGAATTAATGATAAGTGCTCTTCAGTTCGACAACGTGCTTATAAGCGAAGATTATTTATGAACTGCTAGGTGATCCTGAGGTAATCTTTTCCACATGCGACCATTAACAAATGCAATGACACACAAGATCACAAGGGGGATTAAGAATGTCAAAGATGCAGGAATGAAAGCTCCGGCAGTATTCATGGATGCATGAAATATTGCTGGAGCCAGAATACTGCCTTTGGAACGGTTGTAAACCCAAACAAACAACACTGATGCAAGAAAATTGAATAAAAGCCGGTTTAGTAGAATCTGCTGCACAGGAACCTTTTGCATTATGTCCAGTGGTAAATGCCACAATGACCAAAAAAACCAAACTATAATAGATGCAACAATAACGGAGTATTTATCCTGAAGATGGGGTAATAAAAAACCACGCCACCCGCTTTCCTCATTCACTCCACCGGAAGCTAGGAATCCTTCAAAAAACATAAGAATGAGGAATATGCATGCCTGACTCAAACTAAGACTAGGAAACGAAACATTGTTACCTGATAATCTGGTTATCAAAACGCTTATAAGCAGGA
>Ga0105099_10001215_pt1 | contig 16411 bp, 4 predicted proteins | sample PPLLak3cmMay2015_2_FD_79138 | JGI IMG/M metagenome (GOLD analysis project Ga0105099, IMG submission 79138) | Freshwater sediment microbial communities from Prairie Pothole Lake near Jamestown, North Dakota, USA - PPLs Lake P8 Core (1) Depth... | ecosystem: Environmental > Aquatic > Freshwater >... | reverse complement strand
TTTTGTACAAAGCCTACCATATTCACAGATATTTTTAACAAGAATGGGATTATTTAATACTTTTTTTGTATCAATTTTTTTTCCGATAACACATAAAACAAGATCAAATTTACCAGGAATATGTTCAATAAGCCCCCATGGTGGTAAACCAGGGCTTTTGCGAATCTCAAGACCACCAAAAAAACTACTTATTACATCCCCAAGACCTGTTCGCATCTGCACTTCTGCCATATGTGCTGCCTTAAGTGCATCTTCTTTTGGTAAACCACAGCATTTGCAAATAGCCAAGCATGCGCTAAGTGCACCTGCGGCACTCATACCAAAACCTTGACCTACTGGTAAATCCAAACTAGTTTTAACAACAACATTCAAAGGATTATTACCTATAATATATTTTAAAGCAAGATTGGTAACATAAGCAGGTGATTTTTTACCATTTATAAAAACCTGTATACCACCTACTTGTGCTTCTTCTACGATAACTTCTGATAAAGCACCTAGTGAAATACTTACCCCTGCACCTCTTGACCCTGTACGAATTAAATCATCTATATGAAAAACTGGTTCAAAAAAACCAGATATATGACCTGGTGCAAATGCTTTAGCTATCATAAATTATTCCGCTTTATTTTACTAAATCCAGGATAATATTTGTAAGGTTTTCTTTTTTTCCTTTTTTGTGAATTGATTTACAGTTTTTATCAAAAATCCATATTTCGTTTTCTTGGCCTTCAAAGCCAGAAATCGTGTTTCCAATTACAAAATCAAGACTGTTTTTTTTCAAAAGATTAATTGCTTTATCAGGCAGTTTATCTTTTTTATCCTCAACTTTAAAACCAATGATTTTTGATTTTGGTGCTTTCTTGCGTAAAAGTGATATTATTTTTGGTGCTTTTTTTAATTCAACTATCAGTTTTTCTTTATCTGAAGAAATCTTTCCTTTTTGTTTAATAGGAATGTAATCTGAAATTGCTGAGCAAACAATAATTGAATCATAAATTTTTAGGTTTTTAGTTTGAACAAGTTTTAGGATATCATTTACAGAAATAATGCTATTTTTTTTAATGTAATCTGGTACTGGCTCAGAGCCTGCGCCATACCAGAGTTCTACATCTGCACCCCTATAAAAAGCATTTTTTGCAAGAAAAACTGCGGTTTTACCTGAACTGCGATTAGAAATAACTCTTACATCATCTATTTTTTCAGATGTAGGTCCACCGATAATTAGTATTTTTTTGCGGGTTAAATCTTTTTTACCAATAATTCTTATAACATTTGCAACGATTTTATCTATATCTGGCATTTTTGCCTTGTTTTTTTCTATAAAAGGCTCAATAAAAGTAATATCTAGTTTTTTTAATTTGTTTATATTTTTTTGAATTATTTTATGATCATACATCGATAGATGCATGGAAGGAACGATTACAACGGGTATCTTTGAGCCGATTGCAGTTGTTGCAAAAGTAGTAACACTTGTATCATCTATACCATAAGCAATTTTTGAAATAGTATTTGCAGTACAAGGACAAATTAAAAGCATATCTGCAGGGTTTTTAACTTGACCACAGTAACTTACATGTTCTGTTGCCCCTGAAAGTTCAACAATTGGTTTTTTACCAGTTGCAAACCATAGACTATCAGAATGAATAATTTTTGTTGCAGCCTGGCTCATTACAGGTATTATTTCTGCTCCATGACGTATCAGTTCACGAGCAAGTTTTATTGTTTCAACAGCTGCAATACTTCCGGTTACACCTAAAACTATTACTTTGCCTTTTAAAAGCTTGCTTTTACTTCCCCTAATATCTTCTACCGGATGCATAAATAAAAAATAGGAAGAAGAAAGACTGATATTAATGTTTTTATCTTACAACTATAACTGAAACGCCTGCATGACGAACTACTTTATCTGTAACACTTCCAAGTAGGAAACGTCCTTCTTTGCCATAGCCTTTGTATCCTACTACAATAATATCAGCACCTGCTTTTTTTGCACTTATTAAAATTTCATCAGCCGGATCACCATCTTCAACTGCGACATTTACTTTTGCAAACTCAGTTTCTAAGTCTCTTACAATTTTTGATAATGATTCACGTGCTTTATCCTTAAAACTACCGCTTTTAACAATACTACTTAAATCAATTGTTGGCAGAAGCATTTTTGTAAAAGATGACTCTGCAAGTTCGGCAGGTACAACAGTTAAAAGTGTTATTTCATCATCTTTATCAGCACATTGTTTAGCCAATTCAATTGCTTTTTTTGAAGCATCAGACCCGTCATACGCGACTAGCATTTTTTTCATTTTAATCAGCATGGCAAGAATATAGGAAGGTACTAAAAACGTTTCGTATTGTACGATTTTTAATTTTTGTATTTGTTTAGCTGGAAATAAACAAATACAAAGAGTTTATTTCTAAGGATGACAAACTTGGAAAACTTACAAGCATTATAGTAATCACTATAGCTAGGCATATCGTTTTTTTAATATTTCATCCAAACCACGCATTTATATTTTATAATACAATTATTTTATTTTTGATCTCCATTATGAACAAGAATACCATCTGCAAAGTATGAATGCGTAGTATCAACTTCAAAGTTATAAGTCGGTACTTTTTCATAGATTTTTTCAATAGAATATACCAGCGTTGCCTTACCACTGCCATCTAACAAAACATCACCAATTTTCACATTGCCTGATTGTACCCAGTCACCATTTACAAAAATCCTATGATTCGGTGTGATTCTAAGACAATTATTTATAACAACATAATAATTAGTCATTTCATCAGGCTTATGACTAGTAGTTTTTGTGACCATAGATGGTGAAAAAACACCGTTACTTTCATTATATGATCTTACCAGATCACCAACTTTTATATCCTCAATATTTTTATATGTATCATCATCCATAGAAATTTTTGAGCCAGCAAGCAAACAAGTTCCTACATCATTTACAATTATATGAAGACTCCATGAATCACTACCTGTTCCATCAGTAACCAAAATTGTAAGATAATATTCATTATCAACAGTATCTGTATCAGACTTACCACCAACATAAATTCTCAAGGTATCACTATCATATTGTTGTCCTTCAATTTTTGCATGTAAATCATTAATAATAATGGATTTAGAGTAACTCATCGAATATCCATTAACACTGAAAGACAAAACATCATTATCTGGATCATAAGCATTAATAGATTGGATTTTAGTTGCAACCTCTGAACTTATTATGTAAGTAGGATTTGTATCAAGGAAATATGGTACACCACTATTACCCTCATAAACCTTAAAATTATCACTTATAATAGTCTGGTAATTATCATGTATAACAGTAACTCTACATACCACATAATCTAAATAATTATCTACTTCAACTGCAGTAAAAGAAGTTTTACCATAATAATTAGTAGCCTTTGGATTATAATCATCAATATCAAAATCTGAGTAATCTACCTGATACCAAAAGCCATAATATTTATATTCATAAGTTACCTGCGCGTTATAAACATTACCACTATTACTTTCATCAATTACATGAACCGTGAACACATCATTTTCATAAACCTTATTACTATAATCATCAACCACTTCTTCACGAATTAAAATCTCCACCTGCATATAACCTGCAATTAAAACAAAATTAACTACCATATCCGAAACAGCATCTTCTGCAGAAATATCAAATTCTTCTGTAAAATAACCATCAGCAGTACATCTAAGAACATAGTTTTTATTTTTTTCTAAATCAGGTAAAACATAATAACCTTGCGAATTTACCTGACCAGATTTACTCTCACCTACAACCTCAACCAATGCATTATCATTACCATCAGTAAGCGGCGACCCTGACTCATCAGTTACCTGCCCTGAGACTTTAAATGTATTAGTTCCAATAATAACAGTTGCTGTATCAATAATACTTTCCCACCCATACTCATCCCTAACCTTTAGCTGTAGTGTTTTATCCCCTGCAGTACTATATGTATACTGCGGATGCTCATCAAACTGGATCCATCCGGTCCAATCTAAAAGACCAAAACCATAATTTATATTCATTTCAGTAATTTGATCATCATCAGGATCATAACAACCAGAGAAATCAAATGTTATTGTTCCCGGAACATTTGCAGTTTCATAAGGACCACCAGCAACCGCAACCGGTCTATTATTAGTGTTTAATAACGGCCATAACAATACAAAAGCTCCAGCTACTAATATATATATATCTCCATCAAGACTTCCACCCCAATCCAGTATATCAAATGGTTCTTCTGTGTTACTATTATTCAAATTCCAAGAAATAAAAAAATCATTTGCAACTAAAGAACTAGAAAACTTATGAAGACCCCAATTTTCATATCCTGACCATTCAATGCCACCGTTAGCATAAATATGACCATTTCTATCACCATCAATATCCCAACTAGCCTCAAAACCAGGAGATGTAACAGTAATACCATTTCTAGAAAATTTATATCCACCAATAGTTACTTCCAATAATTCCAATGTTGGATTAGCTGTTTCAGAAGTAGTAATTTTTATATCACCTTTACCTTCATTATAATGATGATAAACACAAGACAAACTACCTTCATTTATTACTAAACTAGCAATAGTAATATGTGATACAATCCCACTATTATGCCCAGCATCAAGCAAAGTTATTGTTGTATGACAAGTACTTTGAACATTAAATTCTATTGATGAAGATGAAGAACTAGCTTTAAGATAGATATCTAACATACCAGATGACATCTCAAAAGATAAACCTGATATATCCCAATTATCAAAAAACCAGCTATCTATACATTCAATAATAAAAGCACCAATACCATTAACAGTTATACTTTGTGATTTTCCACTATTGAAATGAAGATCAATTAGTACTTCACCGGTCTCTATCGAAACTTTTCCACTAACTGTAAACTCTAAAGATATATCCACTACACTTAATTCAGGTAGCGATATAGTTTTTCCCCCAGGACCAGTCAATATTATTTGAGACCAACCAATAGCAGAACAATGTAGACTAACAAACATCTCTTTAGTAGTATAAACATTAGGATCATCATCCCCCAGTGTAGTAATCCCACCAGAACTAGAAACAGTACCACCACCTGTTACATCATATATTAGAACTACAACATCACCTGTTAACAAATTAATATCATTTACAACTAGTGAACTGCCTGATCCAGATATAAATTCAAATCTGTCGCATGTTAACTGTCCTTCAGCAGAAGCTATTAGATTCAAAGAAGATTTATTAAAATAAATTGAGCAATCGATAGCAACATATAATGAATTTATTATCATAGTAGCATCAGCATTTGTCGTAGAGAATTCAAGAGTTAACTCTTCGACTAGCACTTTGCCTACTCCGTGTATCTCAACTTGATTAGCATCTATAAAGTAGACATAGCCTGCTGCATAAAAGTAAACTTTTGCATGAGGTATTTCAAAACCTTTAGTACTCGTAGATACCTCAAACCCCGTGACCTCAACACTACCAATTAAATCTACTCCACCAAATTTTAATTGACGATCAACAAAAACTATCTGTGCCATGCCATGACCATGGACATACAACTTGTTCAATCCAATATATAAATCATCAGGGCCACGGATATCAAGATTATTTATAACAAGTGAACCGCCGTCACCAACAATACCTATAATGTCTATAATTTCTGTAGTTCCTGGAGGTGAATCTTCATCTGAAGGTGGTGCATATGCTGTTTGATACAATATATAAACACCGCCATTAAGATCAACTTCCATTTCACCAGAAATAGTCCAACCTTCATAAGAAAAACAATCAGATTTTATATATAAGTTATTTAAAATAATATATGTAAGTAACACTTCTAATTTCAAATATTCTGCATTAAAATCTCCACCGGTATTTTGATTGTATCCAGTTATACTCATATAGCTACCTTCAACCATACCCTCCAACAAAAGATAGTTACATGAAACATATAGATAACCCATCTGACTTAAATTATTATACTGAGTTATTTCTAACTCAAAATTAGATACTTCAATTTCACCAATCAAACTGACTGAAATATAATTTAAAGGATAATAATAATTACCCTCATCGTCCGAATTATCTGCATGATATATGAAAAGAGATGCCTCTAGACTTAGATCCATATCAAAACTTACGTGCCAATTAGTATGAGACCCATCAGGAAAAGTGGCGTCATCTGGTATTTCAAGATGACAATCTGAACAATAAAACTTATCAATACCCACGCCTAACTCCCAAAAGCCAGATCCTAGTGCAAACATACCACTTCCAACTACACCAATAACTGCACCAGAAAATACTATTTTAAGAATTTGACCTGTAATAAAGGAATCATTCATCATAAGTTCTATTCTAAAATTAGAAAAAGTTAATTGCCCACCCACTCGAATACCTAAAAATACTTCTTCATTAACTTTAGTATAATATATACGCGCAACACCAGCAAGATTAATATGACCATCTATACTAAATCCAATACCATGTTCTTCTTTGTCAGGCAGTAACATACCAAACGTTACATGACAATTACGAACCAAAATTTGAGTAATAGATATATTTGCCAGTGTATTATTAATATCATTAGCATTAATAAACTCAACAACTCCTGAACCAACAAGAGTAAGTTCATAACCTTCAATCAATACTTTTGTACCAACAAGATATGCACTATTCTCATAACCACTTATCACAAACTTAAAAGAAAAGTTAGATAGCGTAAAAGATCCTGAATACAGTTCAATAATTAAAGTATTATTAAAATCTGTTATAACTCTTACATCAGCAGTAGTACTAAGGTCAAGTCCACCATCAAGAACAATATCATACATAAAAGTATTTACATTAAAACCACCAAAATTAACTAATGTATCATAAGGAACAACAATTGTAAGATTAAAATCATCAACACTAAACTCATTAAGAGACGCACTTAAATCAAGCCATGATTGTTTTTGTTCACCGTCGCTTTCAAAAGAGAAGAGACCGTAGGCATCAAAATCAAGCACCATATATTTTATAGAACAATCAAACAATTTTAACTGACTGCTAATTTTTACAATTCTAAAAACAAAATTAGTCATTGTTACGCGACAATCAGCAAGGCCTCGTATAAGAAGACTACCATTAGTTGCATTCCAAAATAATTCAATAGTTAAATTATCAGCTTCAAAATTACCAGATAAAAATATCTCAGTACCAGTTTCAGAGTCAATATAACTATATTCTGGTAAAGACAAATATTCATCAACAAATAACCTTGCATGACCTGGCTCAATTGTTATATTTATCGTTCCTCCACCTATTTGAGTCCAAGCATTATCCATATAAAGCCAGATCTGACCAGCACTAACATGCAAATAACCTTCCATCCAAGTCCTATTATTAGAACCATCAATATAATCAATATAATTAACTATTCTAAACGCATCAGCTTGAAAAGTAACATCATTTAAACTTAGACCAATATCACTTTTTGCCTTTGGTAAAGAAGCATTAGTATCATTTTGAATAAGTTGAGACATAACATCGATAAATTCTGATTCAACCCATAATTCAACATCTGATGAGAATGTGCTATTGCGGGTATCCAAAAGAGCATATGCTGTAGTATATGCGGGAGTTCCATTCATTCCTGGATTAAACTGACTAAGAGTTTGACGTAAGTACTCGATAGCATCTGACTCATCATTAAAACCCTGAGAGATTTCAAAATTAAAATAATCAAATGGATCTTCCAACGACGCTACTACAAATGCAACATCAGGAAATCCTACCCGGATATCAAGATTATCAACAGCACTACCATCTGCTAATCTAAATTGTATGTTTCCCATAAGAGTATTTAACTCAAAAAAGAAATCCAGAGCACCTTCAATAAGAATAATGTCTTCAAGATAAAATGAAAATTCGGAATCATTAAAATCACTTAGACCAAGAACAGCTAAAACGTCCTCACCTACTATGCCTCCAAGCGTAAATTCCGGAAAAGTTAAAGTTAGTCTGTCAATTGTAATAACATTATTTATATCATTATCAAAACGAAGACCTAGACCAATAGGTATAGCATAATTCAATAAAAATATTGGAATGCTAAGATTACAAAATCCTTCTTCAAATGTAAGATTTTCAACTTTTAAGTCTGCAATATATGGGAATCCTGCTGCAGTTCCAAAGAAAACAAGACCTATAATTGGTCCAACATTTCCAATTTCTAGAAGTTTTAGATTTAAATCACCAGCATAAGTATCAAATCCTAAAGTGATATTCACCCAAATTAAATCACCAAATTCCTCACCATCTTTATCGAGGAAAATTTGGTTTAACTCATCCATATTTACTCCTTTATAATATTCCAAAATATCAAGACTTATCTCCTCGATTGAAATCACTGATATTCCAACTGTTTCTGCATGAATCGTCACATCATCAAGATCAAGGCCAATTATACCTAAAACAGTTAAATCCAAATCAACGATATGCATATATATCTCAGCATTTTCAAGAGTGATCTTCAAAGGCCCTTTTATTGTAAAGTCTTCAATCTCCATCGGATTAAAAGACAAATCAAAAGTAAATACTATTCCTCCACTTAATCTAAAGTTGTCAGTTTCAAATCTAAAACTGTTATTTTTGTAGGCAAAGTCTATCATAAAATTGTCAATGTTTAGTGCAACACCAACATCTACTTCAACACTTAATTCAGATAAGTTGTAATCTTCCCAAGTAAGTATAATTGCCGCTGAAGCTTTTCCTTCAAATTGAATGTTTTCCAGCGAAATATTTAATACAAAGTCATATTCGCCCAGAAAATGCTCCTCTGATGAAAATGAAAAATTCATAAGATCCATTGAAGAGCCTGCACCATCAATCTCAAGAATAAAAGTACCCTGTTTAGCTGATGCATCCACAAGCATAATACTACCATTAAAACTAGGAATATTAATATCAACAACATCCTCAAGCCAAACATGAAAACCAAGAATACTTACAACACCGCCACCATTTATATTAAAAACACGGGTATTGTTATCATCAATAAGTTCAGTATGCCAAGAAAGATTAAAACCCTGCATAACAGTACTAAGACTAAAAGTACCGGTTACGCCACCATGACGGCCATGCTTCTCAAAAAGTTTATCAACATGAAAATTCAAACCACCATAAATATTAATATAACCCCAAGATAAATCAGGTGCAAAATCATAAACAACAGTACCATTAAGACTAAAATTATACCAAATAGTCTTATTACCAACTATATCAAGATTACCGACATTTAAAACAAAACCATTATAACCCAAAACAAGACCCGATACATTCCAACCAGAAATAATATCAAACCTAAAACGTGCATCAACACCCATGGGTGTAACATCAACAGAACAATAAGCGCTAACACTACCCTGATGCTGTTTGTAAAAACGATCCATGGAAATAAAACCTTCACCCATAATCATAGAAGAATTAAGTCTAAACATAACATCTGTTATCTCAAGTTCTTTACCAGTCATTGTAAAACCAGCATCAGAATCATCATCAGCAATATCCTTAAATACAAACTTAAAAGGACTATTAATTGTCCTTTTATAATTCATAGAACCATTAAAAACACTACCATTCCTACCTATAACATCCAAAGATAAACTAAGATCGCAACCTGTGCGATTAACACTTAAAAAACCACTAGCTAAATCAAGTTCAACCTCACAATCAAGAGTACTACTGGAAACTGCTTTAAAATCAGCAACACCACCACTTATGCCTTCAAGATGACCACCTATAGTAATACCTGAGCCTTCTGAATAAGCATCAAAAATAAATCGTCCAGTGGTTAATAAATGACGACTCCAGTTAAACAAAAATTTTGATGGAAAACCACTAGCAAAAACCTTATTTACTGGATTTATAAAACTATCACAAATACCAACCTCACCAACACTACCACCAAAACAATCAAACTCAATAAAACCATCACGACCATGCTGAAAAGTATAAGAAATATGCTCAGGAACATCAAAACAATAAAGATAGTATAAGTATTATTCTCAAAATGCGAGAAAAACATATCAATATCTGAACCAGAACCAGATATTTTTTCAAACTCCCAAGAAGAACCACCAAGCCTATGATATCCACCTATAGATATCTCACTTTTAACCGCAGGATTATACTCAACCCTGAAAACATTATCACTAACAAGTGTCTCATTTTCAAAATCAGCATAACCCCATATCAAATCTAACTTTGAAGAACCTATATTACTACCAGGGTTAATAACCACATGATGACCAATCCTACGATTAGGCTTAAAGATGTTAGGTATAAATTTGTAAGTAACTTCACATGTATCAGGTACCTGTTCACCTGCAGGAGAACTATAACCAAAACGAATACGATCCCCAGTTATATTAGAGACAAGCATACCTGGTAAATAAAGTTCAACATATGCCTCAAGTAGTGCATCAGGATCAGGAAAATCCACTAGTTTCTTAACAACAAGTTTAAGGTTTATAGAAAGAGAAAGCTCTTTAAATGCAATAGATGGAAAAATCTGATATTTAACAGATAAATCATCCTTACCATCATCATTAACATCAACTAAAACAGTTTTAAAGAATTTAAGCTCAGTTTGTTTTTGCTTACCATTATAATTAGTAAAAAACATCATACTTTTTGTAGAACTTAAAAGACCTGCAATATTTGACATAGACTCCTTAAGATTAAGAGAAGAATCTATATCACCAACAGGTTCCTTGGCAGGAGAGTTAATATTATTTCTTTTAGCTCTAATACTATCACGTAAATTAGCTAATTTTTGTTTAATATTTTGTACCTTATCTTTAAAAGAGTCAAAGATTTCTGGAATAATCTTTTTATCATTGTTAAAATCCCTTAAATTAAGTCCATCTGCACCAATAATACTTGAAAAAAGTGTAGAAATAAGCAATAAAACGCAAAGAATCGAAAGTATCTTTCTGGTTCTAAGCAAAATATTTTTCATATTATTTATCACCTTTGAGTAAATTAAAGATTTTGTATATCAATATTACATTTATTATATATATAATCTATATATCTCGTTATATATAAATGTTATTGTACAGATATCAACAAAAATTTAGTAAAAACTAGGGAGTATTTTATAAAATACCTAGATTTATAATAAACATATCCGCCTCATCAACTGCAAGTTCATTATCACCCTTATCAAAGACAACAACACTCAAAGTATACAAACCCGCCATCTTTTCAGATAATTCAAAAGAATAACTTGTGTTCATAGGATCAAAATCAATTCTTGCTAACTCATCAGAATCCAAATAAAACACAATATCACCAATATCAGCTACTGGATTTGCAATCTTTGCTTCAAGATTTATATCTCCTATAACCAGTGCAAAAGGAAGCTTACCCATTCTCCTTAAATTATTCCTAATGTAAAAACCACCAGAAACCGGCTTAACAATACTTACCTCAACAGGATTACTTTCATTAGACTCAGTAGTGAAACTAAAAACTTTTCTAACAGTAATACCACTACCACTATCTGTTGCATTTACAAACCAAGTATAAGTGATACTATAATCAAGACCACTAGAAAGCATACAAACCTTAGTACCATTATGCTCATCAGAACCAACGGAACTATCACCGTTACTACACTCAACACTCCAACTAAAACTATCACCCTCAGGATCACTAATATAAACACTTAAACTAGCAAGACCAACAGAAACAGCTAAGGAGTCACCAGTTGGAGATACTTCACTAATCACAACAGGATAATTTACATCACCAACAGCAACAGTAACAGTAGCAGTATTAGAAACAGCACCATCATCATCAGAAACAACATAAATAAAACTATCAAAACCTACAAAACCAGACATAGGAGAATAAGTAACCATGCCAGAAACAACATTATTAATTGTTCCATGAACAGGCTGCACAAGAATATTAACTGTTGACGCAACAAGAAAACCATCAGAATCCGCATCATTATCCAAGATATCAAATACAATAGTCATATTTTCACAAGTTGCAAAAGAATCATCATGTGCCTCAGGTGGCTTATTTTGAGGCGGAATGGGATCAAAACAAGTTGACAAACTAACACTTATATCGCAATAATCGCCAGGATCATCAATATTAACAATCCTAATAACACCAGTAAATGTCTGACCATAAACATTTGGAGCAACAACAGAAACCTCAACTGTGATAGAACCACTCGGAGAAGTAAGACCAATACCACTCGCGGGTGTAAAACTCCAACTGCCCCAATCTGGTATTTCTGCTGTAGTCCAATTAAGACCCATATTACCGATGTTTTCAACCATAAAACTACCCCCAACAGTACTACCCGGAATAACATCAGACCAAACAAGATTACCAATACATTGTAAATCCGCAAGATCAGTAAGAGGTGAATTAAAATCACCAACAATGATACTGCAAGGATTACCATTAACATTTATAGTTTCAAGAAGACTAAAACCACCGGTACCATCACCAAGAAGAATACTAACACTACCCTGCCTTGTATTAGCTGTTGCAATATCAAGAATACCATCCTTATTAAAATCATAAACCGCTACATCACGGCCATCACTACTAGTTGGATTACCCATAAAATCAATCCTTATGCAACTAGAAACAGACTCAGTACCAATCTCACCCTGAATAAAAACACCAGAACCATTATTCAACAAAATACAAAGATCATCTGAACCATAGATATGACCTGTAACAATGTCTAAAAACCCATCACCATCAAAATCACCACACTCGACAGAAAATGCACCACAACTGATTCTATAAATAGATTCAAACCAATATTGCATTTCAAAAGGATTTGATCCACTATGACCAACTCTAACAATATCTGCATTCCTAAGACTACTATGAATACTACTAGAAACAGGATATTTCCTAATTTCAAAATTACCATGACCATCTCCAAAGAAAATACTTATACAATCATCACCTGACGCATAACCAGTACCATCCCAACTACCACCGATAGCAGCAATATCAAGATTACCATCACCATCAAAATCACCAGAACATTTATCAAAATAAGAACCTGAAAAACTATTTGAATAATCAAATGGACGACCATCATGTCCATTTCCTTTAAAAATTAAGGTTTTATGATCACAACCTGATTCTACTGAACCATCCTGATGAATTATTGTAACACAATCAGTATCTAAAAGAGTTGAAGTAAAATCCAGATAACTATCATTATCAAAATCATCTAAACAACTAGCCAGTTTATTATTATAAACAATCCTGTCTAAGAGCCCACCTGATCCATCATTTAGCAAAACAGATATACTACCATCATCTTCCCAAGGAAGAGAATCACGACACTCGATTTCACCATAATTACTAACTAATACATCAAGCCAACCATCACCATTAAAATCACCAGAAAATAACCCCTTTGGATGAGCGTCATTATCATAACCCGATTCAGCAACACTCGGATAATAAAATCGCTCACCTACACGATATTCGCCATTCTTAATAAAATTTCCACGACCATCTCCATAGAATAAAACAATACAGTCTTCATCCCAGTTACTAACAACAACATCCATTTTGCCATCACGATTAAAATCACCAACAGTAGAACCCATGGAGGCACTGTCTATATCAAGCCTTACAATATTTGCAACAGGACCAATCTGCCCATCATCAACACTATCCGTACTAAAACTACCATCACCATTACCCTCAAGAACCGCAGCACCTCCACTATCATAAGTAATAACTAGATCAGCAACATCAATATTCATACCAACTTTAACACTTACAACAGCAACATTAGACAAAACACCATTAGTATCTTTAACAGTATAACTAAAGCTATCCATGCCCACAAAACCAGAATCAGGAATATAACTCAACTTCTTCTGTTTAACAAGATCCCCCTGATCGTCATCTGCAAGTACAATTGTACCATGAACTGGATTAGAAACAATTTCAATACTTAAAACATCTAAAATATCACCATCAACATTATAATCATTATCAAGAACATCAACTATTGCAAATTTCTCTTTTGTAATATACACGTAATCATCAACAACAACTGGCACAATGTCAGGAACAAAAATATATTCGGTTGTAAAACTAAGAAGCTGTGCTGATTCATAACCACTACCAACATCAACTGCACGAACATACCAAGTATAAGGCGTATTGCTCTTTAGCTCTTCATTAATTGTAAGAGTTTTAACACCATTGCTACTTTTAACACCAGAGTTCTCACAAACAAGATGTTGTTCATCATTATTTATAAGACCTATTTCCCAATCAAACTTATCACCTTCAGGGTCTTGAATGTAAGCACTTAAACTAGCAAGATCAACAGATACATTAACAGATCCGGTGGGGAGACTCGCAGAAGAAATAACCGTTGGAAGATTACTACTATCAACAACAAAATACTTTTTACTAAAACTAGAATTAGCACCATTATTATCTGTAATAGTTATTTTAATATACGCAACACCTGTTTTATTAAAAATACAGTCCTTGCGCTCAGGATAACCCGTACTAGGTCCTGCCATATCTCCAGGTGTATCAGGAGGACTAGCAAATTCAATACCTTCACTTACATCCCAATCCAACTCTACAATCTTGCCATCAGGATCATAACTCTTAATACACGTAACAGGTATCTTTGAACCAACTGGAATCTCACGAGGGTTTATTCCTAAAGAACTACAGGCATCTTCGAGAACTGCAACAGGTTCTTTATTCTTAGAACCTTTAATTTTAAGAGCAGGATCACCTAGTAGATTCAAACCATAATAATAATAATTATCAAATTCTTTAGTGGATAAAGTATATGTGAGGTTATAACTAAGAGTTTCTGTTCCGGTCTCTATAGACCCTCTTGATTCAAAATCTTCCCCCGGTGTTCCACAGCCACCTGTAACATTTGTGGCATATGCGTGCTCTGACCCTATCATAATTTCTACGAATTCGTTACCAGATTTGTATGCTTCTTCTTGTGCTTTATGAAACGCTTCACCAAGACGAACATCATCAACACGACCATTACCATCTTCACCAAAAACATTATCCCAAAACATACGATTATAAAAAGAAGCACGATATTCATCACCCGGGTTTGCAATACTGTTAAAGATACCTGCAGCACAACCACGATACTGACGATTCTGAGCACTTAGATAAGGACCTGGATAACCACCATCACCTACATAAATACCATTATACCAATCTTCATAATAACCACCAAATAACAAGAGTTCTCCTAAACTCTTACCATCATATTGATCAGTTATATAACTAGAACTGTCATTAAAAGTATCAGGATCGTCAATATCACCTGTGCCATCATTATCATCATCACCATCTACATTATTTAGAATACCGTCACCATCATCATCGCCCAGAGGATCCCAAAGAATCCCCCCTTCAACCTCAATAATACGGGGTCTATCAAACATACCACCATAATCAGCAGTAGAATAAACAATAGGATAGATATCATTTTGTAAACCTCTAAGATCTTGATCAAATCTCATCGCTTGTGAGTAACCACCTTGCTGAGAAGAATAACCTCCTCCGCATAAATTCTTTGCATACTGTAATCTTTCTGCATTACCTATATGATTTATAATTCCAACACCCTCATTCATAATATCAGTTAACGATTTTGGTTGGTCACTTAACCACTCTGTACCATCCCATTTACTGACACCAAAACAAAAAGCTAAAGACGGGTCACCTGCTTCATCATCTAAATAATGTATATCAAAAATTTTTGAAGGAATACCAATAGTTTCCTTAAAATTATAAATCACATTTAAAACATTTATCGTTTTTAAATATTCATCTAATTTTATGTATCTGTTCAGCTGGCAAGACCACCCGACAGTAGGCAAATAATCCTCAAAATCCAAAGTATCAACTATTCCTCTTGACATATCATCTGTAAAAATTGGTATAGTATCATAGGATAAGCAAGGCGCTACATTAAAAAGAGAATCACAAATACTTGCATCGGTTCCACCATAACCATGCCCCTGTGCGTAGTTACCATCTAAACAACCACAACAAACCTCACCATTAACCAAAAGAGAAAATATATCATAATTATAATTAATATTACCATCTTCAGTAGTGTTAGGCGCTATATTATAGTACAACACAACAATCTTAGTAAGAGTTTTATCACTAGGCATATCAAAAGTAACAGCACCATTTCTATACGCCTCATTAAGATCACTGATATAACCGAATTCAACAATATCGCTGTTATAATCCCATCCAGTTAAATTAATTTGATCAAAACCCCAACCACTAATAATACCATTATTTTGATT
>Ga0105099_10001214_pt1 | contig 16413 bp, 19 predicted proteins | sample PPLLak3cmMay2015_2_FD_79138 | JGI IMG/M metagenome (GOLD analysis project Ga0105099, IMG submission 79138) | Freshwater sediment microbial communities from Prairie Pothole Lake near Jamestown, North Dakota, USA - PPLs Lake P8 Core (1) Depth... | ecosystem: Environmental > Aquatic > Freshwater >... | reverse complement strand
GCCGACTGAAAACACCTCACAGCTCGTCGCGTCGTTTCCTTAATTTCGTTCACCCACCCGTCTCCCGCCAGAAAACCGCAAAACTCCCCGCAAACACCCACATTATTAAACGACAAATATTTATTTATAGATAAATAAATAAATAATAACCTCACCTGCCCCCTCCTGGCAAATCTCTACGACACCAGCTGTTTATCCCTTCTGACAATCCGATGCTTTTCCGCCAAACGACCCCGTAGCAAGTCATAAATGGATCAGACCAATAACTGGTCAAATCTAGCCTCAAACGGCATTTCCTCATTCTTGGTTATTTATTTATATATAAATAAATAACCACCCCATCAGCATATTTATTTATCGATAAATAAATAATTTATCGAACATAACATCCCCCGCTTAGAAAATGAAAGCATCTCGCTTCATCCCTGCCCACTTCGTTCCGCTATTCACCGAGTCCCGCCCTCCACGGTATTGCGGTCATGCCTCGTGATCTCTTCACTCCAGGCCATGTCCAGCACTTCGCCGGTAATCAATCAAATTGGTTTTTCGATGCGCCCGGCCTTGCCCATCCCTGTATGTCCTTCACCCCCGGTCAGGGTGAGGGGTGAGAGGAAACTCAGGGAAAACGGGACAAGGCACAAAAAATCGCACATCAAAAAACAAAATATCTTGAGCCGAGAGGGTTTAAGAAAATCTAGGGAAAACAAGGTTGATTACAAACCGGAGAAAAGGAGCCTAAAAATGAAGAAATCGGTAGAGGAACTCATCACGGAGCAAATCATTGAGCGTTTGGAGAAAGGTGAGATACCCTGGAAAAAGCCTTGGACGCCATTGACCGGGCCGAATGCGCCAAGAAACCTTATAACCGGCAAACCGTATCGGGGCATCAATACCTTTATCCTGGCCTGTCAGGCTTTTTCCTGCCCGTACTGGCTAACCTACAAGCAGGCCCTGGAGAAAGGCGGGAACGTCCGGAGAGGCGAAAAAGGGACGCCGGTCGTTTTCTGGAACTGGGTCGAGGTAGAAGATACGGAAACCGGAGAAGATAAAAGCATACCCTTCATGCGTCACTATACGGTTTTCAACCTGGAGCAGACCGAAGGAATCGAAGCACCCCCCTCACCCACTCCGATCGAAAAGCTATTCAATTCCATCCAGGCAGCGGAAGAACTTATTGCCGCCATGCCGCAGCGCCCCGAGATCCGCCACAGCGGTAGCCGGGCATACTATAAACCATCCTATGACTACGTAAACATGCCGCCGCAAGAAACCTTTCACCAGGAAGAAGGCTATTATTGCACCCTCTTCCACGAAATAGGCCACGCGACCGGGCATTCCTCACGGCTTGCCAGAAAAGGTGTCACGGAGTGTACGGCTTTCGTCAGCCACGAATACAGCAAGGAAGAGCTGGTTGCCGAGATGACAGCAGCCTTTCTATGCGCGGAAACAGGCATTGAACAGGCCACCATAGATAATAGCGCCGCCTATATTCAGTCCTGGTTGAAAGAACTGAACAATGACAAGTCCCTGGTTATCCTCGCGGCCGGCCAGGCACAGAAGGCCGTTGACTTCATAATGAACCGAAAAGCAGTCGAAGAATTGGGAATGGTTGTGTAGTTTGCAGAGAGGAGGCGGGGATTTCCCCGCCTCAAGGGTAGGAGATCGGGAAGCGCATAAAAGAGACCCGGCGCAGGCCGGGGTTATGTAGAACCTGTTTTAAGGCTTATACGCCGGAATAATCCGCTCTTGGGTGAGTGAAAAAACAGGAAACAATCAATAACTTTTATAGCCGCCCAGGGCTGCTCGTTGTGCCTGTCAACCTTATGCTGGTTCGGGCACCGGCCTCGGTTAGCTTTAGACGGAGCCGAGCCGCATTAGTCTTTGCACCGAATGATCATACTTCTGTTTATGACCGAGCCTCCGTAAAGACCAAGGTCATTACCGGAAACCAAGGCTCCCGTGTCTCCACTCTTTTCTATAACCACATATCCTTTTTCGTTGCAGAGTTCCCCGGCCTTCTCATAACACATACCCCAATTCAAAACTGATCCGGAGCAATTTATGCTGTATCCTTCTTTTCCTTCTGAAGTATAAGTTTTTTTTGAAGTAGCGCAGCCACATATTGAGGCCACTACAAAAAAAATTACAAAAGTTCTTTTCATTTGTCCTCCGCGTTTGAGAAACGTTCAAAAATATATTTTACAAACTCATGCTTTTCACAATGCACTCGGCTAAAAAGCCTTATAAGAAATAGAAAAAAGCAATTCAGCTGCAGCTTGGACTTGGCTTTCCTTCTCTATGCTGAATCTAGCTGGAAACCTCTCTTCCCACCCCTTTTTTATATTATCTCTAGGGAGTACCTTGATATACGGATTCTTTTTTAATGCATCTACATCGCCTGCGCACCAGATCTGTATGCTTGCGTCGGTCTTTCGATGGCTGATATAAGCGAATCTATTTCCACCAAGTTCATATAAAGCACACCATTGCTTCGTATGACCGCGTTCAAGCTTGGCAATTTTTCTTTTTAATGCCAGGAACAAAGATTCACACAAGTTTCTGGATTCAACTGATGCCTTAAAATGAGCAGACATAATACCTCCTTTTGGCGATGTTTATTTCACTATATTGCAGCCGTTATGCCAATATTTGAAGAACAACCAAAACAAGGTGTGAGTTTTTGCTTTTTGCGCCGATTTTGGCTGTTTAAATAATTACAACCGAACTTCTGAATCCAAATCCATTTACACAAAATTCTTTACATGCTCCCTGGGAAAGTCTGGAAGGCACTCGAAGCCATTTTACTTCAGTAAAGTTATGGATAATATACTATCCAACTTTCAACAACCAATCACCGTATTTTTCCGCAAGATCCTTGGAAATTAACGCCTCGACAATCTCCCTTTGCAGCCATTGCGAAACTCGAATACGGCCAGGATCATTTACCCTATCGATTCTTTCCTGCATCCAGCTTCTTATGGCTGAATGGGTTCCCATGGTGCCAGGCTCAAGCCCCAGATGTAAACTCAGCAATACGGATAAAGTAGTATCCAAACATACCGTAGTACGTCTTTCCCCAAGCCTTACATGATAGCGTTCTTTCACGTTATTCCCTCGGATAATATAGTATCCGTACTATACGAAAAGCACAACCCAGAGTCAAGGACATCCGCATTTAACTTCCACTTAGACGATACGTTGTAGATTAAAACTGTTGCTTAGCATTTGCTAATCAAGTAAAAATGGATAACTTCGCCCATTTCGCCAGGTATTTACATCATATTGTATACACATTTATACGGCAGGTATCACCAATCATTTATCAAACATTCCGCTATAGTTTATGTATTATTTCAAAAAAACGCTTGACAATCGGGCTTTTTACGGCTTAATGTCACCAACAAGTGGATACATTGCAATGGTAAAGGAGGAGCTTGTGAGCCATATCATCTGCGTCGTCAACAACAAAGGTGGCGTAGGGAAAAGTACGGCAACTCTCAATTTGTCTCATTGCCTGGCGAACAAAGGACATCGCGTTCTTGTAGTAGACCAGGACCCGCAATCAAATACAACGAAAATCCTGCTCGGAGGGACCCCCGAGAATAACACCCTCTACGATATCTACTCCCGTTCTGAACGAATAGAGAATTGCATTTTCCCCACTACCTACGAAAACCTCTTCTGTCTTCCGAATATTCCACGCACTGCAGCCCTGGAGATGGATCTTTACCAGGACGTACGGTCAAGCTATCTGTTGCTGCGTAATGCCATCCGGGAATATTGCACAGAAAACTTCGACTTTACTTTGATTGATTGCCCGCCAAACCTGGGCCTTTTCGTTATGCAGGCGCTCATGACGACTGATTTCGTCATCGTTCCCGTGGAAACCGGCAGTCGCTTCGCTCTTGACGGTCTCACCGCTGCTATCGAGCTGATCGAGAACCTGAACAAAACCGTAAATCCTGACCTGCGGTTTCTACGCCTCCTGATCAACAAAGTGGACTTGAGAACCAGCATTTCCAAGAGCAGCGTTGACCATATCAGAAAGAAATTCGGCAAGGATCTCACCTTCGACGTTACGATCCCTATTAATACTGAATTTCAAAAAGCAGAGGCTCAAGGCAAGACCATTATTCGCTACGCTCCCAAAAGTACTGGCGCCAAGCGCTATCGAATGCTTGCCGACGAGCTTTGTGGAATCCTGACCGTGGGGGCCTTGGCACAGGAGGCCAGCAATGGCTAACCCGACCAAAAACATTACGGGCACCGAAGAACTCCTGAGCAGAGTTTTTGACACGCAGGAAATGGATGATGTTGTCGCCCGGATGAAAAGGGTTCAATCAGGCGCCAATCGTCCAAGTGAACCGGCAACCGCTACAGCACCGTCGGACATAGCGAAGGGTAAAGCGCCGGACAGTTCGAAGGACAGTACATTGCCCCACGCTATGTCCGACGGTACGACCGACGGTCCGACAGATAGGCCGACGGTACGTCCGATTGTCCGACCGACTGTCCGTCCCTCGGATGGTACCGCGAGTTACCCCACCGATCATCCCACGCATTATCCTACGGTTGGTACCACGCATTATCCTACGGACTGGAAGAATAAAGCCGCTGACCCTGTCTGGGCACTTACGCACAAACAGGCAAAAGTGCTTTTCTATCTAATCAATCAACCTGATTCAATCTCACAAAGGGAACGCATCAGCAATGAAACGGAAATCCCCTTTTCTACCGTTAAACACTGTATAAAGGTACTATCCGCAGATGGTTTTATCAGTAAACCAACTAAATATGTAAACAGGTCATTTCAAGGTTTTACCTACACCGTCAACCAGGGCCTGTGTAGACAATTTGTCGAGAAAAGAGGCCATGAGTTTACAGGGTCAGGTGATTGTCCCACACTATATCCCACTGATTGCCCCACGCATTATCCTACGCTTGGCCTGTCCGACGGTACGACCCACGGATTGTCCGGCGCTATGTCCGGCCACTATAGTAGTAGTTTAGAATCTAATAAAACTACTACTAATAATCTTGAAGGCCTGTTGAAAACCGATCCGGAGTTTGGCTACTGGCAGGAAAAGGGTCTGCTCCAGCAACAGGTGCAAAAGTGGTTGGAAGAAACCGGCATGAGCCAGAGTCTTATGATCCAGGCGCTGCGGTATTGCCGGTTCGACATGGTGGACAACAACCAAGAGGAAAGTAAGCCTGTGCAGAATGTCTTCAACTGGTTTTACACGATTATCAAGAGGACTGGTCATTACCCGAAGCCTCCCGGTTATAAAAGCTGGTCTGAAAAAATGATGGAGCTCGAACAGGCCCTCATCGAGGAACAGGAAAGCGAACTTCAACATATGGAAGAACTTCGCACCCGAAAATACAAGCTTGATGGTGATCGTAAATTCCACGAGATGATCAACGATCCGGACGGCGAGACTTACAAAGCGGTATACGCACGTCTCAGCGCCTTTGAAAAGGAACTTGCTGAAGGTATGGCCTTTGAAAGGGCACTGCGCAGTCGCTTTGATGAATTGTTCACAGCCACAGGTCCCTGATAAAAAAATATTGTACCCCCCTTCCCTTCTTAGCCAAAACTTTACCTGTCCAGAAACCTGAAAAACCTCCCAGATCCTTTAACAGTCACAAAAGATCGTCAGAAGCGCCAGATAAAGCCATAAAACACCCTCTCCTGCTTCCTCCAGGGAAAAGACAGGATAAGCTGCTGTTCAATCAAGAAAATGTCGCAGAGCTTAAATCTGGAGCCATGACGAACGGTTTTTTTAAGGATCGTAACCGCTTTTCACCCTGTGAGATAAATCTGCTTAGAGACCCGGTAACGGTGATAGAATAATTATTTATCTATAAATAATTAATTGACATCATGTCCGACTACTACTAATATTTATTTGTCTATAAATAATTATTCATAGGTGCGCCATGCAAGTAATGAATTCCGCTGCTGAACTGATCAGCGTATTTACCAGGGCCGATGCACTTTCTGACGGCATCCTCAGCGATGTCTCGAAAATTGCCGAGGAAGAAGGCTTCAAAGTTCCCGTGGCTCTTACCCTGGCCGCCTACCGATCCATTGAGCCTTCCGAAGAAGAAAGAAGTAATGGTGATGATCTCCGTGCTAGACTGCACGATCTGTTTTGGACGATGCACCAGGCACTCCGCCGGAAATCATATATCGAGGCAAGCAGAATCGATTTTCAGCTGAATTTGTTCCAGGATGGTGAACATAGCTCCCTGGCCCTCCGTGCCCTGCTTCACCCTGGGGATCGAGGCGAACCCGTCATCACGATACTGCTGCCGAATGAAGACTAGTAACTGGATAATATTTTATCCAAGTGGAGAGGTTCGAAATAATGACACCGAAGAAACCTCGGCCCAAGGCCTTACCGGGAATAACCTATGAAATGAAGACCCATTGCGGCAAGATCTACGTTACGGTAACCTCCGATCTGTCCGGAAAGATGTGCGAAGTGTTTGTTAGATTCGGCCGGGCAGGGGGGTGTGGCGCAGCGATCTTTGACGGGTTGGCAAAACTTCTGTCCTATGCTCTGCGAAGCGGTATGGATCCGGCCGATGCCGTTAAATCTCTATCCGGCATTTCTTGTCAGCATGGACAGGATAACTGCTTAAACGCCGTTGCCGAGGCCATGCGGGACTATTCAACCAGGGAATAAATATTTATAAATAAATAATTTATTTGACATCGATAGACATTTTAATTATTTATCGATAAATAATTAACTTTCTCCTGTGTCAGCAACTGGGCACAAATATCGGATGCAACTTCAAAGGCTGCAGGAGCCAGTAAAATCGCTCCTGACTTTAGAGTACAATAATTTGGAACGTACTGCTAACATGATAATATTTATTTATCGATAAATAATTAAGGAGATTTTGAAATTGGGAAAAATAATCGCCGTATCACACAGTAAGGGCGGTGTGGGAAAAACCAGCGTCGCCCGCAATCTTGCGCTATCGCAAGCCAGGGATGGACAAAAGATCCTGGCCCTGGATTGTGATCCACAGAAATCCCTTGAGACATTTTTTGCCGATCGGGCAGATCGTTTGGATAAGCAGGAACTCGTGTGCATGGCAAAATCCTATTCGAAAGGGTTGGCCAGGGAGATCAAGAGTCTTGCTGAAGGCTTTGACCTGGTTGTCGTGGATGTCGGCGGATCCAGAGACAGCGATGTCATGCGCCAGGTGCTGATAGCTTGCAACGCGGCAATCGTTCCCACCAGACCCGGCCAGGAAGACCTGGACAGTCTCGATCTGTTCATGCAGGTAGTCGATGAAGTCAGGGGCGTGAACGAAGACCTTCAGGTTTTCATCGTCATCAATCAAGCGCCGGTTGATACCTTTGATACCGTGGGCAGGACAGCAGCGGAAGGGCTGGCCACTAAATTCGCTGGCGATGCAATAGTTTGCGCTACCTATCTCAAGCATCGCAAGAGCTGGCTCAAATCAGCCTTCAACGCCGATGCAATCTGGGAAGTGGACGGCCCTAACAGTAAAGCCGCGAACGAGTTTGATGCTCTTCTCGAGGAAATGAAGGAAAGGGGGGCTATCTAAATGGCGGATATCAAGGGACCACGAATCCGAGAACGGGTGAAAGGGCGAGCGGCAACCACTGTCGAGGAAGCCACCACTGCCAAGAAGGGCAAACGGAAAGTCGGCCGGCCGCACAAATCACTGCGCGAGGACGTCCTCAAAATAAAAGGCTTCAACCTGCCGCTTTCACTTATCGAAAAGATTGTGCACTATTCTGATCAGAAATATGATGGAAACGCCTCTGCCCTCGCCATAGACGCTTTCAAGGAATTTTTCGAGAACAAAGGGAATAAATAACCGTGGCAAAAAGCTGCAAATGATTGAGCACATCCGTAGTTAATTATTTATCGATAAATAATTAACTATGTGATTGGTGTGTATTTCAAGATGACAATGGTCAGGCACTTATCAAGTTGCCCTTAATTTTTAGAGAACATTATGGAATCCGTTTTGGGCCGAAAGATTCATTTTTTTAAGATACTCCTGGAATCGATCTTACACCGAATGGGAGATTATCAAGATGAGAGAAGATGAACTGGATAAAATCGTTGAAAAGTTTGACTCTGATAGTGAGTTTCGTATATCCAAGGCATTTCTTGATGGCGGAATTGATCCTCTCTTCGGGCGTCTCCAGCGTGCTGCAATCAATCAAAATTGCGGGGGCGGCGATGCAACCATAAGCCGTTACGGAATATGGGCGAATACCGTTCGAGACAATATTCGACAAGCTGATGTCGAGATTGAAAACGGAAACATAGCAGAAGCGCGTCGCCTTCTGCGTCGCGCTGCTAACTCTTTGTCTGCTTTCTCGGAATTGCAGGCCCATTTTGACACTATGGGGGTTGGTAAAGTAAACCAAGAATTGGATTAATGTGGTAGCGTAATGAATTAATTTTGTGCTAGAAAGCGATTTTAAGCAATGAAGAATCAATATGTTGCCGACAAAAATGATTATCGAAAGTATTCGTTATTGCGTAAGTTTTCCAACAGTGGCACGATCCGAATCTGCATTTGCTTGATGCTTACCCCAGATGACAACCGCACTGATGGCAAATTCACCAATTATCTGAAATCACCGGCACAGTGGAAACATTACGATTCCGCTCTTTTAGATTGCCTGGCAGAATGCATCAAGGAGAAGAAGAGAGTCATTGGGCAAAGGGCAAATTGAATCATCGGGCATTTTCTCAAATGCTTTTTTTTACTCTGATACGCTTACGGACACTCCGCAAGAGCGGTTTAACTACTTTCTGTGTCTTCACAAGATTTTAAGCTGTTTACTATATACGCAAAGGAGAAATCTAATGGGTATTATTGGTTTGTTGTTTAATAAATTTATGGACAATCGAAGTTATAAAACTGGCAAAGGAATTGCTGGCGCAATGTTTATGTCATCATTAGCCATGAAAGAACATTACAAGGAATCTGCACCTTCGTATGCTTGGATTGCAGGCAAAGCACTTGAAACAAGGCCCAAATGGAAACGTATTGATGAGGTTACATTTGAACATGAACCTTCTGAGACCCAGATTGAAATATCAGACAAACAGTCTATAAAGGATGTAATTCATATGATTGTAGAAGTTGAAATAGAATATATATTCAGTTCACTTCCATATGGGAGAATAGAAGAGCTTTTGAACCTTTCGAATAAAGCTGTGAATGATTACTTTAAAAAACAGAATTGAAAAGAGAGATTCAACGGGCTCAATTTTTAAACTATAATCGTGTAAACAAAACTTTCAACAAGCGCCAGGACCGGCCCAAAAACCAAAGGTCAGGCTTTTGGCGTAACACTTATTGTTCTAGACTGAATCTGGTCATATAATGACACCATCATTTATTTATCGATAAATAAATAATATAAATCAACTGTTACGGGAAAGCCCCGTCCTAAGCGGCTTTCCCGTGCTCCCTCACTTACCAACACTGCCTGTGTAAAACCCGCACCATTTTGTTTGAAATACTGAAATCTCTTTTGTCAAATCAATCACTTTAGCAAATCGCTTCAAATATAAGCACCACCCCGGGAATAATACAAACTGTTGCATTAGAAAATTTTACTTGATAAATACTTAAATATGGACTTTCTTACAGAGGTACAACTGCTATATGAAGAAAAGAGCCGGAACGCGAAGCTCCTCTTCGGAACCCCGGTCCGCAGCGAAGCTCTGCACTTCTCTGCTGGAGCGAGCAAAAGAAATGTCTATTTCAAACCTGACAGTCTGTTTGCGCTGGAACTGTGGGCCGCGAATGACTACGGCACCGTGTTCTGGATGCTCTACATTTTGAGGACAGTCTGGCCGGGTGAAAGGGCGAACAGAATTCCCCAGATTACGCCCGGAGCAGAGATCCTCCTGTCGGCACGAGGGAAGGGGAGGGTGGTCAGGGCTCTCGCCTGGTTGGAGCGACTCCAAGCGGACGTGGAGGATCCCGCCGTATTGGCTCCGGAGTATTTCCAGGCCGCACACTACAGCCTGAAGAACGGCCTTGAGCCGCGAGCTCCGCACGAACCTTACGGACCGGTACTAGAGTATGTGAGGAACAAGGCGACATGAACATCAACACGCGGCCTTTGAAAATCATGCTAACGGTCTTCGTCATCCTCCTAGTGATCGAGTCAACCAGGTTGCTGATCGGCCCCCGCTACTGGCTGAACCTGTCCGAAAGCGAGCCGGTCGGTCTCTACACAAGGGAAACGTTGCACCAGCCATTGAACCGGGGAGATATGGTCCTGCTGAAGTGCCCGCCAGGCTATGAAAAATACCTGTACGGAAGAAAATGGCTGCCCACGGGCTGGCCGCTGTTCAAGACAGTGGCAGGCCTGCCGGGAGATACCTTCTGCGTTTCAGAAAAGAATCTCACCCTGAACGGCAAGCAGATCGGCCCGGTGTACGCCGTTGACAGCCGGGGGCGTTCCTTGCCGGTTCTCAGGGGCTGCCGGACAGTGCGAGAAAATCATATCCTGGCCATCGCCACCGGCCTGAAGACTTCCTTTGACGGTCGGTATTTTGGTGATGTCCCGGTCTCGCTGATCATCGGCACGGTCCGTCCGGTGCTGACCTTTAAGGAAGAGGGGAGGGGAGAAGAATGATAGTAGGAAGCCTGCTGCTTATCACGTCCTTGTGCAGCCAATGCGGCCCCGCCGTTGCTCCGTCAACCACACAGGCGATCATCCGGGTCGAGAGCGGAGGGAACCCCTACGCCATCGGCGACAATACCTTGAAGAAAAGCTTCGCTCCGAAATCAAAGCAAGCAGCCGTCCACATGGCAGCCGACCTCCTTGCGCAAGGGCACAACCTGGACATGGGTCTGATGCAGGTCAACAGCTGCCACCTTAAAACCATGAAATTTACCCTGGAGGAAATCTTCGAACCCTGCCGCAACATCACCATCGGCACCACCATCCTGGCCGATTTCTACCGCCGGAACAACACCGGCGAAGACAAGTACCTCGTGCTCTTCAAAGCCCTTTCAGCATACAACACCGGCTCCGCCTGGAGAGGCCCGGGGTACGTCAATAAAATCCTGAAAGCAGCAGGAGCACCGTACCGCGTCGCCGTCTCCAATCCGCCGCCGGCCAAGGCGCCCCAAGCTTCAAAAAGCAAGCAACCCAACGAGTGCATATTCACCGCCGACGGAGCCATGCTTTTCTTCCCCGGCACAACCAGGGCAGGGGAGCTCAATGGCCTTTAAATGCCTTCCAAAACCTTAAGGCAAGATAAAAGGATGCACTACACTGGCGTGTATCCATCCAAAATAGCACCTGATTGTTGTCCGACACGCATGCACGTGTAGGACAAGAAAACCATAACCTACTAAAGTCTCACCGATATTTTGTAAGGCAAATAATCACTCGCAATAATATCAAGGGGTTACCCGATGCCCAGAATTATTAAAATCCATGAAAAACCTGAAGATAATTCAGACATCACCATCAGTCTCGGCAGAACCAAAAAACGCGTCACAAGTGACGCCGGTCTGCACTACAAAACGTCCGCCAGTGCCCTGTTTCTACGGGAGATGGTGCGCACCGTCAAGCAAGCGTCCCGGCGTCATACCGGAAAACACCGGTTTGTCAGAAACGCGTCGGAAGCCTCGCAACGCGTCATCGTCAAATCCCGGATAGTGCGCCATATCTCGGCAAAAAACGGGCTCAAATCCCTGCAAGACCATTGCAGTTATTTTACTCGAAAAGGTGTCGAAGGAATTGATCAGAATCAGCCGAAGATCTACAACAAGGCAGGCAGCCTTGACGCCGATTTACTTGACGAGTGGCAGCAGAAAGCGGCGGGAGACCGGCATCATTTCCGCTTCATTGTTTCCCCGGAAAACTCCCAAAACCTTGACCTCACCAGCTACACGCGAGACCTGGTAGCTCAGCTGGAAAGCGACCTCGGAACACGGCTTGACTCCCTTGCGGTAAACCATTTCAACACCGATACCCCGCACGCCCACATCATCATCAGGGGCGTTTCCGAAGACGGAAAAGACCTTGTCATCAGCAGGGATTACATAGCAAACGGTGTCCGCAACCGGGCCCGGGAGATCGCGAACGAGCACCTGGGACTCCGCACGGAACTGGAAATCAAAAACGGAATAACGCGAGAGATTGCACGGCAGGCCTTCACACACCTTGATCGTGAATTGAAAACAATTGCCACGAAAAGTCCGGATAACGCCATCGATCTGCGCGTAGCTTCTGGACGAGGAAACGGCTGCACGGAATTCAAAAGAGTGGTACAGCTGCAGCGATTGAAGTTTTTGGAATCTCTGCAGCTGGCCGGAGAGATCAAGCCCGGTGTCTGGAAATTGCAGGAGGATTTTGAAAAGACCCTGCGTGAGTTAGGCATGAAAAACGACATCATCAAGACCATGCACCAGAGTCTTTCCGTGGGCAATAATCAGGAAAAACAGATCTTCGATCCACAGCATACAGACCGGCAAAGCATTACCGGCGTGGTTGTGGCGAGTGGGCTTGCCGACGAGCTGCATGACAAGAAATACCTGGTGGTATCGGCGACCGACAACCGGGTTTATTACGTGCCGCTTTCGCAAAAAGCAGAGACCCCAGGCCGGGAGGCAAAGCCGGGAGCAATCGTCACGGTTTCGATCAGCGGCAGAACAGAAGAGTTACGTGTTTCCGATCAAAAGATCCTGGAACTAGCGGCGGCCAATGACGGCATCTACAGCCGGGAAAAGCACCGGCTGCAGGTCAACAAGTACCGTCTGCCCGAAGGCGTCACGGTCGAAAAATACCTGGAGAATTACCATAAAAGACTGCAGGCCCTGGAACGACGTGGCGTAGTCAAAAGGGTAGGGGAGAACTCCTGGAGCATCCCGGCTGACCTGCAAATACACCTTCAGGAGCACGGCGAGAAACACCTTAAAGTCACGCTTGAATCGGCGGCTGATCTTGATGCTCAGATTACCTCGACGACTCCGACCTGGCTCGACAGGGAGCTTGCGGCCGGGAGAGTACCGTGCGGCGATTTTTCAGGGAGCAGCTTCAACCAGGAACTGAACCGGGCGAAAGAACGAAGAATTGAAACACTTCTACACCTGGGGATCGCCTCTAAAACAGCGCAGGGAATCACCTTGAAGCGTGACTTTCTGGAGAAGTTGAACAAGTCTCTGCTCCAGAAAGATATGAAAACAGCGCCTATAGACAAGGACCGCGAGCGGTAACGGAAAGGATAAAAACATGCCTAACGTCGTCAATTTCTGGCCGGACAAGAAACTTACCTGCACTGGCTGCACCATGAAAATCAGCATTAAAGCGGTTCCGTACCAGGAAAACTGCTGCCCCGAGTGCGGAGAGCTTCTTACCGTGGTTTCGAAAGACGACGAACTTTTCCGGGAATGCCAAGAGGAGGATGATCCATGAAGCCCACCAAGTTTCTCCTGTTCACCAGCCTGCTGATCATAGCCGTATTTGTCCTGGGCTTGTGGACCTCAACCCAGTTTATCGCCAAGTGGCTGGCCTATCAGCCCGAACTCGGACCGCCACTGCTGGTACTTAAGGGCTGGCCTGTGTACGCCCCCTGGAAGTTTCTCTTCTGGTACTTTCATTTCGGTGCCTATGCGCCTAGGCAGTTTGAAAACGCGTTGTGGTTTTCGTACCTCGGGAGCATCTCCGGGGTTATCTTCGCCGTGTATCTGTCCCTGGTCAGAGCCCGCAGAAGGAAGATTCCCACCAGCCACGGTACCGCTGACTGGGCCTCCGTGGACGACCTGAAGCAGGCCGGGCTGCTGAACGGTGAGGGGATAGTCATCGGTGAATCCGCAACCGGCGATTACCTGCGTCATGACGGCCCGGAGCATGTCATTACCATTGCCCCGACCAGGAGCGGCAAAGGTGTCGGGATCATCATCCCGACGCTCCTGACCTGGCCCCACTCGGTAATCGTCACCGACATCAAGGGGGAAAACTGGGGTGTTACCTCCGGTTATCGGAAAAGGGCGCTGAAAAACCGGGTCATGAAATTCGATCCCACGGCCGCCGACGGCAGCAGCGTCAAATATAACCCGCTGGAGGAAATCCGCTTAGGGACCTTGAACGAAGTCCGCGACGCCCAGAATATCGCCGACATCCTGGTTGACCCGCAAGGGACCGGGCAGCTTGATCATTGGGCGAAAACCGGCCATGCCCTGCTGGTCGGGACCATTCTGCATACCCTCTATGCCGGAGAGATCAAACAAAAAAACCTTACCTCGGTTGCTTCCTTCCTTTCCGATCCCAGCCGGAGCATCGATCAGACCATCGTGTCGATGCTCACCGCGAAACACGACCCGGAGTTGAACAATGGCTGGGTTGACCTGGCCGGCCGGAAAACGGCTACCCATCCGGTCGTTGCGGCAGCGGCACGGGAACTGATGAACAAGTCCGATAACGAGCGTTCCGGGGTCCTTTCCACGGCCATGAGCTTCCTGGGCCTCTACCGGGATCCCATCGTCTCCGCGAACACCGGGGTCAGCGAGTTCAAGATCAGCGACCTGATGCACCATGAGGACCCGGTAAGCCTCTATCTGGTGGTGCCGCCGTCGGATCTCAGCCGGACCCGGCCCCTGATGAGGATGATCATCAACCAGGTTGGCCGGACCCTGACCGAATCCCTGGAATTCAAGGATGGAAAACCGGTAGCCGCCTACCGGCACAGACTTTTGCTGTTGCTGGACGAATTTCCCGCACTCGGTCGCCTGGACTTCTTTGAATCGGCGCTGGCCTTCGTGGCCGGATACGGCATGAAGGTCTTGCTGGTGGTCCAGTCCCTGAACCAGCTGAAAAAGTCCTACGGCCCAAACAACAGCATCATGGACAACTGCCATATCCGGATTGTGTTCACGCCGAACGATAATGAGACGGCGGAGCTTATCAGCCGGATGCTGGGGCAGAAAACCGAGATTGTCACCAATCAGAGTTATTCCGGGAACCGTCTGAACCCCTGGCTCAAGAACATGACCTGCAGCACCCAGGAGACCGGACGGCCTTTGATGACGTCGGGTGAGGTTTCGATTCTACCCTACGAGGATGAAATAATCTTTGTCGCTGGCCATCCACCGATCCGGGCGAGAAAGCTCTTCTACTACAAGGACAGGAATTTCATCCGCCGGATCGTCCCTTCCCCGGATAAAAGTGATGTGTGCAGTCTAGTCGAACTGCCGGACAGAGCCACTTTGACGGAAGATCCGGCCGGGCTTACCGGCACTCCTGAAACAATGAGCAGCGTCCGGACGAATCGGGGTGCCGATTCAGCATCGGAGCCGTATTCTGAAAAGGCGGATGAGGCAGAAGAAATAGAAAAACTCGAAGAGTCTGTAGCCTCAGAAGACGCTGAAACCGAGGAGGAGGATGATTATCTGCAAAATATCCTGGTATTGGCCCAGATACGAGAAACGGAAAGAGAAGAAAGCGAACACGACAAGGGGATCGCATTTTGAAAACATCATCACAAAAAAAGGTCAGTTGTTCCGTGAGGCTCTCGCCTGACCTGTACGAATCCCTGGAAAAGCTCCAGGGACAACGGCGGGGGGTCTCCAAAACGGATATAATCGAGGCGGCGGTCAGGGAATTCCTTTTTCCGAAGGCGTCCGACAAAAAAGATGCAATCCTGGGCCGCTCACTCGACCGGATTGAACGGCGGGTCAAGGCCATCGAGAGAAATGAGGAAATCATTGGGGAGACGCTCTCCCTGTTCATCAGGGCCTGGCTGACGAACACCCTGGAGCTGCCTGATGACCAGAAATCAGCCGCCGAGAAGGCCGGAGGCCGGAGATACCGGAAATTCCTGGAGGCTTTGGGATCAAGGTTACAGTCCGGGCGCTCATTGTTCGATGATCTTCCGGAAGATGTGTTTTTTAAACCCGGGGATTTTTTCCAGGGCAAAGAAGGGGAGGGAAGTGATGATGCAGAATAGCAAAACCATCTCCATCAAGGACACCAGCTCCGAACGGCTGATCACCATGCTCAAGACCGCCCTGGGACCGAATGTTGGGAGTCTTCTGACCGACGACAGTGTTATCGAGCTGATGCTCAACCAGGACGGAAAACTCTGGAGCGACCGCCTGGGAGTCGGCCGGCAGGACACCGGCCACACCATCACCCCACAGGACGCGGAGCGGATCATCCGGCTGGTTGCCACCGGCACCGGGGCCGAGTGCAACGAGTCAAAGCCGCTCCTGAGCGCCGAGCTCCCCGGCACCGGCAGCCGCTTCCAGGGGCTGTTGCCCCCGGTTGTCCCGGCACCGGTTTTCACGATCCGGAAGAAGGCCCTGCTGATCTTTACCCTCGATGACTACGTGACCCAGGGGATCATGACAGAACACCAAAAAGCCGCCATAATT
>Ga0105099_10001213_pt1 | contig 16425 bp, 13 predicted proteins | sample PPLLak3cmMay2015_2_FD_79138 | JGI IMG/M metagenome (GOLD analysis project Ga0105099, IMG submission 79138) | Freshwater sediment microbial communities from Prairie Pothole Lake near Jamestown, North Dakota, USA - PPLs Lake P8 Core (1) Depth... | ecosystem: Environmental > Aquatic > Freshwater >... | reverse complement strand
TCGCGACGAATCCCTCCATTTCCAGCTGGAGGAGCGCGTCGCGAAGGGGCGTTTTGCTCACACCCAGCCGGGCCGAGGTTTCCTCCATATCGATGACCGAACCCGGGAGGATTTCGCCCCGGTGCATCGCATCCCTTAGAAACTCATAGACTTGTTCCTTCAGCGATTTGATGTTCAGTAAGGGTTTTGATTTCAAAATTCCGCTCCCATGATTCCGCGGGCATTCGCTACCGGAGATTCTCTACCGGATCGGTCTCCCCTGTCAACCGCATCCCTGCCTCGTCCCGTCCGATTAAACCGGTTGCTTTGCGGCTCGTATGGAATATCATATCCCGCGGAGGACGCTGATGATCGAACTGAACCATGTGTCGAAAAGCTACAACAAAGGCCGGGTTAAAGCCGTCGACGACCTCACCCTGTCCGTGCGGCCGGGAGAGATCTTCGGATTTCTCGGGCCCAACGGGGCGGGCAAGACGACGACCATCAAGCTGATCGTCGGGCTGCTCCGGCCCGACTCCGGGACGATCCTTGTCGACGGCATCGATAACCGCAAGAATCCCGTCGCGGCCAAAACCGTGACGACGTATGTGCCGGACACGCCGGCCGTTTATGAACGGCTGACCGGCCTGGAGTACCTCAACTTCATCGGCGACGTCTACGGCGTGCCCAAAGCCGACCGGCTCCGCCGGATCGAACGATGGCTCGAGATTTTCGAGCTGTCCGAGGCCGTATCCGCCCCCATCCAGAGCTATTCCCACGGGATGCGGCAGAAGATCGTCCTGATCGCCGCCCTCCTCCCGGCGCCGCGGGTCATGGTGTTGGATGAGCCGATGGTCGGCCTCGATGCCCGCTCCGCCCATCACATGAAGGAGATGATGCGGACCCATTGCGATCGCGGCGGGACGCTCTTCTTCTCGACCCACATCATGGAAGTCGCCGAGAAGCTCTGCGACCGCATCGGCATCATCCACAAGGGCCGGCTCATCGCCCACGGAACCCTGGAGGAGCTCCGGGCCCGCGATCGGGAGGACCAGTCGCTCGAAAAGATCTTCCTGGAGCTGACCGAGCGATGAAGAAGCTGTTTCGCCTCATCCGCGTCGGCCTCCGGGTCAACTTCGGGCTGTCCCTCCTCCGCCCGAAGCATCTCCTGGAGAACAAGCGGGACCTCTGGCTGATCCCGATGATCGGCCTGGGAATCGCCGGGCTGGCCCCGGTGCTTTTTTTCTATCTCAAGGGCATCCGCTTCATGTACGGCCTCCTCGCTCCCCTCGGTCAGCAGGGCGCCCTCCTCACCTTCGGCCTCCTCGCCGGACAATTTCTGATCCTCGTCTTCGGCTTTTACTATGTTCTCTCGGCCTTTTATTTTTCCCGCGACCTGGACCTCCTCGTCTCCCTCCCGGTCGCCCCGGCCCAGGTCCTGCTTTCGAAATTCGCGGTGGTTGTCGTCAACGAGTATCTGACGGCCTCGCCGATTGTCATACCGATGCTGGTCGCATACGGCGTCCAGGCAAAAGCCGGCTCGACCTACTGGATCACGGCCGTCCTCGTTTATCTCTTCCTGCCGATCATCCCCCTGGCCCTCGTCTCCCTCCTCGTCGTCGGGATGATGCGCTTCGTCAACGTCAGCCGGAAGAAAGACGCCCTCATGATCATCGGGAGCCTGGTCCTGATGGCCGGGGCGCTCAGCCTTCAATTCTGGCTGCGGAAAATGCCCGACTCCGGCCCGGGGCATCAGGCCCTGATCCAGTTCTTCAGCGAAGGCGGGCTCGTCCGGAAAATCGGAGCGATGTTTCCGCCGAGTATCTGGGCGACCCGGGCGTTGGTCCCCGAGGCGGGGGCCTCGGGACTCGGACCTTTCCTCCTCTATGCCGGCGTTTCCCTGGCCTTATTCGCCGCCCTCTTCTTCGCCGCCCGGGCGTTCTTTTACCGCGGCCTCCTCGGCCTCGGCGAAGTGTCCGCCCGGAGACGGCGCCTGTCCCACGACGTTCTTTCGGCCCGGATCTCCTCCGGCCAAAAGCCGGTCCGGGCGATTTTTCTCCGGGAGCTCCGGATCATGAACCGGACTCCGATTTTTCTCCTCAACGGCGTTCTTTCGGTCGTCCTGATCCCGGTCATCTTCATTTTGTTCGCCAAAGCCGGTTCGGGCGGAGGGGGGAGCGACACGACCCAGATCATCCTCCTTCTGGCCTCGGCGAATCCGGCGGCCGTAATTCTCGGCTCGGCCATGTTCATGACGATCTGCGGTTGCCTGAACGGAACGGCCTCCTCGACCTTTTCCCGGGAGGGCTCCCACTTCTGGATGTCCCAGATCATCCCCACGCCGCCGGCCATCCAGGCCAAGGCCAAGTTCCTGCACTCCTACGCCGTCTCGGGCCTGGGCATTCTGGTCGCGACGATCGCCGCCATCGTGGTCATCAAGGCCAAAGCCGTCCATGTCCTCCTGGCCTTGCCGATCGCCCTGACTGCGGCCGCGGCCCTGACCGCCCTGGGTATGATCATCGACCTTCTCCGGCCCCTCCTGAAATGGACGAATCCGCAGAAGGCCATCAAGCAGAATCTGAATGTCCTCATTGCTTTTTTCGCCGATGCGGGGATCCTCGTCGCCTTAACCGTGGGCGTCTCGGTCCTGCTGCGGCGCGGCTTCAGCAAGGCCGGCGTGATCGTCGGACTGGCCATCTTTCTGGCCGTCCTCGCCGGGTCCGGCTACGCCCTTCTCTTAAAGCTCGCCGCCCGTCGCTATGGCGAAATCGAAACGTAATCCAGGTCGAGCCGGCCGTTACCAAAAAATGACGTAAAGGATGACGGTCGCGGTAATAATCAGCGGCCCGAGATACTTCATGGCCGGGGCCGGGGTCAGATCGAAATCCTTCTGAACCGGCAGGACGACCGGCTCCCGCAGCGGCTTGGTCAGGGTCATGACGGCCAAGACCAGGACGATCGCCCCAAACGTGATCGCCATCCGGTTCAGGAAAGCGATGCCGCCGCCGAAAGCCATCAGCAGGCCGTAGACGGGAACATTGAGAAGAAGGGCCGTCAGCCCGGCCGACCGCGGCGTCTTTTTTATGAACAGGCCGAACAAGAATGCGGTCAGGATGCCCGGGGAGATGAATCCCTGGAACTCCTGGATGTAGTTGAAGATTCCCTTGAACCTCGGATTGTCCAGCTGCGGGGCGATTAAACAGACGAGGACGACGAAAACAAGCGTCGACCAGCGGCCCAGCCGGATCAGCGCTTTGTTATCGGCGTCTTTCTTGAAATGCCGCTTGTAGATGTCCATCGTCAACAGCGTCGACACGGAATTGAGAAGCGATCCCAGGGTCGATATGACCGCCCCGGAGATGGCCGCCAGGATGAAGCCCCGCAACCCCGGGCCGACGAGGTTTTTTATAAGGAGCGGGTAGGCCATGTCGGTTGTGGCTCCCGGGGCCGTCAGGTCCGCTTTGAACAGCTGCCAGGCGATGATGCCGGGCACGACAATGATGAACGGGATCAGGAGTTTCAGCATCGCGGCGAAGATGATCCCCAGCTGGCCCTGCTTCAGGCTCTTGGCCGCCAGCGTCCGCTGGGTGATGAATTGATTCAAACCCCAGTAATAGAAGTTGGGGATCCACAGCCCGACGACCAGCGTCGTCCAGGGGATGACCGGATGGTCGGCCGGCATGATGACGTGGAGCTTGTCGGCGTTGGCCGAAACGAAACTCCCCAGACCGCCCACAGCTTTCAATCCGACGATCAGGGTGACGACCCCTCCCAGGATCAAGGCCGAGCCTTGGAATAAATCGGCCCAGGCAACGGCCTTCAGGCCTCCCCAGGTCGTATAGATCGCGGCGATGATGCCGATCAGCCAGACGGCTTGGACCATATCGACGCCGAAGATCGTATGAAGGGCCAGGGCCCCGGTATAAACGACGGCGGCAATGCTGACGGCGACATAGATGATGAGCGTGTAAACGGCCATCAACCCCCGGGCCGCCGGCGTGTATCGGTATTCCAGGTATTCGGGAATCGTATAAATTCCGGCCTTGAGAAATTTGGGAAGGAAGAAGAGAGCGACGACAACAAGGGTGATGGCGGCCATCCATTCATAGGAAGCGATGGCGAACCCGGCCGCGCCCGCGCCCTGCCCCGACTGTCCGACGAAATGCTCGGTCGAGATGTTGGCCGCGATCAAGGAGAAGCCAATGAGCGGCCAGACCAGGCTGCGGCCGGCAAGAAAGAAATCCTCGCCGGATTTTTCCTTCCGGCTTTTGAACAGGCTGACGCCGACGACGACGGCGAAGAAGAGAACGAAGATGATGATGTCCGCCCAGTGCAGATTCATGCGGCGCTCCTCGGGGGAAGGATCGGAATCCGGGCGGAACTATACTTCCGGCCGCGCGCCGCCGTCAAGGGAAAGGAAGCATTTCGTTATGACTTTTCTTAGAGGGCGCTTCTCCAAGTCTACCGGATGATCTTATAGATCTCCCGCCAGGACCTCTTGAGAGGGACCCCTTTCCCGGGTTCCCTCTCAACGTTCCGGCGTCGCCTTCGGCGCGCCTTCTCTGCTCACCCTCCAAGGAAGCATTTCGCCATGACTTTTCTTAGAGGGCGCTTCTCCAAGTCTACCGGATGATCTTATAGATCTCCCGCCAGGAGACAATCCGAAGGAGAGTGCCGACGGGATGCTCCAGCCGCTCGATCGTGGAATCATACTCTTGAATATAGATTTCCTTCTTGGACGCCGCTCCGCCGCCGGCCTGGAGCTCGCCGACGGTGACCGCCCGGCGGGCTTTGCTGGCCAGCTGGAGGCTTTCCACCGTGCCCCCCGTCGCGGCTTTCAGCGAGGATGTTCCAAGGGCGCCCCCGGACACAGCCTCGGCGAAACGGGCGTACAGGCGGCCCATCTGACCCAGGTTCAGGCAGGGATTGACGTTTTCGATGCTCCCCATCAGGGAGCTGAAATAGACGATCTTGTCGGAGATGACCGGGTCGGACCAGATCTTCTCCCCCGTTGCCATGATCCCGAGTTTTTTACCCGCGTCCAAACCGAGGTGGGTCGAGTCTCCGAGGTACCAGGCCAATGAGGCGCTGTTCCCCTTGTCGGATAAGGACAGGAAGGCATATGTCCGGTCGGCCGGGGCCCTGTCGTCGCCGCCTGTTCCGAAGTGAACCGCCACCGGCAGGCCGCCGGAGGCGGGGTCCGGGTAAAGGGCCGGCTTGGTGATAATCGGGTAGGAGTGCCTGTCGGTATAGATGGCCGAAGGAGTCCACTGGTTGGTATTGGTGTTGGTATAGGGAACGCGGTACAACCGGCCGTCCAAATCGCCGAAGTATACATAGTCCGTCCGGCCGTCACGGTTGATGTCGATCGCCGCCGGGGAGCCTGGGACGGCCGCCTGGATATCGGGATAGGGAGTGGGGCACTTGGAGCTCAAGCTCGTGTTGACGTTCGCCGTGATCGCGGACTTCTTGAGGATCGCCCCGGTGTCCAGGCGGATGACATAATAATAATTGCCGACCGTGCGGGCGGAATCGTTATCGTAGCCCGAGCCGACGAAGGCCACCCAATAGTTCGTCGTGCTCGCCCGGACCTGGCCGAAGGCCGGAATCGACCAGGTCTCGCCCATGGTCGCTGAATCTTTGGCTTCCCAAAGGGGGATGGGGTTGGCCGGATTGGTCACGTCCAGGGCGAAATAATAATTCAACCCTCCGGCCGTCGTGCTTCCCTTCCCTGCCCCCTGGCCGCACATCAGGATGGTTTTCCAGGCCCCGTTGATATACGCGTCGCCGACCGCCGGCACGCCGTCGACATAATAATCGTGGTTGTACAGTCGGGTGCCGCCGGAGTCCACAACCGACATATTCTTGAGCTTCGGGATGAGATTGTAGGGAATAAAGCCCCAGAGCTCGGCCCCGGTGGCCAGGTCGAAGCAATGGAGCATCCCGTCGTTGGCTCCCAGGAATACGACCGGCGTCCGGGTGGCGTTGGCGTTGATGAAAGCCTGGTAGGACGCCCCAAGAGCCACCGCGTCGCCCGAGGGTGGGCCCATGAGGACGGGGCTCGAGTGCAGGACATCGCCCAGCTTCCAGGTCCGGCCCTCCCCGCGGATGAATCGGATCAGCCCGGCGGTATCGTTGTTAGGATCTCCCAGAAGCGTGCTCAAGGTACTGGCGTTGGCTTCGGTGAAGTCGATCCGGGTCATGACCCCCGAGGGCTTATACGCCGCATAAATCGTCCGGTTGGAGTGGTCCCGGGAAGCCAGCATCGCCCCCGCGTCCCAAAGAACCGACCCGCCGGTGACGACGTTGCGGCCTGTCGAACTGGTCGGATCGGACGTGGAGATCGTCCGGACGGTCGATCCGCCCGATCCGGCCAGAGCGATATCGGTCACGTCATAGGCCCGGAGCTGACCCTGGAAGCCCGGGAACATGAACGAAGCCGAGATGATCAGCTTCCGCCTCGTTCCGGAAATGATGGCCGCGGCCGCGGCCGATGACCGGGAGTACTCGCGCTTTTCGACGTAAACATACTCGATCTGCAGGCCGTCCAGGAGGGGCGTTTCGTAGGACGCCTCCCCAAACCCGGCGATCGCATCATCTGAGGCCGAGAGGATCGCTTTCCAGCGGAGCTTAGACCCGAAGGAGTGGAAATCGTGCCAAGGCTGGTTGGTGACATCGACGATTCCGTTGCCCGTATACTCGGCGTAAAACTCCCAGGAGATCCCGTCGTCGTTGGACAGGTAATAGGTGATCGACAAACCGGTCTTCGATGTGCCCACAGTCTCTTGATCGATGAGCGTCAACCGGGCCTTGGTGATGGCGTACTGAGCGCCCGGCAGGGAGGGCGTCAGGTTGGCCGAAACCCCGGTGCCCTTCAGATTGTAGACATTGGCCACGGAGTTGATGAAGACGTAGTAGTAGTCGGTGTGGTTTCCGTCGGCCATGAGGAAGTCGAGCTGGCCGTCATTGTTGTAATCCAGGATCATGCCGCAATCGAAATCGTAAACCTGGGGCGAACGGGTCTGGCCGTTGAAGACGAGGCTGACGCTGAAGTTGGCGTTTCCGTCGTTTTTAAAGAAAAAGGCTTTGCCCCCATAGTCGGAGGCGATGGTCGATCCGTTATAACCGCGGCTGCCATTCCAACACCAGTTATCCGTCCCGACGATCAAGTCGATGTCGCCGTCGTGGTCGAAATCGGCGCACAAGCTGATGGTGGCCGCCCCGTCGAACATGTTGTCGTTGAGGCCGCCGTCCGGGTCGGTAAAATCCGCCTGCCATTCATAAGATCCCAGCCCGTCGCCCCGGTAATACTTGAGCTCCGGGTAATCGCAGCTCCCGACGATGATGTCGAGTCCGGCCGTCTCGTCGAATTCGGCAATGGAGATCGTGCTGACGCCGAGGCCTGTCCAGCCGGTATTCACCAGCGGCTCGGATTCGATGGCGAACGTCGAGGCATTGAGCTGGCCGGTGCCCCCGTTCCGGATGAGGAAGACCATGCCCTCGGTGTTGCCGTAGGCGATGTCGATGTCCCCGTCGCCGTCCAGGTCCTTGGAGACGATCCCGGTCGAAGACCAGCCCAGGGTCTTCAGCGTCGGCCGCCAGGCGGTGAGCACGTCGATGGTCTGAAAGTTCAGGACGCCCGTATTGACACCGCCGTTGATGAGAGTGTTTTTAAAAAGCCAGGCGTGGACCAAAGTATAGGGAGAGTTGAAGACCGAGGAGCAGTAGAAAAAGTCCATATCGCCGTCGCCGTCATAGTCGCCGGCGGTCATCGACCCGTGGTAACCCGACTCGATGGCCGCCCCTCCGACGCCGCGGGTCGGTGTGCCGGACGCGTTTCCGGTCGAACCGCCGATCCACAGGCCGGCGACGAAGTCCCCGATATTGCCGTTGACTCCGTCGTTTTTCACGAAAAGGAGGGAGTTGGAATACTCGCTGCTCGAACCGACGTAGTCCACCCAACCGTCCCGATCGAAATCAGCCTCCGCAAGGACGCTGATCCAGGCGGGAACGCTCGAGGGGCTGCTGACGACGAAGTTGGCCCCGAGCTTGTTCAGGGTCATGGTGTCCCGCATGTCGTGGGAATCCTTGTACCAGAGCTTGGCCGAACAATTGGGCTCGTCGATGTGGTCCCCGTTGATCAAGGTTTCGGTGAACGAGGCGTTGGTTTCGGTGCAGGATTGGCCGTCAGCGGAAGGGCTCCGCAGGAGGAAGATAAACAGAAAGATCGAAATGGCCGCTCCCCAGGACTTACGATTGTTGCGCATCGAACTTCTCCCCTTAGGATCCGGCGGTGTATTGCAGGACGATCTCCAACCGGCTCGTCGCCAGAATCCGGGCCGACGTTCCGGTTCCGATACGGACCACCCCAATGACGACCAGGAGGACGTCATTATGATCGGACGAGCCCCCGATCGCCTCGTCGTTGATCAGGAACGCGGTATAGGACAAGCGGGTGTCGGTCGAGCCGCTTTCGGTCGTGGCGAACGTCTGGTTGAAAAAGAGCACAGGTCCAAAATCGGGGGTGCCGTCTTTTCCCGGATCGAGAGCCAGGAGAAGCTCCTCGTCCGGCACTCTCCGAAAATAGTTGGGATTAACCGCTGCGGAAATGAACGCCATATCGAGACTGGAGGGTTGCGTCAAGTAATGGCCGGCGAAGTTCAGCCAGGCTCCGGACCCGAAATAGCCCTTGATTAAAGCCTGAGCGGCGTTGAATCCGGCTTCGGCGGCGTTGAAGGCCTCTTCCTGGGACCTCAACCCGCCCGACATCTTCGGGCCCATTGAGGTCAGCGTCAGCAGGGCCATGCCGAGCGCGGCCAACCCGGCGACAAGGATGATCACGATGATGAGGCCGGATCCCCGCTCCCGGTTGCGCGCGCTCATGATTCTCATCTTAATCCCGTGTTATAAAGGCTCAGGGACGCGTTTCGGACGTTGGCTGTCGATTCCAGGAGGAACCTCTTGTGCCAGTCGTTGGTCGCGGCGGCGGTGTTGGCCACGGCCGGCCGTTTATACAAGCCGGACGATGTCCCGGTGTTCCGGCTGACGGAGGCGTGAGGACTCGGCGTTCGGCCGAGAATCTGAACCCGGACCTGGCGGATCCGGCCGATCTGGGTCCGGGTCCAGGCGGAGTTCCAATTCTGGAACCCGTCGAGGAGTCCCTGGGAATCGGCGTCGAAATCGCCGTTGTATTGAAATTGGATCGTCTCAATATTCTGGGCGATCGGGAAATGAACGCCGTTGAGGGTCTGGTAAAGGACTCCGCCGACGCCGCCGCCGATATAACCGTTCGTTCCGGCCGTCAGCCCGGAGACATTCCCGGTGACGTCGAGCCAGTATTCCCGCAAGTCGCAAAACAGCATCGCCCCGCCGATGAAGTCTTCAGCGGAGCAAATGTCCGAAAGCCCGCCCGGCGGGTTGATTCCCGGAGCTTGCCCGGGAGAGAAATTGACCCGTTCGTTCGTCCCGTTGGAGTTATGGGTGACATGGGAGATCGACCGGACGCCTGCCCCGGCGCAGGCCGATCCGGGATTGGGAACGATCAAGGCGATCTTGCCGACGTAAAATTCATTGGGATACGGATATTGCTCCAGAGCATAGTCGTCCAAGGTGACATCGACCGAGGAGCCCTGATAGCTCTGGATGGCTAAAACCAGGGGGTCTTCCATGTTCCCCAGAAGCCGGATACGGTCCGGCCTTTCGGTCGAACCGTTGACAACTTCGTTGTCGAAGCCGTCGATCGCATATCCCATCAGGAAATCGCTCAGGCCGGTCCCGGCCATCCGGATGTCCCGGGACAGGAAATACATCGCCGCCCGGACGTCGGTCTGGATCCCGATATACTGCTGCTGGTCGGCCGAAATCTTGTTGCTCCGGGAATAGATCTGAAGAGCCCCGATGACGACGGCCAGCATCACCAGGCTGCCGATCATCAACTCGATCAGGGTGAACCCTCGGAGGCGGGACGGGTGAAGGGCGGCGCGGCTCATGATGTTTTCCTCAACGGACGATCACCGAGCTGAGAACGGCCCGGACCCGGTAATTTGCCGGGGCGGCCAGGATGGTCGCGGACGCTTTTCCGATGGCGGTGGCCGGAAAGACAAGGATTTTAACGGCGTATCCCGTTCCGCCGGTGGTCACCAGGGTGATCCGGCGGAAATCGGGAAATCCGTCGGCGTTGGAGTCAATGGTTTGGTCGGCTGATTCCCCCCGCGAGGTCGAGGGAAAGGAACTGAGCTCTGAGGCCAGCAGGCCCCGGAGATAATCCAGCTGCTGTTGGGCAAGATACGAGGCGTGGGCGATCTCCCCGGACCGGGTATTGTTACTGACGCTGAGGAGAAACGCCTGTCCAAGTCCGAGCATGGCGATCCCGATGACCGAGATCCCGATCAGGGCTTCGATCAGAGAAAAGCCCGCGCCCTTCTTCGTTCGGATTTTTTGACGGTGCTTTTTCATGTTCAGGTGATTGTCTGCTTGAGAAATTGCGTCGAGCCGCTGATGTAGAACCGGACAAGCCGGACGTTCGGCTCTCCCAGCAACGTCAGCCGGGAGGAGGAAAGAGCGATCGAATTTTTTGTGCTGTCGAAATTGGAGACGAAACCGGTCGTGTTGAAAACGACGGTCCCGTCTGTTGGGAGCGTGAGGACGAGAAGAAATTCGCTCGGCACGCGTTTGACCGACTGGCCCTGTTTCAGGGTCCAGGTCCCAAACGGCCGCTCGATCTCGATCCGGTAGGTCCAGCCGGCGGCATCCTGGGCGAACCGGACCCGGTGGAAGTACTTGGTCGTGACGGCCTGCCACTTGGCCATCTGCAGAGTCGTGAGGATATCGCGCCCGGCGTTGTCGAATCCCCGGATATCCATAGCGTTCTTGACGCTCGGATAGAACGCCATGCTGAGGATCCCCAGAATCGCCAGGACGACGAGCACCTCAATCAGGGTGAAGCCCGAAGTCCGGCGGCTCCGGAGAAACGATCCTTTCGCTCTTCGATCCATGTCCAGTCCCTTTAAATGGCCTTTCACAACAGTTGGCCACCTATCAATATAGACCAGGGCCTTCCTTTTAGGCAATCATCAAGCCCGATGAGCCGGGGGGTGATATGAATTCGGAGGACGGCTAGCCGGCAGGGGCAGGGAGGCACCCCTGGAAAAGGGATGGGAGTAGCGGCCAAGAGGCCGAATCGCGCCTGCCGCGCCGCAGATTCATGACCGATCCTCCTCCTCAAAGATTTCAGAAGAGAGTAGACGTCACCCCGGCCCTCTCAAGGGAGTCGTTTGAAATTCTAACGAACCCATGATATATCATGAACCATGAACGGAAACTCCCGGACGATGCTGATCGTCAATCCGATCGCCGGGCACGGCCGCGGAGAGAAGGTCTTCGCCCGGATCGAGCCGCGGCTTCGGGAGGCCTTTCCGGACCTCGACGTCCGGGTCTCCGAATTTCCCGGCCACGCTTTTCAGCTCGGCCGCGAAGCCGCCCGGGAAAAATTCGAACGGGTGCTCTGTCTCGGCGGCGACGGAACGCCGTTCGAGGTGATCAACGGCTTGTACATCCACGGCCGCCCGTCCTTCGTGCCCGAAATCGGGCTGATCCCGGCCGGTACCGGAAATTCCTTCCTCCGGGACTTCGGGATCGAAACCCCCGAGGAAGCCCTTCGCCGGTTCTCCTCGGGCCGACGGCTGAAAGTCGACTTGATCGAGTTCGAATTCCGGCTGGAGGGAAAGACGGAACGGCGGTACTCGCTCAATATCATCGGGGCCGGGCTCATCACCGACATCCTGAAGCTGACCAACGACTGGCTGAAGGTTTTCGGCAAGCTGGGCTACAGCCTGGCCGTGCTGATCCGCCTGGCCCGGGGAATGAACAACAAGATCGAGATCGAAGCCGGCGGGCGGTCCTGGACGGTCGAGGACAGCGCCCTGGTCGTCTCCAATTCCCAATTCACAGGCGGTCGGATGAAAATCGCCCCTCACGCGGCTACGGCCGACGGGAAGGCCGATCTCGTTATTTTCCGCGACGTCAACCGGCGGGAAATCCTCCAGATTTTCAAGCGGGTTTTTTCCGGAACCCATGCCTCCCATCCCAAAGTGGACATGATCCAGGCGACGGATATGATGATCACCGGAACGCCGCCTCTGAAAGTGATGGCCGACGGCGAAGTCCTGGGCGAATCCCCCCTCCGCATCAAAGTCCTGCCGCAGGAACTGATCTTTCTCGGATGACCCGCGTCCTGGACATCGCCCGTTCCGCGCTCCGCTGGGCCGCGGCCTTCCCTGTCTTCATCTTCGTTTGCCTGGCGATCCTGGCGGTCGCCCTCGTGTGCCGCGGCCCCGGGCTGGAACGGTTCATCAAGTCCGGCTGCCGGGCGATTCTCTTCATGGCCGGTGTTCGGCTCCGGCTCCACGGCCGGGAAAACTTCGAGCCGGGCCGGCGATACATCCTGATGATGAACCACGTCAACCTCCTCGATCCGCTCGTCTTCTATGCCCGCTTTCCCGGTTTCGCCCGAACGCTCGAGGAGGAGGGCCATTTCCGCTGGCCGGTGTACGGCTGGATGATCCGGAAGATCGGCCAAATCCCCATCAACCGGGTCAATCCCCGGAAGGCAACGGCCGGCCTCGCCCGGGCGGGCGAATTCATCCGGGCCCGCAAAGAGTTTTCTTTTATCGTCTTTCCCGAGGGGACGCGGACGCTGGACGGAAATCTCGGCCCATTCAAGCGCGGCGGGTTTCTTCTGGCCCGGGAGGCCGGATTAGACATCCTGCCGATCATCCAGGTTGGGAGCTACCGGATCATGCGGAAGGGAAGCCGGCTGCTGCGCCCCGGCCGGATCGACGTCTATCTTGAGCCGGCGGTCGCCGCCTCCGGGGCGAGCCGCGAGGACGTCGCCGATTGGATGGCCCGGGTGCGCAACGTCTTTGAACAACGGCTAAAAGCATAGGGGTCAAGTCTTGGCAGATAGGATCATATTTCAAGACCTGACCCCTTTTGCTTTCTCTTGACGAGAAGAGAGACCTGGCATAAATTGAGGGCGGTGCGAATTCATCCCCACTGGAGGTCACCATGTCCCCGACAAAGAAAATGCCGAAGCTGGTAGCGGCGGATAAAAACACCCGCATCCTTGTCTGCGGAGCCGGAGGATTCATCGGCGGGTCGCTTTGCCGGTACTTCAAGGACAAGGGATTCGCCAATATCCGCGGCGTGGATAAAAAGCCCCTTTCGGAATGGTATCAGCGGACCCCGGGGGTTGAATGCCTTTGCCTCGACCTGAGCCTGGAAAAAAATTGCCGCCGGGCGGTCGAAGGCATGGATGAGGTCTACCAGCTGGCCGCCGATATGGGCGGGATGGGCTTCATCGAGCGGTTCCGGATCGAATGCCTGCGATCGGTTCTCATCAACACCCACATGATCGAATCCGCCTGGAAAGCCGGCGTCAGCCGGTACTTCTATTCGTCCTCGGCCTGCGTCTACAACACCGATCTGCAGAAAAACCCGAAGATCACCGCCCTGAAGGAATCGGACGCGTATCCGGCGATGTCCGAGCGCGGTTACGGCTGGGAGAAGCTCATCTCCGAGATGTTCTGCCAGGAATACTGGGCCGAGCGCGGGTTCAAAACCTTCATCGCCCGGTTCCACAACGTCTACGGCCCGTGGGGAACATGGGACGGCGGCCGGGAAAAGGCCCCCGCGGCCCTCTGCCGGAAGATCATCCAGGCCATCGACAACGGGACGAAAGAGATCAAGATCTGGGGCGACGGCACCCGGACCCGGAGCTATCAATACATCAGCGACTGCGTCAAGGGCATCGACATGATCACCCACTGCGACGAGCTGATCGCCACGCCGATCAATCTCGGCACGTCGGAGCTTGTCTCCGTCAACGAGCTCGTGTCGATCATCGAATCGATCGCCGGGGTGAAGGTGAAACGGTCCTACGACCTGACCGCGCCCCAGGGCGTCGGCGGACGCAACTCCGACAACACGTTCATCAAGAAAGTCCTCGGCTGGGAGCCGAACACGCCGCTGAAAGTCGGCCTGGGAAAGACCTATCCCTGGATCAAAGAGCAGTATAAACGGAAAAAGGCGGGGCTTAAAACCGTCGATTGATCCCACCGAGGTGAAAACCGTAATCGTAACCGGCGGCTTCGACGACTTCGGCTCGAGGCCCGTCCGGTTCCTGGAAGAAGCGGCCAAACGCGGCCTCGTTCGCGTTCTCCTTTGGCCGGACGAGACCGTTGCCCTCCTGACCGGTCGCACGCCCCGTTTCCCCGAAATGGAACGTCTGTATCTTGTCCGGGCCCTACGATTCGTCGACCGGGCGGAAATCGGGCCGCCGATGAAGAGCGCCCACGTCCTGCCGGACGTCGGCCCCCCGGGGAACACGGGCTGGGCCGTGCTCCCCGAAGACGACGCTCCGGAAAAGAGAGCGTTTGCGGCCGGCGTCGGGATCGAATACCGCCTTATCCCGGAACCGGACTTGGCCGGATTCTCCGTCCCGAAGGACGATTTGACGGCGCCTTCTCCGCGAAAAAAAGTCATCGTTTCCGGCTGTTACGATTTTTTTCATTCGGGGCACGTCCGGTTTTTCGAGGAAGCGGCGTCGTTCGGCGAGCTGACGGTTTCGGTCGGCCGGGACGAAACGCTCCTCGCGCTCAAAGGCCCAGGGCATCCGAAATTCCGGCAGGACGAGCGGCTCTACTTGGTCCGGGCGGTCAAGCACGTCGCCCGCGCCGTCCTGGGCACGGGCGAAGGGTGGATGGACGCCGCGCCGGAGATCGAAGCTTTGAAACCCGACGTCTTCATCGTCAACGAGGACGGCGACCGGCCGGAAAAGAAAGCCTATTGCGACGAGCGGGAGATCGCCTACCTCATCCTCAAGCGGGAGCCGAAAGACGGGCTTCCCCGGAGGGACAGCACCACTCTCCGCGGATTTTAGTTTAAACCGATATCGACTCGTTTGGCCGGAATCAAGCTGAAGAGCGGGCAGGCGACAAGCGAGACGATCATCCCAATCGTCCCTGCTTCGGGCGAAGCCATCCCCCGGATGTATAAAAACAGGCAGGCTCCCAGCCCCAATACCGCGGAAACGATCGCCCCGTTTCGGTTGACCTTCTTGTTCAAGATCCCCCAGACAAAGGGACCCAGGAACACGGAGCCGATCGCTCCCCAGGAAATCCCCAGGATGGAAACGATCGTCGCCGGCCGGATGTAAGCGAGAATGACCGAAAGGAGGACGAACGTCGCGCTGAGAATCCGCATCATCAGCATCAAGCTCCGGTCCGAGATCCGGGGATTGATGAATCCGGCATAAAGGTCTTTGGCCACGACCGAGCTGGAGATCAGGACGAGAGCCGCCAGCGTCGACATGGAGGCCGAGAGGATCAGGAGGAGAATCAGGATCGAAAAGGCATCCGGGACGGCGATCGACATCATCTCGGGCATTAACGCATCAAAGTCGGGTTTCCCGCCGGGAAAGATGCTCGGAGCCGTATCCGGGGAGAGGAACAATCGAATAACGCTTCCGGAAAAATATGCGATCCCCGAAAGAACGAGGGCGAAGACCGTCGAGACGATCATCCCGATTTTAACGGAGCGCTTGTCTTTCACCGCGTAGAATTTTTGGAGCAGCTGGGGCATGCCGAACGGGGCCACCGAGGTCAGGAAGACGAGGGAGAACAGGGGCCACAAGCCCGGCGGGCCGACGATCTCGGTCAGCTTCGGGTCGATCGCCCGAAGCCCGGCCGTCGCCGGACCGAATCCGCCGGTCTTGGAAAGGATGCTGATCAAAAGGACGCCGCCGCCGATCAGCATCAGAACTCCGAAAATGACATCCAGCATTGTCATCGACTTGTATCCGCCAAGAACGAGATAGATCGCGGTCAGGACACCCATGAAAATGAGGGCCGGGACGTAGTCCAATCCGAAATTCCTTTTAAATAGATAGGAAAGCCCGATGAATACGGCCGCCGAGTACGGGATCATAAAGATGAAGATCGCGGCCGAGGAAAAGATCTTGAGAAAGCGGCTGTCGTACCGTTTGGCCAGATATTCCGGCATGGTCGCAACTCCGAGCTCTCTCGAAACCCTCTTGATCCTGGCGCCCATGATCCACCAGACGGCCAGAACTCCAACGAGACCGTTTCCGAGGGCGATCCATAATCCGCTGTAGCCGAATCCCCAACCGATTTTCCCGGCGAAGCCGATGAAGATGACGGCCGAGAAATAGGCCGCCCCGTAGGTGAAGGCGGTCATCCACGGCCCGATCAATCCTCCGCCGAGAAAGAAGTCGTTGAAGGACTTGGTTTTTTTCCCCCGGGTTACGGCTACGTAGAAAATGACAAGCACATAGGCGGCCAGGGCCGCGATTTTCCAGGCCATCGGACAACCTCCCTAATAGCGGAATAACAGCTCGAATCGAACCCAGGAATACGGCTGGGCGCCTTC
>Ga0105099_10001211_pt1 | contig 16443 bp, 8 predicted proteins | sample PPLLak3cmMay2015_2_FD_79138 | JGI IMG/M metagenome (GOLD analysis project Ga0105099, IMG submission 79138) | Freshwater sediment microbial communities from Prairie Pothole Lake near Jamestown, North Dakota, USA - PPLs Lake P8 Core (1) Depth... | ecosystem: Environmental > Aquatic > Freshwater >... | reverse complement strand
CGACAGAACCTGGCTCAGTTCGACCATATCAATGGGTTTGGTGATATAACCGGCGATCATCTGCTTGACGGCCGGATCAATCCCGTTGATGCCGACTTCATCATAGCCGGAGATCAGAATTATTTTGGCTTCCGGGTCCGACTGGATGATCTCTTCTGCGCACGTGATCCCGTCCATTTCCGGCATATTGCGGTCCATCAATACGACCTGCGGGCGCCAGAGGCGATACTGGGCCAAACATTCCTTGGCGCTGCTCACGGCCAACGCTTGATAGCCCAGGGATATGAGAATTTCTTCCATGGGCAGTTGCATATCCGTTTCGTCATCCACGATTAGAATCTTCTGGCTCCGCCCGAAGATCAGCGGATTAGGGCCCGGCACCCGCTCTTCAGTATTTGCGGTTACCAGAGGCAGAAAAATTTTGAAACTGGTGCCCTGCCCCAATTCCGAATAAACATGAATATCGCCTTCATGGGCTTTGATAATGCCGTAACTGGTGGATAACCCCAGCCCAGTGCCTTTGCCTACTTCTTTAGTGGTAAAAAACGGATCAAAACATTTGCGACGCACTTCCGGAGTCATCCCTTGCCCCGTATCCCGGATGCCGATCTCGGCCCGCGGACCTTTGCGCTTCACGGCAATGGTCAGCTTACCGCCCATCGGCATGGCATCGCGGGCATTGGTGCAGAGATTCATGACCACCTGGCTGAGGGCCGAATAATCGCCTTTGACATATAAAGAATTTTCCAGGTTCAACTGGATTTCGATTTTCTTATCGAACGATTTACTGATCAAATCGTAGGTTTCATTGACGACCTCGGCCAGTTCGACCGTTTTGAGCTCCTCGGCGTTGCCTTTGCGTGAAAATTGCACCAAGCTATCCACCAATTGGGCTCCGCGCTTGATGGCATTGAGAACCCTTTGGGTGATCTCAAGCTGTTCCGGGTTGTCACGGGCTTTGAGTTGCAACAGATTGTTGTTGGCCGTGATACCGGCCAGGATATTCCGGAAATTATGCGCCACCCCGCTGGCGATGATGCCGATCGATTCCAGTTTTTGAGCATGCAGCAGTTGCGCTTGCAGTTTTTTATGTTCTTCTTCCGCCTGCTTACGGTCCGCGATATCCCGGGCGATACCGCGGAAGCCTAAAATTTTATCCTTGGAATCCTTCACCAGTGAAATGGAAATCTCCAGCGGACAGGGCAAGCCGTCCTTACGCATCAGCGTGACCTCCACTCCCTTAATCGCTTTTCCGGTTCGCGCCACTTTTTTATTGGCTTGTAAAATAATTTTATAATTGGGCTCATCCACTACTTCACGTGTATTTTTTTCAAGAAGTTCCTCCCGCGTATATCCCAAAATTTTCAATGTGGCTTCATTAAAAAAAGTAAAATGTCCGGCCGCATCCACCTCATAATAACCGTCTTCGATGTTTTCAAGAATCGTGCGATATTTGGCTTCGCTCTCCGTCAAGGCCTCTTCATTCATCTTGCGCTCAATGGCCAGGGCCACCTGTTCGGAAACGGAGATCAGGACATGAATATCTTCTTCGGTATAATGATATTTATTGGTATAATGCTGAATCGCCATGGCGCCGATGATCTTTTCCTTAATCTTAAGCGGCACGCCGATCCAAACTTTGGAAGGCACCCCTTCGCCCTGCAGCCCCAGTTTTTGGCTGACTTCATCGGTGATGAACATGGGCTGGCCGCGGCGAATAACCTCGGCCGTATAACCCGGGGTATTGGGGTTGTAGACATTCGAAATACTCGTTAAATAATTCCGGTCCACTTCATCCGCGTAATAAGGAAAAACCAAACGGCCTTCGGACTCGTCGATCAGGGCGATATAAAAATTGGTGGCATCCACCACATCTTTGAGGATCGTATGGATGGAAAGAAAAAGCTCGTTTAAATCCCGGGTGGTGCTGACCGCATTGGAAATGCGGAAAAGAATGGAGGAAATATTCTCATTCTGCTTGCGGATGGAAATATCCTCCAGGCATTCATCATAATAAACAATATTCCCTCTTTCATCATATTCCACCCGGGCCGATTCGGAAACCCAAATGATCCGGCCGTCTTTGCGGTAAAATTGAGTTTCAAAACCGGTCAATTGACCTTTGGCGCGCAAGGTCTGAATAAACTCCTCGCGTTGGCCGGGATTGACGTAACATTGCTGCTTGAAATCCGAAATAGCAGCAAGCAGATTTTCACGGTTTTCGTAACCCAAAATGCGCGCCAGGGCCGGATTGGCGTCGATCAAACGGCCGTTAAAGGCGGTCTGAAACAAGCCCAACAATGAATTTTCAAAAAGACTACGGTATTTTTTTTCAATAAGAACAAAAGCGTCTTCAGCCTGTTTGCGGGCAATGGATTCGAATTCCAGTTGTTTAACTTTTTCATGCAGATCCTTATAGGTCAGTCTTTTTTGCATAAACTCCTCAGGCGGCCCTGATCCGGCCCTTTGGTTGATGACAATGAAGGGGTTGCTACCGAAATCAGCATGAAATCATTGACTTTTTCGTATGGAAAAATCAGTCTTGCCTCATCTTATTATCAAAATAGTTTGCAATTGATCTATATTGCCTATTTTTTAGTGAAAATTATATGGTATTTATCCGGATGTGTCAATAAAAGTGTTAGAACTAACATCTTGTTTTAACTTGAAATTTAAACAAAATGATGTTATATTTTTAAATCGAAACTCGCAAAACCTTGCTTAAAGAGGAAAAGACCATGCCGAATAAACAAAAATTAGTGCAAGTCGCTTTGATCCAATGGCCGCCGGTTTTTTTGAACTTGGCGGCAAGTCTTGAAAAAGCCCTGGCCTTAATGGAACAAGCGGCTCAACAAGGCGCCGTCCTGGTGGTCTTCCCGGAATCATGGTTGCCGGGTTATCCGGTCTGGTTGGATTACGCGCCTAAGGCTGCGCTCTGGGATTATAAACCGGCCAAGGTGCTTTATCGTATATTATCCGAAAATTCAATGGCCATCCCTGGGCCGGAATTTGAACAACTGCGTCAAAAAGCTCAAAAATTGCAAATCGATCTGGTTATGGGAATTCATGAACGCCTCGGCCATACCCTTTACAACACCATGTTGTTTATTTCAAAAAAAAATCAGGCTTTTCAAATACACCGCAAAATCATGCCGACCTACACGGAACGTTTGGTTTGGGGCCAGGGCGACGGCAGCACTCTGCAAACGCTTGCCTCCGCATACGGCCCAATCGGCGGTTTAATTTGTTGGGAACATTGGATGCCGCTGGCGCGTGCGGTCATGCATGCCAAACAGGAGTGTATCCATATAGCGCAATGGCCGGCAGTCAAAGAACTCCATCAGATCGCCAGCCGGCATTATGCCTTTGAAGGACAATGCTTTGTGCTTGCTTCCGGGTCTTACTTGACCCGCAAAGATATGCTGGATGGCTTCCATTCCCTCGGTTCCAACAGCCCGGAACCGTTGGAGCTCCTGGAAGCTTTTGCAGGACCGGATGATGCCGTTATCTTAGGCGGAGGCAGCGCGATCATTGCACCGGACAGCACTTACGTGATGGCTCCTCTTTTAGAAAAACCCGGCATTGTCTATGGCACTTTGGATCTGGACCTGATCCGCGAAGGAAACCTGGCGCTGGATACGGCCGGCCATTACGCCCGGCCCGATCTTTTTCAACTGGAAGTGAACGTAAAACCTTTACTGAATGTTCAATTTAAATCCTGAAAACTCGGTCACCGCCCCTATGCACCTTGTCAATCTCCTGACGAACGGCATCTTGTTGATTAGAAATCCGACTGTGTTGATAAAATTCCTCTAAAAATTGACAGTGTTTTCGACACAATTTTGACATGTCCTGCAAAAAATCCGCTGAACCAATGCTCGGCTTCAAATCCCCGTATGCTATGCTTATTATCTAATTGAATTCACTGATAATATTAGTTTAGCAAGCCAATGAACATTTCTGGCATAAGGCTTGCTGTATTAGCTGACAAAGGATTCCGCAGTTATAAACCGCTTATTATTAATTTATTCAGATGGGGGCATCCAATGGCTAATTTCAACAGCAACTCTCTCCACCATCATTTAGTCGCAATCAAGGATGGTCATCGCCGGTTCGAAAACGCCTTTCAAGGCGTAGCTCGTATGATCCTGGAAACGGATATTGAAAAGGTTGTGGTGAACGGCAAAACGACCTATGATTTCAGCATATTCCGCAACGGCAAAAAACATTTGATCGGTCTCTATGACGAGATCAACAGCTTTGTGTCTTATGTGAAAGATGCGGCCGAAGGCGGATCGTCCAAAGAAATGGCCTATGTGCTGGTTGGAGAACCGGGCAACGGCAAGACCTTTTTCGTGGAATACCTTTGCGCTAAATACCGCGAATTCCTCTCCCGGGAAAAAAACCGCAAATACTCTTTCCGCTTTCTGAATATCGATCGCCTGGGCACCTACGGCAAGATCAAAACGATCGAATCCCAGACCTATGAAGATCCCATGATCTTGGCCATGAATCTTTTCAATAACCCGGAAGAAAACAAAGCCTATCTGGCCAAGGAGATCGGATTCAGCGACAAGCAAATTGAAGATCTCTACGAAGACTACCGTCCTTTGGGGGCCTGCAGCAGCTATATCTGGAACGACATCCGCAATCATACCGGCGATAAAATCGAAGAAATGTTGAAACAGATCGAGATCCTTTCGGTGCCGCTGACGGAAAGCCTGGGCACGATCACGGGGAAGTATCCGGCCAAAGACAAAATCACTTCTTCGGCCGTGGATTTATTGGGAGAAGAGTCCATCCAGCGTCTGCTCCATATCAGCGATACCAATAACCCCTATCGCTTTGATTTGCGAAGAGGCGCCCTGGCGCGCGTGGCCGGCGGCGGCATTCATTTCAGCGACGAAATCTTTAAAAACAAGAAAGATCTGGTCCAAGTCTACCTGGGCGTCATTCAAAACCGAAATATCGAAATCGACGGTTACAAATGGCCCATTGACAGCTTGATCATCGCCACCAGCAACAACAGCGAATTCAACCGCTTTTTATCCGAAAAAGAAGAAGCGCCCATCGTGGACCGCTGCCGGATTTGCTATGTTTCCCATAATACCAATTACAAGCTGCAGGGCGAACTCTCTCAATATACCATCGGCAATGAACCGCGCACGACCCTGACGCGCGAAAACCTGCATCAGGATCCTAATTTGAACTATGCCACTTCCGTGGCCGTGGTATTGACGCGCCTGCCCCGTTCCGAAAAGTTGACCGCCGTGGAAACCATGAAGCTGGCCGCCGGTGAAGTGGCCGGTGAAAAAAGCATTAAAACTCTTTCCGAAGTGATCGACACCCTCAACCAGGACCCCGACATTACCAAACGTTTCGGCCAAAAAGGCCTGGGCCAAAGAAACCTGGGCCGGGCCATCCAGCTGCTCATTGAAAGCTCCGAAACCAATGAAGGCCGTTGCATGTTTGCCTATGATATCTTTAAAGCGCTGGAACGGATCATCTTGGACTATGTTAACGAAGCCAATGACCGGGCCAAATATTTGGAAGACATCAAAATCGCCAAAGGACTGTACCGCGAGCGGATCATGACCGAGATGTTCAATGCCTACATGGATGAACCGCTGGCCATCAAAAAAGACGTGATGAATTACGTCAACATGATCATCGGCATCGATGCTGAAAATCTAGGTCCCGACAAGATGTGGAAATACAAAGATCCGCAACACGGAGAACTGAAAGCCCTGAAAATAGATGAGCGCTATATCAAAAGCGTGGAAGAACGTTTGGAACTCAAAACCACGGAGCAGCGTGAGACCTTCCGGGCTTCGATCCGTAAGATCTACGGTCAAAAAATCTCCATGAATCCCAATTATGATTTCATGGATAACCTCGAACTGGTCAAAGCCGTGACGGATGTGCGCTTAAAATCGGATATTGCCGGGACCGGCAGCTTGATCGGCGCGCTGGCCAACCGCACCAATGAGGAAAATCAGAAACTCTATGATCGCATGATCCGGACCATGTTTGAGAAACTGCATTATTGCAGGACCTGCGCGCAAAAATCCATTGAATATTTTTGCACCCAGGAAGATGAAAAATAAAGTAATGACTTTGGTTTAAAGTTCCCCGGTTCACGGTTCAAGGTTAGAAAACAATGAAGATTGAACGGTTTGAAGAGACTCAAGGTCATCAAGCATGAAAAACCAAGCTTTGGCTTATTATAAAAAATTGAAAAAAAGAGGTCTGGCTACAAACCAGGAGGCCATTATCCGAACCGAATTAGCGGGACCTGTTCAACATTCAGAGGATTTCCCCGCTCCGTATCCAAACGATCTCCTTTCACGGCCGCTCGGCTTCTACCTACAGGGCGATCTGAACTTCCTACAATCGTTTCCTTCCGCGCAGATCCCCTTTTATACTTGCCTGCGCTCCATGGATGAATTAATTGAACGGGACAAGCAAAGGGAAAAAGACGGCTTCCCGCGCAAAATTCGGGTCGGCCGCCTGATCAAGCCGGGTAAAGGCGGTAAAGGCAAGATCGTGGTCGTACCTTCAACCGTGGAAGAAAAATTCATTCACGACAACGATTTTAAACCTGAAACCGAAGAACAATCCTCATCCGGTTCAGGAGAAGGCAAAGAGGGCGAAGTCATCGGCGAACAACCGGTCCACGCGCCTGAAGGCGGCGCCGGTCCCGGCGGTCCCGGGCAGGGCGAAGAAGGCCCTCATGAAATGGAATCCAATGCCTATGATCTCGGAAAATTGCTCACCGAAAAATTCGAATTGCCCAATCTGAAAGACAAGGGCAAGAAACGTTCATTTACCCGTTACACCTATGATATGACCGACCGCAACCGCGGTTTTGGGCAATTCCTCGACAAAAAGGCCACTTTGCGGAAAATCGTCGAAACCAACATCCATTTGGGTAATCTTCCGGAAGTTGATGACATTGATCCCGCCCGGTTCCTGGTTTCCCCCAAGGATAAAATCTATCGTATTCTTTCCAAGGAAAAAGATTACGAATCCCAAGCCATGGTGTTTTTCCTAAGGGATTACTCCGGCTCCATGATCGGCAAATGCACCGAACTGGTCGTGGCCCAGCATGTTCTGATCTACAGCTGGCTGTTATACCAATATTCCATGCAAGTCGAATCGCGGTTTATCCTGCACGATACGGACGCCAAAGAAGTCCCGGATTTCTATACCTATTATAATTCCAGAGTCGCCGGCGGCACCCGGGTGGCTTCCGCCTATAAATTGGTGAATGAGATCATCCAAAAGGAAAATCTGGCTCAGGAATACAATATCTATGTCTTTCACGGAACCGACGGCGATGATTGGGACACGGACGGCAAGGAAGCCGTTCCGGAAATAAAAAAGATACTCCCCCTGATCAGCCGTATCGGCGTAACCATTGTCGAACATTCCGGCGGCTCGACCCGCAAAACCGAAGTCCAAAAATATCTGGAAGACTCCCGGCTGCTGACGGAAAAACCGGAACTGATTCGCATGGATGTCATGCAGGAAGACGCCGAGGAACCGCGTGTGATTGAAGGCATTAAAAAACTGATTTCGCAATCGCACCATTTTAGTCGCGCGACGGCGGTATAAACGGATTGGAGACGAGTGCCGGGAGTCAGAATATTGGTTACGACTCTAGTTTGCCGACAGGACCCCGTTCGCCCCAAGCTCTTCGACGAGCTCAGGGCGAACGGGTAAAAGCTATACAATCGTATTCCCGTTCGTGTTGAGCTTGTCGAAGCACTCAGTATGAACGGTTCACTAAAGCGGTCTTTTAAGCGCCTGAACGGTTATAATATTTTAATGATGTGAAAACATGGAACTGATCGATCAACATACCAAGAAAATCATGGAGGGCTGCAAAGAAAGAGCCAAAGCCGTCGGCCTGAATTTCCAGGACGAAACCTTGGAATATATCGTCAGCAACCGCGATTTGATTGAATTAACTCCAAAATACATGATTCCTACGCTTTACGATTATTGGGTGCATGACGTGGAAGTTTTAAAGGAAAAAGGACGTTATGAACTTTACCCCGGTAATCCTTATGAAACCGTCATCAATACCCGTCCGGCTATTTCTTTTTACAATGACAATAACCCGGATTGGCTCAATGTCATGATTTTTTACCATGTGTTGGCCCATATCGATTTTTTCCAAAATAACATCTTTTTCCGCCATACCTGGGATTACGATTTCACCGGTCAAGCTCTTTCCGATAAACGATTGATCGCCAAATATCGGGCCGAAAAAGGCCGCTTCGTCGATTATATCATTGAATTCGCCCGGGGCATCGATAATTTGGTAGGCTATCATGAAGAACTCTCCAATACGGACCAGGAAGCACCCACCAAAGAATCGAAACGCTTTGATTATTATTTTGACGTTTTTCTGCAAACCAATCGTAAACTGAAGATCAGCGAGTATATCGAGGAGATCAACCGTTACAATGATTGTCTGCAAAGAGACGGAGAATCGGGCCACCGGACGTTTTTTGCCGAAGTCATTAAAAAATACCCCGAATTCGATTCGATCTTTCAAAAAAATCTGGAAACCAAAAACGGCCGCCGTCTGGATTTACTGCAATACCTGGCCGAATATTCTTCTTTTCTGAATAAAGAGGAGAATAAATGGATGCAAAGCATCCTGCAACTCGTTCGTAAAACCTCCATCTTCTTCCAACCGCAAATCCGGACCAAGATCATGAATGAGGGCTGGGCCAGTTATTGGCACGAACAACTCTTTTTGCAGGATGACCGCATCAAAGGGCATGAGGTGGCTTTTGCGCGGGTCAATTCCGGCGTGACCTCCATGCCGCGGGTCGGACTGAATCCGTATGCATTGGGCATGCGGCTTTTTTACTATATGGAAGATCTGGCGGACAAAGGCCGGTATTCCATTCCATTTCAGAGAATGCAGGATACGCAGGCCCGAAAACATTTCGATCGGAAAACCGGTCAAGGGCGGGATTTTATCTTCAAAGTCCGCGCGAATTATTGCGATTTCATGCTGATTAATGATTTTATCGATCAGGACTTCATAGATCAACATAAGCTTTTTGTCGCCGGAAAACGATTGAACAAAAATAAAATGGTTCTGGAATATTATGTAAAAAGCCGCAAGGCCCGCGACTACCGCCGGATGCTCACGGATTCCCTTTATCATCCTCCGGATATTGTCATAGATAAAGAAAAAAGTTCCGAGCGCACCCTTTATTTAACGCATCGTTTTGAAGGCAAACCCTTGATCAAAGACTTTATTCCCAATACCCTCTTGGGCATAGAATATCTCTGGGATGGTCCGATCAAACTCGAGACCACCGAAGTGGTACCGCAATCGGCGGCTGCGCCGCAGCCCTATTATCCGAACCCGATCCCGCAGCCGGCTGCTGAAGATAAAAAAGAAACGGAAATCAAATGGCAACGGGTTCTATACACCATGGAAAACCGCAAATGGTCTAAAACGGTCTTATAAAATATCCGGGACGAATGACTCCGGCTTAGCGCCTGGAGGACCCTGCGACAAACGTCTGATTAAAAGGGACGAAGATGGAAAACATCCAAAACGCGCTGGCAAACCTGAACCGCAGTCTCAGTGCGAAAGACCAACACAGCCCCATTTCTTTCGATGAGTTCTTGCAAATACTCATGACTCGGCCCTCAACGATCATTCGCAATATCTTTCAGGTCTTTCATGATATGGTCAAGTCCTATGTAGGGGAAGGTTATGACGAATATCCGGATGATCCGGAATCGATTGATTTTGTCTATTATGACTGCGACCGTCTGTTTGTTGAAAACACGGACCACCCCTTTTTCGCCGATCGACTGTTTGCCAATCGGTTAATCAGCCATGTTGAAACATTGCGCCGCGGCGCTCAACAAAATAAATTATACATTTTTAAAGGTCCGCCCGGTTGCGGTAAAAGCACTTTTCTGAATAACTTATTGCTGAAATTCGAGGAATATGCCAATACCGAGCAAGGGCTCCGTTATGAAGTGGTCTGGCGCCTCGACCGGAAAATCTTGGGTCTTTTTCCCAAGGAAGAAGCAGGACCTCTCCACCCCTTGCTGGAAGCGTTGGAGCCGTCCAGCCGTCTGCGCCAACTCCTGCTTGAAAATCATTCGCCGGCCGCCAACGAACTTGAAGACGACGCTTCCCTTTACAAAGAAGGCGGAGGTTTGCACGGGCATGACGATTTTGTGGAAGTGCCTTGCCCGGGGCATGACAATCCCATTTTGATGATCCCCAAACAGAACCGCCGTGCGTTTTTCGACGACTTGATTGAAAACGGCGAGTTCAAATGGAAGCTGTTTACGGAAAAGGAATATGAGTGGGCTTTTAAAGAAACGCCCTGCACCATCTGCAGTTCGCTTTATGATGCCCTGGCGCATAAATTAAAAAATCCTTTAGAAGTATTTAAATTGATTTATGTCCGGCCTTATCACTTCAATAAACGCCTGGGTGAAGGCATTACGGTTTTCAGCCCCGGCGACAAACCGACGCGGCACTACATCCTGACCCACCCCATGCTGCAACGCCGCATCAATCTCGTATTAAAAGACAGCAACCAGGTCAATTATATCTTTTCTCAATACGCCAAGACCAATAACGGTATCTATGCCTTGATGGATGTGAAATCGCACAATACCGGTAGACTGCTGGAACTCCACAATATCATCAGTGAAGGCGTCCACAAAGTGGATGATATTGAAGAAAATGTAAACTCGCTTTTCATAGCCTTGATGAACCCGGAAGACACCAAGAACATTCAGGATTTTCAATCTTTTTCGGATCGTATTGAATATATCAATATCCCCTATATTCTGGATCTTAATACGGAAGTGGAAATATACCGTAATATTTTCGGTCGGCATATCGATGAAAACTTTTTGCCGATGGTCCTCCATAATTTTGCGCGGGTGATCATCTCGACCCGCCTGAATATCAAATCCAAAGCGCTGCTGGATTGGATTGAAGACCCGGACGATTACAAACTTTATTGCGATGAAAATTTACAGTTATTGAAAATGGAAATATACACCGGACATATTCCTTCTTGGCTTTCGGAGGAAGACCGGAAGCGCTTCACGGCCAAACGGCGCCGGGATATCATCGCCGAATCGGAAACGGAAGGATCACAGGGATCTTCCGGCCGCGATTCCATTAAAATTTTCAATGAATTCTATTCCACCTATGCCAAGGATAACAAGCTGATCGACATGTCCATGCTCTCCAGTTTCTTCACTAAAATGGAAAAAGAGCAGGACGTTAAAATTCCAAAAGGATTTCTCGATTCCCTGCTCTGCATGTATCATTACAAAATCCTGCAGCAAGTCAAAGAAGCCTTATATGACTACAATGAAGAACAAATCAGCCGCGATATCCAGAAATATCTTTTTGCCGTCAATTTTGAAATCGGTTCAACCGAGACTTGTCACTATACCGGCGAGAAATTGGAAATTACCGAAGCTTTTCTGGCGCAGATAGAAAACCGCCTGCTGGGAACCAAGGTCGAGCGCTATAAGCGTTTGGCTTTCAGAGAAGAGACCCAAAAACAATATACCACTCAAACCTTGACCCAGGAGATCATGCTGGAAGGCAAGCCGCTGATCGAAACGAAATTATTTCAGACTCTCCATGAGCGCTATGTTCATAATCTGAAAGAAAACGTCTTGGACCCCTTGCTCGAAAATGAAAACTTCAGAAGAGCCATCAAGGATTACGACACGCCTCTCTTTAAAACCTATGATAAGCGCATTCAATCCGACGTTGCCTTTTTGATGAATAATCTTTGTGAAAAATATCACTACACCAAACAAGGGGCGAAAGAAGTTTGCATTTATCTCATCGACAATGATTTAACAAAAAAATTCTCAATATAATTAATTTATCAAAAATTACATTAAAATAAATTTATTTAAATGCATTATTTTTTAATACACATAAATAAAAAATAAAATAATTCATCGACCAAATACACAAGACGCTGATATTATACAATAATTTTGTTTGCAAAATACTCGTTCAAAAGACGCGCCATTCTAGTCGAAGAATAAACTATTGACCCGGTATTTACAAATTTGCTAAAGTAATAAAAACGAATAATTTTAAGATATTATCCGTTATTAATTTTTGAATGTCCGCTTGGGAAAAAAATAAAAATGAAATATAAATGCTATCCCTATTTATGGAAAAGGATGGAAAAATGCTAATCGACCTTAAAAGAAAACCATCCGTATTCACTGTCTTTTCAGTTTTATTGCTTCTGGTCTTTACATCCTGCGCCACCGGCGCCAACGAGAATATTTACAAAGCCTATCAGGATTTTATCTTGATCAAGACCCAAACAGGCGATACCCTTTCATCTCTGGCGCAAAAGCATCTATCGGACCCATCCGCGGGTTGGATCATCGCCGAATTCAATCAAATCAAAGAAGTAACACCCGGTCTAAACCTGATTATCCCGACCGCTTCTTTCAAAAGAGGGGGCCTAACGGCAAAAGGGCTTCAAGTCGTCCCGATTCTGGCCTATAATAATTTTTCAAAATCCATGGGTGATCGGAATAGTGTCTCCGAAGACTTTTTTGAAGACCAGATGAGGTATTTACGCGATAATGGTTACCAAGTGATCGGCCTGGATCAATTGCTCGATTTCATGGAATTTAAGAAACCATTGCCTGAAAAATCCGTGGCCATTACGATCGATAATGGCTGGCGCACCACTTATGATATTGCTTATCCCATTTTGAAAAAATATGGCTTTAAAGCTACTCTTTTCATTTATACCGATTTCATTGGGAATAAAAAAGGCTTGGAATGGGACCATCTCCTGGAGTTATCCAAAAACGGCTTTGACATCCAATCCCAAGGCAAAACAAATCGCGACTTAACCAAACCGGATAAAGAAGATACCTTTAGAACTTATTACAAAACATTGGAAAAAGAATTATCTTACTCCAAGCAGGTCCTGCAGGAAAAACTGAAAAAAGAATGCGCCTACCTTGCTTATCCTTACGGCGCCGGCAACAATCTGACTATAGCCCTGGCTCAGAAATACGGCTATCGCGCGGCTTTTACCACCCAGCGCGGCAGCAACCCCTTTTTCACAAATCCCTATCTTATTAATCGTGCGACGGTTAATGGAGATGATAATCTGGCCAAATTTAAGGGCTACCTGACGGTTTTTCAGAATAAGGAACTATGATGAATGTAAAAACATTGAATTTTTGCCTGATTTTTATTCTGTTTTTATTCATAGGCGGCTGCGCTGAATTGCAGAAAAGCACCCTTTACTACGACAATCGGATTCCCTTATCCAGACGTTATCAGGCCAGAGCTCTGGAATATGAAAAAATCAATGAACCTCAGTTGGCTCTTTATTACTATAAAATTGCATATACTTTTTACCCTCAAAACAAAGACCTTGAGAAAAAACTGAATGAATTGAAACAAAAAAATTTAAACGAAGCTGAAAAACATTTCCAGCTGGGAATGGTTGCGTACAAAAACAATGAATCCGAAAGCGCCAAAAAAGAGTTTTTGATTACTTTACGTTATTATTCCGAACATAAAGAAGCCGCTCGATATCTCAAACAGCTCTCGGCCGCTCCGGTTTATTCCTCTTATACGGTTCAAAAAGAAGATACGTTCAAAAAAATTTCTCAAGATGCCTATCGAAGCGCCAAATTGGACTTTTTTATTGCCGAATACAATGATTTGGATGCCAAAACCAGACCGAACCCCGGCCAGACCATCAAGATCCCCGTCGTTGAAACCAAATTCATTGATTTGGAACCGCCGCCAAAAATTCAGATCAAGACGGAAGAAACCAAACCTAAAAAAGAGATCAGAGGCATCGATATTGAGAAGGAATTAGCCGATGCCCGCAATTTCTTTGCACTTAACGATTTTGCAAATAGCCTGACCGTTTGCGAAAAAATCCTCAAATTCGATCCCGCTAACACCGAAGCGATTGAGCTGAAAAACCTGGCCAACCTGCAGATAGGTATTTCGCTTACAAATGCAAAAAATTATTTTCAGGCGATTAAAGTTTTAAATAAGGTTGATTCGGGTTTTCCCGGCTTAGATCCGGCCATAGCAAACGTAAAAATCGGAATGATTCAGGAGGCCGAAACCCATTATCTGACCGGGGTCATTCATTTTAACAATAAAAAATACCGATCCGCGATTCTGGAGTGGGCCAAAGCTCTGACCTACAATCCTAACCATCAAAAAGCCAAAGAAGATATTACCAAAGCGAGAAAATTGATTAAAGATTAATATCTGATGGGTTTATATGCTGTTTTTATCTCATTCGTTTTTTCGGAAAAACTTTTAGTTTTTTTTCCAACCCTTTCTCGGCCTATCGATTCGATATCTTTAAAATTGCCCCATCAAAAATGCCCTTGACGGAATGACCTCCATTTTGCTAAATTATTGTTTTTAAGAAAAGTCTTAAATAGTTTTCATGAAATAGCTCAATTTAATTCATTTTAGAATGCAGCCAAACGCCAAGTAAAATGAGAAAAACCAAATAATGTTATCCATGAACGAATTTCAACCGCTCCAATTTGGGAAATATCTCATTCTGGATAAAATAGCCACTGGTGGCATGGCTGAGTTATACCTTTCAAAAATAATGGGCGATCAGGGTTTTGCCAAATTGGTGGCCATAAAAAAAATCCTTCCCCATTTGGTGAACGAAGAAGATCTGGTCAAATCCTTTATTGATGAGGCCAAACTTGCAGCCTTTCTCCAGCATGAAAACATTATTCAAGTTTATGATTTCGGCAGTATGGAGGGGACTTATTTCATTGCCATGGAATACCTTTTTGGCAAAGACCTCCGCTCCATCATCAATAAAGCGAAAACCATTGAATTGCCGCTTAGCCTTGAAAATGCCCTTTTGATCACGACCAAAATATGCGCCGGTTTGGATTACTCGCACAAGCTCAAAGATTTTACCCAAAAACCTCTGAATATCATTCATCGCGATATCAGCCCGCCCAATATCTTTATTACTTATGACGGCCAGGTAAAGATTATCGATTTCGGTATCGCGAAATGCGCCAGCCTGAATCACACCACCCAACACGGTTACTTAAAGGGTAAACTGACTTATATGTCGCCGGAACAAGCGGTCGGCAAACCGATCGATCATCGCTCGGATATTTTTTCCGTCGGCATCATGCTCTATGAGATGGTAACCCATCATCGTATGTTTGAAGGCGAAACCATGGAGGTTTTTGCACGGGTCCGGGAATCTGATTTTGAACCGCCGGAAAGTATCGTTAAAAACCTGCCCGGAAAACTTTATGAAATCATTTATCGATCGCTTGAAAAAGATCCTCAATACCGCTACCAAACCGCCGGTGAAATGCTGGCCGATATTGAAGAATGTATTCAGAGCCTGCCGATTCCGCCTACCAAACAAACGTTATCGGATTACATGAGTAAACTCTTTAAGGAAGAGTCCTTGGTTGAAGAATATACTTTGCGCAAATATTTTCAGGTGGATACGGAAGAAAAACCGGAACCGGAGAAAAGCAAACCTTTGCCGGCCAAAATAAATATTACCCCTCCGGAACATACCAAACTGGATACATTGGAGAAGACCATCCTCCTGGCGGCAAAAAACCCGGATAACCGCAGAAAAAAACTGCTCTGGTATGTAGGCGCCCCTGCGGCCGTGCTCTTGATTGCGGTGGTCGTTTTTCTTGCAATATTTTTTTTGAGAGATCCGGTCTCTTCCAAATTGGACAAAGGCATGGCCGCTCTGAATAGCAATGATTACCCCAAGGCCATCGCGCTTTTTGAAGAAGTCTTGACGGCAAGACCCTCGATGAAAGAAATGATCCGCAAATCCTATGTTCAGGCTTTAAGAAACCAGGCTTATACTCAAAAAGAAACCAATCCGCCCGAAGCCCAAACCTTGCTTCTCAAATCCCTTGAATTCGAACCGGATGATGACCGGACTCATCTGGAACTCGGTTATCTGTATCTTAAAAACAATGAACTGAAGAACGCCATGAGTTCTTTTGCGGAAGTCGATGCGGAAACCCTTGAGTATCCGGATGCCCAATTCCAGATCGGAAACATCCAGGAAAGAAATGGTAATTTTGCGGAAGCGGAAAAAATCTATGGCCAAGTCGCCGAAATGGAGTCACCCTTTATGGATGAAGCCTTATTCAGGTTGGCTGTGGTTCAGGACAAACGGGGCGATGTCGATGAAAGTATCCGCAGCCTGGAAAAAGCGCTGAACGTTAATCCCGAAAATCAAATAGCCAAAATGTTCTTGAAAACCCAGTTAAATAAAATCAGAAAATAATCTTCCGTCCTGTTTTTCCACCACGAAGACACAAAGTTGAAGAATTAATATAAAAAATCTTGGAGCCTTAGTGTCTTAGTGGTGAAAT
>Ga0105099_10001210_pt1 | contig 16468 bp, 12 predicted proteins | sample PPLLak3cmMay2015_2_FD_79138 | JGI IMG/M metagenome (GOLD analysis project Ga0105099, IMG submission 79138) | Freshwater sediment microbial communities from Prairie Pothole Lake near Jamestown, North Dakota, USA - PPLs Lake P8 Core (1) Depth... | ecosystem: Environmental > Aquatic > Freshwater >... | reverse complement strand
GTCCAACCTTGCTTACAAAACTTGCAAAAAGTTACCTTTCAGATATTGATAGAGCATGGAAAAGTACCGAAAAAATAAAAAAATATCAAGATAAACAGATAAGACAACTAGTAAAATATGCATATACAATACCACTTTATCACGATAAATACAAAAAAGCAGGTATTCATCCAAGTGACATACAAGGAATTAAAGATTTAGAAAAACTACCAATGATTTCAAAAAAAGATTTTAGAGGAAAAACAGTTGAAAGTTTGCTTCCAAAAAACGAAAATATTGATAATTATCTTGTATCAACAACATCTGGTTCAACAGGCCAGCCTGCAACATTTTATAATGAGCCTTTTACAATATATCATTCTTTAATAGGGTTTATAAGAATCCTTAGAGCTCATGATATAAGCTGGAGAAAAAATAGACTTGCAACGCTTGCAGATTTATCACCAGATAGTATTGAAAGTGCTTTTTTCACAGGTTTCGGAATGTCAAGTCTAAATAGAATTCTTTCATTTAAAAATATGGAAGTATTTGACATAAGTGAAAAACCAGGGATTTTAATAAAAAAATTAGAAGAATTCAATCCAGATTTTATCGGAGGATATCCTGCTAATTTAAGCATACTTGCAAATCTCAAAAATCAGGGGTTTATAAAAGATTTACAGCCAAAACTTGTTGTTACAACCGGGGCTGTTCTAGATGAATACACTAAAGAAAATATTAAAAAATCATTTGGTTCAAAACTTGCTGACATGTACGGTGCAACAGAAAGTAGTCCAATAGCGTTTCAGTGTAAAAATGAAAACTATCATGTAAATGATGATTACGTTTATTTAGAATACATCGATTATAAAGAAAAAGAAGAAAAATATGGAGACGGAGGAAATTTAGTTATAACCCGCCTATATGGAAAAGGAACGCCGATTATAAGATATACGGGACTAAGTGATTTTATAAAACCATCAGATAAAAAATGCAGTTGCGGTATGAATACCTCAATAATTGATTATATAGGCGGTAGAAAAGTTGATTCAATAGTTTTACCAAACGGTGATTTGATACCGCCTTTCGCACTAACAGGAATACCTCATAAAGTAATGCACATGTTTAAAACAGAAAAACTACGTAGGTTTCAGATAGTTCAAGAAAAAGTAGATCAGATAGATGTATTACTAATTTTAGATAAAAAACTTAGAAATGTTGAGCCAAAAAATGAATTAATATTTAAAGAACTAAAAAAACAATTACAACAAAAATTAGGTAAAAACATAAAAATAAATATAAAAGAAGTTGAAAAAATACAAGCACTTCGATCTAGAACAGCTGCTGAATCCCCTGTTGTTATATCAAAAGTTCAAAACAAAAAAAGGATCGACTAGACATGTTCATTAAAAAATGTTGAAATAATTCCTGAAGGTGGATTCTTACCAATGTGTATACTTGATACTCTAAGACTTGAAAAGAAATCTAAACTAAAGCTTGCCATTTACATCCATAGATATTTTTTAATGGGTATTTTCATTTTAGTTAATGTTCCATTTTTATTTAGGATAAACAGTTTGAAATTTTCTCCATATATTGTTCTAACAGGTCAAAAAAAATAAGCTAAAATACTTACATTATTTTTTCATTAAGATAAAAGAAGTAGTTCCAGCAAAATTTATTGATGCTATAGAATCTTTGACTTTAAACATACTTTCTAAAACGGTTTTTCCACCGATATATTGATCTAACGCATCATTGGTTGTTCTAAAGAGTATACGAGATGTATCCTTAATCTTTGATGACAATATCTCTAGAATCTGTCTTTGTTTTTTAATGCCGTATAAAATAAATATTACATCAAATTTTTCAACAGAATAATTTAAACCATCTGCATTTTCAAATTTCAAAGATTTATCAAAGCTTTTACGATGCATTAAATTTATAGAGTTTTTAATAGCATTTTTATCAAAATCAATAGAAATGATTTCTTTTGGATTAGATAGTTTTGATACCAAAATAGAAGTAGATGGAATAGAACCACACCCAATTATCAGAACAGAATCATTTTTAGAAATATTTGAAGATTTTATTTCTTTTTCAACAATTTCTTCATAAAGATATAAATAATTTTGGTATAAACATTCAAAATTTACAGCAATTTTTTCAAAAATTACATATGCAAAATCCATAAAATTTTTAAAAGAATCTGCACGAAATTTTGGAGATATCTCTCTATAAAAAATGTCACTCACAAATGAAAATAAACGGTTTTGTTTATTTTTTTTCATAATAAATACTAACCTATGATAAAAGGATAACGAGAGTCTATCTTAAAATTTTTGTAATAAATCAATAAAAATTAGAAATAATTATCTGAATTAAAACATCTAAAAAGATTAAGTTATATGAAAATAGGAAATAATCAAATCCTTTTCTACCTACAATCGCACCAATTTTTTTAATATGTTTTTTATCCGATTTTAAAAGTTTGTAGGAATAAAACATAATATACAACCATAGAATGATAAACAAAACTAGAAAAACAAATGATAAAATTGTAAAAAATGATAAAATTATTGTATAAAATAAAATAACACCTAGGATACCTGATATCAAAAACCAAACAAATGAAACTCTTGCTGCATTTTTCTCACCAAAACTTGTAGCATAAGTTCTAACACCATGTATTTTGTCACCTTCTGCATCAACAATTCCTTCTGCAAGATCATGCGCGTTATCTGCAAAATATGTGAATAAAACAAGAACTATCATTTGTATAATTGCATCTTTATTGGTATTTATAGTACCAAGAAAAGAAAGATCTATCAAAATAGATGAATCTTGAGGAATTGCAGTCCAAACAGCAAAAAAACCAAAAACTGCTACAACAACCCATTGCACAGGAGTAAAAATCTCAGAATAAGCAGGTATTTTCACAAATTTTTTTAGATATTTATCATGAAATGCGACAAATAAAGCAGCAGCACCAACAATTATCAAACAAATAGGACTTACAAGAATTGCAAAGATAAAAACTAATGCAGAAAAAAATAGCGCAATTGCAAAAAACTTACGTTTACTAATTCTACCTGAAGGTATTGGTCTATCTGGGTGAGCAACAAAGTCAATATCTGCATCTGTTATATCATTCCAAATAAGTGCTGCAAAAAAACCAGCATACAATGTAATAATCGTAAAAACAATAATTCTGACTATATTACTATCATAAGGTTGGATACCATAAGCAAGCATTGGAACACTTGCATACATGAAAATATAACTAATCAGTTCATAAGGTGGCAGAGATCGCCAATGAGCAAGAAAGTTTATAGGGCTAGTTAAAAAAGATTTTTTTTCCACTTTTTTTATCACCTTAGATATTTTTCATCTGATTAATAAGCGTTTTATCCCAATAAATATTTTCTTTGATTATTTTTTTTGCTATTTCATTTATTTTTCCTTTTTCAATAGGTGGCATTTCTTTATCTGGTACCTTGCCAGCCCATGCAACAAATCTTCTTACAACCCACCAAGTATATGTAAATTCATCTACCAAATCTTTGCTAAAGGGTTTAACGTCTTTCCATTTATGAAAGCCAGTACCAATGCATATATCCTTGCTTTCTGCAAGTTCTGTAATATATCCATCCCACCAAATCATATATTCAGGATGTGATGTGCAAAGAATAATTCGTCCTTTATTTTTATTAGGGTATTCTTCAATTGTAATTGAAGGCTTGCAAGATATATCCAAATCTATAATTTTGTTACTTTTTTTCCAGGGTTTTGCAAGGAGATATATATACATAAATATATCTTTAAACCTAAGTTTTTCCTTTTTAATAAAAATAAGAGATGCAAAAAAAGATCTAACAAGACCATGAAATCCTCCAATATATGACCATGCAGATATTTTTGTTTTTTCGCCTGTCGAAAAATCTTTATTAGTAAAACACGCACAAACCTTCAAAAATCTATCAGATTCTTCTGGTAAAGTAATACTAGGTCCACCCCACCAACGGATACGCAAGTTATCGACAGAATAATCAGAAAATATAGGATTATCCTTTAAAATTTTAAAATCAACTGGTACCCCACCAGAATGGAAAAAAATACCATCCTTAGTCTCACCAAGTGAAAAAGAAAAAACATAACCGGTAGCACCTACTCTCTCTGGATGCCTATATTGAAATGGATATAAGAGCGGAAAAGCAAGATGATTATAAAAATGCTTAACCGCAGAAAGATTCAACGAACTTTTATCATACAATTTTTCAAGAAATGTCTTAGGTTTACTATTTTTACCGGTGTCTAATCCTGTAAAAAGAGCAACACCTCCACAGATACCAATATACCCACCACCATCTTTTATAAACTTCTGAATTTGTTTTTTCCATTTTCTAGTTTTAAAAGAAAATGTAAAACCTTTTGATATTGCTTGACCATCACCTACACCACCACCAGGTACAAGTAAAACATCATAGTTTGAAACTGAAAGATCACCATTTATTATGTCTTCATCATAGATATAATTAGTGATAAATGTATATTTATTATTACCAAAATTCCATGAATAATTATCAAGTATCATAGGAAAATAATGCTTACCTGAACCCCAACCAAGTGGCTCAGAAGCAAGTACTGCAATTTTAATTGTTTTTATTTTCTGATTCATTTAACATTTCTTGTTAAACAAACGGTATTTTTAATATTTACTAGGATATGTTTATAATATAGTCGTTTTTTACAATTTTATAACCACAGGGTTTTTACATCAAATATGTTTTCCAGATACAACATTCTTCAAATTTAGGAGCAGTATTATGATTGAAACAAAATACATTTTCAACTCAGAAAAGCCCGAAATAATAAAAATTGATTCAAATCTTCAAATTAAAAAAGTTACAACAACAAAGGAATTTAAGGATTTTTTTAGATTTGCTTGGAAAGTATATGAAAAAGATGAAAACTGGGTTCCATCTATATGGGAAGAAACAAAAGATTTTTTTAAAACAAAAAATTATTTTTGGAGGCATGCACAAGCATGTCTTTTTCTTGCGTATAAAGATGGAAAAATAGTAGGTAGAATAGCTGCAATAATTGATGATCTTTGTATAAAAAAAGAAAAAGAGGATATAGGCTATTTTGGTTTTTTTGAAGTTATAAATGACTATAAGGTGGCAGAATCTCTATTTGATGCAGCAAAAAAATGGCTTAAATCCAAAAAAATAACAAAAATGCGAGGACCAATAGATGCAAGAGTAGATGTAAGATGTGGATTACTGCTAAATGGTTTTAATGAAACACCATATATTTTTGCATCTTATAATCCAAAATATTATGTTGATTTTGTAGAAAAATATGGTATGAAAAAATGTAGAGATCAACTAGTTTATTATCTTGATCTATCATCACCAATATCACAATATCTAAAAGACGCAGCTGAAAAACTAGAAAAAATGGGTGTAAAAATACGTGGTTTCAAAAGGCTAAAAGCTGAAAGTGAACTTAAATGGTGGATCCCTATGATGATGAAAACATTTTCATTTCACTGGGGATACGTAGATATACCTAAAGAAGAAGTAAAAACAAGATTTGGTGTTAAACAAATAAGATGGGTTGCCGATCCTGGTCTTTTTTTAGTTGCAGAGTCTCCTGAAGGAGAACCTATCGCATTTAAATGGACAACACCTGATTTTAACCAGCCTATTAAAAAACTCAATGGAAAATTAGGAATAATTGGATACTTAAAATTTTTTTATTATACAAAAAAAATAAACCGCGGTCGTTTTAATTTTGTAGGAATAAAAAAAGAATGGCAAGGTAAAAACCTTGGTTCTGCAATGAATTATTGGACAATGCTCGAAATGAAAAAACGCAAGTATTCAGGCGCCGAATGCGGCTGGATTGACGAAAAAAATATTGCATCTCAGAAAACAATTGAAAAAACAGGTGCTAAATTATACAAGAAATACAGAGTCTATGAAATTGACACATAAAAATATACTTATCTTTTGAGGAATGATTTTAAAAACATATTATTGATATACTATTATTAATATTACATATAACACTTTAGGATAAAAAATGGTGAGAAGAGAAATGAAAAAAATAATGGTTGTAGATAACGAACCAGATATTGTTGATTTAACACGTACTGTTTTGGAACTTGGTGGTTACCAGGTTGTAACAGCATATAGTGGTGAAGAATGCTTAAGACGTCTTGAAAAAGAAAAAGTCGATTTGGTATTACTAGATATTATGATGCCTGGTATGAGCGGCTGGGATGTATTTAACAGGATAAATAAGAAAACTCCTCAGATAAAGGTAGCATTTATGAGTGTTCTTGAAATATCTGATAAAAGAAAACAAGTGCTTCTTGATGAAGGTCTTGCAGATTATATTATGAAGCCATTTGATAAAGAAACATTGCTTAATAGAGTAGACAGAATATTAACTGAAAAGGAAATAAAAAGAGTATGAGTAAAACAATACTTGTGGTTGATGATGAACCAGATATACTTCTAACTGTTGCTCAAACTTTAGAAATATATGGTTACAATGTAATTAAAGCAAAAAATGGTCAGGAATGCATAGAAAAACTATGTGAAATGGGAAATAACCCTGATTTAGTGTTACTAGATATTATGATGCCTGAAATAAGTGGATGGGATGTAGCAGCAAAAATAAAAGAAAATCCTGACTGGAAAGAAATACCAATAGTTTTTCTTACTGCAAAAGGTGACACCATGAGCATTGGAATGGGAAATCTTGCTGCTGTGGATTATATTGTAAAACCTTTTGATGTTAAAGATTTAAAACAAAGACTTGAAAAAATACTTAAAAAACCTTAAAAAATCTTTTTTTAGGTAAGATTTGTACAACAAAGCCTTTTAAAGAGTTTTTACAAAAATATATATTAGAGTGATAGGTTTGATTTGTGGTAACTGTAAAACAAGGTTTGGAATACATGGTGTAGATTTCTGGAGTGCTAAAAAAGGTAAATGTGAAAATTGTAAAAAAAAGTAAAAAAAAAGATTTGTTTTTATTTAACTCGTCCAAAGTTAAAAACTCGTATATCTAGTTCTTTTTGAGTAGACAAACCGTTACTGTCGTACGCTTTTACTTTTATGGTGTGACTTCCAAATATTACTTCATTGAAAAAAAAGCTTATTGAAGAGTTAGTATCATTAAATTTCATTATGTCATCAATGTATACTTCCATTTTTGTTATTGTTGCATCAATGGATTCTGCATCTGCCACTATTTCTATAGGACCTATAAGTAAAGTATTTGCAAGTTTGAATAGTTCTTTGTCTCTGAAATATAGTTTACCTGAAGCAGGCTTGGAAATATTTACAGTTGGTGGTAAAGGTTGCTCTTCATCAACAACTGTAACATTAACTATTACTATTCCATCTCCGCCATTTGAAGTAATACTTATATTACATGTATATACACCAAGATCTAAACCAGTAGTGTTTATTTTTACTGTAATTATGTCTATAATACCATCTCCTCCTGTAGAAGTACCGCTTGTTTTAGATAATTCCAACCATGAACAATCCTTTGAAAGCTCATATGTTAATGTACCTGTTCCATCGTTCCATATTTCAATTGTTTTCGCATCTGTTTGATTCTGAAGTTTTTGACCAAAACTTAAAGATTCTGGGGCGTATGCTAAAATAGGTTCTTCAGGAACCTCTCCCTCTTTTGTAATTGTTACTTCATCATTTGCACTAACAGGTGTTTGATCATATGTTGAATTAGCAGTTACCAAAACCTCATTTGAAGTATTCATATGCGCTGTCGCATTAAATGTAATACTAATTGTCTGAGATGGCAACAAAGTTTCCTCTAGATACCATGTAAGTTGTCCATTGTTTATTTCATCAGGTGTAATCGAAAAATCAGTTGAAGAGTCAAGACCACATTTCATTGTATCAATTACAACAATATTTGTTAAATCACATGTTCCTGTGTTTTTAATAGTTATTTTGAATGTAACATTTGTAGAATAGCTTTCTACTGATAATGAATCAACCCAGATTTCACCATTAAATATTTTTTTATCAATAGATATATTTGGTGTACAAACACACTCATGAACTTCTACATATGCATCATTATTATCAGAGACTTGTTTTCCAAGTTCATCTTCTGCAGTAACAGTACCAATATTTGTAGTACTCTCATATAAATGAGTACTTGCAGTAAAAATCCATGTTTCATCAACATCAAGCCAATCATCAACATTTGTATCACCAGAAACATAAATCGGAACAAGACCCTGATCATCCATAACAACAACATTTGTAAGTCGGCAGTTACCTATGTTATTTAACTCATAAGTGTATGTTACTTCTTCACCAGGTTGTATAATTGTTTGACTTGCGGTTTTCTCAATGTCTATACCAGGACATAAAACAAAAACTTCTGCAGAATCATCATCTGTAACCTTAGGATAGTCTTGATAACTTCCATTTACATAAACAGTGTTTATAAGACTACCGCAAACCTGACCATCAACAGTTGCATCAAAAGTAATTTCAACTGTTTCACCAAAGCCAACATCACCAATATCCCAAACAATTATATTACCATCAACAACAGGAAAAACAGGAATACCATCAACATATGAATCACCCATATATGTTAAACCTGCGGGTAAAATATCTTCAACAAATACCGATAAAGTCTCTTCACCAGTATTTCTAACTTTTAATAGAAAGCTTACCCAATCGCATTCAGGCTCTACAACACATGCTGATAAAGTCCCTTCACCAGTGTTTGTAGATTCTAATAAAAATTTCACCTCATCACATTGATGAACATAAGTAATATTAGTATATTCTTCACAGCCGTTTCTCTTGACTTTTTTGATAACCTCTATGCCAAGCTGTGGCGGCTCTTCACAATCAACTACTTCTACAAAAACTATATCTTCATCAGAAACCTGTTTTCCAAATTCATCTTCCGCAGTAACAGTACCAACATTTGTAGTATTCTCACATAAAACACTAACTGCAGTAAAAAACCATGTCTCACCAGGATAAAGCCAACCATCACCATCACCAGAAACAATAGCTATCTTATCATCCGTAACAACTACATTTCTAAGAGATGCATTACCAATATTTGTAACATTATATGTATAAGTTACTTCTTCACCTGTGCATACAAGGCTTAAATTAGCGGTTTTAACAATATTAATGCCTGGACACAGTACAAAAACAGTAGCATTATCTTCTTTTACCAACGGTTCATATCCATCGTAAACTGCAGTAACAGTTGCTGTGTTTATATTTTCCCCGCATGTTACAACTGCGGCTCTAAAAGTAATACTTACCGTATCACCCGGTTCTATATTGTTTATTGCCCAGCATCCATTAACTGGATGAACTTCAGCACCATTAACCCGAGGATAGCCGTTATAAACCAATCCTTCAGGTAAAACATCACATATTGTTATATTAAGCGCTACATCACCAGTATTGGTAACATTTATCTTAAATGTAACCCAGTCATTCTTATGTAGATAGATATAATTTCCATATAATCCAAAACAATTTTTCTTAACTTCTTTCTCAACATCAAAATCAATATTTATCTCACAGATTTCTACAGTTGCATCATCAAGATCTATAACTTCCAAATCGAGAGGATCGGTGCCATTAACCTGTACATTATTTGTTGTTTCAATCGTTGGATTAGTAGTATATTCATAATATTTAATTTCGCCAGGCAACAATGTAATCATACTATCCAAAACACCTACATTATTATCAATGACATAAACACCTGTAAGAACAACATCACCAGTATTTTCAACTGTAACATTCCAAGTAGCAGACCCGCCTGGTAAAACACAACAAGGACTAACCGTCTTAACAACACTAATACCCGGATTAATTACATCAACACAAACCTTATCATTATCAGAGACTTGTTTTCCAAGTTCATCTTCTGCAGTAACAGTACCAATATTACAAACATCCTGCGTTGGATTTGCAGTAGCATTAAAAATCCAAGTTTCATCAAGATCAAGCCACCCATCACCATCAACATCACCCGAAACATAATAAACAACACCAAGCTTATCATCAGTTACAACAACATTTTTAAGAGGTACATTACCTGCGTTTGTAACAGCATAAATATATGTAACTAAATCTCCAGAATGTATAACTGAAGGATTTGCTTCTTTTACAATCTCTATACACGGGCATGAAACAAATACATATGCCTCATCCTCATCTGATACTGCAGGATACTGCCCATATATTCCAACAACATCAACCAAGTTTATTATTTTTCCACAAACATTTACTGTTGCTTCAAAAGTAATTGTAACTGTTTCACCAGGTTGCACATCAATTAAATTCCAGATATAAATAATATGACCATTTAAAGGATAAAGGACTTTATCTGGTTCATGCGGTATTTCATTCACTTCGGCATTATTTGCATATGTAAAGCCTAGAGGTAAACTATCAGAAACCTTAATATTTAAAGGAAAATCACCTGTGTTTGTAACTTCTATTTTAAATGTAACCCAATCATCACTGCTGATAATAATACCTGTAGTATTATACTCGCCACAACGATTGTATTTAACAGATTTTACAACGCTAATATTTGGTTCTCCGCATATAACATTTACAGATGCAGACGCAGAAACATCATATGAACCATCCTGATTAGATACATCTTCACCAGGATAATCAACCGGCGTAAAACCCTGCGGATGAGCAGTAATGATATTTTCTCCTTCATCACAGTCTACTGCTATTGCATTATAGGTAAAATTAAGATACTCACCAGGCATAATACTAGGAGGTCTAATCCAATAAACAGTATTGCTTTCCAACTCAATTTGTTCCGGAGTAGAAAAACTTGGTCCTGGAAAATAATTTGAATCTTGAATAAAACTATAAGTATAATTAATATATCCTTCTGGATAAATCGTTGAGCTACCAGCAATATACTCAAGATTATCAGGCAAATGGTCAAAAACAACACCACTAAAATGAATTAAATAACAATCAGATGGATTATAAATAGATACATTGAAAGTCACAATATCCCCAAGCATCACATCAGCATGATCTGACCAAGCAGAACCATTCCATACCCACTTTTCAATAGATATCCCTGGTACACACGGTTCACATATAACATTTACAGATACAGACGCAGAAACATCATATAACCCATCAGCATTTGATACTTCTACAGGATAACCCGCATAAAAATTATCGATAAAGTTAACACATTCTTCTAATGCTGTTCTATTAGGTTTTAATATATTTTCTTCGAGATAATCATCAACAAGAGTAAAACCTTCAGGATGCGCGGTAACGATATTTTCGCCTTCATCACAGTCTACTGCTATTGCATTATAGGTAAAATTAAGATACTCACCAGGCATAATACTAGGAGGTCTATGCCAAATAACAGTGTTATCCTCTAGAACATAATCCTCAAACTTCAAATTTGGATCAGAATGCCCGGAACCATCTGGATGCCCTGGATGACCTTCGGGAAAAATCGTTGAACTACCGTTGACATACCTAAGATTATCAGGCAAATGGTCAAAAACAACACCACTAAAATGAATAAAATAACAATCAGATGGATTATAAATAGACACATTGAAAGTCACAATATCCCCAAGCATCACATCAGCATGATCTGACCAAGCAGAACCATTCCATACCCACTTTTCAATAGATATCCCTGGTACACACGGTTCTACAATTACACTTGCATCATCTGTATCGTTAATGACTTTACACTGTTGTATAAAGCCTATCGCTTCTGCTATATTTTCAAATTCTCCCTCATCAACAACATCTGCCTTAAACGTTATATCGATTGTTTCAGAGGGGTCAACTCCCTCTACCTTCCAATAAAAAGAAGAAGGACTTGTAAAATCATCAGGTTCTTCTGGCATACCATTTACCATCGCATCATTATTGTAAGATAATCCAGATGGTAACGAATCATTGACTTGCAAATTTAAAGCAACATTTCCTGTGTTTGTAACCTTTATCCAAAAATGAACAGAGTCTCCTAAATCTGCATCAACACTAATATCTTCGTAGTCTCCAAAGTTATCATTTTTCACGTATTTTATAACTTGAATATCTGGACAATTTGGAATTTCTCCAAGAATCATGGTATTTTTTTGGTTAGCCTTATCTGAGTTATAATCGACAATGTTCTTATCATCCGACAAAAAAGCTAGGGCTGTAAACATACTTGTAGCAATTAGCATAATTGCCATTACAAAAGATATGGTCTTTATTCGATTTATTTTCATATTTATTTCTCCTTATATTTGTTAGTATATTTAGTCATAGAATTATATAATTAATATATTTTTCATTATATATATACTTTATTGTATTTTTATATCCAAAACAAAAAAATGGTTTATTTAAAAACTAGAAGAAATAAGCCGATGAAGTGATTATAGACCCAAAATTAAAATCCGAAGAAAGAAAAATTAGGTTAAAAAATGCTATTCTAAAGATACAAACTTTAATTAATTCTTTCTATTTGGAATTGATAATCTTCATTTTTTAGATTAGTAAAATTATAGTATAAAACGATTCCACACATACAATCCATACATTCTTCAGGTATACATTCGGGTGATTTATATTTTAAAGTAAGTATATCATCATCTATCTCATAACTACCATTCGTAATTTCTTCAGCACAATTTATAAGAATATTGACTTTGACATTTAATGTTGTATCATTCAACCATAGAGTTTCATTTATACCTGTTTCTGATTCATCAAAATCAAACACGCCACATTCAGTAAAAGAAAAATTCATATTTGTTTCTGAAGGTTCTTGATTATCTGGATTTGTATCATCTGTTTTTTGCTCAAAGCATCCACTAAATCCAACAAACAGTAGAATCAGACTTACCCCAATAATTGTTATATCTTTTTTCATATTTTTCTACTCAAGTTGAATTATATTAACTTCTTATAAAGATTTGGTCTAATATAAAAGAACAAGTTTAGAAAAACAAAAATTAGGGTTAAAAGCTCTCATCCAAAATTCGACAAAAAAGTGTGTTTTTACATGGAAAAAAAAGGTTGACCAAGCCGATGGAGTGATTTTAGACCCAGAGTTACAATCCCTCACCTATTTTCTTATTCGAAAAGGAACGAGTATTTACTGATAAAAAAAGATCTTGTTTGGCTTTTTCCGAACATTTTAAAGGCTTTTAAATACTTAGCGAATTAATATATTAAGGTTAGGTGCAAATAATATGAAACTAAAAGCAGTCTTAGCCGTTGTAGTATGTATAATGATAGTAGCAACTGTATATGTATTTACATTAGGTGACGCATCTAATATAACAAATCAAAATCAGGAAACAGCAGAAAATCCTCTGTTGGCTTTAGGGGAAGATGCATCTTTTAATGATGCAGTAAATGCTTTTTCATTTAATTTATTCGAACAATTATTTGAAGATCCAAAAAACGAGGGAAACATTTTTTATTCGCCTTATAGCACCTATACTGCTCTTGCTATGACATATGAAGGCGCAAAGGGTCTTACTGCTGAAGAAATGAAAAAAGTATTATACATAAATCAAGACAGCAAAGAATTCCACGAGTATATGCAAACACTATATGAATATCTAAACCAAGAAGGAGAATATGATATCTCTACTGCAAATGCACTTTGGGTTAGACAAAACTATCAACTTTTAAAAGAATATACAGATCTTATAAAAACTGTTTATGACGGTGGATTATCAGAGGTTGATTTTTCAAATCCTCAAGAAGCAGTAGACATTATAAATCAATGGATTGAAAATAAAACAAATAATCTTATTAAAGATTTGATTAAATCGGAAGACATAGATCCTTTCTACACAATGTTAGTTTTAACAAATGCTATTTATTTCAAGGGAACATGGCAGGTCCAATTTGATGAAGAAGACACGATAGAAAAAGAGTTTGAAACCTCACAAGGAGAAATTATAACCACTCCAACAATGTGCATGACAGATAAAGAGGATACATTTAATTATTTTGAAAACGAAGATTTACAGATACTCGAACTTCCTTACGCTGGTGAAGATATATCTATGATGATTTTTTTGCCAAAAGAAGGTGTTAATTTATCAGATATAATGGATTCAATGGATCGTGAAACTTACAAGGAACTTCTTGACTCAATGAGTAAAACAAAACTCGATATTTATCTTCCAAAGTTTAAAATTCAAACTCCTGTGTATAAGTTAAAAGACTATCTTATAAAACTTGGTATGCCAACAGCATTTTCAAGTGCTGCAGATTTTTCAGGAATGGATGGAACAACGAATCTTTACATAAGTAAAGTTTTACATAAAGCATTTATTGAAGTTAATGAAGAAGGAACCGCGGCTGCTGCTGCAACAGCAGTAATAATGAACAATAAGAGCATATCAATAGATTTAACAACCGTGTTTGACGCAGATCATCCATTCTTATTTACAATACATCAAAAAGAAACAAACACAATACTATTCATGGGAAATGTAGATAATCCTTTAGAATAAAACTATTGTTCATTTTTTACAAAATTCTAAAAAAAGGGGCTTTTAATTCATACTAATAGAGCCCCCGATAGACTTACGTTTTTTAGGGGTCTGTAACAGGAGAAAAAAAGGGTTAACCAAGCCGATGGAGGGAGTTGAACCCTCGACCTGCTGATTACGAATCAGCCGCTCAACCGGGCTAAGCTACATCGGCAAACAAAGGCTTTGAATAAAATATTGTAATAAAAAACTGCCTATATGTTTGTTTTTTATCGCAACATCTTTTTACATATTATCTGTTACAAGAATTCAATGATTTGCGGCTTGGATGAAGCGGGGCGTGGGCCAGTAATTGGTCCACTTGTTGTTGCGGGTGTAAATTTTAATGATGATTCAAAACTTATTGAATTTAAAGTAAGGGATTCAAAGAAACTTACTCCAAAAAGACGAGAGATACTTGCTGAGAAGATAAAACAAAGTTGCATTAGTTATGAAGTTGTTGTGATTCCTGCAAGAGATATAGATGATATGCGAAAGGTTATGACTTTAAATGAAATTGAAGTAAATGCCTTTTCTAAAGTAATAAAAATGCTAAAACCTGATGTTTGTTATGTTGATTCTGCAGATGTAAACGAAAAACGTTTTGCAGATGATATTCTTGCTAATCTTACTTTTAAACCAAATATTATTTCAAAGCATAAAGCAGATGATATTTATCCTGTTGTTAGTGCTGCATCTATTATTGCAAAAACTAAAAGAGATGAAGAGGTTAGAAATATTGCTATGGAGCTGGAAAAAAGGCTAGGTCTTCCTATGGGTAGTGGTTACCCTGCCGATCCTATAACACAAAAGTTTCTAAGAAAATGGCTTGATAGATACAAGAATCTGCCACCGCATGTTAGGCATTCTTGGCAGACTACAAAAAATCTTTTAAAAGAAAAAAGTATCAAAAAACTTAATGATTTTTAAAAAAATGTAAGGGGTATTAGGGTCTGGACCCTTAAAAGCAGGAATTTATTAAATGTGAATATTTTTTTGGTGTTTGGAATTTTTTTTTTGATCCAGACCCAACAAAAAATTTTTTTGTTAGGATGGGATGTATAATAACTAGCAGGTTTGTAATAATATTTAAGTCTAATCTGGCAAAATGTCAAAATGACAAAATGTCAAAAAAATCAGGTTTTATGTATTTTTTGAGTGAAAATATCTGTTACAGGCCTCTACACTTGCTACAAGTTGCTCCACGTTTAATGGTTTTGCAAGATAATCATATATGTATGAGCCTAGTATGCCCAGTTTTTGATAGTCTTTTGTTCCTTTACCTGTAATTATTTCTATTGCAACGTCTTTTGTATAACCTTTTTTAACTATCTGATTTATTGTCTCCCATCCATCCATTACAGGCATCATGATATCCATTAGTATTACACCGGTGAATCCTTTTTCTATTTCTTTTAAGCATTCTACTCCATTTGTAACTGTTATAACATCATAGTTTTGTCTTTCAAGAACAGTTTTTAGCGATAAAAGAACATCAGGTTCGTCATCAACAATCATTACTCTTTTGTTAATGTTTATTTTTTCACCTTCTCCAATATCTTTACCATGATAATTTCTGTCAGCTATGATATTTAAAGTTAACTTGGTAAAATGTCATATTGAAAAAAATTTGATAGAAAAAAAAATAATTAAAAAAGAAGAAAAAATAGTATGATTTTATTGGTTTTTCTCTTGGAATTCTTCTAAGAATTCACAGAGAGCAGATACACCTTCAACTGACATTGCGTTATAGATAGATGCTCTCATACCACCAACATCTCTATGACCTTTAAGGCCAATAAGATCTTTTTTCTTTGCTTCGTCTACGCATTTGGCTTCAAGTTCTGGTGTTGCCAAATTAAAGGTGATATTCATAAGAGATCTGGATTCTTT
>Ga0105099_10001209_pt1 | contig 16475 bp, 12 predicted proteins | sample PPLLak3cmMay2015_2_FD_79138 | JGI IMG/M metagenome (GOLD analysis project Ga0105099, IMG submission 79138) | Freshwater sediment microbial communities from Prairie Pothole Lake near Jamestown, North Dakota, USA - PPLs Lake P8 Core (1) Depth... | ecosystem: Environmental > Aquatic > Freshwater >... | reverse complement strand
CCTCTTTGAACCAATAGTGCTTATCAACGATAACGGACGCCAGGAATTTGAGAATGTAAGGCCGGAACATGTTCAGTATTACCTTATTGAGCAGATAGTAAAGGAACTGTCGGGAGAAGGACAGGGTGTTGCCAGCACGGGAGTAACTGCAGCAAGAACAAGTAAGATAATGGATGAGGTGGTTAAGGAGTATTATAGAAAGAAATAGTTGCTGGTTGCTGGCCACCTTCGCCAAGGCTTCGGTGGCTAAAAGTTGCTGGTTGCTGGTTGCTGGTTACTGGTTAAAAAACAAGGAACTAGCAACAAGGAACTAGTAACATTAAATTAATAACTCAATCTTCAAAAATATGAACAAACAGTCTGACATTGGATTAATCGGTCTCGCGGTAATGGGCGAGAATCTTGTGCTTAATATGGAAAGCAAAGGCTTCCGGGTAAGTGTCTATAACCGTACGATTCAAAAGGTTGATGATTTCATTTCAGGAAGGGCGAAAGGAAAAAATATAATCGGTGCTCACTCGATTGAAGAGCTGGTGGTATCTCTGAGCCGGCCGAGAAAAGTAATGATCATGGTCAAGGCCGGCAGTGCGGTGGATGATATGATCAATACGCTTCTTCCTCATCTTGAGAAAGGTGATATTATCATTGACGGAGGCAATACCCATTTCCCCGACACTAACAGGAGGACGGCCTTTGTTGAAAGCAAGGGCTTATTATATATAGGTACAGGAGTATCAGGAGGAGAAGAGGGTGCACTTCTGGGTCCGTCAATCATGCCCGGTGGATCAAAGGCTGCATGGCCTCATGTAAAACCAATATTCCAGGCTATTGCAGCCAAAGTGGAAGATGGATCACCCTGCTGTGACTGGGTTGGGGAAAATGGCGCCGGACACTTCGTTAAGATGGTGCATAACGGAATTGAATACGGCGATATGCAGCTTATATGCGAGGCATATCAGATAATGAGGGATCTCCTTCATAGGAGTGCCGGTGAGATGCATAATGTATTTAAAGAGTGGAATGAAGGAGAGCTTAACAGTTACCTGATCGAGATCACGAGGGATATTCTTGCTTATAAGGATACGGATGGCAAGCCGCTTGTAGATAAGATACTCGATACAGCCGGACAGAAAGGTACAGGTAAATGGACCGGTGTTGCTGCCCTCGATCTCGGGATACCTCTTACACTGATTGGAGAAGCTGTTTTCTCAAGATGTCTTTCAGCCGTGAAGGATGAAAGGGTAAAAGCGTCAACGATACTGAAAGGGCCTTCAGCTTCATTTAATGGCAAAAAGTATGAATTCATCAGCGACCTTAAAGAGGCACTCTATGCTTCAAAAATAGTATCATACGCTCAGGGATACACGCTGATGCGAGCTGCCGCGCAGGAATACAAATGGGATCTCAATTACGGAGGCATAGCTCTTATGTGGCGCGGAGGATGCATAATCAGATCCGCCTTTCTCGGAAAAATAAAGGAGGCATTTGACAATGATCCTTCAAATGCAAATCTCCTTCTTGATCCCTTCTTCAAAGAAAAGGTTGAAAAGGCACAGAAAGGATGGAGAAACGTTGTATCATCAGCTGCCATGAACGGCATTCCCATACCGGCAATTTCGTCTGCACTTGGTTACTTCGACGGTTACCGCTGTGAGAGGCTGCCTGCAAACCTGCTCCAGGCTCAGAGGGACTATTTCGGAGCACATACATACGAAAGGACGGATAAACCCAGGGGCGAATTCTTCCACACTAACTGGACAGGAAGAGGCGGAACTACAGCCTCCACAACCTACAACGTGTAATCAATCAACGAATCCATAACAACTATGTCAGAGCTAACCAAAACGATCGGCAATTACAGGTGGACAATATGCGCTCTTGTTTTTTTTGCCACTACAGTAAACTATTTTGACCGCAACGTACTGGGCCTTCTGAAGACAACCCTTGCTGATGAGGGAATCTTCGGACCCGACAAGGCTAACCAGGAGCTGCTCTATTCCTGGGTTGTCATCAGTTTTCAGCTTGCGTACGCCATCGGCATGACTATTGCCGGCAGGTTCATTGACTGGATAGGCACAAAAAAGGGGTATGCATATTCACTTCTGGGGTGGAGCATCGCCGCTATGGGCCACGCTTTTGCCCATAATGCATTTACATTCGGATTCTGGCGGGCAGCACTTGGCTTCACAGAGGCTGGTAACTTTCCTGCTGCCAACAAGACAATTGCCATCTGGTTCCCGAAAAAAGAGAGAGCTTATGCAACAGGCATCTATAACTCAGGCACCAACGTTGGCGCTATTCTGACACCGTTATTCGTTCCATGGATTGCACTTCACTGGGGCTGGCAGTGGGCCTTTGTATTCGTCGGAGCAATAGGCCTGACATGGCTCTGGTTCTGGTTCCGCATTTATGCTTCTCCTGAAGAAAAGCTTAAATCAGGGAAACTTAATCAGGCAGAATATGATTTTATTCACAGCGACCTGGATGAAAAGGCTGACAGCAAAGAGGGTGAAGGAAAGGTGCCATGGGCAAAACTTCTGAAATACCGCCAGACATGGTCATTCTTCTTTGGAAAGCTTATGACCGACGGAGTGTGGTGGTTCTACCTGTTCTGGCTGCCTGCTTTTCTGAATTCCGAAAATGTGAGAAAGATTGATGAATTCCGGGCGATGAACCCGGGCTTCACAGGAAACAATTCCGATATTCCAGGAGTGATCAGCTGGACCATTGCTGTTGCTGTCGTATATACAATTGCAACAATCGGTTCAATTTACGGAGGCTGGCTGCCCAAGAAACTAATTAACAACGGGATGGCAACCTTCAGAGCCCGTAAGACATCCATGTTCATTTATGCATTGTTCCCAATGCTTGTTTTGATGGTCAGCTGGCTGGGACAGTTCAATACCTGGTTTGCAGTGCTGGTTATTGGTGTTGCCTGTGCAGCGCATCAGGCCTGGTCGGCAAACATTTTTACAACTGTATCTGACATGTTCCCGAAGAAAGCAGTGGCTTCTGTTACGGGAATAGGCGGCATGTCGGGTGCGATCGGCGGGATACTGATTGCCCAGGCTGCAGGCCTTCTTCTGAAACACTTCACATCGCTTGGAAAAATAGAGGCAGGCTACGGTTTTATGTTCATATTCTGTGCAGTGACCTATGTTGCTGCATGGATCGTAATGCACTTCCTGGTTCCCAGAATGAAACGCGTGGAGGATATTTGAAGAAAGCTAGGATAAAAGATATTGCTTCACATGCTGGCGTCTCAACCGGAACTGTCGACAGGGTCCTCCATGAACGGGGTGAGGTTGCGGCAAAAACCAGGGAAAAAATCCTGAAAATAGCCAGAGATCTTGAATATTCACCCAATGTCATTGCAAGGGCGCTTAAGATCAAAAGGAAACTTCACCTTGTGTCTCTGCTGCCGGAACCCACAGCGGAGAACGCATTCTGGTTAAAGCATCCGCTTGGACTTAAAAAGGCTGTTTCCGAACTTGAACCGTTTCCTGTTAAATTAAGCCAGGTAACTTTTGATCTGCTTGACGAAAAGAGCTTCAAGAAAAAAACAACAAGCGTCCTTAATCTGCATCCCGACGGTGTAATACTTTCGCCGATCTTCAAGAACGAATCCATTGAATTCTGCAAACGGCTGACCAGTAAGAAGATACCCTTCGTATTCCTGGATGGCTATATCAACGAGACAGAATTTCTATCCTACACAGGGGAGGACATCTTCCAAAGCGGAAGGGTGGCAGGCCAGCTGGCAGATATGGTAACCCCTCAGGGCAGGGACATCCTGATTATAAATATTGTAAGAAACCTGAAGAATGTGCACCATCTCAATACCAGGACCCAGGGATTCATGAGTTATTTTTCAGGAAAGGAAAAGAAAAAGGGCAGGATCATCAAACTGGTCATTGCCGACCCCGTCCCTGAAAATATCCGGAAGGAAGCAGGAAAAACGCTGAGGAGCAATCCGGGAATAAGCTCAATATTTGTGACCGGATCGAAATCATACAAGATCGCTGACTTTGTCATCTCCTCAGGCAAAAGCGGCCTGAGTATTATCGGCTACGATCTTCTTGAAAGAAATGTGTCGCATCTGAAATCAGGCACCATAAAATTCATTATCGGACAGAGACCTGAAGAGCAGGCATACAGGGGTATAAGGAAGTTGTTCGATTTCCTTTCGATGAACAAGGTACCTGAAAAGATGGAATATCTTCCGATAGATATCGTAACTTCAGAAAATGTGAATTTCTTTATAAACGGACATTGATATATATTTGAAAATGAAAAAACTGGGTAAGTACTCAATAGGAATGGGTGACAGGTTTGGTCACCAGGGGCATGCGCAGCTCAAGGCAATAACAGAAGCAGAAAAAAAAGGGATTGAGATAACTCCTGTATGGAATAAATCAAACAGGGAGCACAACATTATCGGCACGGAGCCCGGAGATGTAAGGAAGGAAGCTGATGCAGCCACCAGGAAAGCAGGTTTTAACCGGCCATACTATGTCGATGCCGACCATATCAATCTTGATACGGTTGACAGGTTCATTGAAAGCTCGGATTTCTTCACCATCGATGTTGCTTCATATATAGACAAAAGAGCCGGAAACGATGAAATACAGGCTTTCCTCCAGAGCGCTGAAAAATATTCGGGCAAGCTGAAAATTCCGGGTATAAAGAAGCCATTCGAGGTAAGCATCAACCAGATAGCCGTGATTGCATATAAATACCTCTTTGCAGCTATCAAAGCATGGGAGATCTTCAGGAAGATTGAGAAATTAAAAGGCAAGGGCAACTTTGTTACCGAGGTATCCATGGATGAAGTGCCTCATCCACAGACACCTGTGGAGCTTTTCTTTATCCTCCGGATGCTTGGCGATGAGAATATTCCGGTTCAGACCATAGCTCCCAAATTCTCAGGAAGATTCAACAAGGGTGTCGATTATGTGGGGGATACTGAGAACTTTGAAGAGGAGTTTGAAGCAGACCTTATGGTTATTGATTATGCCGTGCATGAGTTCGGCCTGCCAGGGGACCTGAAGATGAGCATCCATTCAGGATCTGACAAGTTCAGTCTCTATCCCATAATCGGATCTGTTGTTAAAAAGCATAACAAAGGATTTCATCTGAAGACAGCCGGAACAACATGGCTTGAAGAGGTTATCGGTCTTGCAGAATCGGGAGGAGAGGCACTTGAATTTGTTAAGGAAATATATTACAAATCACTTGAAAAGACAGAAGAATTGTGTGCACCGTATGCTGATGTGATTGATATAAACATATCAAAGCTGCCATCCAAGGCAACTGTCTCAGGATGGAGCGCCAATAAGTTTGCTGATTCCCTGAGACATGTACCGGGCAATCAATCGTACAATCCGAACATGAGGCAGCTTGTGCACGTGGCTTACAGGATGGCAGCCGAACGGATGGAGGAATACTTCCGGCTTCTGAAAACAAATGAAATAACAGTCTCAGGATGCGTATTCGAGAACATGTACAACAGGCACATCTGCAGGCTCTTCGATATCTAAAATACAATTAAAACTATTCCTGTTCAGGCAATCCGGCCACAGGCTTCGGCGAGGTCAGATGAAGGTCGAAGATTATGATCTCATTCATGCCGGGGCGGCGATATGATGCAGAGCAGTACAGCTTTTTCTGGGGGCCAATGTCCCAGTAACGTCCCAGGTTATGACCGTTTACCCATACAATACCTTTACTGTAATTTGTCAGATCGAAAAATGTATCCCCTGTATAGGCAAGGGAAAAATCACCCTTGAAGAAAACACCTGGTTTATTGACTACCCTGCCAGAGGATCTCACTTCGTATATGAACTTCTTGTCCATCGGCAGATTATATATCTTCCAGTCTGACAGTGCCTCGCCGGCAAGTGTAACTTCTCCTGTAATCCCCTTCCTGTCAAATATATGGGGCCCGTAATTAATGCGACCCATTCCTTCAGCAAGTATTTCCAGAACAGGAGCGGCAGCTTTGCTTTCCGGTATTATAATCGTATCAATTGCCTCACGCCGGTCGAGATGTCCGACATATTCCCCGTTAAGGAACACCGTTGCATAATCATGAATTCCGCCGACTGTCAGCTTTCCGCTTTTTGTTCCTGTAAGCTCTTTCCTGTAGAGTATAAAACCTTGATATTGACCGTATTCCTCAAAAGAGAGAGCCTTTTCTGAGGTTTTGGGCTCCGGAAGATTGTCCCATACTGATGTGAATCTTACCGGGAAGATGAGCTCTACACGTATCGCCGGAATGGAATCAGGTACATGAGGCAGTTTTTGATTTTTCGGCAGATAGGAGCCTATAAGTCTTCGCAGGGCATAATATTTCATTGTCGGCTTACCCTGTTCATTTATTGGTGCGTCATAATCATAGCTGGTGACATGCGGCTCATACCCGTTTCTGACTGAGTTTGCTCCAGCGGCAAATCCGAAATTCGTACCACCATGAATAACATAGAAGTTGAATGATTTCCTGTTATCCATCAGGAACTTCACTTCCTGAAGAAGCTCAGTAGTGTCAGGTCGTGACCATTCAGCTCCCCAGTGAGTGAGCCAGCCGGGATAAGTTTCGCTGCTGAATACGGGAACACCGGGATTGATTTTCGAGGCAAGGTCAAAGTCCTCCTGCGAGCTTCCTGAGTCAAGTCCCACGGCGCTCCCGGGCAATGTGCCGCCTTCAAGCATCTCAACTGTCGGGCCGTCGCTGGTAAATGAAGGAACATCTATGCCATTTTCTGTCCATATTTCTTTCAGCGCTGACATATATTCATGGTCATTGCTGAAACTTCCATATTCATTCTCAATCTGGATCATAAGGATCGGTCCTCCGCCAGTGATAAGCCATGGTCTGATCTCCTCTGCAAGCCTGGTCATGTATCTTTCCGCTGCCTGCATGAACAGCGAATCCGTCGTCCTTAGCTTTATGTCGGGATGCTTCAGAAGGTAAGGAGGTATGCCTCCCATATCCCATTCCGCGCATACGTAAGGCCCGGGACGTACGATAAGCCACATTCCCTCATCCTGAACTATATCAATGAATTGCACCAGGTTGCGGTTGCCGGTTGAAAAATCGAATAGACCCTCTTCCTCCTCATGATAATTCCAGAAAACATACATCGAAATTGTGTTGCAGCCCATTGCTTTGGCCATTTGTATCCTGTGCCTCCAGTACTCGGCAGGGATCCTGGCAGGATGCATCTCCCCGGATATTATCTGAAACGGTTCATCATCAAGAAGAAATTCCGTTTCGCTGAATTTAAAAGTATGTTTCGGTTTTTTATCTCCTGATAATGCAGATATTACAGGAAGGAAAAGCATAACAAGCAGTATTGTATTTTTTCTGATCATATAGATATATTTCATTTTGTATTTCACGCCCTCCTGCCCTCTCCCACTCCCGCCCTCATTCTTAAATCGCCTGAAAACTATGCAGTTTCGCATAATAACCGTTTTCCCTCATAAGAAGTTCATCATGCGTCCCCGTCTCAACTATTCTGCCTTCGTCAATCACGACTATCATATCGGCATGCTGGATGGTTGACAACCTGTGAGCGATCACGATCGACGTCCTGTTTTCCATAAGGCGTAGTATCGCGTCCTGGACATATCTTTCCGATTCGGTATCAAGGGCTGAAGTGGCTTCATCGAGGATGAGGATCGGCGGATTTGCCATTATGGCTCTGGCGATGCTTATCCTCTGGCGCTGTCCTCCGCTGAGCTTGTTGCCTCCCTCACCCACACTGTTCTCATAGCCTTTTTCAGTTTCCAAAATGAAATCATGGGAATGTGAGATCAGGGCAGCGTTTTGCACATCCTTCATCTCATAATTCTCGAGGCCGAAGGCAATATTCTCGGTGAATGTTGTATTGAAAAGTATCGGCTGCTGGCTCACAATTCCCATCAGTTCGCGCAGGTCGGCGATTTTCAGGTTCCTGATGTCGGTTCCATCGATCATTATTGTACCCTGGTCAGGATCGATAAATCTTGGCATGAGATCGGCCATTGTGGACTTCCCCGCTCCCGATTTCCCCACAATAGCGACTGTCTGGCCTTTTCTGATCTTCAGGTTGATATCTTTCAGCACGGGCTCGCTGTCGTATGCATACCATACTCCCCTGAACTCAATTGAGTCATTGAAATCCTTAACCGGAATGGCGTCAGGTCTCTCATTTATTTTTTCCCCGGCTTCAAGTACCTGGTCAACCCTGTCGATTGAGGCCATGCCCTTCTGGACGCTAAACCAGGCGGTTGTGATATTTTTTGCCGGTTGTATGATCTGCGAAAATATAATAAGGTACGCGATGAGCCTGTCGGGTGTCATGTGACCTTCACCCTGCAGAGCCATTATACCTCCGATATACATTAGTATGATAATGACAATCGTCGATAGGAATTCACTTAGCGGAGATGCCAGGTAGTATTTTCTGATTACCCGCTTGAATATTTTGGAATATTTCTCGTTGGTAGCCCGGAACTTCCCTTTCATCTGCTTCTCTGCGTTGAATCCTTTTATGATCCTCAGTCCGGAAAGGGTCTCTTCAACTACTGAGAGGAGCTGTCCAAGGTTTTGCTGGCCTGCAAGTGCCGAGCTGCGGAGTGTGCGGCTCACCCTTCCTATGAGCCATCCGCTTACAGGAAGCAGAATAAGAGCAAAAAGGGTAAGCTGGTAATTGCTCACAAAGAGGTATGTCACAAAAATTGCAATATAGATAGGATCTCTGTAAAGCATTGTAAGGGATGACATTACAGATATCTCAATTTCCTGAACATCATTTGAGATCCTTGTCATGATATCGCCTTTGCGGGCATCGGTGAAATATGACAATGAGAGTTTGAGAACCTTGTCGTACATTTTCTTTCTCAGGTCACGTACCGTGCTTGCCCTTATATAAGCCAGGCTGTTGTTTGCCAGGAAGATGAATCCGTTCTTGAACAGGCTGGCGGTAATGAATATTATGCTCACCAGCATAAGGGCTCCCACTTGTCCCTTCTTGTCGATAAATTCCACAAGGTAGAATTTAAAGAATTGAACCAGGTAATCGAAGGTCAGCTGGAATTCTCCCGGATCAGGCACCCGCTCCAGCCTGTTGAACAGGATGTTCAGGAACGGGATTGCAAGGGTATATGAAATAAGGGCGAAGAGTGCGCTCAGCATGTTGAAAAGAATGCTGTTGACAGCCGGTCTTTTGTAAGGTGCGATATATTTTAGGAGAAGACTTATTTTATTCATTGCGCCGGATATCGGATTAAAAACCTGTGAAGTTGAACGGGGTTATATCCATGAGCTCCGCTTTGACATTATCGCTTACATCAAGGTTTTCAATGAAGGAATGTATTTTTTCAACGGTTATCTTTTCATCGGTGCGGGTCAGCTCAAGAAGGGCCTCATAAGGTTTTGGATAACCCTCCCTCCTGAGTATCGTCTGGATTGCTTCCGCCACCACGACCCAGTTGTTCTCAAGGTCGCTCCTTATCTTTTCATTGTTGACGATCAGCTTGTTGAGTCCCTTGAGGATCGAATTGAAAGCAAGCACTGAATGCCCTATCGGTATGCCGGTGTTCCTCAGGACGGTTGAATCGGAAAGATCGCGCTGAAGCCTTGATACAGGGAGCTTCTCTGACATGTGGCCGAATATTGCGTTTGCATAGCCCAGGTTCCCCTCGCCATTCTCAAAATCGATTGGATTTACCTTGTGAGGCATAGCCGACGATCCGATCTCACCCTTTTTTATCTTCTGCCTGAAATAATCCATCGATATGTATGTCCAGATGTCGCGTGCCAGGTCAATAAGTATAACATTGATCCTTCGCATGTTATCAAAAAGGGCAGCAAGGTTGTCGTAATGTTCGATCTGTGTCGTGGGGTATGAGCGCTGAAGTCCAAGCTCTTCATTAACGAAGTTGTTTGCAAAAGTCATCCAGTCGATTTCAGGATATGCAGCCTTATGCGCATTCATATTGCCTGTTGCACCGCCGAATTTTGCCGAATATGGTATCTGTCCGAAATATTTCGATTGTTCATCGATCCTGGCTATGAATACCGCTATCTCCTTTCCGAGCCTTGTAGGGGAAGCAGGCTGGCCATGTGTCCGGGCAAGCATGGGAATATCTTTCCATTCATCGGCAAGGGACGCAAGTGCCTCCCTGAGTTCAAAAAGAACCGGGAAATATACATTGATGAGAGCGTCTTTAAGTGAAAGAGGTATGGCTGTGTTATTTATATCCTGTGAAGTAAGGCCGAAATGGATGAACTCGCTCCATTTGCCCCATCCCGAATGGAAAAATTTTTCCTTAAGATAGTATTCAACAGCCTTGACATCATGATTTGTTACCTTTTCGCGTTCCTTGATCTTCTCAGCTTCAGAAATATCAAGGTCCTCATATATTGAGCGAAGCGCCTTGTAATTGTCCTTCCTGAAATCGTTCAGCTGAGGAAGCGGGATATCGCACAGGGCGATGAAGTATTCAACTTCAACCATCAGGCGGTATTTTATGAGCCCGAACTCTGAGAAATAGAGGTCAAGCTCGTTCACTTTGTGCCTGTATCTTCCGTCAAGCGGCGAAATTGCAGTCAGCGCATTTAAATCCATCAGCAGTAATTATAAGTTCTCAAACTGTTAAACGGTATATACAAAAGTAGTATTTTTAACAGTCGGAAAAAAATTGAATTTCAGCTTAAAGCAATCCCGTATTAAAACAGTTATGTCTGCCACAAAGATCAGGATATCAGCAGTCAGGTATGCCAACACATATCCTTTCATGTACGGCATAACAAAAACCGGATTTGACAGGAAGGTGATCATTGAAGTCGATCATCCGTATCAGTGCGCCGAAAAACTGATTGCAGGAAGGGTCGATATTGGTCTGATCCCTGTAGCAGCCCTGCCCCTTCTGGAGGAGTATCATATTATAACCGATTATTGCCTGGGCGCATACGGAAAGGTCAGGACAGTCATGCTTCTTAGCAACTGCCCGTTTGCTGACATAACCGCCATTAACCTGGATTATCGTTCACGCTCCTCGGTCACCCTGGCAAGGATATTGGCAAAAAATGCCTGGAAGCGGGAATTCAGATGGAAACACACCGACAAGGAATTCGATTTCCTGCATATACCTGGCAGTGAAGCTGTTGTGCTGATCGGTGACCAGTGCTTTGCGTATGAGAACAAGTTCAGGTTCGGGATCGACCTTTCGGAAGAGTGGCACAGGATGACCGGCCTTCCTTTTGCATTTGCCTGCTGGACAGCCAACAAGAAGCTTGACAATGAGTTCATCAATGAATTCAATGAAGCACTCTCTTTCGGTGTCAGGAATATCCCGGCAGTGGTTGCCGAATATAGCAAAACTGGAAAGATACGCGGGGAAGAACTGATGACTTATCTCACTGAAAATATGAATTTTGACCTCAATGATGACAAACGGAAGGCAATAAAACTCTTCCTTGAACTGATGAAAGATATATGACCCCCTGTCCCGCAAGTAAAACCCGGGCTTAGCGGTCAAATTTTAAGTTTTATTCAATTTTATGGCTATCTTTGGAATATTGGAACCTTGAATCTTGAATCTGAAATTTTAAATCAAAATATCATGAGAAAGACAATCACTTTCAATGAACTCCGGAAGCTGAAAGACCAGTTACCCTCCGGAAGTATGAAAAGAATTGCAGAGAGCCTTGATCTGCATGAAGATACGGTAAGAAACTACTTCGGAGGGAGAAACTTCAACACGGGAGAAAGCATAGGTATACATTTTGAGCAGGGGCCCGACGGCGGCATCGTGACTTTTGATGACACGACCATTCTTGATATGGCACAAAAAATGATTAAGGAATAGGTAAGATGCCCGATGCCTGTTCAAAAGCAAAAGGCAATGTCTTTTGCTTTTTTTTTCATTAATAACCACTTTCTTATCCCGCCTGTTGGGATTATTTAAAAGCCTTCCCCCGGGTAAGTCTTGATAGCAATATAATACATCAAAAAGAAAGTAACAGTTTTTGAATGAAACAACCCCCTTTCTAATTTCCCCCAAGGGGGAAAGGTTAAGAGGCTCCTGCCCCCTTGGGGGAAGGTTGGAAGGGGGTAATACAAATAGAAAAGAAATTGACATCACCCATTAAAAATAAAACCGGGAAGACACTGAAACCAGAACTTGAAAACTTCTTCAGTCGCCATTATCCTGCTGAAACCCTGCGCTCCCACGGTCTTGACCATCACCGGCGGGTATGGGAATATGCGAAAGAACTGTTGAAGTACAAAGAAAGTGACGGATTATGTTTTGACCGGACATTCATTCAGAAACTGATGATCGGCTGCTACCTTCATGATATCGGAATGTCAATAGACCCGGGAATCAGACATGGCCGTCACAGCCGCGAATTATGCAAAAGGTTTCTTAAGGATCAGAACCTGAAAGAGACAGATTACCAGGATCTGCTTCAGGCTGTTGAAAGCCATGATGATAAAGAATATTCAGGTTCAGCCGGCAATGATATGCTGTCAACTCTCCTTACAATTGCCGATGACCTCGACGCTTTCGGGGAGACAGGCATATCACGGTATCTTGAAATATACAGGGAGAGAGGCATTGAAAAAGAAATACTTGGAAAAGCCATATGTGAAAATGCGGAAAAACGGTTCAGAAATTTCGGGAAGGTGTTTTCAAAACATACGTCCCTTGTAGAAAAGTACAGGGAACGGTACCGGGTGCTGATAGATTATTTTTCTGGTATAAACATATAAAGGTACAAAGGTACAAAGGTGCAAAGGCACAACGGTGTGACGGTATGACGGTGCGACGGTGCGACGGCTTGCTGGTGTTGGATTAATTGAGTAAATTTGTTTGCATTTGACTTAAAGATGAGTGAAAAGCAGGCAGCACGGGCTCAGATTGAAGAACTCGTAAACAGATTCACCCGGCAGTACGGGTCATATCAAAAAGCCGAATACAATGAAACTCTGACCCGGAAAGATTTCATTGATCCGTTTTTCACGGCTCTCGGATGGGATATGGCAAACACGAAAGGCCACTCCGAGGCGTACCGCGAAGTGATTCACGAAGACAAGCTGAAGGTCAGCGGCACTACCAGAGCGCCCGATTATTCTTTCCGGCTGGCAGGCGGAAGGAAACTTTTTTTTGTTGAAGCAAAAAGACCTGGTATCCATGTCAGAGAAGACATTCAGCCCGCCTACCAGGTAAGACGATACGGCTGGAGCGCGAAACACCCCGTAAGCATTATTACCGATTTTGAAGAGTTCGCTGTTTATGACTGCACCAGAAAACCGGTTCTCACCGATAAACCCTCTGTTGCCAGGATCAAGTACCTCACCTTCCGTGATTATCTGAATAAATTCGATTTCATCTGGGATACCTTCAGCCGTGAGGCTGTCGTGCAGGGAAGCTTCGATAAATTCCTGGCTTCCGATAAATACAAAAAGGGCACGACTTCAGTCGACAGGGAATTCCTGGAATCGCTGAACAGATGGAGAACATACCTCGCCACAAATATAAGCTGGAATAACAGGGACCTCAGCGAAGATGAGATAAACTTTGCCGTTCAGCAGACAATCGACAGGATGATCTTCCTTCGCATTGCCGAGGACAGAAGCGTGGAACCTTATGAGAATCTGAAACATGCAGCCGGTGCAGGAAATTTCTACAGGAATATCTTTGACCTGTTCCGGAGTGCCGATGAAAAATACAATTCCGGTCTGTTCGATCTGAAAAAAGATAAAATATGCAGCAACCTGACCATCGATAACAAGATTATAAAGAATATAATCCAGGAGCTTTACTACCCTGATTGTCCTTATGAGTTTTCAGTTATGCCTGTTGAGATACTGGGCAGTGTTTACGAACAGTTTCTCGGAAAGGTCATCAGGATAACTCCGGCACGTCACGCGAAGATCGAGGAGAAGCCGGAGGTCAGAAAAGCAGGCGGGGTCTATTACACTCCTCAGTATATTGTTGATTATATTGTTAAGAAAACCATCGGCAGTCTCATTGAAGGAAAAACACCCAAAGAAATTTCAACCTTAAAGATCGTAGATCCTGCCTGCGGAAGCGGAAGCTTCCTCCTTGGGGCTTTCCAGTATCTCCTTGATCATCACAAGGCATACTATACCGGGAAGCGCGGCATCATAAAAGGGAGGAAGGAGAGTCCGCTGACAACTGACGGTAATCTATCAACAGCTGAAAAGAAAAGGATACTTATAAATAACATATATGGCGTTGACCTTGATGCCAATGCCGTAGAGGTGACAAAGCTGAGCCTCCTGCTGAAATGCCTTGAGGGTGAAACAGAAGCCTCGGTTAACCAGCAGTTCAGGATATGGAACGAGCGGGTGCTCCCGTCCCTTGAAAACAATATAAAATGCGGCAACAGCCTGATTGATACAGACTTTTATGATAACCTTACCGATTCCGGTGAGGAGAAGAAAATTAAACCCTTCAGCTGGCAGAGGGCATTCCCCGATGTCTTTGAAAAGGGCGGATTTGATGCCGTGATCGGTAATCCGCCGTATGTAAGGCAGGAGCTTCTCAGTGAAATGAAGAACTATTTTCAAGCTCATTACCGGGTTTACCACGGTATGGCCGACCTCTACAGCTATTTCATTGAAAGGAGCATGAACCTTCTTAGTCAGCGGGGTCTGTATGGAGTTATTGTGGCAAACAAATGGATGCGGGCAGGCTACGGAAAGGAACTGAGGAAATTCCTTGGCGGACAGGCTTTAAAGGAAATAATTGATTTCGGAGACCTGCCTGTATTTGAGACTGCTACAACATATCCATGCATCCTGATCGCCTGCAGAGCCGGGAACAGGACAGGAAAAATAAAGCTTACCATTGCAAAGACCCTGTCATTCAGCTCCCTGGAGAAATACGTTGAGAAGGAACATCATTTCATAAAACCTGATTCGCTTGACGAAAACGGCTGGAACCTGGCCGGTGAGAAGGAACAGAGACTGCTTCAGAAGATCAGGGATGCTGGGATCCCGCTTGGGGAATATGTCGGGGGGAGAATTTATTACGGCATTAAAACCGGATTTAATGAAGCCTTCGTTATTGATAATGAAGCAAGAGCCAGGCTGATAAAGGAGGATAAGCGAAGCAGGGAGATAATTAAGCCATTTCTGACAGGAAGGGACATAAAGAGATACCAGAAACCAAAAAGCAGAAATTATCTGATCCTTTTTCCAAAAGGTTTTACAAACTCTAAAAACAAATCCGGCAAGAATGCATGGACCTGGTTATCTGAAAATTATACAGGCATAGCTAATTATCTTGAACCCTTCAGAACAAGATGCGAGAAGAGATTTGATAAAGGTGAGTACTGGTGGGAATTAAGGGCATGTGATTATTACGCTGAATTTGAGAAGCCGAAGATAATTTTACCGGATATTGCCATAAAAATGCAGGCTGCTTACGACAATAATCACCATTTTTGCACAAATACGGCTTATATAATTCCGGTAGATGATAAATATTTATTAGGAATACTTAATTCCAAGCTGATCAGTTACTATTATTCAAAAATAAGTAGTTCCATAAGAGGGGGGTATTTCAGGTTTATCAGACAATACCTGGAGACAATTCCGATAAAACAGAATGCAGAATTAAAAACCCTGATCTGTACAAATGTTGATTCGCTTATAAATCTTTATTCACAGTTATCAAAAGTTAAACTATTGCAGGAAAAAGACCAGATTGGAACAAAAATAAGCTACACTGAGGAGAAGCTCAATTCTTTAATCTACAGGCTTTACGGTCTCACGGAAGATGAGATTCGGATAGTTGAGGGGGAGGCGGGATAGTGAGAGTGAGAGTGAGAGTGATAGTAAAAAAGTAAAATATCTTATCTTTGTGTTGTAATACTTTGTCAGTGAAGAAAAATAGTCAGATTGGGGAGGAGATAAAAAAGTGTATTCATGAAATTCTGCCTGATGCGGAAGTCTTGATGTTTGGTTCCCGGGCCAGGAATATAGAAAATCCTGAAAGTGATTATGATATACTTCTGATCACAAATTCTGCCCTGAACCCAAAAGAGAAATTATCACTGAGAACAGAAATCAGAAAATCCCTGCTGAAAGGTGGCATACGTTCAGATATCCTGATTCATAGCAGGTCGGAAGTTGAAAAAAAGAAAAAGCTCCCCGGACATATTTTAAGGCGGATCCTCAGAGAAGCAGTTCTCTTATGACTATAGACCAACATGAATATTTAAACAGCTGGCTACTTCTTGCAGACGAAGATATTTCTGTAATTGATAGTCTGTTCAATTCAGGTCCTGAGATATATGCGCGGACTATATGCTTTCATGCCCAGCAGGCAGTTGAGAAATATCTTAAAGCATTTCTGGTCTTCCATAATATCGATTTTCCGAAAACTCATGATCTTGAGTTTCTTTTACTGGAATGTCAGAAAATTGATAAGAATGATTTTGACTTTGACTT
>Ga0105099_10001208_pt1 | contig 16485 bp, 10 predicted proteins | sample PPLLak3cmMay2015_2_FD_79138 | JGI IMG/M metagenome (GOLD analysis project Ga0105099, IMG submission 79138) | Freshwater sediment microbial communities from Prairie Pothole Lake near Jamestown, North Dakota, USA - PPLs Lake P8 Core (1) Depth... | ecosystem: Environmental > Aquatic > Freshwater >... | reverse complement strand
GTCAACATGAGCATAGTGCCGGTTGTCCGTCTCGTACTCGACGTGAGCAGTCGCAATAGTAATACCACGCTCTCGCTCTTCCGGTGCATTGTCGATCTGGTCGAACGACTTGTACACCGCCTGGCCTTTCGATGCCAACACTTTCGTTATTGCAGCCGTCAGCGTTGTCTTGCCATGGTCAACGTGACCGATTGTTCCTATGTTTACATGCGGCTTTGTTCTCTCAAATTTCGCCTTCGCCATCTTGGTATCCCTCCTCGTATAGGAAACTCTAACCTTTCACTTTCGCGACTATTTCTTCTGCCACCGACTTAGGCACCTGCTCATAATGATCAAATGTCATGGTATATGTTGCCCTGCCCTGGGTAGCAGAACGCAGATCGGTTGCGTAACCAAACATGGTTGCCAGAGGAACCATAGAAGATATAACCTGAGCACCAGCTCTAGATTCCATGCCGAGGATGCGACCTCGACGAGAATTAAGATCGCCGATTACATCCCCCATATGCTCTTCCGGAACCACAACCTCAACCGACATAATCGGTTCAAGAAGAACAGGTGACGCTTTCGAACAGCCATCCTTAAAACCAATAGAGCCGGCAATTTTGAAAGCCATTTCCGAAGAGTCTACATCATGGTAAGAACCATCAACCAGGGAAACTTTAAGGTCAACGACCGGGAAACCTGCCAGCACGCCATTTTCCATCGCTTCCTGAATCCCCTTATCAACTGCGGGAATATATTCGCGAGGGATGACTCCACCCTTAATGGCATCAACAAACTCATAGCCGACACCAGGCTCCTGAGGTTCAATCTCAAGCCAGACATGGCCAAACTGACCACGACCACCAGACTGTCTGACAAACTTGCCCTCAACCTTTACTTTCTTCGATATAGTCTCGCGATAAGCAACCTGAGGCTTACCAACCGTTGCCTCAACCTTGAACTCACGCATGAGACGGTCGACAATGATCTCCAGATGCAACTCGCCCATACCAGATAGAATTGTTTGACCAGTTTCTTCATCAGTCCTTACACGGAAAGAGGGATCTTCGCTGGCAAGCTTTTGCAGACTCAAGCCAAGTTTTTCCTGGTCGGCTTTTGTCTTTGGCTCAATCGCAATAGATATAACTGGTTCAGGAAATTCTATCGATTCAAGAATAACCGGCTTATTGTCGTCGCAGAGAGTATCACCAGTTGTCGTGCTTTTCAGGCCAACGGCTGCAGCAATATCGCCAGCACGAACTTCCTTGATTTCTTCTCGCTTATTGGCATGCATTTGAAGGATTCGACCAATGCGCTCCTTCTTGCCCTTTGTCGAATTATACACATACGAGCCAGCGGATATAAAGCCGGAATAGACCCTGAAGAAACAAAGCTGACCAACGAACGGATCGGTCATAATCTTGAAAGCCAGCGCAGAAAAAGGCGCATCATCCGAGGCTTCCCTAGTAACCGGCTCATCCGATCCTTCCACAACACCGGTAATAGGAGGAATGTCGGTCGGGGCTGGCATATAGTCGATAACAGCGTCAAGAAGATTCTGAACACCCTTGTTTTTAAATGCTGAACCGCAGATAACTGGGCAGATCTGAATATTTATCGTGCTGATTCTGATAGCTGAGCGAATCTCAGCAACAGTTAACTCCTCCCCCGCAAGATACTTAGCCATCAAAGCATCATCGTTGCCTGACAACTCTTCAATCAGTTTCTCTCTATACTCAACAGCAAGGTCTAGCTCTGATTCCGGGATCTCTGTAACTTTAAAGCTTGCACCAAGCGACTCGTCATCCCATATAATCGCTTTCATGTCAACAAGATCAATGACACCGACAAAATTTTCTTCCTTACCAATCGGAAGCTGTATAGGCACGGGGTTGGCCTTCAAACGATCCTTTATCATGGCTACACCACGAAAAAAGTCAGCACCAACACGATCCATTTTGTTTATAAAGGCAATCCTGGGGACATGATACTTATCAGCTTGTCTCCAAACTGTTTCAGATTGCGGCTCAACACCGCCAACCGAACAGAATACAGCAACTGCACCATCAAGCACACGCAAAGAGCGCTCAACTTCAATTGTAAAATCCACGTGGCCCGGAGTATCAATAATATTTATTCGATGATCTTTCCATGAACAGGTTGTCGCAGCGGAGGTGATTGTAATCCCCCTTTCCTGCTCCTGCTCCATCCAGTCCATGGTAGCGGTCCCGTCATGGACCTCACCAATTTTATGAGATACACCGGTATAGTAAAGAATACGCTCTGTAGTTGTCGTCTTCCCCGCATCAATATGCGCCATTATACCAATATTTCGCGTTTTCTCTAAAGGTACTAAACGTGCCACAAAAAACTCCTCAAGGACAAATCTATAATAAAACTACCAGCGGTAGTGAGCAAATGCCCTGTTCGCTTCAGCCATCTTATGTGTATCTTCGCGCTTCTTAACAGCAGAACCACGATTATTGTACGCATCAACAATCTCGCCAGCCAACTTGTCCGTCAAGGTCTTTTCTGCCCTGGCATCCGCATACTTCACTAACCAGCGCATCGCAAGTGACGTCCTTCTCTCCGCCCGGATCTCCACAGGAACCTGATACGTTGAGCCGCCCACACGACGCGACTTGACTTCAAGCACTGGTCGAATATTGTCAAGCGACTTCTTGAAAACCTTTATAGGATCCTCACTTGTTCTCTTGGCAACCAATTCAAGAGCTCCATACAAAGCCCTCTCAGCTGTACTTTTTTTCCCATCCGACATCAAAATGTTTATGAGCTTTGCCACAACTCTATCTGCGTACTTGGGATCAGGCAAAATGACTCGCTTAGCTACTTCTCTTCTCCTGGGCATATCAACCTCTCACTTCAGCTCTTTACTTCGGTCTCTTTGTACCGTACTTGGAACGACCCTGCTTCCTATCTTTAACACCGACAGAATCGAGTGTCCCACGAACAATATGATAGCGCACACCAGGAAGGTCCTTAACCCTACCACCCCTGATCAGCACAACGGAATGCTCTTGCAAGTTATGGCCAACACCCGGAATATACGAGGTGACTTCCAGCCCGTTAGTCAGCCGGACCCTCGCGACCTTCCTGAGTGCCGAGTTTGGCTTTTTCGGGGTAGTAGTATAAACCCTCGTACAAACCCCCCTCTTTTGAGGACAGCACTTAAGCGCCGGAGCTGTAGATTTATCTTTCTTACTTTCCCTACCGATGCGTATCAACTGATTTATGGTTGGCATTAGCAATTATCTCCTAAATACAGCAATATCTGGGCGAAGAACATAGCCTTCGACAGAAGCGAAAACCGGACAAAAATATCAAAATAACATGTTCTTGTCAAGCTTTTTTCTTGCAAAAACCTATTCTCTTAGCTGATTTGTTCTATATTTTCTTCTTGGCCCACCGTCTCAATCTCGCGCTCGTTTTCAACTATAAGCTTAAGATTCCGATATCTTGCAAGGCCTGTCCCTGCAGGTATCAGTCGACCCATTATTACGTTCTCTTTCAGACCACGAAGGTTGTCAACCTTACCTTCAATGGCTGCCTGTGTCAAGACTTTTGTTGTCTCCTGAAAGGATGCGGCTGAAATAAATGACTCGGTGGAAAGTGATGCTTTCGTAATACCCAGCAGAAGCGGTTCAGCCATCGCCGGTTTGCCGCCGCCGGCAAGCACTCTCTCATTTTCTTCCTCAAACATACTTCTCTCTAACTGATCATCGATCAAGAAACTTGTCTCTCCAACGTCTTTGATTCGCACACGCCGAAGCATCTGGCGGACAATGGTCTCAATGTGCTTGTCATTGATTTTGACGCCTTGTAGCCGGTATACTTCCTGAACCTCATCAACCAGATATTTAGCGAGCTCTTTTACACCCATTACCCTGAGGATATCATGAGGGTTGGAGGAGCCATCCATCAGAGCCTCTCCTGCCCTTACATAATCACCTTCATGTACACTTATGTGTTTACCCTTAGGTATGAGATACTCTTTTGCCTCACCCTGTTCTGGAGTTACGACAACTTTTCGTTTACCCTTTGCATCCTTACCGTACGATACAGCACCATCAATTTCGGAAATAACAGCATAGTCTTTGGGTTTGCGTGCCTCAAAGAGCTCTGCAACTCGCGGAAGGCCGCCCGTGATATCTTTCGTCTTCGTCGTTTCACGCGGTATTTTTGCTATAATGTCACCAGCATTCACGTAGGATTCTTCTTGGACCGAAATATTTGCTCCCACAGGGAGGAAATAACGACCAACAGCACTTTCCAGGGTCTTTACTGTTTTGCCAGAATCGTCCTTTATGGCGATTCGCGGCCTCTTGTCAGCATCTCGAGATTCGATAATGACCTTACGGGACAAGCCTGTAACCTCGTCGACTTGCTCTTCAACAGTAACACCTTCAATGATGTCGCCAAATTTGATCCGACCGGTGACCTCCGTAAGAATAGGCATGGTATACGGGTCCCATTCAGCAATAGACGCGCCCGCCTTGACTTGCGCGCCAGGAGCCACCTTGATTTTTGCACCATAAACGACAGAGTATTTCTCCCGCTCGCGGCCGGTTTCATCAACAATTGCCAGTTCACCGTTACGGTTCATTACAATATAATTTCCGTCAGCGGTTGTAACACTATTAATGTTGATAAACTTAACTACCCCTTCGTTTCGTGACTCAAGCGATGTCTGCTCAGCGTGTCGTGAGGCAGTGCCACCAATATGGAACGTCCGCATGGTAAGCTGTGTGCCAGGCTCGCCGATAGATTGAGCAGCGATAACGCCAACTGCCTCACCAAGGTTAACGAGGTGGCCTCTTGACAAGTCACGTCCATAGCATTTCGCGCAGATTCCACGCTTGCTCTGACAGGTAAGTACGGAACGGATTTTGACTTTTTCCAAACCTGCTTCTTCAATTTTAGCAACAAGTGTTTCGTCTATTTCTATATTGGCAGGAACCAGGATCTCATCGGTAACAGGATCAAGGATATCGTCGAGTGCAACTCTACCCAGAATGCGGTCACCGATATGTTCTATTATCTCACCACCTTCGGTCAGTGATGAAACAAGCAGACCATCAATAGTACCACAGTCAACCTCTGTAATAATTGCATCCTGCGCAACATCGACCAATCTACGAGTCAGGTAACCTGAGTTAGCAGTTTTGAGTGCAGTATCCGCAAGACCCTTACGGGCACCGTGTGTAGAAATAAAATACTGCAGAACCGTCAATCCTTCACGAAAATTAGCGGTAATCGGCGTTTCAATGATCTCACCGGATGGCTTGGCCATAAGTCCGCGCATACCTGCCAATTGTCTAATCTGCTGAGCCGATCCCCTGGAGCCTGAATCAGCCATCATGTGAATTGCGTTAAAAGATGGTACCTTGATTTCTTTCCCCTCGGGAGAAATAACCGTATCACGGGAAAGATTATCAAGCATTTCTTTGGCAATCTCTTCAGTCGACTTTGCCCAGATGTCAATAACCTTGTTGTACCGCTCACCATCGGTAATAAGGCCTTCCGTATACTGATTCTGGATTTCCTTTACTTCATCGGTTGCCTTTTCGATGATTAGCGGTTTTCCGTCAGGGATTACCATATCATCAATACAGATGGAAATGCCGGCCTCAGTTGAATAGCGGAAACCAATCTCTTTCAGCTTATCCGCAAGAATAACGGTATCTTTGTTGCCAGCCAGGCGGTAACAGACATCAACGAGGTTCGTGAGCTCCTTTTTTGTCATTACCTTGTTAATGGCCGAGAAAGGAACGTTTTCCGGAAGTATTTCCCTGAGAAGAATCCGTCCTGTTGTTGTTTCTACTATTTGCGTTTTTTCATCAGACGCGAGATTCCGCATCCGCACCTTTATCCGCGCATGGATGTCAAGTTCACCGGCATCATACGCCATACGAACCTCTGTGGGTGATGCGAGAATCTTTCCCTCACCCTCCGCAAAGTACTTGTCGCGGGTCATATAATAAATACCAAGAACCATATCCTGGGAAGGCACAATAATTGGCTTGCCGTTCGCTGGTGAAAGAATGTTATTGGTGCTCATCATCAAAACGCGCGCTTCCACCTGACTCTCGATGGAAAGTGGCAGATGGACTGCCATCTGGTCGCCGTCAAAGTCGGCGTTAAAGGCAGTACACACAAGGGGATGAAGCTGAATTGCCTTTCCTTCAATAAGAACCGGCTCAAACGCCTGGATACCAAGACGATGCAGGGTAGGAGCACGGTTCAGCATTACCGGATGCTCCTTGATTACCTCTTCCAGAACATCCCATACTTCCGGGCGTTCCTTTTCCACCATTTTCTTTGCGCTTTTGATCGTGGTTACAAATCCACGTTCTTCAAGTTTGTTGTAGATAAACGGCTTAAAGAGCTCGAGCGCCATCTTCTTGGGAAGTCCGCATTGATGTAGCCGAAGTTCAGGACCGACAACGATAACAGATCGGCCGGAGTAGTCCACACGCTTTCCAAGGAGGTTTTGGCGAAAGCGGCCAGATTTACCCTTCAGCATATCCGAAAGGGATTTCAAGGGTCTCTTGTTCGGACCAGCAATAGCCCTACCACGACGCCCATTATCAAACAGAGCATCAACGGCTTCTTGCAGCATCCTTTTTTCATTTCGGATAATTACTTCAGGAGCCTGTAGCTCCATCAAACGCTTCAAGCGATTATTCCTGTTGATTACCCTGCGATAGAGGTCATTAAGGTCAGACGTTGCAAACCTTCCCCCGTCGAGCGGCACAAGAGGGCGTAACTCAGGAGGCAAAACGGGAATGCACTCCAGGATCATCCATTCAGGCCTATTACCTGATGCTTTAAAAGCGTCGACAACCTTGAGTCTTTTAGCAATCTTCTTTCTTTTTGCCTCACTCGTGGCATCGATCATCTCGGTACGCAATTGGACCGACAAACTGTCAAGATCAAGGGCTTTCAGGCAGACACGTACCGCTGCTGCACCCATACCGGCCTCGAAATCACCGGCAAATTCGTCTTTAAGCTTTTGATAGCGATCTTCACTCAGCACCTCACCGATAATGAGCCCGGTATTTCTCGGGTCAGTAACGGCATACGCTTCGAAATAGAGTACTTTTTCCAAGTCCTTCAGGGAGATATCCAAAAGGTTCCCTATTCGTGAGGGAAGGGAACGAAGAAACCAGATATGGGCAACCGGGGTTGCAAGGTCTATATGACCAAGTCGCTCCCGACGTACCTTTGACGGGATTACTTCAACTCCGCACTTTTCACAGACGATTCCTCTGTGCTTCATGCGCTTGTACTTCCCGCAATTACATTCATAATCCTTGGTAGGACCGAATATTTTAGCACAGAATAGGCCATCGCGTTCTGGCTTAAAGGTACGATAATTTATCGTTTCGGGTTTCTTAACTTCACCAAAAGAACGTTCCCTGATCTTCTCGGGAGATGAAATAGAAATGCGTATGGCCGAGAAATGCAACGGATCCTTAGGTTTCTCGAAAAAACTGAAAAAATCTTCCAAAATTCTTTCCTCCTTGTTTAGGAGCTGGCAAACACTCTGGGCTAAAGCCCGGTGAGCAATCAATATCGTTTCAATGTCCTGGCTTGCCCCTCAATTAAACATTGAGGGGCGCCGGAGACACATTTCACTAGCCGGACGTTTCTGTGTAAGTATTTAAATGCTTATTACTCTTCATCGATCTCCAGCAACTCGACATCAAGGCAAAGAGACTGGAGTTCTTTGATGAGAACGTTAAACGATTCCGGGAGTCCCGGCTCGAGGGTATGTTTTCCTTTTACTATCGCCTCATACATACGGGTTCTTCCAGCGACGTCATCAGACTTAACGGTAAGAAATTCCTGGAGTGCATAGGCAGCACCGTACGCCTCCATGGCCCAGACCTCCATCTCGCCAAGGCGTTGCCCACCAAATTGTGCCTTACCGCCGAGGGGTTGCTGGGTTACCAGACTATAGGGACCAATAGAACGGGCATGTATCTTGTCATCAACAAGGTGATGCAATTTGAGCACGTACATTATCCCGACCGTAACCTTGTGCTTAAACGGTACTCCCGTTCTGCCGTCAAAAAGAGATACCTGACCGGACGAAGCAAAACCGGCTTTTTCCATGAGTCCACGTATTTTTTCCTCTGATGCCCCCTCGAAAACAGAGGATGCCATCGGAACCCCTCTCTGCAAGCGTTTCGCTACAGCGCAGAGCTCTTTCTCATCAAGAGTTGCCAGGAAAGTTGTCATTTCAGGTGTTTCGTAAACTTCAGATATAAAGGAACGAAGAGCATCGGATGTGGAGTTTTTCGCCAGCATTTCCTCAATCTTCCAACCTATTCCCTTGGCTGCCCATCCCAGGTGAGTCTCTAGAATTTGTCCGACATTCATACGAGAAGGAACACCTAGCGGATTCAGAACAATCTCCACGGGACGACCGTCTTCCATATACGGCATATCTTCTTCAGGAAGGATGCGTGAAACGACACCTTTGTTACCGTGCCTTCCGGCCATTTTATCCCCAACCTGCAATTTACGCTTGATGGCGATATAAACCTTAACCATCTTGATAACGCCAGGGGGCAGATCGTCCCCGCGCTTCAGTTTCTGAATTTTATCGTCAAAAACAAAATTGATCAGTTCAACCTGTTGCGTCAGGGTTGCCAGTATCTGAGCAACCTTTTCCTCGACACCATCGGCATCTTCGACAGAAATTTCATCCCAACGGTCGATAGGTATCCCAGCAAGTGCTTCTTCTGTAATTTTTAGCCCTTTTTCAAGAAGGACTTTACCTTCACGATCTTCAAGGGACACAGCAGAGATTTTATCGACAAGCTGTTTTTTGAGTTTTCGCTCAGCAGCAACATGGATAATTGCAATCTCATCTTTCTCATCTTTGCGAAGCTTTTCTTCTTCAGCCCTCTCGATACTTTCAGTTCTACTATCCTTGTCAGAGCCTTTTCTTGAAAAGATTTTCGCACCGATAACGGTACCTTCCACACCTGGGGGAACTCGCAGCGATGTATCGCGTACGTCACCGGCCTTTTCACCAAAAATTGCCCTGAGAAGTTTTTCCTCGGGAGAAAGCTGAGTTTCGCCCTTCGGAGTTATCTTGCCAACAAGGATATCACCAGGCTTCACCTCAGCACCGATCCTGATGATGCCGGACTCGTCGAGATCCTTAAGCGCTTCATCACCCAAATTCGGGATGTCCGAAGTGATTTCTTCTTTGCCCAGCTTTGTGTCCCGGGCAACAGCCTCAAATTCTTCAATATGAATTGAAGTGTAGCGGTCGTCTTTTACGAGTTTCTCTGAGATAAGGATTGAATCTTCGAAGTTATATCCACCCCAGGGCATAAAGGCGACCAGGATGTTTTGGCCAAGTGCAAGCTCTCCCATTTCCGTGGAGGGACCATCCGCGATAATAGCACCGCAAGTAACATGGTCACCAACCTTAACAACAGGCTTCTGGTTGATACAGGTATTTTGATTCGATCGTGAGAATTTGATCAGGTTATAAATATCAACCCCTGTTCCGGTCTCGTCATATTCTTCTTCATCAATTTTCACAACGATACGTGAAGAATCGACAGATTCAACAACTCCGGTGTGTCGAGCAACTGCTGAAACACCGGAATCTCTGGCAACAATACGCTCCATCCCGGTACCGACAAGAGGAGAATCAGCACGCAGGAGCGGAACAGCCTGACGCTGCATATTGGAGCCCATGAGCGCTCGGTTTGCGTCGTCATTTTCAAGGAAAGGAATCAAAGATGCTGCAACAGATACCAACTGAAGAGGTGAAACATCCATTAATTCAACTTCATCACGTCCGATGAGAACAAACTCCCCACCCTTTCGTGCGGAAATATAATCATCAACAAATCTTCCGTTTTCATCAACCTGAGCATCAGCCTGCGAAATTGCGTGGCCTTCTTCCTCCAAGGCAGAGAAGAAGCGAACTTCATCGGTAACAGCCCCACTTTTGACAATTCGATAGGGAGTTTCGACAAAACCGTGCTTATTGATTCTGGCATAGGTTGAAAGTGAAGCGATCAGACCGATGTTTGGACCTTCTGGCGTCTCAATAGGGCAGACACGACCATAATGGGTCGGATGAACGTCACGAACCTCAAACCCTGCCCTCTCGCGAGTCAGGCCGCCAGGTCCGAGAGCTGACAAACGTCGTTTGTGGGTAACTTCAGACAGAGGGTTGGTCTGGTCCATAAATTGAGAAAGCTGCGAAGAACCAAAAAACTCCTTTACAACTGCAGAAACAGGTTTCGAATTGATCAAGTCATGGGGCATTAAGTTTTCGACTTCTTGGAGACTCATTCGCTCCTTGATTGCCCGCTCCATGCGCACAAGGCCGATCCGGTACTGATTTTCCAGCAACTCACCGACAGCCCTGACTCGTCGATTTCCAAGATGATCGATATCATCAATTGAGCCCTTGCCATTTTTAAGATCGATAAGATAACGGACAACTTCAAGGACGTCCGGTTTCGTAAGTATTTGACACTCGAGAGGAACCTGCAGCCCAAGTTTGTAATTCAGCTTCAGTCGGCCAACCGGCGAGAGATCATACCGTTCCGGGTTCGAAAAAAGGTTATCGAATAACGCCAGCGCGCTCTTTAACGTCGGAGGATCCCCCGGACGCAAGCGGCGATAGATTTCAATTAGTGCTTCATCAGTTGAGCTAATTTTGTCTAACAGGACAGTGTCGCGCAAAGAAGATGTCGCATGAAGATTATCGATAAAAAGAATCTCAAAGGATTCGATTGCACGTGTTTTTAAATCGTCCAGCTTTATCTGAGTGATTTCTTCATTACACTCAACCAGAACTTCTCCGGTAGCAGGATCAACCATGTCATGCGAAGCAAACTTGCCAATAATATCTTCATCGGTAATCGGAATATATTTGATACCATGGTCCGTCATCTTCTTGATTGCGGCCTTGGTGAATTTGCGATTTGCCTTGATTATGATCTCGCCAGTCTCGGGGTCAGTAATATCGAAATGAGCTTTCTGATTGATGAGCAACTCAGGATCAGCAGCCTTGCGCATCTGCTCACCGAGATAGATAGTTTCACTCTTATAGTAGTAATTGATGAGTTCTTCAGCAGTATAGCCAAGGGCCTTTAAAAGCACCGTTGCAGGCATTTTTCTGCGGCGATCAATCCGAACGAAAAGTATGTCCTTGTGATCAAATTCAAAATCCAGCCAAGATCCACGATACGGGATTACCCGCGCAGAATAGAGTACTTTCCCGCTGGAATGTGTTTTCCCTTTATCATGATCATAGAAAACGCCTGGGGAGCGATGTAACTGGCTGACGATAACCCTCTCGGTTCCATTAATGATAAAGGTACCGTTCTCTGTCATCAGAGGGATCTCACCAAAATAAACTTCCTGCTCTTTTACTTCACGCACAGCACGCGCAGCAGTTTCTTTTATAACATCCCAAATGACCAGGCGAACCTTAACCTTCATGGGAGCAGCATAGGTCATACCGCGTTGGTGACACTCTTCGACATCATACTTCGGTATCCCGAGAGAATATGAAACATACTCGAGTGAGGATGACTCAGTAAAATCTTTTATCGGGAAGACACTCCTGAATACCGCCTCTAACCCGTGATTTTTCCTCGCTTCGGCAGGCACATCAACTTGGAGAAAGCGTTTATAGGAATTTTTCTGTATGTCAATCAGGTTTGGAATATCGATAATCTTTTTAATTTTGGCGAAGTTCTTACGCAAAAGGTGGTTATTCGCAATTGAATAAGCCATATGTTCTCCTTTGGTGAGTGCCTGAGAAGAGTTGCCCTTCCTCGCATAGGGTAAAATATTTCACGCGAGATGCAAGGCTAACGTTTAATTATTGGGGTCTTCTCAACGAAAATAGAACAGCCAAGGCCGCACGAAGCAACCTTGGCTCAGGTAGGAAAGGATATTGTAAGAGTTATTTAACTTCCACTTCTGCACCAGCCTCAACAAGCTGCTTCTTGGTATCTTCAGCCTCTTCTTTTGCGACAGCAGTCTTAACAGGCTGAGGGGCACCGTCAACAAGGTCTTTTGCTTCTTTGAGACCCAGTCCGGTGAGAGAGCGAACAACCTTGATAACTGCGATCTTGTTAGCGCCGCAAGCCTTCAAAATAACATCGAATTCTGTTTGCTCTTCTGCTGCTTCAGCAGCAGGAGCGGCAGCAGCAGCAACAGCGACAGGTGCCGCAGCAGAAACACCGAATTTATCTTCGAGTTCTTTTACGAGTTCAGAAAGGTCGAGTACCGACATGTTTTCAATAAAGCTAATTACATCAGCCTTGGTAATTTCAGCCATTTTCATTTCCTCCAAATATTTTTATATACGTTGGTAGCGGGTTATTGTTTTAGTTTCCTTCTTTTTTTGCCCGGATGGCATCAAGTGCTCGCACGAAACTCCCAGGAACAGCAGCAAGAGTACCAACAAAGTTGGTAATAGGCGCATTCATGGTACCAAGCATCTTGGCAATAAGGACTTCGCGACTCGGTAAATCAGCCAGTGCCTGAATTTGCGCAACTGAAATCGGTTTACCCGAGAGTACGGCTGCCTTAAGCTTGAAGGTTGCCTGCTGCTCTTTTGCACAACGGGTCAGAACCTTTGCTGCAGCGACCGGATCATCGTAACTTATTGCGATAGCGGTCGGACCAGCATAGTGAGAAATAAGAGTCTCTTTATCCGTCCCCTTTGATGCAAGCTCGAGCAGGGTATTCTTGATAACTCTATATTCTACAGAAGCATTTCGTAGCTCGTTTCTCAATTTTGTTGCTTGAGTAACGTTCATTCCACGGAAATCAGCCAAAAAAACTGCCTTTGCACTTTTCAGCTTTTCGTGAAATTCGGTGATGATTTGTTGTTTATTTTCCCTATTCAAGCGTCTCCCTCCTTTCTTTGTAATGTAAGGATCATAATGACCCCGCCAAAGTCTGGAGCGTACTAAGTCATCAGTTACGAACCGCAAGTCTCGGCAGGCTGCTAATTCACTTAAGCCCGAAGGTGTAAACTTCCAGGCACCTGCTTTCTTTGACTTTGGCGATTAAGCCGGAAACTATATTAACTGAGCTGACACATCAGCAACATCAAGAGGAACACCAGGGCCCATTGTAGAAGACAGTGAAATCTTCCGAATATAGGTTCCTTTTGCTGCCGAAGGTTTTGCCTTGATAAGTGCTTCTATCAGTGCAACGACATTTCCTTTGAGCATATCGATCTCAAAAGAGATTTTACCAACAGGCGCATGAACGATACCAGCCTTTTCGACCCGGTATTCTACCTTGCCTGCCTTACATTCCTTAACAGCCCTATCAACATCAAAGGTTACCGTACCAACCTTTGGATTCGGCATAAGGCCACGAGGTCCGAGGAGTTTTCCGATTTTACCAACAACACCCATCATGTCAGGGGTCGCAATGGCCATATCAAACTCGAACCAGCCTTCCTGAATCTTTGCGACCAGATCTTCAGCACCGACATAATCAGCACCAGCCTCACGGGCTTCCCTCTCCTTCTCGCCCTTGGCAAAGACCAGAACCCTGACGTCTTTTCCAAGTCCATTAGGAAGAACGACCGCGCCACGGACCATCTGGTCTGCATGTCGTGGGTCAACCCCGAGACGGACAACAAGGTCAACTGTCTCGTCAAATTTACAGTAAGAGCTTTCCTTCACGATCTCAAGAGCATTATGTAAGGAATAGGTGCGCGTTCGGTCAACCTTGGCACGGGCCTCTTTTTGTTTTTTAGAAAATTGTGACATTAGATTTCACCCTCTCTTTATTCAAACAATCTCAACGCCCATGCTGCGGGCAGTGCCTTCAATTGTCAGTATTGCGGCCTCGAGGCTTGCTGCATTCAAGTCCGGCATCTTTTTCTGAGCAATTTCCTTAACCTGATCCTTGGTCAACTTGCCAACTTTGTCCTTGTTAGGAACACTGGAACCTTTGTCAAGACCAATCGCTTTTTTGATAAGAACTGATGCAGGCGGTGTTTTTGTGATGAAGCTGAATGACCTGTCCGCAAAAACAGTTATGACAACAGGAGTGATGGTCCCTTCATCAGCTTGGGTCTTTGCATTAAAGGCCTTGCAAAACTCCATTATATTAACGCCGTGCTGGCCGAGCGCAGGACCAACGGGAGGTGAAGGGTTTGCCTTCCCCGCCGGAATCTGCAATTTGATATATCCGGTAATCTTTTTCGCCATCTGAGAACTCCTTTTATCAGTGTGTTAATCTTCGGCTGTCATCCCTACCAAGATCCAGATTACGTGACCAAACAGTTCATCGTAACCTCTAGCTCTTCTCGACCTGCATAAACTCCAGTTCGACAGGAGTAGCACGGCCAAAAATACTAACCATGACGCGTAATTTTCCTTTATCGGGCTTTACATCCTCCACAACCCCAGAGAAATTAAGAAACGGACCGTCAACGACACGAACAGTTTCACCCACTTCAAAAAGGACTTTCGGCTTTGGTTTTTCAGCCCCTTCCTCCATGCGCTTGGTGATCTTGAACACCTCTTCATCAGGGATCTGAACCGGAGTATTCCCACCGACAAAACCAGTAACCTTTGATGTTTCCTTCACAACGTGCCAGGTCTCATCATTCAGTTCCATATTAACGAGAATATATCCGGGGAAAAATTTCCTGGAGGACGTTTTTTTCTCGCCCTTTTTCAACTCAACCACCGTCTCGGCGGGTATAAGAATCTCCGCAAAAAACTCTTCAAGATCCAGATTTTTGATTCTTTCCAGAAGGGAAAGCCTGACTTTATTTTCAAAACCGGAATACGTATGTATCCCGTACCATTTTTTCGGCATGATTTTTACCTTAGCTCAAAATGACTTTCATTATTCGTGCAAGAATTACATCACAAATCCCAAGATAAAACGCTATCAGAAGAACTATGAACACGACAACCCAGGTAGTGGATATCGTTTCCTTCCTGGTAGGCCATGTCACCCTGTGCAGTTCTGCCTTCACGTCATCAAGGAAACTTTTTGTCTTGGCTAACACATGCAACCCCTTACGGTAATCATAGTCACAGAAGTAAAATGGCAGGCCAGGAGGGATTCGAACCCACAACACCCGGTTTTGGAGACCGGTGCTCTAGCCGTTAGAGCTACTGGCCTGCATAAAAGTAAAACCGTACACCAATCATCAGCGGTACAGGCCTACTTTGTTTCCTTATGAGGAGTATGCTTGCGACAGAAACGACAATACTTTTTCAACTCCAACTTCCCCGGGGTATTTCTCTTGTTCTTTGTTGTCGTATAGTTACGCTGCTTGCACTCAGTACAACCAAGGGTAATAATATCTCTCATTTGTTTGTCCCTTTTAGCTAAAGCAGCAGCAGATGCGAGACCTGCCGCTGGCAACCTTTACTCGATGATAGAGCTCACAACACCAGCGCCTACAGTACGGCCACCTTCGCGAATTGCAAAACGGAGACCTTCGTCCATGGCGATCGGGGTAATCAGATTAACCGTAACCGCAACGTTGTCGCCAGGCATTACCATCTCTGTTCCGGCAGGAAGATCGACTATTCCGGTAACATCTGTTGTCCTGAAGTAAAACTGCGGACGATAGCCGTTGAAAAACGGTGTGTGGCGTCCACCCTCTTCTTTCGTCAGGATGTATGCTTCCGCTTTGAACTTTGTGTGAGGAGTGATGGTACCGGGCTTCGCCAACACCTGGCCACGCTCGATATCTTCGCGCTTGACACCGCGCAGAAGTGCTCCGATGTTGTCACCGGCACGTCCCTCATCCAGCAACTTGCGGAACATTTCAACGCCCGTTACCGTGGTCTTCTGGGTCGGACGGATACCGACGATCTCAACCTCTTCACCAACCTTGACAATCCCGCGCTCGACACGACCGGTAGCTACCGTTCCGCGGCCGGAAATGGAAAAAACGTCTTCCACCGGCATAATGAACGGCTTGTCAATGGCACGCTCGGGGTTGGGTATATAACTGTCTACGGCATCCATAAGCTTGTAGATTGCCTGCTCACCGAGTTCGCCGGTATCTCCCTCAAGAGCCTTCAAAGCGGAACCTTTGATGATAGGAGTGTCGTCTCCGGGGAAATCGTAGGCCGAAAGGAGCTCGCGGATTTCAAGTTCTACCAGTTCGATGAGTTCTTCATCGTCTACCATGTCTGCCTTATTCAGGAACACAACGACGTACGGGACACCAACCTGACGGGCAAGAAGAATGTGCTCGCGAGTCTGAGGCATTGGGCCGTCAGCTGCTGAAACAACCAGAATTGCACCATCCATCTGTGCGGCGCCGGTGATCATGTTCTTGACATAGTCAGCATGACCCGGGCAGTCAACATGAGCATAGTGCCGGTTGTCCGTCTCGTACTCGACGTGAGCAGTCGCAATAGTAATACCACGCTCTCGCTCTTCCGGTGCATTGTCGATCTGGTCGAACGACTTGTACACCGCCTG
>Ga0105099_10001205_pt1 | contig 16506 bp, 18 predicted proteins | sample PPLLak3cmMay2015_2_FD_79138 | JGI IMG/M metagenome (GOLD analysis project Ga0105099, IMG submission 79138) | Freshwater sediment microbial communities from Prairie Pothole Lake near Jamestown, North Dakota, USA - PPLs Lake P8 Core (1) Depth... | ecosystem: Environmental > Aquatic > Freshwater >... | reverse complement strand
CTGTCGCCGGTAATGCAATAATGTACCAAAAGCGGTAACGAAAAGTGTACCACCCCTCGGGGGCTGACATGGTAATCTTCTCGGGTAACCGAGGAGGTGGCCATGATTACCGAGGAGGCGTTTATGGACATTATGGCATTACACCGTCAGGGTCACAGCATGCGGTTCATCGCCAAAAAGCTGGGGATGCACCGCAACACGGTCAAAAAGTTCATCCTGGGCAAGCGCTTTCCCGAGTACCACCGCAGCGAAGGCAGAGGTTGCATCCTGGCACCCTTCGTGCGGGTCATCCAAGACTGGCTTGGCCAGGATGACTACCGGGCCAGTTGGGTCTTCGATCGGCTGAAGCCGATCGGCTACGAAGGCAGCTACGAAACGGTTAAGAAATTTATTCAACCGATCATAGAACAGCAGGCTCGGATCGCTTATGCGCGTTTTGAAACGATGCCCGGGCTACAGGCCCAGGTGGACTGGGCCGACTTTCAGATCGCCGAGTTCATTCTGGTGTTGGGCTATTGCCGGGCGATCTATGCCGAGTTCGTCAACCGCTGCACCTTGGAGAGCTTCCTGGACGGGCATATCCGCGCGTTTCATTACCTGGGAGGGGTTCCCGCCGAGCTGCTCCCCCGTTACCAACTGGAACCAAACGGATAGTTGGGGATTTATACAGTGGATGAAGTGATAACCATGCTTGTCGCGTACCTGACGTGCGAGGCATACTCGAAACCAATCCCATGACGAATCGTATTTCATTTTAGGATCTCCCGACCAAGGCGTTTCACTGGCTGCTGCTCGCAGCGTTCGTTGGTGCTATCGCTGTTGCCATGTTGACAATTAAGCTTGACCGAAGATAATAGTAGATACCCAGTGAGGCTGAAGGATAGATGAAAACTGCCAATCCAAAATGCTTGATACGTATCCTACTGCCTGTATTCTTTTTCGCGTTAGTGGGATTGGCTATTCATCATCACCATGTGCCTCCTCAACTTATTTCCTGCGCGATATGTAAGGCAAAAACTTCGGGTTCCAGTGCACTATTTAAACCTAACATAGAAAGTTTAACCGAGTTATCAGTGCCCACGCCGTTGGCCATTCACTTGATCTGCTACGGGCTCGTTGTCCTTCTTCCTATTTCCCCCGTCCTCTCCGTACGCTTTTTTACTTTTTCTAAAAGAGCCCCGCCCGAGTACTTCCTTCTGGCACATCGCTAACTGCCTTAAACCGAGAGAGTTATCAGTCAAGGCTTGATTTCCAACCATAATCCTGGATTGGATCGATAATGGCCAGAACGCAGTTTCGCGACAAAGCCTCCGCTGCGGCAGAAGCAAGAGGCATGAGATGAAGGGGGATCCTCGAAAACCCCAACCAAAGTGCCAGCAGTCCGAGCAGTTCGGTGAACAGCCTGAACAATCTTTACCCCGGTGGCCAGCAAGATCTCTATCCCGAACGATCGGCTATCCAAACTGCCTACAACCCGATGCCGGTCCGTTTCGCCAACGTCGATCATATCCTGGTGGCGGTGCGGGGAACGGATGACATTGCTTCGGCAATTGACCAAATTACCCTACTGCTTCGCGAGCGTCATCGCATCCGCCCGGGCGAAGCTGACGATTTCAGGATTCGCGACATGACCGAAATGACCGAGGCGCGAAAATGTCGGGAGGGCTTATGAAAAAGCGCCTCAAGTGGATTGGCAGATTGGGAATGCTGAGTGTGTTCATCCTTGGAGGGCTAATCGAAGTTTCGGCTGACGAATATCGGCATCGTGAAAGGAAAAGACGCTCCGGACGGGATGATTCAGCAAAAAAGATCGGCAGCAAGCAACTCCAACCGGTTACAAGCCCAGCTTACAAGGAAGCATGTGAGGGGTGTCATTTTGCCTATCAACCCGAGTTGTTGCCTACGGCCTCGTGGACAAAACTCCTGAGCGGCTTCGATGACCACTTTGGCCAACCGCTCGATATCGATTCAGAAACTCTCGCGACACTGACGGATTACCTTGGGGGGAATGGCGCTGATAAATCTTCATCCAGGCAGGCAACCAAGATCATGAAAAGCCTTGGTGGAGGGGTTCCGATGAGGATCACGGATGTGCCGTACATCCGCGGTCAGCATCATAAAATTTCTTCCGATGTCTTTAGCAGAAAGTCCATTGGCTCGTTGTCTAATTGTTCAGCATGCCATAGGACAGCTGAGAATGGTGTTTACGATGATGATTTTGTAGAGATTCCCAAATAAAAACTGGATTTTTCTGAATCATACTTTGCCACCGTGGGCATAGAACAGACTTCTGTCCTGTTGATATCATGCTACAAGATTTTCTGGTTATGCTGGTTATTGCCTTTATTGCTTTTGAGCTAATAGAGCATGTGTTGGCTCCAATTGTTTGGCTTTTATTAAAGGGTAATAAAAAATCAGACTACGGCATTGGAGGAATGAAAGGCAAAACGGTCGAAATACAATGCTGGGATAATAAATCCGGAATAGTTTTATTTCATGCAGAGAGATGGCAGGCTGTGAGCGACAAGCCGATGCAACCTGGTGAAAAGGCCATCGTAGAGGAGATCTCAGGCCTTACGTTAAAAATAAAACCCTATATGGATACACCTGAAAATTAAGTTCGTCATAACCGAGTTAATTAGAGAATGTGTGCATCGCTAATTCGTCCTAAATTTTTCAGGCCATCGATCATTAAATGATTAAAATCGAATATTATAGGCTGGCTGAATATAAAATTATTGAAGACGAAGATGGTCATATATGGTGGGAAACACATTCCGGTTTTTGTGCTGTAAAGATGGGGCACTGCTTTGTGAACGGAAACATTCTATTCATTGAACCCGGTCACACATCTGAAGAAAACGGATTCTTAAAAGGTGAGTTTCTTGATCAACTCAATCGTTTGCCGAAGTGGGCAAAGACCAACTATTACTGTAAAAGTTTTAACATTGTTAAATGCAAAACTGATCAAAATAGAAAACCCTCATCCGGGAATAATAAATTTTCACAGTTAACAACCCAAGAAGATGTTTCATATAGATTGGGCCAATTTGAGATTATTGAAAAGAAAAACGGCAAGCTACTCTGGAAGTCCTACAGTGCCCGTGGGACTATAAAAGTAGGTAAAGGTTACGTAGATGGCAACATTCTGTTTTTTAGACGCGGAGAAGCCGAAAAAACCAGAATTATAAAAAAAGATTTTCTGGAGCGACTATTCCTACTCCCTACTTGGGGAAAAACCGACTTTTTTTGTCAGCATTTCACACTTTACAGCTGTGAAACTAATACAATATGCTTTGGCTTGGACGAAAACGTTCTGTCAAATAAGAACGAAAACAATACAGGTGTTTTTAAAAAAAAGTCTCCCCAGATAGAATCCAATATAAACCCAAAAACTGCGACCGTAACTTTAACACAAAACCACTTAAAGACATTTTGGTCGTTTTGCTCTATATTGGTTTTGCTTATTTTGAAAGTATTATTTTGGTTCATTATAATAATCCTAAAATCCCTAAAAAAGTTTATTAAAAGATGTGCGTTGGATGGGAAACGACTTTTAAAAAGGGCATTAAAATTTCTAAACTGATATTTAAAATTTTTAGTGGCATGTTTCTACTTCGGCGATGAACCTGAACTAATCCGGTCCTGAAATTTTTCACCTTTCCCGGCCGAACCCACCAAAAACGGGTAAATTGGGGCCGGTTGTGAGCTCTCTGCGCCAGTTTTCTTATCTAATGATGTGGCTGAGGCCCCCTGCGATCTTGTCTCTATAGACCTCACTCTACTCTTCGATCCCTTTTGAGGTCTGCCGGTAGACAACCGGTTCGGCGAACCATCCGGCGGCGCGTCTTTTCCAATACTCAGTATGCAGGCCCACGGTTTTCGGTCCCGGTGTGCCGTCTGCGATTTTGCAGTTGTCGATCAAGGTGACTGGAATAATTCCTCCGGCAGTTGTGGTGAGAAAGACCTCATTGGCGGAGCGCAGTTGCTCCGGCGTGAATTTGCCTTCGACCACTTCAATGCCGAGATCCCGGCAAAGCTCAATTGTGGTTCGTCGGGTCATACCGTCCAAAACCCCTTGATGCGGTGTCACGAGTCGCCCATCGATCTTGGCGAAAACATTGAAAGCGGGACCTTCTGTGACGTAACCATTCAAGTCCTGTAAAATGACCGTTTCAGCGCCGGCGTCGTATGCTTCAAACAGTGTCATTATGATCTGCACATAGGCGTTGCGGAAGCCCGGTAGGGCGACGAGCTCGGTGTCACAGCTTCACTCGGCCGGAAAGAGGGCTAAGATAAAGGAGGGGTGCTTTATGGAAAAAAGAACCAGCAGCCGGTACAAAATCGAAAGCTCAATTGTCTGCAGTTACTACAGCAGTCGAAACTCTAAAGAGGCGTTTTTCGGAGAAATGAAGAATTACTGTGATTCCGGCATTTATGCGGAATTGCAGGTGGAGTTTAAAGAGGGAACCGTCTTGATTTGCAGGACGAAACGAATCGGGGCGGAACATTCCAGAACAAAAATCGTGCATGGGTTCCGCTCTATGTCTGTTGCCCAGGTCAAGTGGTCTAAGCCAATCTGCGTTAATGGGATTACCTATTTTGCAACCGGGTTAAAACATTTGCTTGTATAGGGTTTAACTCACACCGGAACCCGCCTAAATGCATGCGACCTTCGGTGAAAAAAATCCACACTTTCAAAATTGAGAGCGGGCGGGGTCCGGTGCTGCTAAATGAACGCCGATAATTACAGGCTCGGTCGAGAGTGGCAACGATCACACCCCACAAAATCCCCCCGAGCATAAGTGATGGTGTTTTCCTCTACCGTGAAGCTGCGGGCGGTGGGTATCTTTGCCAATGGCGTTCCGAGCAAGTCCATTCCGTGGCAGGCTTTGCAGCCTGTTTTGTCCTGGGCATAAAAATCCCCATGATTTTCATCAATCCAACCACTGTCGTTCACGTTGTGGAGCCCATGCGGTCCATTGGTGGTCAATTGCAGGCTTTCCTGGGCATGGCAGACCGTGCACTCAATGATCTTACCGGAATATCCCTGGAGCGTCTTGGCCGCCACATTGTCATTGGCGGCATCGTCAGCGATCGGCCACTCGGCGTGCGTGCTGCCATGGCAGTTCTCGCAGCTCACTCCGCCGTGCCCCTTGCTGAAGCGATACAGGGTGTTGTCCTGTTCGGCAAAGCGTTTGTTGGTCGCAAGCAGCGGTGAGGCCGAATCATCTCCCGTGCGGTAGGCCTGCGTCAGGCGAATACCCGAAACGTCAGAAACAAGGTCGACCCCGCTCAGGTGGCTGACCGCATCCCCAGTGTGGCAGGATTGACAGCGTGGCAGGTCTTTCCATGGGCGGCGGGGATTGCCGTCGTTGGTACCATCAATGCTGCCGCCCGCCAGGAGGTTGTACAGGCCGCCGACGGCAAGCATCCCGCCGTGACAGTCAATGCAGTCCATGCCACCGGTCTTCATCGCTCCGCGTTGGCACTGGGTGATCTGGCCGGGGTGGCATTCATAGCAGGAGGCGATCGTCGCCGGGAGGATCGGCTGGCCTGCATTCTGGAGCTCGCCGTGATAGCCGTGCATTACGCGTGAAAAGGTGGGGTTGCCGACCTGATTGCCCGCGGGGCCAGAGCCGCTCAGATCGAGCGCCGGAGAATAGTGGCAGCCCGCACAGAGAACCGGGGTCGAGTTTTGAAGGTTCGTCGCATGCGAGTCATCGTGCAGCCGCAGGATGTTTTTTTTGCTCTGCACTTCGGTGTCCGCATCATTTGCCCAGGTAATGTCGCCGCGGGTGGATGCAATCCCGCCCGTAACATGGCAGCCGCGGCATTCGGTTTCGGTCGCAACCGGCACGACCGCCTTGAGGCTTCCCAGTTGTTGGCCGGTCTGTTTGTCATGAGCGGTCACTTCCATGAGGGGGTAGGGGTTAGCCAGTGCCCCGTCATCTGTCGGAGTAATTGGGATGCCCCCCGCACTAAACCATTGCTCCGCCAGGTTGTAGCTCATCGGTTGAGCCCCGCGGTTCTGCGGGTCGTCAGCAGGCATAAAAAGCCCCGTCAAACCTTCCCCGTTTACAAGGCTCGTCCCGAAAAGGCTGTTGGCGTAAGACCAGAAGTCGGTCTTGCCGCTGCTGTAGGAGTTGTTGGAGCCTTGCGAATCCGCCGCTGCTCCATAGCGGACGTCCACATCCAGATCATCCAGCAGCACCGGGCCGCCGTTGGCGTCATGTCCGATTACCTGGGCATTGAGGACATTGAAGGGCGGCAGGATGGAGAAAATGGAAAACTCCCGGTCCATGCAGTGCATTCCAAGGTCGTTTGCGGCGAGCACCACGGTGGATACTGCCGGTGTCGGCGGCGGGGTGGTCCCGTTCCCGTTGCCGTCGCTGCTTCCGCCGCCGCCCCCTCCGCAGGCGCAAACTAACATGGCCAAAACGATGACAAGATCGGTTAGGATTCGCATGGATGCCCTCCTAAAAGATTTGGGAAAGTGCCTGCCAGCGTAAAATTCGCCATTTAACTCGCCTCACTCTTTTGAGTTGATCCATATAGAGGATGGTCACCATTGTCCCACCTTCCGTTTACTCCGAGAACATTTCCCGGTGTTCCGCATCGAGGGGAGGCTTCGGTTCTGGGTGAAGACCCATGCGCTTGTGAGCATGCCCGAAGCTCTGCAACAAGCTCGGCAACACAGCACCCTTTGGTTATATAGCCTGTCGCTCCGGCATCACGCATGGCGCGCATGATCGCTTGACCTTCATTCATCGAAAAGCCAATGATGCGGATATCCGGGCACTCGCGATGAATGATCTGCGTAGCCTCGATTCCGTTGACCCAGGGCATCCTGACGTCGATCAGAACGACGTCTGGCTTGAGCTTTCGCGCGAGTTCGATTGCCAACTTCCCGTCAGCGGCCTGCCCTGCGACCTCTATACCCGGCTGATTCATCAAGAGCCGGCCCAGGCTGTTTCGAAAAAGGGCGTTGTCGTCGGCAAGCAACACGCGAATCGTCATTGTATCATCCTTATCATCTAACCCATTCCCATGATTTGCCGCATTCCCATCATGCCGATGTCTTCATGTTCCAGAATGTGGCAATGGAACATGGTCATTCCCGGCCAGTTCTGAACCGGCACGAGCAGGGTCACGCTGCCCCACTTGGGCACCAGCACCGTGTCCTTCCATGCGGGCAGTGATGCATAAGGCGGGGAGACGGAATCCACGGCTTTATCGTTGTAAAAAAAGACACTGAAGGAAGGATAAATAAAACATAAGAAATAAATGGGGATGGCTATGCAGATAGCTGACGAGATCAAGAAAAAATACCTCGGCAGCCGCTCTTTTAAGAAACCGGCTTGAGGGAATATCGGGAGCATCTTTTCTGGCATTTTTGCCTGCTAACTATCTGACTTCATGACTATAGTTGCCATTGAAGACAGATCAGCCGGACTATTATGCTTTTTTTAGCAAGAAATACCATACAGAGGAAAATGAAAGAAATAGGGTCAATACCGTATATTTGATGTGGGATAGGAAAAATAAGCGCAAGCGTTTGTTGTCAAATGCAATCGCCGATCGGATCCTCGCCGCGCCACAAAATTTCCGGGGCTCTGCCCTAGAGCAAGCTGATGTGACACCATCGGCGGAGAGAACCCACGATGAAGAGCACAAGCAAACTATATCTTGGTGTGGTCAAAGCGCACATGAAAATTAAGGACGATATCAAAGCGGAGACCAACCACCCACAACTTGACGGTGATACTAACCGATTAGACAACCCTGCGCATCAAGGCTTTCTATGGAACTTCGGAAAACGCGGTGAAGACATAAATCTGGATCGCTGTGTCGGTCTATGTTCTGGTGGCGATCGTTCGAAAGCGAATGCAGATCGATGATAGCCTCTACACAATTTTACAGGTTTTGAGTTTGACCCTTTTTGAGAAAATGCCCTTGCAACAGGCCTTCGCACAGTGTTGCTACAAAACCAAAATTACTAGTTCAGGCAACCAGCTGAAATTGTTCAATTCTTAACGGACAGCACTAATGGAAAGCTATGGCTGATAAACCGATGCGACTATGTGAAAGGGGAATCATTCGGGAGGTCACAAGCCTTACATTAAGAATTTCCGAATTTCAGGAACTTGACCCGCATTGCCCGGAATCTGTCAAAAATTGACAAAGGTGAGATGCCCACCTGAAAGAGAAAACAGGGTGAAGGAGGTTTTCACGCTTCTCTCACCCTGTTTGGGGGCCTATGCTTATACCCCGGCTTGTGCCTGGATGTGATTGGGACCAAACGGTTCTATGTTATTAAGCAGCCAGCTGGAGCACTTCTTTGTTTTGGCAGGATCCATCCTTTTTGCGGTCTCTTGTTTTGAGGGCGGCCATATCAAATCCAGCCTTTTCTTCTTCGATAGTGCTCTGACAGGATCCGTCTTTTTTGCGATCACTGATTTTGAGAGCAGCCAAAGTCAATCCGGCCTCCTCTTCCATGATATAGCTGCTTTGACAGGACCCATCCTTTTTTCGATCCCTTTTCCGGTCTTGGTCGCCTGCTGAGGCAATACTGGCAACGCACAAGCTCACAACCGCTGCGGTAAATACCATTCTCAGCCATTTTGAAAAACGCATTCAAAACCTCCTTTGAAATTCAGTTAACTATTCCAGGCACTCCTTTGTATGCTGTAACGCAACAGGAATGATTTGGTTACAATCAAAATAAAAAAAATGGAGGGGAGCAAATTTCGAGAAGCCTGCGTTTGATAGGCATTACTATGAAAGGCTGAGACGTTTACGGGATATCCAATCCTGGATGATTTTCGAAGTCGTGGTGGTGTTGGTCAGGTAATCCCAAACACATTGTTCTCCAGAAAAGTGTGGATATGATCCTGAGATAAGCGAGCGCATGATAGATTGCGCCTTCGGGATATAGTATATCCAACGAAAAATAATCATTCCCGTTTAGGAGGTACTGACAGCGACCTTCACCATATCCGCTTTCCGAAAACGTGAGGTAGACGGCATCTATAACCGCCAGAAGGGATGGGAGGTGACCAATCGCCTTTGCTTTGAGCTTGCATGACTGTCTCCACAGAGCTAAGATTAAGTTATGCTGATTTAATATGGCATAACTTTGAACCTTTGCGTACATCACCCGAAAATCACCAACGAGCCAAAATGGTAATGCTGCTCATGGAAAACAAAACTATGTCAAGCGAGGATCTGGCGGACCTGCGCTACGCAAAGAGCCTCCTTGAGAACCCGAGCCTAGCAGCCAGAATTGCCAACGTTGTTGGAATGCCGATCGAGATAATCATCGAACGCATGCCCGAGGGTGCACGTGAGATCATCAGGAACGCGACCACAAAATCGCTTGCAACAGCGCTTGAGTTCGCGACCTCCACGATGAATGATCGTCGGCAGGACGCAGCAAATTGGGCGCACAAGATCATTGTTGCAGCTACGGGTGCGGCGGGCGGTGCGTTCGGCCTGCCGGCTTTGACCATCGAACTCCCGGTTTCTACGATTATCATACTTCGCTCGATCGTTGACATCGCGCGAAGCGAGGGAGAACGCATCAAGTCGCCGGAGGCGAAGCTCGCTTGCCTTGAGGTGTTCGCGCTTGGGGGGCGTGAACGCAGTGATGATCCCGCAGGGTCGAGTTACTTTGCCGTCCGAGGCGTCCTCGCGAAAGCCCTTGCGGAGGCGGCCGAGTACATCGTGGAGCGAGGTGTCGCACAAGAGACTGCGCCGCCGCTGATACGTTTCATCGCGCAGATCGCTGCGCGCTTCGGCGTTCCGGTTTCAGAGAAGGCTATGGCGCAATCGCTGCCCATCGTTGGTGCTGCCGGAGGGGCGCTGATCAACACGCTTTTTATCGATCACTTTCAAGATGTCGGTCGGGGCCATTTCATCGTGCGTCGCCTCGAGCGCACTTACGATCCCGAGTTGGTACGGAGGGAGTATCTGAAGCTCCCACCGAGATGAGATGCGTGCTACCCCGCGCTTACAGCGAGCAGCGCTGTTGCGCACCTTCATCAACACGGGTATGACATGAACGGGCCGACGGGTATAAGAATACGATATGCAGAATAAATCTGCAATAATTTTGAACTGTTGAATACTCTAAATGCCATCCGACGTATCACCAACCTCCTCGATTTGTGATATGTCCAAAACTGATAGAGTGCTACCCGACGGTTTGCTTGTTAGATGAGCGCCTGCCGCAAATCCCGGCAAGATATACATGATTGACAGTATTTACCCCAATTGCCGGCAATGGTATAGGAGATTTTAAAAAAAACTCGGCTCTCGGCCAGCAGCTCTCTTCTTCCTATTCTGATCTGGTTCCTACTCAAGCGCAAAAAGTATTCTGTTGCTACTACTCAACAGAACGCCACATTTTTTTCCATTATTTGAAGTTTAAAGACCATCCAGAAACATGGTGTTGTAGTCTTGCTGTCAGCAGTGGCCCTGGCGGGCTGGGAATCGATCATAGAGATGACAAGGGAGGCGCTATGGAAGACATCGTGAAGATCACCCTCTGGTTGCCCGACCAGCAGGCACTCAACGAGGTGCTTTCGAAAGCACAGGTCTCGCTCGATTGCGGCGCTCCGAGGCGCGAGAGCGACGGTTCGTTCCGCATCATTCTCTATGCATCGCCTGAGGAAGCAAAGCGGGTCAGGGCGCTTGGCTATCGACAGGAAGAGGACGCAAACTACGGGAAGGTATTGGCTCAGCGTCAGAATGAGGTTTCGAAGACCGACCGCTTCGAGGGCGGAAAAGTCAAACCAACCGGAATCGGCGAGAAGAGGTAACTACTATGCCATACATGAATGTCACCGAGGTGGAGTCCGCCCTGATCGGACTCGGCGCCGCTCATCCGACGATTTGCGAACTGATCACGCTTCCACACACGACAGTTGAGGGCCGCGTCACCCACGCCGTCCGCCTGGGGGTGGCGGCGGCGAACACGGTCGATGCTTATTACTTATCGGGTGGAGTACACGCGCGCGAATGGGGAAGCTGCGAGATCCTAGTGAATCTCGCCACCGATTTGTGCGACGCCTATGCCGGCGGAACGGGCGTGGGTTATGGCGGCAAGTACTTTTCGGCCGCGGAAGTCAAGGCGCTCATGGAGCGGATCAATGTGATCATCTTTCCGTGCGTCAACCCGGACGGCCGCAACTATTCGCAAACGACGGCGGCCCTGTGGCGTAAGAATCGCAATCCGGCCAACAGCGGGGGCGTTGCGTCGAAAATCGGTGTGGACATCAACCGCAACCAGGACTTTCTGTGGGATTTCAATGCAGCATTCGCTCCGGCGGCCGTCAACACTTACGTTGCGTCCTCCGATCCGGGGCAAGACACCTACCATGGGAACACCCCTCACAGCGAGGTCGAGACCAAGAACATCAACCACATCTTCGATACCTACACGCGGATCCGCTGGTATGTCGACGTTCACAGCTATTCGGAGGACATCCTCTACGTCTGGGGCAACGATGAGGTGCAGGTCGCCGATACCACAAGGAACTTCCAGAACCCAGCATTCAATCACCAACGCGGCCTCATTGGCGACGACTACGATGAATATATTCCGGGCAGCGATCTCTCGAACCTGATTGCGTTGTCCGAGGCGTTTACCCGCACACTCGGCGAGGTGCGGGGGAAATACTACGTAGCCAAGCCGAGCTTTTCCTTGTATCCGACGTCGGGGACAAACCAGGACTACGCCTACAGCCGCCATTTCACCAATCCCGGACTGTCGAAAGCCTTGTCCTTCACCGTCGAGTGGGGCACCGAATTCCAACCGGCGTGGGCAGAGATGCAGGAGATCATCAAGGATGTCTCCTCCGGTCTGATGGGCCTCGGCCTTGAGGCGATCGGCATCGACAGCTTTATCGTCACCAATCGCGACACCATTTCGAAGGACGGAGTCGATTCGATCGCCGACTACGAGGAGGCGTTCTACGTAATCTACGACGGTTTTTCACCGACTGAGCTGGGTCTTCCCGCTGCCGAGCCAACCATTCGATTCCTCAGCTCCATCGGCGGGTCGCTGATCTCCACGATGACCGCCATCAAGACAAGCGTGGTGTTAGAGAACGCCGGCGCTCCTGCGACGCCGCAACGTATCCTGTTCACCTACCGCGTCCACTTCAACGGCACGTCGGCGTTCACGGCGGAGAAGCGCGACATCTTTGTAGAGGCGGCTTTTGGCGGCATAACGGATGTCGCGCTCATGCATCTGGTAAATCAACCGAGCCCATATATGCTCGATGGGCCGGTGACCTGGCTGAGCACCGATGTGCGAGTGTTTCAACTGCGGCCGGGCCAGAAGGTACACGGATCGAGTTCGATTACACTCCAAGATCCGAATGCTGTCGCTGACGCTCCGTACAACTACATACAGGCGCTGCTTGCGGAGCTGCGCGGGTATGGGAATGCGGATGCGCCTGCTTTCGAAAGTCTTTCGACGAATGAGCTCGAGCTTTCGCGCACGGTAGGCGGGGTGCGCGTTCTTAATTTCGCGCTGGCCAAGGTTCGCTATCGCGCGAACTCGCAGGATGCAGTCGACGTGCGGGCCTTCTTCCGAACGTTCAATACGATGGTATCGGATCTGAGCTACACGAGTGCCGTGGGTGCGCAGATGGAAAATTATCGCCGGACCTCCGGAGGAACGACGCCCCTGCTCGGCATCAACCATTTCTTCAGCGGCGTGGGAAATCAGATCGTATCGATTCCGTATTTCGCGGAGCGGCGGGTCAATACGGCGTCGCAGAGCATGACAGCGCAGCCTGACAACACGAACAAGCAGACGCTTGTCCACGCAGGAGGAGTTGAAGCGCACACCTATTTCGGCTGCTGGCTCGACTTCAATCAGACCGAGCCGCAGTTTCCGGTGAACGTTCCATCCGGAAGCGACGGTCCGTTTACGAACCGAATTCCGATCCTGCAGCTCGTGCGGGGAATTCACCAGTGTCTGGTTGCTGAAATTCGGTTTCAGCCGGGCGCGGCCGATCCGATCTCGAACGGCGCTACACCGTCATCGAGCGACCGGCTCGCACAGCGGAACCTGGCGATTCTTGAATCCGACAATCCCGGAATCGAGTCGACACACCGGGTACAGCACACGTTTCTGTTGAGGCCTTCGCTGTCGGCGCGTGGAGCGCAGCTCAAAGCGGTCGCTTCCACGTCGAATCAGCAGGCTCGTTATGACGAACTCGTGTTCCGCTGGAATGATCTGCCACGCGAGACGGTCGCGAATCTTTACCTGCCGGAGTGGAAAGCAGACGATGTGATTGCCTTAGCCGAGAGCCTTCGCCCAGGACCGCGAATCATTACCAAGGTGGATACGAACACGGTTTTATTTACGGTCGGTGACGTCGCGTACATCCCGATACCGGGCGAGATCCGGGATGCGATACCTGGCCTCCTGACGCTGCAGCTTCCACTAACGGTCCGAGACGGGCAGCGGTATTCCGTTGACGTGCAGCATCACACCGGACTGACCTTCTGGGCGGATGTCCGCGGTGAAAACAAGAGGACGAAGGTAAACCTGTCGCGCCGGCGCGTTCTTGGCGCCTTCGAGGTCAGGGTGGTGGTGGGATCGGGTGAGCCTCTACTTCGGAAGCTCGTGCGCAACCTCGCGGTTCTTCGCTACGTGTTCCAGGCGATTCCAGTCACGGACACCTGGCACCCGGTCTTCGTTCGGTATCTGTCTCAGTTCGGTGATCAGATCGCCGGACTGGGAGTCGCCCCCTCCCTGATTCCGGCATCGCCGGATGATCCTGGACTGCCAGGTGAAGTCCACCCTGAAGAACCCGAACAGCTTACCGGAAAAGTGCGTGAGGTGATTTTCGATTGCTTCGGTGATTTCAAGGGTTTTGTCCTTGAGTCCTGTTCCGATTGTCACCACATCAGATCGCAAGAGAAAGGGATAGCGGAGGTCGTGCTGCGTGCGTGTCGCGAGGGGTGCACGGTGACCGTCTGTCTCAGCGAACACGGCCTCCACAAGCTTATCGTTCGGTGTTGAGTCGCTCGGTTTGCGGACGCCGAAAAAAAAGCTTAACATGCAATCTTGGCAGAAGGCTTTCACTACGCATTCACTGATTATGTGGACATCGGCGATATCCAACCTCCGGCATTTTTTTAGTTTTTGATGGTGTTGGTTAGTTAATTTCAAACAAAGCGTATTCATAAAAAGTGTAGATATGATCTTGGCTGGAGAAGCCTGATTAGATTGTGCCGCGGGGGTTATACCCAACGAAAATTGGTTACGCCATCCTATAGTACTGACAGCCATGGGCAGGATATTAGATTTCTGAAAGCGTGAGGTTGAAGGCCTCAATCACCGGCAATAAGGGGCGGCCCTGGAACAGGACCACCCCGTTTCATTTTAGGCGTACAGATTCTCAATCCATCTCATGGCCTCGGTGTCGGTGATCTTTCCAAGGTAGCGCTGGGTGGTCGAGAGATTTGAATGCCGGAGGATCACCTTGCTGACGGTTTCAATTGGAACGCCGGATCTGGAGCCATAGGTGGCAGCATATCGGCGCAAATCGTGAGGCCGGAGAGGAACGCCGACCAGTTTCCCAGCTTTGGCCACCATCATTCGGGCTGTCTCATAGAAAATCGGGAAAATCCTGTCTTCCCTGGTCTTGCATCGGTTGGCGGCATATTCCCGGAGGCGATCGTCAATCTTCTGAGGAATGAACACCACCTCACGCTCCCGGCCGCTTTTAGGCTCTCGCAACGTCAGCTTCCGGTCCTGGAGATCACTGGCGGTGAGCTTGAGCACCTCACCGATGCGCATACCCCCTCTGGCCATCAATTCAAGGATCAGACGATTTCGGATTTTCGCCGAACGGAAAATGATCTCATCGACAGCTTCCTTTTCGATAATGTTCCAGTTGGTGGTGATTTTCGGACGGAACAGCTTCCGTAGAATCGGTGAATTGCAGGGGTTCTGGAAATCCGGGCTCAGGTTGTTGTGGATGAAATTGAAAAATGATGTCAGATGGGCGAATCGAATTTTCCGGGTTTGGGGTTTACGACCGTTGGTGATGCTCTCCAAAAAAGTCTGGACCAGATCAACCGTGAGTTCCTCCAGCTCCAGATGGCCATGGTCCCGGCAGAAGGGCGTGATTACTGATTCATAGGACCGTAAGGTGTTTTTTTTGAATGCGACCGATGATAATCCATCCAAATCTTGGCGGCATAGGCTACTTTCATGGCGACCTCCTTCGGTTTGGGTTTGACACGGGTGGACCGACGGAGGTAAAGATAGGGTATACGTGACTAATCTGAAATGATTTCGGTTTGTTGGATAGATGACACATCATCCGACATATCCCCAAAGCACCAAAGCTGTGATAAACTTTCGCAGTAGGGTTTTATAATGAAATCATTTAGTCATCGATGTGCGACATACGATTCGCCCACCATTACGGAAAATTGAGGAAATAAGGCCAAAGTTTAGATGGGAAGAGACCTAACCTTTTACCCTGAAAAGGCTACCAAACAAGACCTTAAGGGTTACCTTGAAGGCCTCGGATTTCGGAAGTGTAAGCACTTATGGGATTGGCCCGCCGGAACTCTGAACTACTCATGGTTTGATGAGGAAAATTTTAACTCAATTGATGGAGTATCCGCAGATGTCTACCCAGTTTCAGGTGAAGAATCTCAAGTAACAGGTAACGGTTGGGCGTTGCATGTCCGTAATCTTTACAGCGATAGCTGGCACGACGTAAAGAAACTCAATGACGTGCTTCGCGGTGCTCGCAAGCTGTTTGGCGGGACTATAAAGGGAGATTATGGAACCAACAGGTATGCGCCACTGTGGAAAATGCCAACAAGTGATTCAAAATGGATAGGCAGTTCTTTGCCTTCCAATTAACCGCGACGTTAGGGATCTGAAACCAGATGATTTGGGAATCCTCGTACTGGAAAGAGCCATTGATAAAAGCGGCAGATTGGCTGCGCCGCGTGCGATTTCGAGAGAACACCCGAGAAGTCACGTTCGTACGGATCGAAAAGGAAATATTCGTCGGCTTCTATGCAATTCGAAAGCTGCTTGATACGGTCACGGTTGCCGACTCAACCAAAAAGCAAACCTATGAGCTTGTGTGGTACCCCAACATCAGGTCCGTCGATATGCTAAATTGGCACCGCCTTGAAGAACTCTATAATATGAAGCGTGAAAGGAAAGAAACGAGAGACATCCGCTTCATATGCAATCTGTTTATACATAGTTTTGTTTTTGTTGTGAGCGGAGACGACCGGCTTGAGGGTGTCTATGTGACGTCAGATATGACAAAGAACAAAAAAGTATATTTTGTGCCCCTGGGTCATATCCTGGCAATCTTCCGCCTCGTCGGACGTGATTACGCCTCCCATGGCTCATTCAAGCGAAATCTTGAAAACGGGGAGCTTGAAGCAAGTGCATGGTAAATAGCCAAATAAGCATTTTGGATGCGAAAGCTTACCATTACGTTG
>Ga0105099_10001204_pt1 | contig 16519 bp, 12 predicted proteins | sample PPLLak3cmMay2015_2_FD_79138 | JGI IMG/M metagenome (GOLD analysis project Ga0105099, IMG submission 79138) | Freshwater sediment microbial communities from Prairie Pothole Lake near Jamestown, North Dakota, USA - PPLs Lake P8 Core (1) Depth... | ecosystem: Environmental > Aquatic > Freshwater >... | reverse complement strand
TCGGCTGGAACCGCCCGAAGTGCTATTCCGTCCGCCTCGCCTCGAACCCGCCAGCCTTGCTCTCCCGCCTGCGAGACTCAGCGCTGCCAGCCTGGCGCTGTGCCATCAGCTGGACGATGAGTTGAGCGCGTTCCCAGCACAGGGCGGCGAGCAAGACGTGGTGCGCTTGGCGCTGCTGTTTCCACACTGGCGCGTGGGGACGCTGCCACTCTCGTCCCATCTCGGCCCGCTCTTCCCGACGGCTTATGAGGCGCCGCGCATCCGCTTCATCCTGGTCGATGGCCACAGCGGAGAAAGGTTCCCGGGATGGGTCGTACGTGCTGAGCGCTATGTGTTTGGCCTGGAGGAGTGGTACCGCAGGCACGAGGTTCCGCCGGGAGGCCTGATTGAGGTACGCCGGGGCGAATCGCCGGGGGAGGTGATCGTCCAGGTGGTCGACCGCCGGCGGCGCACGGAATGGATTCGCACGGTGACGATCGGCGAAGGTGGACAGATCGGCTTCAGCATGCTCAAGCAGCCGCTAGGTGCCGCGTTTGACGATCAGATGGTTGTCGGCCTGCCGGACCTGGCCGCCATGGACCAGGCCTGGCTCTCCGGCCCGCAGCGCAAGATGCCGCCGGATCGATTGGTGCCCTCTATCTTCCGCGAGCTGGCCAAGCTCAACCCCCAGAGCGCAGTGCACGGCCAGGCGTTGTACTCCGCTGTGAATGTCCTCCAGCGGCTGCCGCCCGAGGTGATCCTCGGCGAACTGGAATCCCAACCCTATTTCGTCCATGTCGGCGACCACTACTGGCGATTCGATGAGGCCGCTTGGAGCCAGCGATGAGCGAGTCCTCCGCCGACCGAGCCCGCATGCTTGTCCGACCCACGCTGGCGACGCAGTTCCGCATCGACTTCGAATGGTGGGAGCGGGCTGACCGCGACTGGGCAGTCCTGCTGCGCAGCCACCTGTGTCCCGAGCACCAGGCCAGCCTGGGAGAGCTTGGCGCGGATGCGCTGGTGGATCATGTGGATCCGGAGACGGCCGAGGTGTCGCGCGTGCCCGGACTGCAGCACACGTTGATGACTCACTGTGCCCTGCAGCCGGACTACATCAATCCGCAAGGCAGCCTGGTCGATCTGGTCTTTCGCGTGTTCATGGCCAACGGCAACGCGCCGCTCTCCTGCCAGGAGCTTGGCCAGCAGCTCGGCCGTCCGGCGGAGACCATTCTGCGCACGTTGACCGGCCCGCGGGTGTACCGGGGCATCCGGCCAGCGCCAGGCGGTTAGCCGCCCTCCCGATCCCTCCCTCGACAGGTCTGCACGCTTGGCCGCTTGGGACGAGGCGGGATCGTCACATGGGTGACGGGCTAGCGCTCGAGGGCGCGGAAGTCATCGAAGCGAATATCCGCGCCGGGAGTGTCGAATGTCCCGGCGATGAGTCCGATGTCTCCCCGCGAGAAATCGGTGTCCTCGACTTGCGCGACGAGTTCATCGTTGACATACAGGCTGAGCGTGGCGCCGATGCATTCCGCCGCAATCAGGTTGGTGGCGCTGCCCTGACGGATGGCATCGCTCGGCTCCAGTCTTCCTGTACCGAGGGCAGTGGTCTCCCGGTCATTGACCTTGAGAATACCGGCGTAGCCGTCACTGCTGATCACGAAGTAGTAGAAGTTCCCCACGTCCTGATAGCGGCAGATCACCCCGAAGTCGTTGTCATCGGGTCCACCGGCCTTGGTGGCCAGCGTCTCGACTCGCACATTGCCGTAATTCAACCCGGGATTGGCCCAATAGTCCGCCTCCGCCTCGGTGACCAGGATCTGATACTGGCCGTCGAGGTAGTCGGTGCTGCCGCCATCGTATTGTTCGCGGTCCCAGCCGCTGCCTGCGTCCGAAAAGTCGTCGGAGTACAGGATGCCGCTGACCGGCGGTTTGGCTTGGTCAACAGCTCGCGTCACCGTCTGGCAAGCCAGGCTGGCGGCGGCCAGGGCCGAAGCGGCAAGGGCGATGAACCCGGTCGAAAGTCGGCTCATAATCGGTCACTCCTGGAGGTTGGCGTTGATCGGCAGGATACCACAGCCGGTGCAGCGCCAGTTGTAGGCCCGCGCCGGCTGTGGCATAATCGCGCCGTCTCGCCCCTGTAGCTCAACTGGATAGAGCGCCGGACTTCTAATCCGACGGTTGTGGGTTCAAGTCCCGCCAGGGGCGCCTTTCGGTCTGCCTCCCACACGGCCGTTCCCGCCGGCGCATGACCAAGGCCCCGCTTCGGTTTACTTGGGCAATCGGCGCAACACGACGATCGCAATGTCGTCGAACTGCGGAGTCCCTTGGCGGAAGGCGGCCACAGCGGCCAGGATGGCGTCGCGTGCCTCGATGGCCGTCGTTCCCTGGGCGGCGCGCACAACTCGCTCCAGGCGCTTGGCACCGAAGAACTCGCCGCCTGGTCCCTCGGCGTCCGTCACACCATCGGTATACAGCACGAGGGCCTCACCCGGCGCGAGTTCCAGGCTGCGCGGCTCCCACTGGGCCTGCTCGATCACACCCAACGCAGGGCCCGTTCGCGGGAGGGCCTGCGGCGAGGATGACGCGCCGCCGATCAGCAGGGGCGGGGCGTGGCCTGCGTTGCAGTATGTGAGCTGACCGCTCGAAGGATCGAGCGTGGCATAGAAGGCTGTCAGGAATTGCTGCCCGTCGAGGTGGCGGATCAAAGTCCCGTTGACGGCATGCAGGACGTTCGCCGGTGAGCGGACATGCTCTTCGGCAAAGGCGCAAAGCATGCTCCAACTCATGGCCATCACCAACGCAGCGGGCACGCCCTTGTCGACCACGTCGGCGATGATCAGCCCCAGGCCGCCCTCGGGTAGACGCAGCACGTCGTAGAAATCGCCGGAGGTCTCGCGGGCGGGGCGCAGGGTCGCCGCCAGCTCCCAGCCGGGGACGCTGGGCATGGGATCGGGCAGGAAGGTGGCCTGCAGCTTGCCGGCCAGCGCAAGCTCGCGCGCAAAGCGCAGGTTGGCATGCTCCAGGCGCGCCTGCAACCGGCGGAGGGCGAGATGCGTCTCCGTCCGGGCAAAGACCTCCTCCACCCGGAAGGGCTTGGTGATGTAGTCGACCCCGCCGGCATGGAACGCTTCGACCTTATCCTGGATCTCGTCAATGGCGCTGATGAAGATCACCGGGATGGCGCTCGTCCGCTCGTTCTGTTTGAGGCGGCGACAGACCTCAAAGCCGTCCATTTCCGGCATGCGGATGTCGAGCAGGATCAGATCCGGGGCAACGGCGATCGCCGACTCCAGGGCGCGGGCGCCGCTGGTGACCGCGCGCACACCGTAGCCGCGCTCGGCCAGTGCCTGCGAGAGCAGGCGTAGGTTCTCCGGTGTGTCGTCGACGAGCAGGATGTCTGCCGGAAGGTGGCTCTGGGCATCGCTCATTCGGCGCGCTCCGCCTGTTCGAGTAGGTCGAGGATGCTGCGGTGATCATAGGCCGAGGCCATAGCCTGCAAGCGCTCTGCGAGCGCGGCATCCATGTCGGCGGTCTGCTCGAGCAGGATGGTGATTCGGTCTCCATAGCCCAACAGCGTGGCCTGGCGCAGTTGGGCGCGCCATTCGGGCGGCATGGCCGCAAGGCGCTCGACCAGACCACCGGCGAACGGCGCGGGGGGTGCGCCTGGGCGGGCGATCGCCGGTTCGTAAATGAACTGCGCACCGAGGTGACGGGTCAGCACAGCCAGCAGATCGTCCTCGCGGAATGGCTTGCGAACATAGTCGTCGCAGCCCTCCGACAGGATCACGGCCCGATCCTCCTCGAGGGCGCTGGCCGTCAGCGCGATCACAACCGTCGCCTGTCCGCGGGTGGTCGCCTTGATCCGACGCGTGGCCTCATAGCCGTCCATCACCGGCATGCGCATGTCCATCCACACGACGTGCGGTTCCCACGCCTCCCAGATCTCAAGCGCCTGCCGCCCATCGGCCGCCTCGCGCACCACAAATCCCAACGGTTCAAACAGGCGCACGATCAGCTTGCGGTTGACCTGGCTGTCATCGACGACCAGCATGCGGTAGGTGGGTTGCCCAGGCGCCAGGCCAATGACCATGCGTTGTGGGGCCTGCCCCTGCACCTGCTCGGCCGAGGCGATCCGCAGGGGGATCTCGAGGGTGAAGGTGCTGCCAGTGCCCGGCCCGCTGGCCGCCGTCAACTCCCCGCCCATCAGCCGCGCGAACTGGCGGCTGATCGAAAGGCCTAGGCCGGACCCCTCCTGAGCCTGCAGGCCGGCGGACGACTGCACAAAGGGCACAAAGATGCTCTCGGACTCGCCGGCGGGGATGCCTGGACCGGTGTCTTCGACCGAGAGCACCATCCTCAGCGCCTCGGCCTCCGGAGCCGCGCCAGTCGGTGCGAGGCGGTCGGCCGGATGAGCGCGCAGCACGACCCCGCCGGATGGCGTGAACTTGACTGCATTGCCCAGCAGATTCATCAGGATCTGACGCAGTTTGCCTTCATCCGCCGTGACGTGCTGCGGAGCCCGAGGATCGATGTCGAACTCGAGGTGCAGGCCCTTCTCCTCCGCCCGAAGCTGGAACACTTCCAGCAGGCCTTCGAGGAGGGCGCGCAAGTCGAACGCCCGCTCGCTGAGCGTTGCGCGGCCCGCCTCGATCTTGGAGAGTTCGAGCACATCGTTGATCAGCCCGAGCAGATGCTCGCCGCTGCGCTGGATGACGTGCAGGTTATCTTCCTGGCCTGCGGTCAGCGAGGCGCCGCGGCCGGTGGCGGCCGAGCGGATCATCAGCTGGCTGAAGCCGATGATGGCGTTGAGCGGTGTGCGCAGCTCATGACTGACGTTGGCCAGGAAGACGCTCTTGGCGCGGTTGGCCGCCTCGGCGGCCTCCTTGGCCGTCTGCAGCTGGCCAAGCGTCTCGCGCAGCTCGGCGGTCCGCTCGACGACCTGGCGGGCGAGCTCGCGACGCTGGTTCTCGACGATGCGCAAGCGCAGGGAAACCGCGCCGATGACTGTGCCAACCACCAGCGCCACCGACATAACGATGAACCAGCCCGTCTGCCAGAAGGGCGGCACGATGCTGAGCTGGACCGAGGCGCCTTCGTCGTTCCACACACCATCGCTGTTTGAACCCCGCACGCGGAACACATACTCGCCCGGCGGGATCCCGGTGTAGTTGGCAAAGCGCCGGTCGCCGACCTCGTTCCACCCGCCGTCGAAGCCTTCCATCATGTAGGCGTACCGGTTCTCTTCGGGCGAGGAGAAGTGTAGGGCAGCGTATTCAAAGCCGAGAAAGTCATCGGTGTAGGGCAGCTCGATTTGCCGGGTGTGGGTGATCGACTGCTCGAGCGGTGAGCCGTTCCCGATTGGCACGGTCTCGTTGAACAGCTGGAAGTCGGTGAGGACGACCGGAGGGACGAATTCGTTGGCCCCGAGGGACTGTGGATGGAAGACATTGACGCCGTTGATCCCGCCAAAGTACATTTCGCCAAGCTGGCCTTTGGCCGCCGACGACTGGTTGAACTCGGCGCTCTGCAGCCCGTCCGACACATCGTAGTTCTCGAACGTCTCGGTCGCGGGGTTGAAGCGCGACATCCCGAGGTTGGTCGTCAGCCACAGAGCGCCCTCGTCATCCTCCAACATGGCGTTGATTACTTCGTTGGGCAGTCCATCGGTGATGCGGTAGGTCTTGAAAGTCCGGGTGGCTGGATCCATCCGCGCCAGCCCGCCGGCAGTCCCGACCCACAACGTCCCCTGGCGATCGAGCAGCAGGGAGAGGATGGTGTTGTTGGGCAGGCTGTTGGGATCGCGTGGGGCGACGACGAAGTGGCGGAAGCGTCCGGTCTCGGGGTCGAACGCGTCCAGGCCGGTGCCGAAGGTGCCGAGCCACAGAACGCCGTCGGCGTCTTCGACCATCGTGGTGACGAAGTTGCTGCTCAGACTGTTCGGATCCGCCGGGTCGAGGGTGTACGCCTGCGAACTGCCGCTGAGCCGATCATACAGAAGCAGGCCACCGCCGATCGTTCCCAACCAGAAGCGGTCCTGACTGTCTTCGAGGATCGAGAACACGGGCGGGACGGCCAGATGCTCGAAGGTCCGATCGTCCGGTTGGAAACGATCCATTCCGACCGACGTGCCGACCCAGATCCCTCCCGCCCGATCCTGGTAGACGCGCCACAGCTGATCGCTGGCCAGCGTGCTTGGGTCTTCGGGATCGTTGCGATAGTGGGTGAACTCGCCTTCGCCCTGGCGGGCGTGGTTCAGCCCACCATCGTTGGTTGCTACCCACAGTCCTTGTTCCTGGTCGCGCAGAATCGACCAGACCAGGTTACTGCTGAGTGATCCGGATTGATCCGGGATGCGGCGCAGGTGGACGAACTTGGCCTTGCGCGGGTCATAGCGATCGACCCCGCCGCCGAACGTGCCGAACCACAGGATGCCGGCGCTGTCCTGGAAGATCGGGAAGACCGCATCGTTGGCCAGGCTGGTCGGATCTCGCGGGTTGTGCACGAAGCGGTCGAAACCGCTGCGCCCGGGAGTCCAACGATTGAGTCCGCCGACGTTGGTCCCAAACCACATCGTGCCGGAGGCATCGCGCTGGACAGATGTGACGACACTGCTGCTCAGGCTGGTGGGATCATTCGGATCGTGAACATAGTTGGTGAAGCGCCCACTTGCCCGGTCGAGGCGGCTGAGTCCGGTGGCCGTGGCTACCCAGATCCCGCCCCGCGCATCCTCGGCGATGCCCGCCACAGCCGGACCGACCAGGCTGGTGGGATCATCCGGCTGGGGCAGGTAATGGCGGATGACGTCCGTCTGCGGATCGAGCTGGTCCATGCCCTGCCCAGACCCGACCCAGAGCTTCGCTTGGCTGTCCAGGAAGAGCGCCGTGATTGCGTTGTTGGTGAGCGGATTGGGGCGCGTTGGGTCGGCCAGATACTGCTTGACCTTCAGGGTTTCCAGGTCCAGGCGGTTCAGCCCGGCGGCCGTGCCGACCCACAGGGCGTCCGCGCCTTCCACTGCCAGGGCAGTGATCGCCGATGAAGACAAGGCCTGCGTGTCGCCGGGGCGGCCGACGAAGTGGTCGAAGTTCTCCCGGGCAGGATCGTAGCGGTCCAGGCCGGCGTTGGTGCCGACCCATAACTGGCCTCGGCCATCCACGGCCAGGCTGGTGATGAAGTTGGTGCTCAACGAGGTCGGATCATTCGGATCGTTGCGGAAGATCCGGAATCTGTAGCCGTCAAAGCGATTCAGGCCGTCCTGTGTCGCCAGCCACAGGAAGCCCGTCGGGTCCTGTGCGATGGCGCTCACCACGCTTTGCGAAAGCCCATCCTCGAGCGTCAAGTGGTCGAAGCTGAGACTGGCTGCCGGCCGGGCAGGAAGTGAACTCAGCCATTCCGGCACTTCGGTTGGCGCTGGGCTGGGATCTGCAGCGGGCGTGGGCGAGGCGATGGGGGGCACCAGGGTTGAAGGGGTGGTGCGGGCGCAGGCGGCCGCCGCGCCGCCCGCCGCCAGCCACAGGACCAGCAGGGCCAGGCGAGGGCGACCCGCAGGCCAGATGGGATGAACCCCTGCCCAATGGCGGGGCGGTAATGACCGGCCTTGCTTCCTGGCTTCCATCGTCTGCCGCACCCCAATCGGCGCTGGCCCTATTGTAGGCGAGAACCAGACGAGGAGCGGCCGATGGATGCACGAAGCACCGGCTCTCCGGGCCGGTGCTTCGGCGTACCCTCGAGGCCAATTGCCTGGCGGGCGGGTGCGATGGGCCGCTGCCGCTCAGGCAGGCCGGCGGCTAGACAAACGGGTTGAGTGCGTCAATGCGCCGATGAACCTCGCGCAAGGCATCCATGTCCTTCGTGCAGCGCGTCATCCAGGTCCAGGCAACGACGTTGTTGGGATCCTTCTGCAGGACCCAGCTGAGCACCTTGCGGCCGCGGTCGAGATCGCCGCGACCGATGGTCTCGACGGCGAAATCCAGGGCTTCGTCAGTTGTGGGGTAGGTATTGGTCGCCATGCTGCGTTCCTCGGATGAGAGCGGATGATGTCACTGGATCTGCGCTCATCGTAGCACTGGCAACCCTGTGCGTGATTTACATGCGCCTTACAGCTGGCCGAGCGGTGGTGGTCCGCCGCGCGGCGGTTCTCAGTTGGGCGGAGGGCCAATCTCGGAGCGGCCTTGCGAAGAGCTTACGAACGCTCCGCGCGTACCCGACTCCGGGCTGAGCGGGGACGAGCCCGGCTTCCGTCTGGGGGAGCTTCGGGGTTCCAGTGGCGGGAAGACAGCCTCGATTGGAGAGGCCTGCAATCCCTGCCGGATCATCTTCAGCTCGGCTTCGAAGCGCAGGATGTCCTCTGTCCGCATGGCCTCACCTTACGGCGGACTTACGCGAATGTCCATCCCTTGCGAAGGTGAAGCGGGGTCGATCGATGCAGGCCGGGATTGCCGAGGCGCCGCCCGGATCAGCCGCCCTGCAGGTCCCAAACCAGCACCCGGCCGGACTCGGTCGCGGCAGCCAACAGCCCGCCGTCAGGGCTGAACGCCACGCCGGTCAAAGGTCCGGCTAGCGGATTCAGGCGAGCGGCTTCGGTGCCGGCCGATGCGTCCCACAACACGAGCGCTCCATCCCGCGAGACGGAAGCCACCAGCTTCCCGTCGGGTGAGAAGGCAAGGCCCGTGACGCGAAAGATATGGCCGATCATCTCATGGATCAGCGCGCCGCTCGCCGCGTCCCGGATCCACACCGCCGGCTCGCCCAGGGCTGACAGCGCAACCCGCGTGCCGCTGGGGTCAATGTCGACGTTATTGACTGGCAGGCCGTAGCCGACGAGGAGCTGCGGCTCGATAAACCGATCCTCGTCCCAGCGAAACAACGCTCCGCCACAGCAGCCGCGCCCATCGCCGGTGACCAGGTGGCCGCTGTCGGGGAAGTAGTCGATGCCCCACGCCCGGACCCAGCCGAGGCTGGTCGAGCCACAGCCGGGCTGATCCAGGGTGCGCCGCAGGATTCCAGTCTGTGGGTTGACCAGTTGTACGACGCACAGCTGAGCGCCCACGGCCACCTCGGAGCCTGAGGGGGAGTAGGCCACCCGGTAGACGTTGGTAGCCATGGTCGGCTTGAACCGGCTCAGCTCGGACTGGGCTGTAAGATCCCACACCCTGACCGTGGCGTCGTCCGAGCCTGAAGCGATGCGTGCCCCGTCGGGCGAGAAGGCCAGGGTGTTGATCGCGGCAGTGTGGCCCGACAAGATGCCGGACGATTGCCAGCTGGCCACCTCCCACAGCTCGATCAAGCCCGGATCGCCGGCGGCGGCCAGCGTGGCGCCGTCGGGGGAGAACGCCAGCGCGTGCAAGCTGGTGTTCTGAGCCTGCAGGTCCGCCACCAGCGGGAACGGGTTGCTCTCCAGGGTCACCGGCATCGATCCGCCCTGTTTGAGCGGGACGGCCGGCTCGAAACCCGGCGCTTGGCTTGCCAGGAGGAGCGTGGGCAACAGGCTGAACAAGGCGAGCATACGCCCTGGCGACATGGTCCGTACTCCTTGCGTGAAGGCCATTCTAGCACTGAACCCCAATGCTCAACCCTCATCCGCCGGCCCTTCGAGATTCCGGAGCGCCGCTCCGAAGGGGGTGGGCACGGGCGTGAGGCATGCCTGGGTCAGCCGTTCCGATTGGGCAACCCGGTGCACGCCCCCGGATTGGGCCGTGCGCCTTCCCGGCCAATTGAACACCCTGCAGCGCAGGCCGCTTGCACGCCGGGCTGCACCTGGCTTGCTGGCAGCCTGATCACCTCATGGAGGCTGGATCGGCGGCTATGGAAGGGCCAGTTTCCTCTCGGCGCCGCCGGCGGCACCAGCAGCCGGGTTGGATGAAATTCTCCCCGGCGAGGCGTCATGATTCTGCCCGTCGCGTGTGCAACTCGTGCGCAGGGACTGTGAAGAGACTCTGTGGTCTTGGCGGTGCGGTCGAAGAGACCGGGAGCACCCACAGGCCGGGCGAACCCGTTCAGGTTGGTGGCCGAGGCTGCCGCCCGAACGCATGGTCTTCACCCGCTCTTCACACGCCGGAGCTAGAGTCGGTTGCGTCACCCGGCCCGCTGCAGCTGCATCCAACCGCCCGCAATCCACCCGCGGGCGGCAATGCCGGGCGAGATGCGAAGCGTATAATCGAATCATGCCCAAGAGCATTCTGATCATCGAAGATGAACTGGAGCTGGCCGGCATTCTACGCGACTACTTCGAGGCAGCGCACTACCATGTTGAGACCGCCTCGGATGGCGTATCCGGCCTGTCGATCTTCCAGCACCGGCAGCCAGACCTGGTGTTGCTCGACCTGAACTTGCCCAAAATGGATGGTCTCGAAGTCGCTCGCGAGATCCGCCGGGCAGGCAATACCCCGATCATCATGCTGACTGCGCGCATCGAGGAGACGGACCGCCTGGTCGGCCTGGAGATCGGCGCCGATGACTATGTCACCAAGCCGTTTTCGCCGCGTGAGGTCGTCGCCCGGGTGAAGGCGGTGCTGCGGCGGAGCTACGGCGAGCCCGTCGTGCAGCAGTCGATCCGGCACGCTGGGCTGGAGATCGACTTGCCGCGCCATCAGGTGCGCCGGGATGGCCAGGAGATCATGCTCACTCCATCGGAGTTCACGCTGTTGGCCACGCTCGCCTCGGAGCCGGGGCGAGTGTTCAGCCGCGTGCAGTTGCTCGACGCTCTGGAAGGCGGAGCCTTCGCCGGATACGAGCGCACGATCGATGCGCACATCAAGAATCTGCGATCCAAACTCGAGCCGGATCCGCGCCAGCCGCGCTACGTGCAGACCGTCTTCGGGGTAGGGTATCGATTTGCCGAAGCCTGAACAGAGACTCACTTTTCACACCAGTGTGGCGGTCAAGATTCTGCTGGCGATGGCGCTAACGACCACCGCCGCCCTCGCCACGCTCTCGATCGTCGCGGCCCAGGCCGCAGCGCGGGAATTTCAAGGCTACATGCTGCGCGGCGGCGAGTCCGGTTCAGGTGCGCTCGTCGATCTCCTGACGGCCTACTATCAGGATCGCGGCAGCTGGGACGGCGCGCAGCGGCTGCTGGGTGCCCCGGGCGACCACATGGGGATGATGGGTGGCGGGATGACGGGCAGAGGCATCGTGCTGCTGGACGCGTCCGGCGTCGCCGTCGCCGGGCCGCGCGCCTCGCTCGGCCAGGCCTTCGGGTCAGGCCAGCGCGCCGGCGCCGTGCCGGTAGTGATCGACGGCGCGACCGTCGGCTTCATTGTGCCGGGTCCCGTGGGGGCGAGCCCGGCGGAGCAGGAATTCCTCGGCCGGGTGCGTCAGGCGCTGTGGATGGCCGCCATCGTGTCCGGCTCGCTGGCCGTTGTGCTTGGCGGCCTGCTGGCCGGATCGATCCTGCGCCCGATCCGGGATCTGACGTCGGCGGCGCGAGCGATCGCCGGCGGGGACCTGACGCGCCGGGTGGCCAAGCGCAGCCGCGATGAACTGGGCGAGCTCTCGCTGTCGTTCAACCAGATGGCGAGCAGCCTCGAGCGCGCCGAGCATCTGCGGCGCGAGATGACGGCCGATGTGGCGCATGAGCTGCGCACGCCGTTGGCGGTGATGCGCGCCCGGTTGGAGGGCATCGCCGACGGGGTCTATCCCGCCTCGCGCGACTCGATGCAATCCGTCTTGGACCAGACGCTGGTGCTCAACCGGCTGGTGGATGACCTGGGGACACTGGCGCTGACCGATGCCCGGCAGCTGCGCCTCGACCGGACCCCGACCGACCTGCGGGCGCTGGCCACGCGGGTGATTGAAGGGCACGCCGCCCAGGCCGCCTCGCAGGCCGTCTCGCTGCAGCTCGAGTCCTCGGCGCAGGACCTGATCGTCGAGGCCGATCCGATTCGGCTCGAGCAGCTGCTGGGGAACCTGCTGGCCAACGCCGTGCGTTACGCCCGGCCTGCCGGCGAAGTGATCGTGCGGTTGAGCGAGCTTGACGCTGGTTGGGTGGAGATCCGGGTGATGGATGACGGCGAGGGCATCCCGCAGGAGGCGCTGCCGTTCGTCTTTGAGCGCTTCTACCGCGCCGATCGCTCGCGCGCCCGTGCCGAGGGCGGCACCGGGCTGGGGCTGGCGATCGCCCGCAATCTGGTGGAGCTGCACGGGGGGCAGATCGAGGCGGGCAATCGCCCGCAGGGCGGCGCCGAGCTGAGGGTCCGGCTGCCGCGGGCGGCCAGCGCCACCGCTCGCTAACGCTCCCCGGCGAGCGCCCGGGCGCGCCTCCAGGGCGGCACTTCCTCTTTCTCTGCCAGCGTCTCGCGCAGTTCGAAGATTTGATCGCGCAGCGCCGCCGCCTGCTCGAACTCGAGTCCTTCGGCCGCGGCGCGCATCTTCTTCTCCAGCTCCTTGATCAGACGGGCAAGCTCCTCCTTGGGCAGGTCGACCGGCCGCAAGGGGTGATACTCTCCCTTGGTCTCCGCTGCAGCGTGGAGGGCGACTTGATCGGTGATGTCGCGCACGGCCTTGATGATCGAGGCCGGCTCGATCCCGTGCTCCTGATTGAATGCCACCTGCTTGGCGCGCCTGCGCTCGGTTTCTTTGATGGCACGCTGCATCGACTCGGTTACTTTGTCGGCGTACATGATCACCCTGCCGGAGACATGACGGGCGGCGCGCCCGATGGTCTGGATCAGCGCCGTGTCCGAACGCAGGAAGCCCTCCTTGTCGGCGTCCAGGATGGCCACCAGTGAGACTTCCGGCAGGTCCAAACCCTCGCGCAGCAGGTTGATCCCCACCACGACATCGTACACACCCAGGCGCAGGTCGCGCAGGATCGAGACCCGCTCGAGCGTGTCGATCTCCGAGTGCAGGTAGTGCACCTTGACGCCGATCTCCTGCAGGTAGTCCGCCAGATCCTCGGCCATGCGCTTGGTCAGCGTGGTGACCAGGGCCCGCTGCCCGGCCTCGACCCGCCGCCGGATCTCTCCCACCAGGTCGTCAATCTGCCCCTTGACCGGCCGGACCTCGACCTCGGGATCTACCAGCCCGGTCGGCCGGATGATTTGCTCGACGACCTGGCTGGCGCGCTCCAGTTCATAGGGCCCGGGCGTGGCGGTGGTGTAGATCACCTGGCCGGTGCGCTGCTCGAACTCGTCGAAAGACAGCGGGCGGTTGTCGAGGGCGGACGGCAGGCGGAATCCGTATTCCACCAGCGTCTCCTTGCGCGACCGGTCACCGCCGTACATGCCGCGCACCTGGGGGATCGTCATGTGGCTCTCATCGATCACCATCAGGTAGTCCGGGGGAAAGTAGTCCACCAGCACCCAGGGGGGCGAGCCGCCGGGCCGCTGGTCGAGGTGGCGTGAGTAGTTCTCGATTCCAGAGCAGTAGCCGACCTCGCGCAGCATTTCGAGGTCGTAGTTGGTGCGCTGTTCCAGCCGTTGGGCTTCGAGCAGCCTTCCGGCGGTCTTCATGCCTTCAACCTGCGTCGCCAGTTCGGCCTCGATCGCCCCCAGGGCGGACTGCAGCTTCTCGGTCTCGGTGATGAAGTGCTTGGCGGGATAGATGGCGACGGTGTCGGGACTGGCCAGGATCTCGCCGGTCACCGGATCGAAGCGGCGGATGTGCTCGACCTCGTCGCCGAAGAAGCTGATGCGCAGGCCGAACTCATCGTAGGCCGGGATGATCTCCAGGGTGTCCCCGCGCACGCGGAAAGTTCCGCTGTGCAGGTCGACGTCGTTGCGCTCGTACTGGCTCTCCACCAGCTGCCGCAGCACGGCCGCCCGGCGGTACGTGCGGCCCTTGTCGAGATTGATCACCACCCGCCCGTAGGCCTCCGGGCTGCCGATGCCGTAGATGCAGGAGACCGAGGCCACCACGATCACGTCCCGTCGCGAGACCACCGAGGTAGTGGCCGAAAGCCGCAGGCGCTCAATGTCCTCGTTGATGTCGGTCTCTTTCTCGATGTACAGATCGTGGCGCGGGACGTAGGCTTCGGGCTGGTAATAGTCGTAGTAGGAGACGAAGTACTCGACCGCGTTCTCCGGAAAGAAATCCTTGAACTCGGCGTACAGCTGTGCCGCCAGGGTCTTGTTGTGCGCCAGGATCAGGGTGGGGCGCTGCGTGCGGTCGATGACGTTGGCGATGGTGAAGGTCTTGCCGGTGCCGGTGGCACCCAGCAGGACTTGGTGGCGGTCGCCGCGACTGAGCCCGGCGACGAGCTGCTCGATCGCCTCGGGCTGATCCCCGGTGGCACGGTAGGGGGCGTGAAGCTTGAACTCGTTCATCGGGTCGACCCGTGATTCTACCATCCGGGTCCGGCCGCGTCTGCCGCCGGGGCGGCTCCGGCCGAAATGTGCGCCGGCCGGGGGCGGCTGCGGCGAATTGCCGGCTGAGGCTGGATCATCCTACAACCGACGGACACCAAGGTTCAGGGCTTCTGATTGGTTCCGCCGGCGGGTTTCTTGCCGGCGAACAGTCCGCCAGGTCGGGGCAGGACGGAGCGGCGACGAGGGCTCGAGGCCGCCCAAAGGTGCCGCGCCCGGTTGGTTGCGGCCGGCATCGGAAGGCATCACCAGCTGCGCTCCCTCTCGGCGCAGATCCCGTATCCATTGCTGGCGCTGGGACTTGGGGAGTGAGGCCAGGTGTGCAAGCACTGTCCGCGCGGCGGGGCATGCGTAGCGACCTGGTCGAGGGGAGACCGGTGGCGCACAACCGCCTTCTCAGCCAGCGGTGCAAGGGTCCGGTTGCAGGGTCTCCCCCGCGCACTCGCCAGCGGGCGATGCACCGCCAGGGTGCTCACTTCTCGACGGTAGACGCGTGCGTCTTTGGAGAAACCCTTGCCGGGCGTGCGGCAATCCACGGATCGGGGCCCGCACGAACGCCAGCACAGGCCGATCGACCTGGCCAGAAACCGGGCGACGGGGTGTTCGAGTCACGGAAGCAGCAGCCTGGCGAGTGTCTCCACCAGCCAGCGAGCGTAGCGAGTCTTGGACCAACCGCGGTCCGTGGTCAGAAGCCGGTAGATCTCGGGGCTGGTCACCAGCCAGACGGTCTCGCTTGCCTGGGCCTGAGTCATCCCTTCCCTCAACGGATGACTGGAAGCCAGGCTCCGAACGAATCTCCCCAGGGTGAGCATCCGCTCGTCGAGGATTTCCTGCAGCAACGCATCGATCTCCGCCTCAGTCTTGGCGGCAATGCGCATGACGTCGAACAACGGGCTGACACGCTCGAGGATGTCTGCAATGTCCTGGGCGAATAGCTCCAGCTTGCGCGCCGGCTCGGGTTCGTCCAGCACGGCCTGCGGTCCTGGGCGCAAGAGCAGGGGGGTCGCCTGTTCGTCGCCCCCTACCGCCATCCCGATCACGCTCTTGAGCAAGGCGCGCTTGCTGCCGAAGGCTGAGAACACCGTCTCCGGGGCGACACGGGCGTGCTGAGCGATTGCCTCGATGGTTGTGCCGGAATACCCGCGCTCGGTGAACAGCGCATGCGCAGCGGCCAGGATCCGCAGGCGCGTTGCTTGCGCCTGGGCGCGCCGGCGGGTCGAGTCGTAGCTGCGCTTGCGGGGTTGGGATCTGCTCATCCGGCGCTTGACATTCGGACCTTATGGGTCTAGTATAGTCATATTCAATGCAGTACGGCTGTAGCGAATAGGAGCCACAAGCAGGCCGGGGGGGACGGTCGGCGGCTTGCCCGGGCACACCGCGGACTGCAAACACAAGGAGAGGGCAATGTCATCGGTTGAGAACCAGGCGGCTTTTCGGGAAGTGATCGAAGAGGCATTCAACAAGGGCAACTACGCTGCATTGCGAGCGAACTTCCGGCCCGACTTCGTAGAACACCAATTCGGGCTCCAGGCTTCGATCGAGACGCTGGAAGGCGACATCGAGTCCCTGCGGACGGCGTTTCCCGACCTTCATCTTACCATCGAGGATCTGGTCACCGACGGAGACAAGCTCTGGGCGCGCATGACGGCGCACGGCACCAACCAGGGCGGGTTCATGGGTCCGCCGAACGGCAAGTCGTTCGAGATCGCCGTGTTCGACCTGTGTCGTTTCGAGGGTGGCAAGGTGGTCGAGCACTGGGGATCGCCGGACCGGTTTGCCCTGCTGGCTCAACTGGGCCTGCTCCCCAAGCCAGCCCCGGCCGTGGGCTGAGAGGGTCGCCTGCGACTTGGTGCCGCCGTGAAGAGGCAAGAGCGCCACTGGGGCGCTCTTGCCTCCTGTCCGCCAGCCATCACCCGACGAGAAACCCCAGACGAACGCAGGAGACCGATGCGGCTGGGGATGCGGGGTCGCCCTCGAGCGGCCAGGGTTGTGGGGCGGCGGCGCCGCTCCGAGCAGCGCGCCGACGAACGCTACTGGCTGCGCAGGGGTGCAGTGCCGAGCCGATTGCGGCCGGCATCCGAAGGCGTCACCAGCTGGGCGCCCGTTTCCGCGCATACCCCGATCAGCTGCTGACGCTGGCCGGAGGTCAGCGGGGCCAGGTGGGTGACCACCATGCGCACCCGTTCTTCGCCTAACGCCTCGAGCAGCACGTCCCAGCCCGGCCCGGCGGGCAGGTC
>Ga0105099_10001202_pt1 | contig 16522 bp, 11 predicted proteins | sample PPLLak3cmMay2015_2_FD_79138 | JGI IMG/M metagenome (GOLD analysis project Ga0105099, IMG submission 79138) | Freshwater sediment microbial communities from Prairie Pothole Lake near Jamestown, North Dakota, USA - PPLs Lake P8 Core (1) Depth... | ecosystem: Environmental > Aquatic > Freshwater >... | reverse complement strand
GAGGATGCGTCTGGGTATCCCTTTGGGGAAGGCTCTGCATTTCAGTTCCTGAGTGTAATGTCGACACATGAAGCATTGCGGCATGGGCATAATGCTCATCATATCATAAAAATAAAACAGATTAAGGGCTACAGGGCTACAAGGGAACAAAAGTGTTGCCCAGGACGTTATCTCTATTGAACATGCAGTATTGGTGATTCCATTCAAGGGGTCGGCTGTGACGGATTTCTCCCTCGCAGCTGACCTTCTTTCAAACATGGCAAAGCGAATAGAGTAAGTGTTACTTGCCTTTTTTAAAAAGAAATCTGGAGGCCGGCTCCGAATTTTAATCCTCCCAGAGTGAGTTCAGAGGGATAACTTTGATCTGCTCCGTCGCCTGTCAGTGTCATTTTTGCGCTGATATAACGAACGTTGGCAATCACTGCCAGGCTTTGTCCGAATTGGAATGCGGCTCCGACACTGCCGTTAAAACCAAAGACATTTTGTTTTTGCTGGATCATATTCTGAGTGACAGCCACAGAAGAATATGGATATTCGGATTCTGCATACGAAAAACTTTCAATGATGTCTGCCTGGGCCATAATCAGGCAGGGACCCGCAGCCAATTGGATGGAAAGTGGGTTCAATTGCAGCGAATAGGCCAGGTTTATAAAGAAGGCATTTTCTGTTAATTTGCCGTTGTGACTCACTTCACCAGAACGGCTGACACCCGCCCAAAGGGGGTGGGGGATCACATAGGTTGTAGCGATTCCCAAATTGCGTGAAGTGATGTCTGCGCCTGCTTCAATGGCAATCGCAGGACTCAGGCGATACCCGATGGTGGCAGCAAATCCCTTCCCTTTCTCTGCTTGGTAGCTGGTATTGAAACTAGCGGTTTCGTAATAAATTGTTGTCAAAAGAGTGATATCTTTACTCTCTTCCAGTTGGGGAAGAGTATAAAAACCAGACAGGTAAAACTTTTTATAATTGGTTGTCTTTGGTGCTGGACCTTTTTCATTTCTGGATTGTGTTTGCTTGATATCTGATCTAGGACTTTTACTGGCTTTTGTTGCTTCAGCGGTGGTTTTTTGCTGTTTTGGGGCTATTGTGTCAGTCGGACTATCTTCCACAATGGCGATACTGGTATGGACATAACCACTTGCCTGACCATCGGGCATTTCAACCCGTAGCCAGTTACCGCTCTTGCCCAGTAAGGGCAATAAGGTGTCTTTTTTCACTGACAACAGAATCGGACTGTCTGTTGACGCCAGTTGGCGTATGTTGGCCCGTTCTGATGTGATGCGTACGACTTTGGAATTGTTTGGGAATAAACATGATAGGGTCATCAGGGTAATTGCCACTAACAGGAACGATTTCTTCATTCTGATCTCCATCAAAAATAATGTTGGTCGTTTAATTAACTGTGTAGCCGATGGCTTCAATAGCCCGTATTGTCTGGGTATATTCTGTTGAACCCTGCCCATAAAGTTCATAGGCTGAATCAAGCAGGGCCTGAGCTGCATTTACAAATTGAGAGTTCTCGGTCAGTTTGTAAACCCAAGCCCGGTAGAATATTTTCAAGGCTTTCTCAAGACCGATGCCGGTAACACTTTTTTTGGAAATTCGATTGGTGCCACCAGCTGTAAGCAGGTAGAAGGCGTGGGAGTATATGGTCATGTTAACATGAACTCCACCACGGTCAGTTGAAAAAGGCAAATCGTAGTATTGACTCAGATGACAGGGATCGGGGAGGCTCGGATTGCCGAATTGGCTGAACCTATTGGGGTCGGCCATGTAGCGAACTTTACCATTGGAAATACCGTAATTGTAGCTGGGGAAGGCATCTTCACCGATGTACCAATCTGCATGATTGAGACCTGATCCAGAGGGCTGCCAATAGATTTCTACTGCTGCGCCCATGATGTCCGAGAAAGATTCGTTGAGAGCACCCGATTGAAAAGAATATACCAGATTGGAGCTGAACTGAGTGACTCCATGAGCACATTCGTGGCCGACAATATCCAGTGCTGCCGCATATTGGGCCTGATTACTCCCGGTGAGGTAGAAATTGATGCTTTCACCGTTCCAAGACGCATTATCCGTGTATTCGTTGCGATAGGTGACCACCAGCATCTGAAGATCATTGTTATTGAGCCCACGGCGACCCAGAAACAGGTATAAAAAATCGTAGACCAGCCCGGCATTGAAGTGTGCACTGACATTGACGCCGTTCCCCTGCCAGTATTCGCTGCTGTTTTGGGCCACATATCCTCCACTGCGCATATCGTAGGTGGCCAGTTTGATGGGGCGGATCGACTGGTCATCCCAGAGGTAAAAACGTTCATTTTCAAGTGTGTGTGGGAATTTGCGATTGACACCGTGGAAATCTGTCCCGATACCGATACGGGTATCGAATTTCAGGTTACTGTCCAAAGCGTATAGACTGCCATCCTTTGTGTCGACAAGGGCTGTCTCATTGTGAGATGGGCCTGCCTGAATGGTTATTTGGTAACAAAGTTGGTATGTTCCGTCATCTTTGGGGTAGATCATGCGAATTGTTTGGGCTGAGTCAATATTCATCTCAGTGATGCCCAGTTCAGCTGCAAATTTTTCATAGGCCTTCTTAGGCGTCAGGTTTTGAGTCATGTCAACCTTTTCGATGGGATAATAATGGCCATTAATGCTGATGATGCGATCTCGTTCGCGCTCAACAACAATATTACCCCCAAAAACCCTGAGCCCTTCGAATAGCTGGATATATCGATAATGGGTGCGGTCTGGGTAGAGTGAGTCCGACTGCTGGCGACTGAGGGCAAATTCACCCCGAGTGAGCCCCTGATTGAATATCTGCTCAGTCATGATGTAAGTGCGCAAATTAGAGCTTTGATTCATCGGTTGATGTGGGGAGCTGACCTGCATTTTTCCTATTTGATCAGCAGGCAAAGTGATTGATAAAAGAATGAGGCTAAGAAACAGATGGACTATTTTTTTCATGGATGTGAACCTCCGGTTTTCTTACAATAATCTGATGTAAATACATGCACTTGTCAAGTAAAAAAAATATACCGGCAGAAGCAGAGCTTTTGCTCTCTTGTATTGATGCTATTTTGTTTTTCTGCGATCTCTCAGGTGTGATGGAGGGTGGACCTGGGGCCCACCATCCCCATAAAAACCTTTAGATGTCGGTTGTAAAAGATAAAAGTGACTTTTGATCCGTATTCTTATAGAATAAACTTTTCTGAATTTTGCATCTGATTCAATGATTTAATGAGGGTATGATATGTTTCAGACAGGAGGTGTTTGGATGAAACGGCTGGGCAGTTGGATAGTCATGCTGACGGTGCTGGGGAGTTGTTGCGCCTGTAATAAGGACAATAAAGCAGAAAAAAATGATAAGACGGTATTGGCTGCTTATCCAGGCGGATTGGCCGTGACTGCTCTGCCGCAATTTGCTGTGCTGGGCTGTGATGACAACGGGATTTCCGGACTGGCTGACTCAAAATTTACTGGGGGGATAGCATTTTTCCTCAATCTTTTACGAGACCGTTGCAATCCGGTAGGGAAAATGAGCCCCGCTACATTTGATGGTGCCCAGCAGAAGATGACCTTTTTTTTGATTACCAACCTACTCGATTCAGGTCAGCTTGAAATGCCTGAAGTTCTGGCAAAGGCCTGGCAGGCTATCTATGAAGCCGGTCATGAAATAGGATTGCACACCCATACCCACCCCCATGGACATGAATTGAGTGCCGAAACCTGGATCCAGGAGATGAAAAACTGTCAAAGCCGTTTGACCGCCCCGGTTGCTGGTGGTGGTATTGGAATACCCACAAACGAAATCATTGGCTTTCGGACCCCTTATCTTGAATACAACCCGGCAACTTTTGTGGCCATTGAGAAAATGGGGCTGGCCTATGACTGTAGTATCGAGGAGGGCCTGATGCCCGACGAAAATGGCCGGAATTTTTGTTGGCCCTATCGCCTTTCCGAAGGGAGTCCGGGTGATCGCTATTCATCTCGGGATCATCAACGGGGAACGGTTGGCAGTCACCCGGACATATGGGAGTTTCCGGTTTACGTATACATCGCACCCCCGGATCATTTGTGTGCTCAATATGGCCTTGAGCCGGGTTTTCGGGATCGTCTGGCCAAACGTGTTGATTATTTCAACCCAAAGGATGGTAAGATTACTGGTTTTGACTGGAATCTTTGGGTGGCTTTCTCTATGACCAAACAGGAGGTTCTGGCTACCCTGAAGTACAGCTTTGATGAACGATTGGCCGGGAACCGGGCTCCATTTCATTTGGGTTTGCATAGTGACATATACAGTGATGGATATGAATCGCTGCCCAACTCGACGCCTTTGGAGCGTCAGGAAGCCCTTCGGGAATTACTGGACTACATTCAGGCCAAGCCGGAATCCCGCATCGTCTCATTCAGGGATCTCCTCAAATGGATCAATGCACCTATTGGACTAGAAAGATGAGGACATGTTTTTTTGATCGGCTGCCATTACGTCGCCATACCCGTTCCATCAAATGGGATGCGAGGCCGTTGGGAACTCCTGAAGAAGTGATTCCCTTATGGGTGGCTGATATGGATTTTTCTGCGCCAGAAGCGGTTATCCGTGCTTTGAAAGATCGGGCTGATCATGGTGTTTTTGGATACACCCTGAGTGATGATGAGGTTGAAACGGCGGTGTTGGAATGGTTGTTTGAGCAATATGCCTGGGATATTCAACGGGAGTGGGTGATGCTTTTCCCCGGTGTGGTCTGTGCCCTGTATATGACAGTTACTGCCTTGACAAAACCTGGAGACGCCGTCATTATTATGCCGCCGGTTTACTACCCATTTACCGAAGCCATAGAAAAAAACGGCAGAAGGGTGGTTGTCAATCCACTCATAAATCTTGATGGAGATTATCAGATTGATTGGAAAGGACTGGAGAAAATAGTGGAATCCGGAGTCTCTTCGCTACTCATTTTCTGTTCTCCTCATAATCCGGTTGGCCGTGTCTGGAAACCCGATGAATTGTCCCGTCTGGCTGAACTGATGAAGAAATTTCCTGAGTTACATGTTCACAGTGACGAAGTGCATAGCGATCTGATCATGCCAGGGTATTTTCATACACCCCTGGCTAAAATGCTGGACGAATCAACGCTCAGCCGTCTGATTACCAGCCGCTCTGTCTCTAAAACCTTCAATCTGGCTGGGTTAAAGACAGCGACCTTAATTGTCAGTGATCCTATAATTCGCTCGAAGTTAAAGGCACAGCTGTACCTGACCGGTGCCGGTTTGCCCAACCCATTCGGACTGACTGCATTGGTGGCTGCATATCGCCATGGCCGGACCTGGCTCAGTGAATTAATCGCTTATCTGCAGGACAACTACTGTTTTTTGTTAGATTATCTGACAGAGCACCTACCCAACTGGAGGCCCGTGCCTCTGCAGGGCAGCTATTTGGCTTGGATTCACATTGATGGGCTAAAAGAGTCCGTCGCCTCTCTGGCGGAACGCTTGCGAACGGAGGCGGGCGTCTGGCTGGAGGCCGGCACCACCTACGGGCCTCAGGGAGAGGGGTATTTACGGCTAAACCTGGGAACTTCAAGCGCCTTGTTGGCCGAGGCCTTGGACCGGATACGCACTTTCCAGAACATGCAATAGAGTATAGGTGGGGAATAATTAAAGCTCAGGTCTTGAATTGTTCCAAAAGACCCAGTGTCTCGGTGAGGTTGTGACTCATTTCTTTCCCCGTTTTGGAGAGTTCTGAAACCATTGTTGAATTCTTATTGATCACTTCATCTAGTTGGGCTATGGTTTCTTCTATCTGTTCGATTCCGGTTGCCTGTTCCCTGGTGCGAAGCGAGATGTCTTTGATTTTTTGTAGCTGGTCTGACATGACTTTGAGTGTGGTATTGAAAAATGAAGATGTTTTCTGCACCAATTCCATTCCATGTGATGTGGAGCTGATATTTTTTGAGACGATTTCCTGGATAGTCTTTGATGATTCAGCGGTTCGTTGAGCCAGATTGCGGACCTCTGATGCCACCACGGCGAATCCTCGTCCGGCTTCACCGGCCCGGGCGGCTTCCACTGCGGCATTAAGGGCAAGCAGGTTGGTTTGAAAACTGATATCATTAATGACGTTGACTATCTGATTGATTTGGTTGGCGTTGTTATTGATCTCCTCCATAGAATGGGTGGCTTCCAAAATGGTACCCATATTGTCCTGAATTTCATTGTTGAATGTGTCCAGCCCTTTAAAGACTTCATCTGCTGTGGCGCTGTTGCGTTTGACACTTTGGGTAAATTGTTCCAGGGTGGTTGAGGTCTCGGTTATAGACGCTGCTTGTTCATTGGTGCGCTTGGACAGCTCAATACTACTGGATGCGATAGAAGAAGAAAGATCTAGAAGGGCTGTACTGCCCTCCTTGATCTGAACAATAATTGCCGCAATACGTTCTATGAATTGATTGAACCATTGACTGAGGGTCAGGAATTCATCCTCAGAATTGGGATTCAGTCGCTGGGTTAAATCCGCATCACCTTCTGCCAGGTTATTTACGGCCAAAATAGTGTGTTTCAGAGGTTTGAGAATGGCGATTTTGACAGACAGGTAGAGTATGAGTATCACCAAAAAGAGTAACAGAAACGAGTTGAGTAATTGTCTGCCCGAAAATCGGGAGACGATGGCCATAACTTTATCGTAGTTGTAATATATTTGCAGGGAACCCAATGATTCTTTGTCATGGGTCAGCGGGAATTCTTTGAGGATGCCGGTTCTCAAGGGGATATTTTCAGAATGGAATTGTTGTTGACCTTCCACCACATTGGATGAGAATGCCAGAGAGTAAGATACTTTTCCGTCTTTGTTGATAATAAGTACCTCTGACAACCTGTTGTGTTCCAGCATCCCCCGTAAGGTTGTTTTCATCAGGTCATCCTGGAAGTTCCAGACGGTGTCGCTCAGTACCGGACTGGCATAGTTGCCGATGTTTTCTATCCGTTTGTCTTCTTCATTGATGAAGTTTGTTTTGATGAATTCTTGAAGTGTGAAGAAGGAAAAGGCTGAAAAGATCAGTAATGGCAAGGTGATGAGCAGAAGGGTCCGCTGCAGAATATGATATCGGCTCAGGTTCAACAGGGCCATCTTTCTTTTCCTTCTTCGTTTTTTATAGCTGTTTATCCTTTTTAATTGCTACCCGGCTGCCAGTTGTTGTAAGCTGTGTCGATGGGCCCCATGATTCTGACAAAGCTGCCATCGGCAGTCATTTTTTTGATGGCATCTGAGATGAGCTTGTCTGTTTCACCGTTAGTCCCTCCTTTAGGCAGTATAATCTTGACATCATACCGTCTATAAAGGGTTCTTTTTATGTTATTGAGATTTTGAGCCTTGACGACGGGATCGCTGGCAAAATCAGCAAAAACGAAGCCATCAATACGGCCGGCGTCCACTTTTTTGAGACTGCCCTCAATGCTGGTTGAGGGTATTGGGCCGAAATCGAAATATTGCACATGGGCGGCATCGGTTTCTACGGTTTTTCCTTTAAGGCTGCTTATGTCCAGCGCTTTGTCTTTGTTGCTGTATAGAACAAAATTGACATGAAATATGGTGGCCGTGGAGTGACTGTAGGGGAGTTTGCTTTCATCGTCAAGTGGGTTTTGAATCAGAGGCATATGAAAATCCACCTCTTTATTGATGACATTGTCCATAGATCGTTTGAAGGGAACAACCACCATATTCAAGGTACTGCCGCTGGCTGAAGCCAGGGCCTTGGCGAAGTCCACCAATACCCCCTTTTCTGTACTTTCAGCATATCCCGGCATTTGGGCGATGCTGACTTTCAGCTCCCGGGCAGATATGACTCCGACACACATCAAACCGATCATCAAGGCAACGACGATTTTGCTTTTCATCCTGGCTGTCCTCCTTAGACTTTGGTGCAAGTAGATATAAACCTTATATGAAGTGCTTTTTTAAAATTGTCAAATGTTTTTCTGCCAAAGAGAAAAATATTTTACAATGTTCCCACACAGAATGATCTGGTATCACACCTTTTTTTGAGGAAATGCCAGGATTACAACAGTTACTTGAAAACCTCTTAGTGCTTTTCACAATCCCTTGTAAAACCCTTCGGGTTTTACACATGACCTCAAAATTTTTTTTTGCTTATGATTACTGGGATTTCTACTTGACTTTTACACTGCTGCAATCTGATTGGGCTTTGGATAAATGCGATACCGTCCGAGAATGTGGGAAACCTTTGAGCGGGCAGCAACAGTAAAAGACGGAAATACTGGGGAGTTAAAGATTAATAACTATTGACATTTTTTTTTTCTGATTTACCCTTTGTCAACTGTGCTTAACACAGAATACCATAGAGGAGAGTGAAGGATGAAAAGATTGATTGTTATTATGTTTGTTGCGTTTTGCTTTTCTGTATCTGGATTTATTTTAGTTACTAGCACATCTGTGGACCTGAGATGTGCCGATACTAATTGGCATCGAACAGACACACTCTGTATGGACGGAATTCATGAGAAAACAGATTGTGAGCAGGGAGGTCCATCGCAATGTACTGCCAAATATTGCAATGAACCTGGTGGCGGCGGCTTCGAGGTCTGGCCATTTGGTCCTATGTGGTATTAAAAAATTATTTATAAGTGGAGTAAAGAGTTTTTACTCCACTTATTTTATTAAAGGTTATTATAAATGAATGTAAGAAAAGAGTTAGCACTGATTTTTTCTATATTTTATATTTTCGCTGCAGGCTGTGATAATAAGACTGATCATTTTCAAAAACTGTCAGCAAGAAATTTTTTACTATCACATATACATCATAAGGACATAAAAACAGTCAATGATATAGGCATTATAGAAAATGTTGTAAAGCTGGAAGCGATAGAAGGTTCTTATATTTCTTATGTGCAAAATCTAAAAATAGGACCGGGAAATAATATTTATATTGCAGAAAAAAATGTATTAAATTCTGTATTAATCTTTTCTAGTACTGGGAAAATGATCAAAAGAGTCGGTGTGGTTGGAGGCGGCCCAGGCGAATATATTGCAATTAAATCATATGATATCGATACTGAGGGTAATCTGTATATCCTCGCTAGCAATAAGCTTTTAAAGTACAATTCACAAGGACTGTTAGTTAGTGAAATAAAGCTTGAATTTAGAGGTAATGATATCATATGTATGAACAAACATCTTTATGTATCTCCATATTATGCACAAAAAGAAAATCTTAGACATGCAATCCTGGTTTTTGACGACAAGCTTATATTTCAAAATTCTTTTTTCCCATTCGATGAAACGTTGGATTATTTTTCTTTTTTGCCTATTAGTTCATTGGCAAGGAATGACTCAGGCCTTTATTGCACAGACATGTATAAAATGAATTTGTACTTTATTGATAACAAGACAAACTCTCCATACAAGATCGATTTTGGAAATCAGGAATCTGGTGAAGAAGAAATCTTGCAGGATGTTATTAATAACGAGGACAAGAGAAGAGAATACAAAAAAAACTTGCATCGATATATTCAAATCTGTGCATATGGTGATAACGTATATTTAACAGAACGTTGTGATGAAAAAAAGATTTTTAATGTATGGACGATGAATTGGACTAATAAAAAAGTTAAAATATTCCCATTTCATTCCATATTTTTATATTTTTCTCAAAGTCCTGGAAGATTAAAGTTTAACTATATTGCTGGTGCTTATAAGAATGGTATTGTTTGTGTTATCGATGATTTTGAAAACTTCGAAAAATTTAAAAATGACGATCCCAAAACAGCACTGATAACATGCAATCAAGAAGACAACCCTTTGGTCGTTTTTTATAAACTAATATAAAGATGCAAGTAAAGAAATCTAATACAATGGAAATTGTTTTCACTTTTCTTTGCATATTTATGCTTATTGTCATTATTCTTCTGCGAAGTGATATCAAAAAAGCAACAAAACAGTTAGATATTTCAAAAAGTACTTACAAAACTCTATTCAAGACTCTATTAATGAACGAAAAATCAGCGTCAACTATGATTAATCAAACTCTTGATTTTTCTGACATTTTTGATATTCAAAAAGGTGACCAATTTTTACAACCTTCATCATATAAAATAATTTTTTATATGAGTGATTTAGGCTGCAATACTTGCCAAGAAGCTGAAATCGAATATATGAAAAAGATATCAGCAAAATATGGCTCTGAAAATGTGTGTGTGATAATTGAAGAATCAACAAACAATTTTATCAGAAGTTTTATTAGAAAACTTAAAATTACCTTTAGTGTATTTCGTTCTGTGAATAATGCCTTCTCAATTAACAATAAAATCCCGGGATCACCAATTTTGTTGCTATTTGGTGACAGCGGTGTTGTTATTGGAGCTAACATGCCTGTCACTGGACATGGAGAGTTTTCGGCACCTTTTTATGAGTTGTGTATACGACTTTTTGAATTAGGAAAGATGAAAGCACCGCATGACTAGCCCTGATGGCTTTTAGGTGGCAGGCAAATTACTCTGCTACTGCCAAAGAGAAAAATATTTTGCAATGTTCCCACACAGAACGATGAGTTGATTTTTACATTTTTATTCACTATAATGCGAACGAGAGGCGAACGATGCCGGTGCGGCGCAAGATCATACATGTGGATATGGACGCTTTTTACGCTGCGGTAGAGCAGCGGGATCATCCGGAGTATCGCGGCAAACCGGTTATTGTCGGGGGAGATCCCAATCGTCGGGGTGTTGTTTCCACCTGCTCATACGAGGCACGGAAATACGGAATTCACTCGGCCATGCCGACCCGGCAAGCCTACAAACTGTGCCCTCAGGGAATTTTTATACCGCCTGATTTCCGGAAATACCAGATGGTTTCCAATCAAATCAGGGAATTATTTCTGAAAATCACACCCTTGATTGAACCCCTTTCTCTCGATGAAGCCTATCTTGATGTCACAACAGAGGCCAGCTCTCCTGGAAAAGCCGTGGCAATGGCTCGGCAGTTGCTCTATGACATTCTCCGGGAGACCCATCTGACCGCTTCGGCGGGTGTCTCATACAATAAATTTCTGGCCAAATCCGCTTCTGATTTCCATAAACCCTTCGGGCTCACTGTCGTGACCCCGGCCAAAGCCCTGGATTTCATTGATATCCTTCCTATTCGTCGCTTTTATGGGGTAGGCCCCGCTACTGAAAAGGTGATGCTGCAGCTTGGGATTCACACAGGTGCTGACTTACGTAAGGTCCCGCTTGAAACACTTAATTTACACTTTGGCAAAGCGGGGGAATATTTCTTTCACATTAGTCGTGGTTTTGATGATCGCCCGGTTTGTTGTGATCATGAACGGAAATCCCTGAGTGTTGAGGAAACCTTCGAGCGGGATCTCATCAATATGGATCAGATTCGCTACGCTTTGGCTCAGCTGACGCGCAGGATCTGGACACAGATGAATTCGCATAACATCTCGGGGCGGCGGGTGACTCTCAAGGTCAGATATGGAGATTTTTCTACCATTACCCGGTCAAAATCCATTGATGATTTGATTGTGGATGAAAGTCGTCTGTTACACATCGGGCTCCATCTTCTTCATTTGACGGAGGCGGGGAAGCGCCCGGTCAGGTTGCTTGGCGTTGGATTGGGGGCTTTGGGCGCACTGAAATGATCCTCTGACTCTGGCATTGAGTTGTGTTGGGTAAAGGTGTATACTTTGTCTTCGCTAAGGTGAGTTTCGGCTTACTTTGTTTGGCGGATTTTAAGGAATATGTGAACTTAACCGATTGATGCTGAAAAAGCTTATTAAGCTGTCACTGGTGTTCTTCGCTGTTATATCGTTCGATCTACTCCTGTATTCACCGCAAAGAATTGGGAAGGAGTCAGTCGCTGGCGGTTTAAGTCAACTCTTCATGGGGACCAGCTTACCTCAGAATGTGGTTGATGAGATTGATAGTCTGCTTGAATTATCCAGTTATAATGGCACTGTTGCTGTGGCGAGAAGTGGTGACGTGTTGTATCGTGGTGAATTTGGAATGGCCGATTTCAGCAGTAAACGGCCGATATCGATTGAAGATCAGTTTCAGCTGGCGTCGGTGAGCAAGCAGTTCACCGCCATGGCGGTGATGATGTTGTCGGAGCGGGGGGTACTGAAATACGATGACCTCTTTGTCTTGCATGTTCCTGAATTCCCATATCCCACCGTGACTATTCGACACTTGTTGAATCATACTTCCGGGATGCCCAATTACATGTCTTTGCTGGAGCGCTCCTGGTCTCATGAGTCTATGCCCGACAATGAAGATATGTTACGGGCTTTATGCAAATACCAGCCGGGGCTCTACTTTACACCGGGGCGGCGATTTGATTACAGCAATACTGGCTATGCTTTGCTGGCCCTTTTGGTTGATCGACTCAGTGGAAAATCATTTCACCGTTTTTTAGAAGAGGAAATATTTGTTCCACTGGGGATGTGGGATACATTTACCTATTCTTCTGCCACCCATAACAAAGGGGAGAGGCAACTGGTTGGTCATCACCGGTTTCGCCGCCATTGGACCCAGACACCCGAGACTCTGCATGAGGCAATTCTGGGAGATAAGGGCATTTTTTCAACAATCGAGGATATGCTGAAATGGGATCGGGCATTGTATCATGGCTCACTCGTATCCCCGGAGCGTTTGAAAGAGGCCTTTGAGCCTCTGACTTTGCAAAATGGTCGACATTGGCAGTATGGTTTTGGCTTTCGTATCGAAAATAGACCCACTGAAAAGATGGTTTTTCATTTTGGGCGCTGGAATAGCTTTTCGACCTGTATATTCCGGGATCTGGCTTCTGAGTATACGGTGGTATTGCTCAGCAATGTTAAACGGAATCTTGATCCGATTCAGAAAAAGATTCGTGCACTCTTACCACAGGAATACCCTGAAACTCCCTTGGACACATTGCTGAGCACAATCAAGTTCAGCTTTATCTCTCTGCTAGAGCGTTTGCCTTTTAAGCTCATTTAATTCTCCCTGAAAAGAAGTTGTGCCTTAAATAAAAAAACTTTGACAAAAGAGCCAGTTGTATAATTTTGATTTACTGCGATCTCTCGGTTTTTTGGAGGTGGGGCTTTGCCCCACGCCCCCACATAATTCTTGAGATATCGGCCGTAACAGAGAATTGTATCCCGTAGTTCATGACCTTATCATAATTACCATTTCTGAATTGTTAAACAGGCTCAAAAACAAGAAGTTAAAGCCGGACATTGCGGTTAATGATCAGATAGAAGAGTCTTTAGCCACGAACAAACACGAACAAAAGAGCAAAAGCTCTGCTTTTGCCGGTAGGTTTTTTACTTGTTACTAAATCGGGCTTGTGGGCGAAGCTCACATTGGTTGTAAACTTCGCAGATACGCATCCCGTATAAATCAATGAGAAGTGTAAACTGGTTAAAGCGTTAACTAAATTTTGTCAATATTTTCAGCAGTCATATTTTCAGGGTGAAACGCAAAGCCTTTCCCCGAGTAATGTGCCTGTCTGAACAGGGAGAAAAAATGCAGAAAAAATGGGTGCTTATTTTATTTGCTTCAATGGTCGTGGCTGGACTGTCCCCCAGCCATCTCATGGCCGGTACGGATACGGCTCTGATGCGTTTTCCGGATATACATGGAGACAAAGTGGTCTTTGTCCATGGTGAGGATATCTGGACGGTGTCAGTAAAAGGTGGTTCGGCCATCAGATTGACCATCCATGACGGTGAGGAGCGCTTTCCGAAATTTTCCCCCGATGGAAAATTGATTGCCTTTACTGCAGAGTATGACGGCAATCAGGATGTGTACGTGATGGATGAACATGGAGGACATGTCACACGCCTGACTTATCATCCGGACGGTGATGAAGTCGTTGGTTGGCATCCCATCAAAAATAAGGTGATATTCAATTCCAGCCGTAACAGCTATTCGGGTTTTACCCACCTCTTTATGGTCAATCCCGATGGCACTGGTCTTGAAGAATTACCCATACATGAAATCTATCAGGGCAGTTTTTCCCCTGATGGAAAACAGATTGCCTACAACAAGACCAGCCGGGAGTTTCGTACCTGGAAGCGGTATAAAGGGGGGCGGGCTCAGGATGTGTATGTCTACGATTTTGAGACCAAAAAGAACAAACGGATCACGGATTTTGATGGGACGGACCGGATTCCCATGTGGATCGGAGAAAAAATATACTTTTCATCTGATCGGGATAAGCTGCTCAATATCTATTCATACGATACCAAAACCGCTGCTGTTGAACAGCTGACTAAGCATGCAGAATATGATGTCAGACGTCCCAGTGCCGGTATCGACACGATTGTCTATGAACTGGCTGGAACTTTGTGGGTGCTGAATGTCAACACCAGGCAGACAGCAAAAATACCCGTGACCATTGATGCCGACCCAGCCGAGACCCGGGTGTATCTGAAAAAAGTGGATGGGTATATCACCGACCTTGACGTCTCTCCATCAGGGGAAAGGGCGCTTGTATCTGCCAGAGGAGATGTGTTTACGGTGCCCCTTGAAAACGGTGCCATCCGAAATTTGACTGAGACCTCTGGTGCCAGAGACAAAAATGCCGTATGGTCACCGGATGGAAAAATGATCGCCTGGTTGTCAGATGCGGCGGGAGAGTATGATGTTTATGTCAGGGATGTGATTGGTAACAAAGAGGCGAAAAAACTCACATCCCATAAAAATGGTTACCGTTTTGCCCTAAGCTGGTCTCCGGACAGTCAGAAACTGACCTTCACCGATCAGGCACTGAATCTGGTATTATTGGATATGCTGAGTGGAAAAGAGATCATTGTGGATAAGGCTGATTATGAGAATATTGATGTGTCTCAGGAAAAAAAGCCCATATTTGATTATGCCTGGTCCCCGGATAGTCGCTATATTGCCTATGTGAAAATGGATGAAAATCTGGTCTACCATATCCACGTTTATTCACTGGAAAACGGCAGGCATCAGGATATCAGTGAAGGCATATACAATGATTTTTCTCCGGCTTTCAGTCAGGATGGCAAACATCTGTTTTTTATCTCAAAAAGGCGGTTTAATCCGACTTTCTGTGATTTTGAATGGGAAATGGTTTATAAAAATGTAACCGGGATTTATGCCCTGACTCTGCAGAAAAATGGTGAACGGTTCCTGCCACTTAAAAGTGATGAAGAGTCGGGTGCTGCCGGGAATGAAAAGAAAGATCTCGTTGGTAAGAATGTTAAAGTGCATATCGATTTTGATGGACTTGCGCAGCGAATTGAGGCCCTGCCTTTGAAAGCCGGGAATTACAGAAATCTGAAAACCACTGATAAGGGGCTTTATTACCTGAACAAGGATGAAGGAGATTTTAATTTTTTTGATTTCAGAGTTCCCACATCCATGGATCTGTACTGTTTTGAAATGAAGAAAGCCAAAGAGTATTCTGTCATAAAAGAAATTGGTGCTTACGTACTGTCTGCGGATGGTTCCTCCATTGCCTATCTGCAAGGGCAGAATGTGGGGATTATCGAAGCCACAGCCAAAGAGTCCAAGGGGAACAACCTTAACCTGAAAAATCTGACCATGTGGATTGATCCGGTGACAGAGTGGACACAGCTTTTCAATGAAGCGTGGCGCTTGGAACGGGATTACTATTACGATGAGAACATGCATGGATTGGATTGGAATGCCATGAAAGAAAAGTATGAAAAATTGATCCGGCATGCATCCTGCCGACAGGACGTTCAATATATCATTGGAGAACTGATCGGTGAGCTGAACACCAGTCATACCTATGTGTTTGGTGGCGACAGGCAGAGAAATCCGGACCGGGTAAATGTGGGGATGCTGGGAGTGGACTGGACTGCGGATGAGAAGAGTGGCCTGTATCAGTTTGCCAAAATTTACACTGTACCTGACTGGAGTCAGGGCTTGGAACCTCCTTTGGCAGGTGCCGGAAAGAATATTAACAAAGGGGATTATCTGTTAATGGTCAATGGCAAGAAGGTAGTGACCGGGAAAAACATTTATAGTTATTTCCAGAATCTGTCCGGACAGCAGGTGTTGTTGACAGTCAACAGTGTGCCCACCTTGACAGGTGCCCGGGAAGTCAGGGCAATACCCATCAGAAGTGAGCGAACTTTGCGCTATCTGGACTGGGTTGAACACAATCGATTGCTAGCAGATAAAGCATCCAACGGACAGATCGGTTATCTTCATCTGCCTGACACCTACCTGGGCTCATCGGTGGAATTCCCCAAATATTTCTTTGCCATGGCCAGAAAAAAGGGCATCATCATCGATGGTCGGTTCAACGGTGGCGGTTTGGACCCCAACATCTTTCTGAAGCGTCTGGGACGAAAGCCCCATGCCTACTGGACCCGGCGCTACTCTCATGATCAGACTTCAGAGGTCTATGCCCCCAACGCCCACTTGGTCTGCCTGACCAACCGCCAGGCCGGCTCAGGTGGAGATGAATTGCCCGAGTTTTTTCAGCAGTTCAAAATGGGGCCGGTCATTGGTACCCGGACTTGGG
>Ga0105099_10001200_pt1 | contig 16547 bp, 28 predicted proteins | sample PPLLak3cmMay2015_2_FD_79138 | JGI IMG/M metagenome (GOLD analysis project Ga0105099, IMG submission 79138) | Freshwater sediment microbial communities from Prairie Pothole Lake near Jamestown, North Dakota, USA - PPLs Lake P8 Core (1) Depth... | ecosystem: Environmental > Aquatic > Freshwater >... | reverse complement strand
GGGTTTTTTCGTATAAGTAATGTAATCAAAATCAAAGCAATGAATAAAACAGAAATCAAGACAATGCAAGCATTGGCAAACCAAACGATTGCCAGTGTTTTTAATGCCATCAAAACATTGACGGCAGAGAAACCTCTTATCGTTTTCAACAGAGATGAAGCTGATGTTGATAGCGTGCTGAATTTACCGTATGGTTTTAACGTTGACAAATACGGGTACTACGAACAAGGTGCAATTTACAAAGTTGAAGGTGATGCCGTTGAACTCTTCCTGACTGGTGACAATTGGGGACAGATTTACCACACCGAACTTTGCTGGATTCCTTACGACCAGCAGGTTGACTTATTGGATTACTTGATGGAAAGGGCAGAAGCATGAGAGTAATCAACGTAATTGAATGCGTGGAGAATAACGTATCTGGAATGACATCCTTTGGCGTATTCGAAGAACAACTCTCTCAGGAAGTTGTGGACAAAGCAGAAGAACATTTCCTCAAGCTGGTGGAAGAATTCATTGGCGAACCTTTGACTGACGAAGACAAAGAACGTTATCTGGAAGATGCGTACTACGAAGACGGCACGAAAGGTTACTACTATGTGTGTATAATTTGGAGTGACATTTAAATTAAAACAACATGGCAAGAAAAGTTTATCTGGAAGTAAAAGTGAAGGTTATCCTCAACATTGATGACGACCTTGAAGTGAGCAAAGCGATGGAAGAAATTGATTATTCCTTCAACTCTGGGGATGGCTTTGATGTGCTGGACACAGAAATGCTGGACTATGAGATAACTGACAGTAAGTAATTGCAACCTTTCTCCGGCAATATCGTATAAGTAGTATGAATCCCGTAAACCCCGAACGCATGGATAGAGCACCGCCCAAATAAAGTCAGATATATATAATTTATAATTTAGCCGAAACAAATAACCAATAACGCCCAGCTTGCAACAAAGCTGGGTTTTTTTCGTATAAGTATTATGATACAACTATTGACATGGATGAAAATGAATTTAATTTCGACAATGACGAAATCCTAAGACGCATATTAAAACAAAATAATCGTCCGCTAAAGGAAATTGTTAATAACACCGAAACCAAAGATGTTGGTGATAGAGTTATAGTATTGGACTATTCAAGTGTGACACACATGAACGGGGAAGAACTATACCCAGAAGACTACGATAAGATTACAGAGATGAAGGACAGAGATGAATACTACATAGTAATCGAAACCAACAAGAAAGTTTTATTTAAAAGATATATGCAAGACATAGTGATAGTCAACCCGAAGACAAGTGAACAATTCCGTACAACTTCACGACACTTGAGAATTTATAGAAGATTTTGAAACAATTTTAATTTAAATTCGTATAAGTAGTATAAACCAATAAAATTACACACATGGCAGACTTAACCGCACTCAAAGAAAAACGTAAAGCTTATGTGAAGGCAGAAGCTGAAAAGATTGCTCAGTACATGGTGGATAAGAATCTCACCACAGACAAGATGGCGACTTGTGATGCCCCGAATTGGGATGCAGAACTCCACAACGCCATGCCCGAAATAGCAAATGAACTCCGTGCTATGGGTATCAAAACAACCTCAAGCGTCAATTGGGGTGTGACAGATTGGGTATTCACAATTGCACTATAACCATTTAAATTAAAACAACATGAGAAATTATTTTGTTCGGGATTACTTATCAATCTCTGTGGAAAGATTATCAACTGACAATCAGTTACGTCTTTCAATCAGTTCTGACTTCTCCGGTTCAAGTCACAAGGGACAACTCCATTTAAATGAAAAGAGGCTTGCCGATGATGTTGAATCATTGTGGAAGTCAATCAAAACCAAGAAACTGCTGAAACTTTCAGTTGGTTTTGGTGAGATTGATTACTACGACAACATGACAGATATGTATGAAGTTCCTTATGCCACAATCGAAAGAGGATTGAAGAAGGCAAGGATTGGCTTCTCCACGCATGGCTCAATACCCAAAGATTGGAGTTGTGATTTGGGAATGCGTTTCGCTGACACATCAGCCAACACTCCGATAATGGAAGCACTCAAAGCAACTCTTGGTTCAATGTTTACTCCTGAGATTGAGAAGGAATTTGCAAAGAAACTGAAAAAGGTTTTGCAGAAGAAAGAAAGGTGTGCTTCGTACTACAAGGAATCTGACGAAGACTAACAATTTTAATTAAAAGATTATGAACCGGATTGCAACATATCCGGTTTTTTTTCGTATAAGTAGTAGAGGCTGGGTACAACCGGGGTGCAGTAATCCACTCCTACCTTAAAGTGTAACTTTAGATTGATTCTAAATAACACTGGCAATGAAACATTTATCACTATTTTTCGTATAAGTAAGAAACACACAAGCTATGACAAACGAAGAACTTATAATGGTATATAAATTAAGGAACAAACTTGATGTATGTATCATTCTCCTTGTTGGTGGTGGCTTAATTACATTTATGGTGACGATAGTATTATTAATAGTAACCAAACAATAAACCAATGGTAATAAAATTTAATTGCAGTTGTGGAAACACAAACCCGAAAAATACATATGAATATGACGGTGCATTAGGATATGAAGCGATTGTTTGCACCTGTTGTGGTAGTTATTCAGACTACACAGGTGAGCATAAGCCAGATGATTGGAGCAAACAATTTATTAAAAAATCGATAGCTCCGGCAACAAAAGCATAATTATTTCGTATAAGTATCATGAACCAATTAAACACAAAGCAAATGACACTAAAGAATTTTATCTTCACAACAATTGCATCAGCCAAAAGAGTGGCACGTTTGAGCTATATAGGTGCAGTTAACAAGTCTGCAAAGCTTTATAAGAATGGCAAGAAATCACACCAGTATACATATGGCGTATACTTAGCTCCGGCAAGTGAGAGCGGTTATAATGTTTGTTCGCATTCAACACCTGAATGTAGGAAAGGTTGTCTTGCAACATCAGGTCGTGCCGGGATGGATATCACGTCAGGCAGAAATAGAATCAAGAATTGCCGTATCAATAAAACACGTATGTTTTATGAACAACCTGAATTTTTCATGAGTTGGTTAATTGCCGAAATCAAAGTTGCACAGGCAAAAGCAATCAAAGACGGTTTCTATTTTTCAGTCCGGCTTAACTGTACCTCTGATATCAACTGGCAACTGGTCAGGGTAGACGGTAAGAATATCTTTGAAATATTTCCTGATGTGCAGTTTTATGATTACACCAAGAACCCGGCAAAATTCATCAACAAGCCTTTGAACTATCATTTAACGTTCTCATATACAGGCAGAAACTGGCACTTATGTGAAGCTTTACTTAACTCCGGTTACAATGTTGCAATGGTATTTGACGCAAAGAACGAAACAGAAATACCTGCAATGTACAAAGGATATCAGGTTGTCAATGGCGACCTTACAGATTACAGGGTAGACGATGCAAACGGTATCATCATAGGTTTGAAGTGGAAACACATTGCAAACAAACAGGTTGAAAAAGAAGTACTGCAGTCGTGCTTCGTTGTGAAAAAGAGCGAGTATGCATTGTCCAATGTACAGGAACTGGCTTTGGTTTGATTACATATATTGATTTTGATTACAATCCGGTGCAACATTCACCGGATTTTTTCGTATAAGTATTATAACCAATAAATATTGCACATGAAAATCGAATTAAAGAAAATTAGTTTCTACGAGAGAATGTCCGAGGAAACGAATTGCTTTGCTGCCGACCTTTATATTAATGGTAAGAAAGTCGGTGAATGCAAAAACGATGGGCAGGGTGGCTGTACCGATTATTATGGTAGCACTCCTGAGAACAATCAGCTTATCAGGGAAGCTGAAAACTATTTCAAGACGCTGCCGGAAGTGAAAGCAGAGGGTTTGAATTTCATGTATCAGCCAACTCTTGAAAGTGCTATTGACGAACAGTTTGAACTGTACCTGAAAGCCAAAGCAGATAAGAAAATGCAGAAACTTTTTCTGACTGCAATCGTGGTTGGTAAACCCAATGGCAATTCATACAGGTACATAAATTTCAAACAGCCATTGTCCGGCATCCCACAAACCAAACTCGTGTTCCATGTGGCTAAACTTATCAGTGAACATTGCCACGATGGTGTTATAATACTGAACAACAATTTCTACTATGAGAACGGCAAGGTAGTTTTCGTGTAAAATTGTAATGTACGTAAATTATGCGGTGAATAAATGCAACATTCACCGCATTTCTTTCGTATAAGTAGTAACCAATTAAATTATACACACATGGGAAAAGTAAAGGAAGAAATTCAAAATCTTAAAGACACTTGCGAACGTCTGTATCAGATAGGTGGCGCAAGTGCTGTTATTGATTACATTGAAGAAGGTTTCCGTCAGGGACAGGAAATGGTTTTTCTTAATGTAGTCTATGAACGCTGTGATGCCTGTGATGCTGATATGCCAAGCATTGATAGCATCTGTCTTATCTGTGGTCAGCCAACCACACCCAAACTTGACAAACAGCAGCTTGTTGATGCAGTCATTGACGACCTGAGAAAAGGTTTTGAACTCGGTGACTATACCGTATTGGATGAACTGCTGAACAAGCTGTCAATTAAAACGCTGGTTCAATCTCTCCCGGAAGAAGAATGGGACAAGTACAAGGAAATAAACAACTCGTACTTTGAAATCATGTATCAGGATTTCAATGAAGATGCCGGACGTGAAGAAATTCAGATACACGCTGGTGAAAACGGTAACGTTTATTTATTTCAGGATGGTGACAAACTTGGTTTCATTGTTGATGTCTACGGACAGAACGACATAGTTGATACTATGACAGTTTGGGAAGACGACCTGAATCCTGATGACGATGACGATGAAGAAGAAAGCAACGACCCCAGAAATTTCAGCGATGTTGAAATTGAGGAATGGAAAGAGAATTGGGGACAAACTCATTCCGGCATAACAGCCGAGCTTGGATACTCCCGTAAGCACAATGAAAGTGATGGTTTGCTTATGGAAGATTATTTCTGGGTGGAGAAAGACAAACGCTGGTACAACAGACACGCATCTGGATTTACTCCCAGAGAACAGGCGATTGCTGACTACCTGTATGCTTGTTCAACTTACCAGAATCTGAATGAATAAAATTATAAACCCCGGCTGCAACAATCCGGGGTTTTTTTCGTATAATATAAAAACATTTAAAATCATGGAAAAAATATCTTTAAGGCAGCAACTCATCAACACAATTTTAATTAAAAATGATGATGAAGACAACGACAGCGAGCGTGCATTTCTTGAACAACTCTCCATGCCTGAACTGAAGGCACTTGCCGGGGAAAACCCTGATGACGAAATACCAGAGGATTTTTGAAACATTTCCTGATGGATATCGTATAAGTATTATAACCAATAAAAAATACACACATGACAAAGAGAAAAAAATTTAAATTCCCGAAGAATACGCCTGAATGGATACAGCGTATTGACTTTACAGACCTGCGCACCCAGAAGACTATGTTACTGGAAACCATCAACAATGATGCTGTTGACCCGGAACATAAAGAAGGACTGGAAGGCATTCTGGCAACCATTGATGCTTTACAGGATTACGCTGTTGATGTTCTGGGCGTGCCTGAAATGCTGGTATTCGATTTCGAACTCGAAGAAGAAAGAGACATGACAACTCCAACCGGAATCAAAGCTGCAAAAGGTGGCGAACTGAGTGAAGGCGATAAAGTTAAAACCGTCTGGCTTTGCCCCAATTGTGGTAGCGACAATGTTGAAATCAAGAATTGGGTGAATGCCAATACTGGTGAGGTTGGAACTGACTGTGAAGAAGACGAAGGTTATTGTCTGGACTGTGAAAAACGTGGCGAACTGATTCTAAGCAGTGTTAAAGCCAGTGCAGAAATTGTTGGCTTTCAGGTTGTTGGTGAGGACGGACATGAGAATGAAGGCGACATACATCCTCTGATGGACGCATCATTCTGTTTGTACAGTTTATCACAGGCAAAAGCAATGCTGGAAGACGATAACACTTTGTACAAAGGTGAATGGAAACTCCTTACACTCTGGACAGGTGACGTTGAAGATGCAACCATAATGTTCGAAGGCGACCCAAGAGACTAAAAATATTGTACAGTAATGTACAGTTGGCGGGTGTCCACCCCTGAACCCCTTACAGTAATGTACGGGGTTCTTGTTTTTAACGAATGTGCAAAAGTATTTATAAGAAATAACTTTATTTAAAACAACACGACAATGGCAAAGCAATTAATTAAACTACCGATTCTACCAGTACCGTATCCCAGACCACCCAGACCCTATCCAATTCCATTTCCATTACCACCAGAATATGTAAGTAATATACATCCTTGTCCAGACAGACAGGATTATGAAATTGTATATTTGGGTGTTATATATGACGGTAAGACTGGAACTCCGAAAATTGATTTAAATTTTACTTATTAAATTGCAACCTTTCTCGGATAATATCGTATAAGTATTATAACACAGACGTTCTTTAATCTAAGATATTTAAGAAGCGAAACGCCAACCGAGAAAGGCATTATGGTGTCTGGAACAGCGAAGCCAGATGAAATGTTGTCCCACCGCTCTCCGTTTGAACTCCGGTTCATGAATCCGAAAGGAAAGGCTTGTATGACGTAAAGCAACAGCCAGCTATGGCATTCGGCAATGGTTATCCAGAAGGACAGTTCGCCCTGTCCACCAAGGCGACTGGATAAAGAAACCCCCTGATATTCCTGAAACTCATTTATGAAGAATCGAACGGAACGTCTGGGGGTTTCTTCTTTTTTTTAAAAAACACTTGACAAATAATAAAAAGTTTCATACATTTGTATAGCTTTTTGTTTTTAGTGTTGTTCCTGTAACCACTTGCCCCCCGGAATTATTTTTGCAAGTGGTTACTTTTTTTATATAAACATGCAACTTTTCTTGCTGCTCATCGTATAAGTATTATAAACCAAAACACAAAGAGATGGGACAATTAGTAATAATATACGCAAAAAAAGATGCCGACCTTGCCAAATTAAATAAGGCACTCTGGGACGCAAACATCGACAATTCTTTTATTACTGAAGGCGACAACGCAGCTTGGCTGGAAGACATAAACACCAATCCCGATGCACCCCAGCGACACCTGAAGCCAGCAGACAGAGACCTGACAATGGAAGAACTGATAAGAACCTTTGGCGTGCATGCTACAGTCGGTGCAATGAATTTCGATGTGGCATTTTCCAGAACCAGCGACAAAGAAGCAAACAAATATGCTGCATTCATTAAAAAACATATCAAGCAGCTTGAAGCAATTAAAGGCGGTGATGAATTAATACAGCGTTACCAAATATCCAACAATGAAGTGAAGGCAATTAAAACCATCACTGTTGAAGACCCAGAACCAGAATTGCTGCCAGTGGAAGAGCAAAGCAATCCTGATTTACAAAGTGGTTTATACCTTTGCAAGTCTTGGAGTGATACACCTTTCTGGGTTGTCTTCGGAAATGTTGAACGTCCCAGCTTTCTGAAAGTAAAGAAGTATAAGGATGACGTGTACAACAATCTGTACAAAGACAAAAAAGGATATGCTTATATGCTCATCCCATTGCTGCCACTGAATAACAGACAGATTGAATTTGTTCAGGAAGTGTATGAGCACGCATGCAGTCTGGGACTTCGTGAAAATTTTAACTTCATAATTCCTCTGGTTTATGGACTGGATTTGGTGAACCTGAATGAAGTTGCTGACAATTACAAAGAGACGTACACCCGTGAAGAGCTACAGGCAAGATTCAAAACAGTCTTCAGTATGACCAGCAGCATCTATCCTTACAATAACATTAATGGTTTTGTGTGGAGAGACGACAAGAAAAAATTTGTGCCCACGGGTGGAGAAGGAACAATGATGATTCGTACCCGGTGTTCAGTGCTCACTGCACTTGCAAGGGCAATCGGTGGCAAATACTCTGCAGTAATTATGTCAGAGATGACCGGGAATCGTTACGTAGAATTTGAATTCAAATAAAAATATTCTTTGTGTGTTTTAATTGGTTGTGCCCCCTGCTCCGTTTAACCAGAACGGCAGGGGGTTTCTCTTTTCAAACAATTGCCAATAAACCCGGTTTGCTGTCTTTCGTTTGCAACAATTTTAATTAAAATTCGTATAAGGGAAAAACACACATATTATGGAAACAATAGAAGGAACAAAAATCACAGCAGTCACGACACATTATGAGCACATATATGTAAGCAGTGACAAACCGGGTGAAGGATTCTTTATTTCATCCAAAGACCTTGTAGCAATTCTAAGTGAATTTGATTTCGAGGTTGAAAAGAAAATCAAAAGACGCTGGGGAAAAGTTGACATCGAGAAGTACCGGGTAGAAAGATTCGACCAGCCAAGAACTTATTAATTTTAATTAAAATTGTATGCCGGGATTGCAACCTTTCCCGGCATTTTTCGTATAAGTATTAAAGAGCAACACTTTAAAGCAAAGGGTTCGTGTTCCGGGGGACACGCAGAGGGTAGACTCCAACCTACCTTTATGTCTGAATTTAGAATGATTCTAAATTGCACCATAAATGCAACATCCCAGAAACAAAATCGTATAAGTGAAAAACACTTTAATTAAAACAGTTGCAAAAACAAAGCGAGATGATAATTTTAATTAAAACAATTTTGAAAATAAATCAACATTCTTGCAACCTTTATCAAATTAATTCGTATAATTGCAGAGAGAAACACAATTAATAACTTTAAAATAAGAGATATGGAAATCAACCTGAAACAATTAAGCACGCAAGCAACAGCCGGAACGACAGAAGTAAAGAAAATGCGACTGTCTGAAAATGCAACCTCAATGGTGTTCCAGATGTTTACCAAAAACATTTACTCCAATCCTATTGGAACAGTGGTAAGGGAAATAACCTCAAACTGTTTCGACAGTCACATTGAAGCAGGTATCAACAAACCTGTCATCATTAAGAAATCCTTTGACAAGGAAACCAGTACCTTATATATATCATTCATTGATTTTGGTGTTGGCATGTCACCTGACAGGATTGAAAACATTTACGGTACATACTTCGAAAGTACCAAACGTGGCGACAACAGCCAAATTGGTGGCTTCGGTATCGGTGGCAAAACTCCTTTGGCTTACAAACGTTCAACCGGACATGGCGAAGGTGAATATGATAACAGCTATTATGTTATCACAACCTTTGACAAGGTGAAGTATTACTATTGCATCTATGAAGGTGCAGAAGCTCCTGAATGGTCATTGCTTCATTCCGAACCTACAAAGGAACATAACGGAACTGAAATCCGTGTACCTGTTCTGGAAAGAGACGTTGAAACTTTCAAGAAAGAAATGGTACGTCAATTGTACTATTTTGAAAACATAATCTTCGAGGGTTTTGAAGTTGACGAGAACAGCTATTCGAGCAGGTATGATGATACCCTGACAAACAAGTACAGCATTGTACGTGGTAAGTCTTTCCTGTTCAGGGGTACGGAATATTCAAGCGACATGCACGTTTGTTTAGGCAGAGTTGCTTATCCGATTGACTATAATGTACTTGGCTTGTCATCAAGCGATTACAGGCTTCCAGTTGCAGTAAGACTTGAAGTAGGCGACATAAACGTAACAGCATCAAGGGAAACACTTGATTACAATGAGCATACAATCAAGATTCTGAAAAAGAAACTGGCTGATGCAAAGGCAGAGATAACAGCTTTACTTGCAAAGCAGTACAGCAGTATTGTTACACTGGAAGATTACTTCAAAGTGAAGAACAGTTTTGGCACACTGACATTTGCCAATGGTGTTGAAATCAATGTCGGTAGGCTTATTGACATGAAAGATGTTGACTTCTCGAACTTCAAATATTCATTCCTGAAAATGCCGAATGACAAACAGTTGTTCAAGTTTTTCTTCGAAGTCAAATCATACGGTAAGAAACCAAGCCGGAGCAGGTATTCATCAAAGTACGAATTTGAAGGTGGTTATGATGAACTTAGCCGGAACAGCAACCTGTTATTCATCGAGGGTGAATTCAATCGTAAGATTGTAAAACAGGCATACTTGAAGTCAATGTACGACTTGTATCATGTTATCAGTTGCAGGGATATTACGCAGGGATTTGTACGTGCTGAAATCGCAGAGATATTCAATTCGCATCTTGACAAGTCAGTTGATGATAACGGTAAACCTGTTACCTTTGTACAGTCTCTTATCGACATGCAGGAAGAATACTTTGCCATTGTACAGCAATATGCAAGTGACTATGATAAAGTTGAAGTGCCGGAAGATTTTGTTGCAAACCGTAAGAAGAAAAACGGACTGTCAGAGGACATTAAGAACAGCACCATACCTGTAAAGTTTGTAGGACATTACAGCAAAGACAGGGTGAAAGTAAGTGACTTACTTAACTATAATTGTCCGATATTCTATGCTACGCAGGAAGAAGAACACGCAATCCGCAGAATTCATGACCTGTATTCAGCATTGTTCGATAGCAATGCAGTAGTAACCGGATATTCAAGTGGTTACGGAAGTAACAAATCAACTTTCAATACTGGCTACAACAGCTATTACAACAGGGATAAGAAGGATTTGAAGAAAGCATCCATAATGTTCATCATTGTTGCAAGAAACAATGTGAAGTACATGGAATTCTGCAAGAAAGCATACAAGGTTGATGAATTCTTCTCGAAGATATTGTACAGGAAAGAAGAAAGGGTTATGACTTACTTCCAGACCTACGACCTGAAAAACAAATGGGCAGGTGTAAGCTCCCTGTATCATGCTTCGAACTTCGAAAAGGTGAACAGCAAGTGGGGTGCAAAGATAAACGAAATCAAAACGTTCATCGGCAAACTTCCAAAGGTAAGTAACAATGAAAGCATTGGACACCTGAAAGATTCATTGAGCAAGTATTTTGACCTGTCAGTTATTAAGATGACAGCAGAGCAGAAGAAAATCAGTAAGCTGATTGATGAAGTGAAGAAACTGGAAACTCTTAATGAGAAACCGTTAAGCTACATTTACTTCCGCAATGACGGTGAACTGACTGATGAAACTTTGATAAACATACTTAAAAATGTGATGACCTTTTAAGGTTATCACATTTTTTTACATATATTTGCAACATTATTGAAGCAGTATCGTATAAGTAAAAGAGACAAGTAATAATTTAAAATCGAAAAAGCATGAAAAACATTAATGCAATCAAAACCGGAAACGTAGTCAAAATCAGTATGGATGGAAAACTCCAACAGAAGAACTGCGGTACTCCGAAAGAAGCAGACGAACTGTTCCGTCTGGCTCTCAAAGCCAAAGACGACCCGTCTGATGAAAACATCAAAGCTATCCGTTGCTACCTGAATGAGAAACTTCGTGTTGCTCTTATGGCAGGACTGGAAAGTGACCCTGAAAGTGGCGAAGTATATCTCGCAGGTTTCAATACACCTGTTCCAAACAAACTGGTGGATATTATAAAGGAATACCATGAGAATGAATATCCTCTGGATGCAATCATCAACTTCTGGAAACTCCTGATGATTAACCCTGATACAAGGGTGCGTACCAGTCTGTTTGACTTCATCACGACCCATGACTTTGTTCTGACCGACAAAGGTTACATGGTGGTTTACAAAGCCGTCTACCGTAAGGATGACAGCAAGGAAACCAATGTCCTGAACGAATTCATCACAAACCAGTGGCTTCATGTGAAGAAAGATTGGGGATGCTCACCGAACAAATATGTCGTGTTCCAGTACCTTGACCAAAAGGACAAGTACGGCATAACCAAAACCGACACTGCCAATGGTTGGGATGAAGATGAAAAGAATGTCAAGGTTCTTGGCAAACTTGGTGAACTGTTCAACAACATCGTGAAAGCTGATGACGACATCGCAACTGATGCTCCGGTTTACACCGACATGCACACTCGCAGGATGACCATTGTACTTGGTAAGCCAGTACAAATGGAACGCAAAGATTGCGACAGCGACCCCGCAGTAGATTGTTCATATGGACTGCATTGTGGCGCAACAGCATACGTTGAAAGGTTTGCAGGTGGTTCAGGAGTTGTCCTTGCCTGTCTCGTCAATCCGGCAAACGTGGTAGCAGTACCGAACTACGACCATAGCAAAATGAGGGTGTCTGAATACTTCCCCTTTGCCTACGCAACTTATGAGAATGGCAAAATCGACATCGTTGAACAGTCATACTTCGAACTCGACTATCAGGAGTACGAGACAGAAGTACTGGAAAGGCAGATTGCCAATGTACAGGCAAACGAGCTTCCTATCGAAACTGCAATTGGTGCAGAGGAAGAAAGTCGCCCGATGACTGAACTGGTAAAAATACTCGAAACTCGCTTGTTCGACATAGAGTAATTACTTGTGTATCTCTCCAAACCCCCCGCAGAAATGTGGGGGGTTTTTAATGAGAACCAATGTACAACTTTAAATAAAAAGATATGGCACGCACAACTGGTAAACAATATAGAAAGCAACATAACGACCTCAAACTACAAATGCGTGGTTTGGAATCGAGAATCATCAACAGAGCAATAGCATTGTGCGAAGACCATCCTGATATCATGGTAGGGAAAATAACAGATGCTAAGTATTTCAGGACATATCATTTCGAACAACCACAGAGCTTAACAATCGAAAACTATCTGGATGTTATAGATAAGATTGAAACAGAACTCAACAACAGACATCCACACAAACAGGTACGAATTGAAGGATTTTAATTAAAACAACTACAGCAATGGAAACAACCACAAAATTTAAACTCAAGAGACGTTATAAAATTCTCACATGGCTTGGATACTCAAGCATAGCATTCTTCGCACTCTTCCTGATATCAATCATAATCATCAGGAATCATTCTACCGGGGACTGGACAGCACCTTGGATAGTTATATCCCTGATGACAGGATTACTTCTCCCACTCTTCGCAGGAATGATGTTTACTTTCTATGCGGGGTTCTCAAGACAGCGACTGTTAATCTATAAGAAAGATATCAGGGTATACAGAGCACGCCAAGTGGCTACAAGAGTGATTAATCTCATTCAGGAAGACAAGATGCAAGAAGCTGTTGACTTATACATAAGTATGAAGTACTACCCGGAAGCCACTCTCGATGACTACCTGTACGGGATGTTAATCTCCCGGTGTCAGGGTTCTACCATCGAAAAGCTACAGAAGGTTGGACAGCGAAAGATGGATGAAGTGAAAGAGAAGTTCAATCCGGCTAAAGTAGAACTTTAAATAAAGTTACGCAACCAATTAAATTTAAATACACTATGGAAACAATTAGATTGAAAATTCAGGAACTGTTACAAGTATCAAGCGTAGACTTGATTGGTGACAAAGACTTCTGCACGAAGTTTGACGCTAAGATGAACCGTCAGAATGAACTGATGGATGAACTGGAAACGCTTGCCAAGGAGAAGAAGACAATCCTTGGACGCACGCTCAGATTCCCGATGGCTGACAGTTATGCCCTCTACCTGATTACCAGTGTAGGCAAGACTCAGGTTCAGCTTAAATGGTTAAACTGGTGTGATGCATGGGTGGATGACAGGTGTGGTTATGCATGCCGGATGTCACTCAAGTACGCCAGTGAACAGGTTCGCAGAGTTGATGCATTGAACGAATTATTTAGCAAGAAGTAATATGTACGGAATCTCAAGAAACAAAAGAAAATACTCTCCGACTCCCATTGTACGTCTGTCAATGGGAGCGGATGGTAAACCACAGGAAGAGATTGTACTAATCTCCACCCTGAAGAAAGCTGAAGGGGACGCATTGTCCGAACGCATTGTACGACTACTGAATGATAACCTCTGGGTTGAACCGGGCATGGCATCAGTATACCAACCAGAAAAATAATTATTGTTGAAAAAGCAACATTTGGAAATTATAAATTAAATACTATATTTACACCATGAGCATGAGCATATTTTATATCAAAGGGGACGCAACCCGTCCAAGGGGAGATGGCAAGAAGATTATCTGTCACATATGTAATGACATAGGAGCGTGGGGAGCAGGATTCGTACTGGCACTGAGTGCCCGGTGGGACGACCCTGAAGAGTCGTACCGAGAGATGCCCCCAGAAATGCGCAAGCTTGGCACAGTCATGATAGTCCCGGTAGAAAACGATATCATGGTAGCAAACATGATTGGACAGCATGGGTGTGGCTGTGATGAGAATGGACTACCACCCATCAGGTACGGTGCTGTCCGTGCATGCCTTGCTGCAGTAAACGATGTTGCATACAAAATCGGTGCAACGCTGCATATGCCCAGAATCGGCTGCGGGTTGGCTGGGGGACGCTGGGAAGACATCGAGAAGATTATCAAGGATGTTGCATCCGTGAATGTATACGTATACGACCTGAAGTAACATTTTAAATAAAACTACATAACCAGATGAGTAGGAAGACGATATATCAAGACAGCAGGTTGACGGTGGTAAGTGGAGATGACCATGCCGTGGGTAAGTTCCTGCAGATATTTGATAAGGAGATGGAGAACGAAACCCCGGAAGGAGAAGGACTGGTGTTTGATTGGAGCGAGAAATTTGGGATTGAGAGGAACTTCACTGGATACATCTACGATGAACCCCAGAAGGTTATCGATAGTTACATCAATGAATGCAAAGAGGACATAAGACACAATATCAATTTAAATTAAAAATAACAATGAAATCCCTAATCTGATTTTCTTTATGGTGGTTGAAACACAATTTATTAAGCATGACTTTAATCTCCCTGACCATTCAACTCAGTTGCTGAAAGCAGAAGAAGTCATAAACAAGTTAAAGGATAAACTAAAAAACATTGAACTAACAAAAAGTATAACTGATGAAAAGCATACGGTTCTTTACGAAGAAACAATAAGGATACTGGATTACGTTGGCAACCTCTCAAAGTCCGCTTTCAATATCGAAGAAGAGATTGAGAGATTGTACACCTTGGAATTCCATAACTCTCCGCAGCTTGGAAAGAAACTATGTAATGACCATTACGAAAAGATTCATCATCCTTATACGCTGCTCAAGAACAGATGCTTTAAACTTCTGGAAGACTTGGATGAGAACTATCGCAAAGTACATAAGAAGAATCCACCCAACTGGAATATATAAAATCTTAATGGACGCAATGTCCGAATGATTGTTTTGTTTTTGTTTCCATTGTACGAGTGCTCTGGGAGTGGTTGCCCGGAGCACTTATTTTTTATGCAGCAATGTACATGGACACTTTGTCCAACCTAATGTCCGAGTTACTAATGTACAACTTTATTTAAAATTGTAATGTACGATTAATCCATCCCGGTTATCTGGAATGCAATCACCAGAACTTGGAAGTGCCACTTGTTTTTTATTCCTAACCTTCTGCGTAATTTATTTGTGGAAATCAATTCAGTAATGTGCGAAGTCAATGTCCATAAACCAAAACCAGCAATGTACGTTAGTGCAATGATTTTATCCATTGTCCACATCCAGTCCCATTGTCCATAATTCCTATCTGACATTTGGATTAAACCGAAGACTACTATGATTATTAATGCCGGGAGAAATGTATACCTAATAAATGGAACACCAGCTTTCTTCCAGAACTTTACATACTTGGGTAAGCGGTATGCACGCATTTCTTTTTCGAAATATTCTAACTCTTCTGTCGTATACGGCAAAGTGTTAACGTCTGTAAATTTTGGCATAACTCTTTTATGCTAAATACTTAACATTTTAATTTAAACAAAAAAGGTTAGTCAATATTGTCGGACCTTAATAACGATTGTAATTATTTCCGTTGTGCTTGTTGTCAAATTTAATCATTGCAATTAAACCTATCCAACTAAATGCTGCAAGTATTATCGCAAATACCATTGCACTCCATGTAAACTTTTTCCTCTTGGAATATGTCAGGTCATCAAATAAAAATACTGATGCACAAAATGCAATCAGTACCCCGAAGAAATAAATCGTACCAATCCATCCCCACGTACTTAATGTTGCATATTGCGCTCCCTGTTCTATCATAACATTTTATTTAAAGTTGCTAATTGTTTTCCCGAATGTTTCCTGCAACCCATAATCCCAGAACCATACTCCAACTTAGTAAAGACATTAGTAATGATATACCCAAGTCGCTGAGAGAAATGCGTCCGTCTTTCTCCTTCATTACATTGACGCTTAAAAACATTGCGACAATGAAACCTATTAAATATATCTTTAACCATATTGCCATAGTGCTGCAGGTTTTTATTATTACAAAGATAATACTTATACGAAATGATTGACGTAATGTTGCAAAATAATTATTAAATATTTATTGCTAAGAAATATTTTAATCTAACAGCCAGCATACCAGACATATAATAAAACAATCAGGCACTATCTCTTAGGGTGGTAACTTGTCCGGTTCGTTTTATAATTTTTTATAAAATTGAATTTGGTAAAATTTTGCAGTCGGGGGGAAGATGCGTGTGGGGG
>Ga0105099_10001199_pt1 | contig 16547 bp, 13 predicted proteins | sample PPLLak3cmMay2015_2_FD_79138 | JGI IMG/M metagenome (GOLD analysis project Ga0105099, IMG submission 79138) | Freshwater sediment microbial communities from Prairie Pothole Lake near Jamestown, North Dakota, USA - PPLs Lake P8 Core (1) Depth... | ecosystem: Environmental > Aquatic > Freshwater >... | reverse complement strand
TTAATCCCGTAGGGATGATATTATGGTAGAAAATATAGCTGGGAACAGTTGAAATGCCGTAGGCATGACATTATTCTCTGTCCTATCTGCTTTGTAATGTCGATCCTACGGAGCTAAAATACAATATTGATATATTTTCTATCATATTTTCACTCCTCTGAGGTTTGTTTTTAGTGGCTTCATAAAACTATTTGTGACTTAATCAGCAGACCCTAAGCAGATTAGTTATTATTTACACGGTTGTAACTATTCAGCAATACTATGAAATGAAATATAAACCACTGAGGCACACCTGCCTGCCGCCTGCCTGCCGGTAGGCAGGGTAGGCAGGGACTGCAAAGAAAGAAAAAACGAATTCGTTTTTTCCCTTTGCGCGCTAATTGATTGTAATTCTATTAATCTCATTTTTCTAGGCTAATTCTAACAAAAACCCCCCAATGAATTTTCGGCTATATTTTTATTGGATTTCACTACTGTCCGACTAAATTATTATGTAATTCATGAAATACTTGATATTACTACATTCAATGTATAGGTCGCCCCTAACAGGGCTTGATTTTCGGTTTAATAAAAACACTACAAATAGGTCGTCGCTCTGCGACTTTTAAAAGCAGCATCGCTGCGAACTATTTGTAGAATAGATGATTATGTTTTAGCTAGAAGCAGCATCGCTGCGACCTATTGTATTTAGATTTTTTTCTCGGTTAATAATGATTGGATTTATCTTTTTGCTCATAGAGTACCTTAGTGTCTTTGCGGCTTCATTGCCTACCCTGCCTGCCGGTAGGCAGGGTAGGCAGGCGGCAGGCAAGTGCGACTTTGCGCCTTCGCTGTGCTCCTACGCTGAAGCTTCGGCGTAAGCTTTAGCGCAAGCGTTGCGTGAGAGTTTTTATTGTTGCTGAATAGTTACAAACTACCAAATACAAAATATTCGCAAATCCTTTGGGGCAACGATCGATGAAATTCGGAATGAATTAAATATTCGGGTTAAGCTTAACCCTGCTGAAAACCTACCCAGATTGCCGATAGCTGGAACGGACGGACATTCGACAAACTTGATGTAATTTTTTCCTCAACGCTCAACCGACCACCGACAGTTGTTCCCATTTCCGAATCATCATTGTAGGGCAAATATCGCTCATCGGATTCAATATATTTCATTGGTAAAAGTGCAATAAAGAAGATATTTATCTATTTTTGACGCATTTCGGAGTTGATAACACTAGATAATTAGGCTTAATGGATAAAAGCAAATATTTTAATATAATTAATCATCCGATTGCAACAGTATTAAAAATATACATTGTTGCAATTCTATCATTCTTCATTTTCAGAGCGATACTATTTTTAACAGAATTAGATAGGATAAATATTGCTGAGGATAAAATTGCAAATGTTATTCTATCATTTGTTATGGGTATTCGTTTCGATATTGTAATATCAGGGTACATCTTAATTCTCCCCATTCTTGCCCTGCTTACTTTAGATGTTTTGAGGATAAAAAGTAAAATAGCATCAAAAATTATTTTTGTTTATATTTTTTCTCTTTTCGCATTGGCATTCATGATTTGTGCCTCAGATATACCATACTTCAATCAATTCTTTCAACGATTTTCGGTATCGGCATTCAAATGGATGGATAGCCCTCTGTTCGTTTTTAAAATGATTATTCAGGAACCTAGATACCTCATTTTCTCTATCCTTGCTGTAGCCCTAATATTCTTATTCTATGCACTTTTAAATAAAATATTCAAATCCAATGAAACATCTCCGCTTAACGTTTTAATTAAAGTCCCTATCTACATTATTGTTTTGGGAATAATGTTTTTAGGAATAAGAGGGCGATTAACAAAAAAATCACCCATTAGAGTTGGAACAGCCTATTTTTGCGATAATTCGTTTCTGAATCAATTAGGCTTAAACCCTGTTTTTACTTTAATGAGGAGCTATCTGGATAGTAATGATTCAAGGAACAAGCCAATTAGTATTATTAATTCTGATGTTGCGAAAGCAAATGTTATTAAATATCTCGGGATAGAAAAGCAACAATTCAATTCACCTATTGCCCGCTTTAAAGAATCCGACACCATGCCAATTAAGCCTAATGTTGTGGTTGTAATTATGGAAAGCATGAGCGCAGCAAAAATGAAAAGGCATGGTAATAATAATAATTTGACCCCATTTTTAGATAGTTTATTGATGCAATCAGTTTATTTCGATAACATATATACTGCTGGAAAACATACATTTAACGGAATATTTAGCACTATTTTTTCATTCCCTGCGCTTTACCAGCAACACACAATGAAACAAATGAGAAGATATAACGGAATAAGCGGAGCTCTAAAAAAACATGGTTATAAAACAATTTATTTCTCCACCCACGATGGGCAATTTGATAATGTTGAAGGGTTTTTAAGAAATAACGATTTTGATCGGGTAGTAAGCCTGAAAGACTATCCATCTAAGGAAATAAAGACAACTCTAGGTGTCCCCGATGATTACATGTTTCGATTCTCAATCCCAATCCTTAATGAATTAAATTCAAAGAACGCCCCTTTCCTTTCGGTGTTTATGACAGCAAGCGACCATGGACCCTACTATATTCCTGAATACTTTTCACCCCAAGCAAAGGAAATAAAAGAGCAAATTGTGCAGTACGCCGATTGGTCATTAAAACAGTTTATTGAAAAAGCATCTAATCAAAGTTGGTTTAGAAATACAATATTTATTTTCGTTGCAGACCATGGTGCACCTTTGAGCGCCTATTATGATATTTCGTTAGATTATCATCACACCCCCCTGATTATTTATTCGCCACAAAACCTAGTTACTAAAACGGCCATAGGTAGCATTGGAGGACAAATAGATGTTTTTCCTACAATCATGGGGGTTTTGAAATTACCTTACATAAATAATTCATTGGGAATCGATTTGCTAAACGAAACCCGCCCATACATTATTATCAACGATAATGATAAGATAGGTGTGCTTGACAACGAGTTCTTATTAATTATGAAAGAAGGCGAAAAATCGAAATTATATAAATATAGGTATCATGATAGAAAAAACTATATCGATGAATTTAAAGAAAAGGTAAATGAGATGGAGGTATTCGCAAAGTCAAACCTGCAAGTATGCCAGGATATGATTACAAACAATGAAACCTATGTTGAACAATAAAAATAACGTAACTATTCAGCAGTAAACGGAATGAAGAAAAACCACAGACCTGCCCGCCGAGCTGAGGCAAACGGGGAACACTGACCTGCCTACCGCCTGCCTGGCCAGTAGGCATGGAGAGCACAGAGAACTTATTAGAGCTAAAACTCATACAATCTTTTAACGCTACAAAAGATATTATCAAGATTATTATTTTGAGGTCAATGACGCAAATCTCTGTGATCCCTGCCTACCCTGCCTACCGGCAGGCAGGTCTGTGTCTCTGTGGTGAATAGTTACAAAATAAATTTTGTATAGAAATAAAAGGGCAACGGTGCAATCGAATAAATGAGATTAACGATCCCCCTCAACCGTGAATTTTGTAACAAGCGTTTCGCCTTCAGCATCAACAAGGGTTAATACATGATCGCCAAAAGCAGGTTGTAGGGCGAGTTTATGAAAGGTTTTGGTTTCCCCCATATACTTATCATCCAAATGCCAATAAATGGTCGCATCGGCCACACGATGAACGGCTTCAAAAACAATATCGCTTAGCGTACCATCAAGATTTCGGGGGATACTAATTTTAGCATTGTAGGATCGAGGGTAAAGCATTGCCATCGACTTCAGAGGGTTTTCGGGCTTACATCCTTGCATGTATGTAGGCAGCATTCGATAATCGGGCTTTTTACTCTTGTAGAACCACTCCATGGCAGGTGGTAGAACAAACCACGATTGATGAAGCATCTTAACCCTATCGTAGCATAAATCGTTAACCCTGAATTGACCCTTTGAATCGAGATGAACAATCCGATGATAGGGGCACGGAGGCGTTTCTAGCCCTGACAATGGCACCCACATCGAATCAATCGGCTCACAGATATCGGTTGCCCTTTGTCCGCTCTGCCTGCAAATAGGAATGTAGGCCATATCGTCGATGGGACGCTCGAACCAATTGCTTGGGGGCAGGAGTCCAAAAACATCAAACATTATTGGTGCTGCGGCAGACACCCCTGTAAGATCGGGTCTCCCCTCCCCACTCGCATTACCAACCCAAACAGCAACAACCTGATTTGGGTTCAGCCCAATCGCCCACGCATCGCGATGGCCATAGCTCGTCCCCGTCTTCCATGCTACCGAACGGCTCGATGCAAAGTACTTCCACCCCGATAGCTCATCGGGTCGGGCAACCTCGCGCATCGCCTCAAAGGTTAAAAAGATTGATGCAGCGTTTAGCACCGAATGCTCCTCTAAGACAGGTGCCTTTTTTATGGTATCTGCAATATAAACAGCGGGATGTAAATCGAGCCTATCATATCGGCTCTGAAACCTTCTAAAATTGTTCAGCGACCGTGAAAGGCTAGAATAAACCCCCGCCAAATCCCAAAGATTGGCTTCAGCCCCACCAAGAATCAACGATAATCCGTAGCTGTTGGATGGACGACTTATCGTTGTCAAACCTAGCTTATTCAGGATATAATGAAATTTAGCTACGCTATAGATTTGAAGCATTCTTACAGCAGGAACATTCAGCGAACGAGCTAACGCACGTGATGCGGGAATTGCACCATCGTAGGTCGGATAATAGTTTTTTGGAGTATAACCACCGATCTGCGTTGGAATATCAGGGATAAGCGTATTCGGCAATATCAATCCATCGTTTAGCATTGCAGCGTATAGCAAAGGCTTCAGAATGCTTCCAGTACTACGGGGCGACTTAATAATATCAACGCTTCGGCCATTATCGTTATTCTCAGAATAAGTATTCCCAACATATGCTAAGGCATTCCCTGTTTTAACATCAATAACCAATACTGCAATATTATGAATGGAGTTAGCCTCTAGCTTTGGTTTATAAAACTCAACGATATCGCTTACCCTACGTTGAAGATTTGCATCAATGGTACTCTTTACCATCCTCCCCTTAAAACCATCGATAATAGCCCTTGTAAGCAGATGCGGAGCAATTTGGGGCAATGGCTTGGGCTCGCTAGGCAAAGGTTCCTGCAATGAGAGATTATATGTCAAGGAATCAATTTCTTTAGCTGTAAGAAGCTTCGCTAGCAAACGATTTCGTTTTTTAAGGAAGGCCTGCTGGTTTTTTCCAGGGAAAATAATTGATGGCGCATTGGGTAATATTGCTAGTGCAGCGGTTTCAGCCCAGCTAAGCTCGTTTGACCCTCGACCATAATAACGCCACGATGCAGCATCAATTCCTACAACATTCCCCCCATAAGGCGCGTGCGAGGCGTAAAGTGTTAAAATATCGTTTTTTGAGGATGTTAGCTCTAGCCGCAATGCAAGAATCATCTCAATGATCTTCTCAGTAAAAGATCGATGCTGACCTTTTCGCGAGAGTCGAATAGCCTGCATGGTTATTGTACTTCCCCCGCTTACGATTTCCCCCTTTTTAATATTTTGATATATTGCCCTAGCAATTGCGAATGGGTTAACCCCAGGATGTCTGTAAAAATGCCTATCCTCGAAGGCAACTATGCATTTAGCGAACTTTGGGGGGATGGAATCTGCTTCGGGGAATCGATACTGCCCATCCTTGGCAATGGTTGCATCAAGTAGTTCGCCCCGATTATCGTTAACAACGGTACACGTTGAATCGGAGAATAGAGGTGATGGAATCGAAAACCAAAACAACGTAGTAATCAATAGGAATAGAGCCAAACAAAGGTAGAACCATTTCGTTCTGATAAACTGCATGGATGAACTCCCTATTTTTCGATAATCTCAACCTGATATAGCTTTGGCCAAAGTTTACCGGTAACAAATAAACGCTTCCCAGCTTCGTCCCATGCCACTCCGTTGAGATAATCAACCTTCCCTTTTCTGTCAGAATCCTTTAATAGCCCCTTGAAGTCGATAATACCTTTTACTATACCCGTTACAGGGCTTATTATCGCCATCCTGTCAGTCGTATAAATATTGGCAAAAATATCGCCATTAATTAGCTCCAGCTCATTGAGCGAATCAACCATATCGTTATCATCGAACACTTCAATCCGATGAAGTTCGGCGAAATTAGCTGGTTCCATGAAATGGATGATATTCGAACCATCACTCATTATCAGTTCTTTATCGTTATTGGTTAGCCCCCATCCCTGTGTGGGATAGCTGAATGAGCTAACCTGTTTAAAGGTTGAAATGTCATAGACAAAGCCTATCTGGGATGTCCATGTTAGCTGATATATTTTATCGTTGAATAACGCGATTCCCTCACCGAAGTGCTTGCTTTCGAGGTTAATGCTTTGCAAAACCTTACCGGTTTCAAGTTCTACCTTTCTTATGCTTGAAGAGCCTTTCTGACCTGTTCCCTCATAAAGAAAACCATCCTTGTAAAAAAGCCCCTGAGTGTAGGCATCGGGATCATGAGGGTAGGTTTTAACTACCCGATAGGTGTATTGCTTTGGTTTAATATTTGATTTTAATTTGATGGATATGGATGCAGTTTGGTAAAGCCCATCCTTGTATGCTGTTGCACGAATAACCTGAGTACCTAAACTTAAATCGCTAGTTCTTAGCGTGTAATTAAGCCCAACCAATTTCCCGACTTTATTGCTATTACAAAAAATAACCACCGAATCGGGAACAATTTTCACATCCTGCAACTTTAAGGTTAGTTTTACCTCTTCGCCAAGTTTATAAAGCGTACCATTCGAAGGGTCTGTAAATTTTACAAGATAAATCGACTTGGGAGACGATTGCTCGTTGGTTGTAACGCTCTTCTCGTTATTGGTTTTACAAGAGAATGCCAAAAGCATCAGGATTGACGCCAAGGTAATGGTTGATTTTACGGCTTTTTTCATTGGAATAATATTTTTTAAAACACGAAGTAGCTCTGAGTTAAGAACACTGAGTATCACGGAGAACACTAGTTTACATATCTTTTAATACCTTCTTTCAATGATCTTACATTGAAATTTATTAAGAACCCAACTCGACATTTTGATAATCTCAAATATGTAAGTAGTTGTGCTGTATGAACCTCGTTCAATGCCTCACTGATTTTATTTCAATTATCACTCGTTTCTCTACTAACAAATCAATTCTATATCCAACCTCAAGCTTTACCTCACAATAGATTAGGGGTAATTCTTTTTGTTTTTCAACAAGCAATCCAATTTTTTGAAGTTCATAAGCAAAGCATTCCTCATAGGTTTTTTCTAAAAGACCTGGACCTAAGTTGGTATGTACCTTAAATGCACAATTCAATATTTTGTCTGTTAACTCCTTTTCAATTAGTTCTGTCATATTCTCTAATAATACTCTGTGAACCTCCGTGGTTTTACTTGGTGATACTTAGTGTTTAACTTTTCATCCTTTCTTTCCAAATATTCTACTCAACAAGCTCGGCTTCTTCATCTTTCTAAGCGCTTTCTTCTCCAGCTCCACCAAATTGGATTCGGGGAACATAATCTGCCAAACAGCGCTCCACTCTACAAAGCCTCCAAGATTTCTATCATCGATAAAGATATCCGCATCAATTTTTCGAGGCGTTGATTCATCAAAAATTTCCTCAGGATAACTTTTGTTAACGGCATAAAACTCAACCCCGTTGATTCTGCAGAACTCAACCGCTTCATCGAGTTCCTTACCTACCCTAAATGTCCAAAGGATCAATAGAAACCCTCTTTTCTGAAACTCTTTGAGGGTTTCAAAAGCAAAAAGTTTGGGTTCACCAATGGCAGGATAGCGGTGCTCAACAATGGTCCCATCGAAGTCAACAGCGATCTTAATCATGGATTGAATTATAACCGATTGGCAAATATAGCAAATTAGAAGTATAATGGTTATCGCCTGAAGGCATCGAAGCCCCAGCGTAGCGAGAAAATATTCGAATACCTTGAATAACCTTGACTTCCGGCGTTTGTCATAGCATAATCGAGGGTAATGCTTCGGAATTTAATGCCAGCCCCGAGGCTTGGTTGTAGGGTTAGCTCATTACTACTGCTAAAACCGCTACTTCGTTGGATATTGTTTGCTCCAACACGAATAAATAGTAGGTTCTTATACCCAACTTCTACCCCAAAATGGGGATCGATACTAATGGGATTACTTGATATTAGCGTGTTTCGCTTTCTATCAAAAGTAAAATCGAAATCAGCTTCGGCAGCAAGATTGAAATTCTCGTTAAGCCTGAATGTACGTGAAGCACCAAGAATTAACCGAGGTAGGGTTATTTCAAGATTATTGTCAGGAGCAATGTTAAACGTACTATCGTTCACCGTAATTTCTAGCTCATCGGAGTTGAACGACCAAAAATTAAAGGTTGAAGTAGCATCCCTCAAAACTGCCCCAAACTGCCAACGATTAAGATTATAACGAGCAGAAGCATCTAGCCCAAAACCCCATGCCGAAGCGAACTTTCCGATATTCCGATAGATAACCTTAACATTCCCGCCTACCCAAAGGTTGCGAATGGGTGTTTTTTTAGCATAGCTGAACAGGAAGGCGTAATCGGCAACCGAAAAGGTTTTAAGACGATCGTAGTTGATATTCCCATCGCTATCAATCAGGTCGATTGTATTGGGAATATCATCAACTCCAAAGCGGATTACAGAAAAAGCCATTGCTGAGGTCGTATCGGGCTTATAGCCCAAAGCGATATGATTGTAGCTAGCCATTCCGGCAAAGTAACTCGCATGCAAAGCCTCAGCCTGATACCTATTCTCCATCCCCAAAAGCCCCGAAGGATTCCAGTATGCAGCACCCACATCGGTTGAGGACGCTGTTCCAACGCTTCCCATGCCCATCCACTTTGCCCCTACACCTATGGACAAAAAATCGTTGCTATACTTTGCTGTTTGAGAAAAAACTGCGGTACAGAAAATAGAAACCATTATGAATAGGGCAATTTTTCGCATCTAAAGGATGAATTAACGGATGGTAAACATACAAAATCCCACTTTTATAACCAACCTTAACTTTTTAATACCGATTGGTGATTTGCTAAAGGTTATTCTTCCCAAGTTTGTACACCTATACAAATTCATCCATCGGCATTTACTAAAATATCTTGTAATATTTCGTCTGATACTTTTTATTACCTTTGGTAAACTTATTTTTGTGGTAAATTATTGTAAATATCATCGCAAATGATTTCAAATAATAGAATCATCAAGTCCCTGCCCAACACGATTACCCTTTTAAACCTAGTTGCAGGGTGTTTATCGATTGTTTCTGCCTTTGAGGGGAATCTTCAGATGGCAGGTATTTTCATTCTAATCGCAGCCGTATTCGATTTCTTCGATGGGTTTACAGCGCGTCTGCTTGGCGCATATAGCCCCCTCGGCAAAGAGCTCGACTCCCTTTCGGATGTGGTTAGCTTCGGGGTTGCCCCCGCAATGATTCTGTTCCATCTTCTGAAAAGTTCACTTGGGATTGATGGCTCAGAAGGGCTTATTTCAGGGCACTTCCTTCTTGCTACCCCGTTTATCATGGCAGCATTTTCATCTTTAAGGCTTGGAATTTTCAACCTCGATGAACGTCAAACTAGCTCATTTATCGGTCTGCCTACCCCTGCTAACGCAATGCTTACAGTGGGTTTAGTGTTTGGGATTCATAGTGGATGGAATAATATCTTTAGCGTCTTCACTTCATCTCCTACCCTATTAATTCTACTTATTTTGGCTCAATCGGCAATACTCGTTTGTGAACTACCCATGTTTTCGCTGAAACTTAAATCTTTGAAGTTTTCTGTTGCATACAAGCAATTATCCCTAATTATTGGAGCAATAGTGCTTATAGCAATATTCCAAACAGCGGCACTTTCATTGGTAATCCTTTGGTACATATTTCTTTCCATATTTTTTTGGATACTAAAAGGGAAAGAGGTAATAGGAAGTTAATTGAAGACATAGAAGTTAAAGAATATATAGCACTTACGACTAACTGTTTAGTATGATAAAAGCGAACGATGGGCAACAAACAACGAACAACTTTCTCAATCCCCTTTTTTAATCTCAAATTTGGATTAATTTTGCCAACTGAATAAAATCAATAGACGATGAAATTTATAGCAGAAATAAACGTGATGCCATTAAAGGCACTTCTCGATCCACAAGGGAAAGCAGTTAGTATGACCATGCACAATACAGGATATACTGAGGTGTCGAACGTACGTATCGGCAAGCATATTACCCTTGAGATTGATGCCGCATCGAAGGATTTAGCCATTGAAAAGGTGAATGAGGTTTGCGCCAAAATCCTTTCAAACCCTGTAATGGAAGGGTTTGAGTATTCAGTAAAAGAGGTTTAGGAATTCGTTTATTCCGCCGAAAGTTTATCCTTTCGGTTCAAGATATCAGCCTGCTTACGGATGGATTCGTTATGAACCAGCTGAAGCAGGTTTTTTATGTACTCCTCATCCAACCCCAGCTTTTTACCGCAATCGATTCTCGATTTCAGGATATTCTCCCACCTGCGTAGCTGAAAAACGGCAACGTTATTATTCTTTTTGTACTCACCGATCTCCTCTACAATTCTCATTCTTTGCCCTAGCAACTCAATCATTTGCTGATCGATTGAATCGATTCTATTTCGGAATTGTTCTAGTTTATCAACAAATTCGTTATTTGCCGAGGATGGCGAACGAAACACCAATGAGTTGAGCATCAAATCGAGCTGTATGGGAGTTAATTGCTGCTTGGCATCGCTAAGCGCAACCGTGGGATTGCAATGCACCTCAACCATCAGCCCATCGAGCGATAGGTTAAGCGCTTTCTGAGCAATTTCGGGAACAAGCGATGCTTGACCTGCGATATGGCTCGGATCGCAGATAATGGGTAAACTGGGAAACTTACTTTTCAGATCAATGGCAATCTCCCATTTGGGGATATTTCGCAATCGGGTTCTCTCGTAGGGGTAAAATCCTCGATGAATGGCTGCAAGTTTAGCTATTCCTGCTCGGTTTAATCGTTCCAAAGAACCAATCCATAGCTCTAGGTCGGGGTTAACAGGGTTTTTGACCATAACCGGAATATCAACACCCTTTAGCGCTTGTGCAATCTGCTCAATCGAAAAGGGATTCGAGGTAGTTCGTGCGCCAATCCAAAGGATATCGATACCCGCTTCAATCGCCATTTCAATATGGGTTGGCGTTGCCACTTCAACTGCGGTTAGAAGACCCGTTTCAGCCTTCACCCTTTTCAGCCACTGCAAGGCATCGCTACCAGCACCCTCGAAAGTTCCTGGTCGTGAACGGGGCTTCCAAATCCCTACACGGAAAACCTTAACCTTACCCATTCTGGCAATACCATGCGCAGTGGCCATTACCTGATCCTCGCTTTCGGCGCTGCAGGGACCTGCAATAAGAAGCGGATGGCTTAAACCTGAAAACCATTCCTCGATGGGTACTATGTTCAACTTTTCAATCATTGTTGCAACAAAGATATTTGAAAAATTGGGAGAAAAGGTATTTTGGGGAAGCGGAGTATTTGAATATTGATGATTCCCAATCAACTTATTTTCTGCACTAGAATAGCTGAATGCTAACTCTTGGTTTATTTTTGCCAACAATGCAAAATGTTGATAGTGTAGTATTTAAATTATTCCTTGCATCAAACAGATGTTATTTTTTAAAGCTGATTATATGAATTTAACGTAATTTTTTCAATATAATTATAAATATAGTTGCATAACTATTTAAATAGTCATATCTTTGCATCATGGAAAGTAAAGAGTTAACAAAAGCGGAAGAGCAGGTAATGCAATACCTTTGGGCCCTTAAAAAAGGTTTTCTGAAGGATATTGTTGACCAATTTCCCGAACCAAAACCTGCTTACACAACCGTTTCAACGGTTATTCGGGTTATGGTAAGAAAAGGATTTATAGGGTATAATTCTTATGGGAAAATACATGAATATTTCCCATTAATATCAAAAAGCGATTATTTTCAAAACCATGTAAAATCGTTGATAAATAATTATTTTAACGGTTCAACACCTCAATTCGCATCGTTTTTTGCGAACGAGCAGATGAATCTTTCGGAGCTGGAGGAAATCCAAAAAATGATAGAGGAAAAGATATCAATAATTAAATCAAAGAAGTAGTGTTATGATAGCATACTGGTGGTATATTCTTAAGGTGAGTTTATGCTTAATATCTTTTTATACACTTTATGTCCTTGCCTTTAAGAGAAGTACATTCTTTACAATCAATAGAGTTTATTTAGTTTTAGGGCTTTTGCTTTCGTTCATAATCCCTTTTATCAAATTTTCAATATTTAAAAATCATTCAGGGATAGCTATTCCAACAATAATTGACACCTCTTGGATTGAACCTGAGTATAATTTATTTCAATCTCAGAATACATTTAAGAATGCAAACATGATAAATTATCAGATAATCATGACAATTATATATTTTTCGGGTGCAGCCCTACTGCTCTTTAAACTTATATTCTCCATTATTAAGATTATTCGGATTAAGAGTGATTCCAACACATACCAATTTGGCAAAATAAAAATTGTGAGAGTAGATTCAATTGCACCTTTTTCATTCTTCAAAACAATTATTTTACCTAAAAGTGAAAGTAATCAGCTAATTATTGAGCATGAATTAGCACATGTTCAGCAATACCATTGGTCTGATTTAATATTAATGGAGTTTGCTTCTGTAGTACTGTGGTTTAATCCTTTTGTTTTTTCTTACAAAAGATCATTAAAATTACAGCACGAATACTTAGCCGATTCGAGCGTTATAAAGGATAGTCGTCAAGTTGAAAGATATCTTGCAAGCATGTTAAACCAAGTTCAAATTATTAGTACAGCTGGACTTGTCAGCCATTTTTATTGTAAAACTATTAAGAATAGAATTGTTATGATAACCAAGAATAAAACATCCATTAAGTATTTAGCGATTTATCTATTAGCGTTACCTCTCGTTTGCTTGCTGTTAGCTTTTACAGGTATCAACTCCAAAACGTCAACAATTCTTGACAATAACCCTATAGAATGGGTTGAAGATTACCAACCTTCTGTTTACCCTATAGATACTAAAAAGATAACGTTTGTCAATGGTTATGGTGAACGCATAAATCCAATTACCAAGAAAAAGGATTTTCATTATGCCATAGATTTTGCTGCACCTATGGCGACGGAAATAATTTCTACAGCCAAGGGCGTTGTTGTTGAAGTAGCATTCGATTCACAGAAGGGGAATTATGTTTTTATAAAACATAACGATGTGTATTCAACCTTCTATTCCCACCTAAAAAGCATTTCAGTAAAGGTAGGTGAATCGCTAAAGAGAGGTCAGATTATAGGCTATGTTGGGAGCACGGGTGTATCAACTGGACCTCATGTACACTATGAGGTATATAAAAATGGTGAAAGAGTAAACCCTAAGGATTACTTACTTAAATAGAACCCTTTACTTATTTTAAAATAGTAACTCTAGCTGTTCTCTGGAGTATGGGGAAGTTATATCCATACCAACGATTTAATATGTATTATTAAATCAGCTAGTAGTATAGCTAGTGCTTGTCTTTAACGTAAATATTGCCACAGATTATTCGCTTCGCTCATGAGATTGCTTCGCTAAGTTCACAGGTGATATAATTTATATGTGTTTGATAATCTGTGGCTAATTATTTTTTCTTTTTTTAATATCATAGTCGTTATTGACAGACTCTAACTAGTAGTATAAAATAAATGCACGCCTAAAGTTTTAAAAACCACCTAAAATATAATGATATGTTAAATCACTATTTTAAGAGTATTTTCTATCAATTGATAAAAGATAAAAAAAACACGTTATTCCAATTATCGGGTTTAATATTAGGTATAACCTCATCCATTGTCATACTGCAATATGTCTTTTTTGAGTATAGCTACGACAGGTTCAACATACAATGTGAGAACATTTTTAGGACGACGTGCCCAAAGTCAATGCTTATCGGTCCTTTAGCAAAAGAAAATCTACCCTATATTTCTGGTTATTTACGTTTGCATCCTGCTTATCGGGGTGTGCAAATAGCAATAGGCGAAAAATCGTATAGCGAAGAAAATGTCTATTATGCGGACAGCTCATTTTTTTCAACCTTTACATTTCCTGTAATAAATGGTGATTCAAAACAAGCACTATCCACCAGGAACTATTTGGTTATTTCGGATAGATATGCCAAGAAATACTTCGGAGTTACCAATCCGATTGGACAAACGCTTACGTTAAATGGAACGTATGAAGAGGATGTAACCTATACTGTCGGAGCTGTTTTTGACAATATTCCCAATAATAGTCATCTACAATCAGATATTTTCCTTTCTATCGAAAATATTCTAGAGCACGATATGTACAGTACATCCAATCCATGGAAGTGGTGCAATTTTTTTACCTATTTCATTACGAATAAAAAAATAGGAATAGATAAACTCAATTCTGATTTAAAACAACTTGCCATTGCCAACGGTGAGCAAGAATTCTCAAAAGACGAGCCTAAGTATAACACCATACCATTAAAAACCATTCATCTCAACGGAGAGCAAAACTTTAGCGATAATAATTTTTCTGCTGCAAATGTATATCTGTGGATTATTGTAGCTTTTGCTATTATCATCATGGTATGGGTTAATAATGTAAATATTTCAATCGCACAATCTCTGAAGTCTCAGAGATCAATAGGAGTTCGAAAGATATATGGGGCTAACAAATTGTCATTTTTTGTCGAGCAATTTCTTCGATTTTTATTATTGAATTTTAGTGCATTGCTATTTTCTGTACTAATAGCAATATATGCTTGTTCAATTCTAGGACAATGGCTTGGATTGACATTCACTATTCCTAAAGGGTACTATTTTCAGTTTTGGCTCCTCATTATAATTGTGCTTTTTATCGGTTCTCTAATTTTAGGTGTCATCAATAGCATGAGTGCTAATAAAAGTAATGTTCTTGAATATTTGTCGAATAAAAATATAGAACATTCCAATAGATATTTATCTCCTCAAAACATTTTACTAATATTTCAATTTTCAATATCAACTGTAATCATTTGTTTTGCTTTCTTTTCTTGGAAACAGGTTAATGATATGATAAATGTCGATAGGGGGATAAATACCGAACGTATTTTGGCTATTCGAAGCGCACAGGTAGCCGATAAGCTAACATCAATTGATGTTGCACGAAGTGTTTTTGAAAACGAGGTGCTAAAAATCGCAGGTGTTAAAAATTCATCATCCTCGGTTTACATACCTGGTTCATACATTCCATCAAATATGGAAACAAGGCTTTTGGGTAGCAATGATGAACATGAAGTGCCAACTCGGATGAATTGGATAGGCTACAATTACCTTGATATGTTTCAACATAGAATACTTGCAGGGCGTAGTTTCTCAAAGGAATTTCCTTCGGATGATTCTGCCGTTGTAATAAACAAAAAGCTAGCGGAAGAATATGGATTCGTGGACGTTAGGGATGCCGTTGGGAAAGTAATATTTTGGAATTCAAGGAATTCAAATAGAACAATTGTAGGGGTTTTAGAAGATTTTCATCAACAATCGTCTGAAAATGCCATTGAGCCAATGATGTTTCATCTATGGGAGAATGCCCGCGGCTACTGTTTGGTTAAAATGACAAATGATAAGGCTTCGTATGTTTTTAATGACATTGAAAAACTCTGGGGAAAGGTACACTCCAAAAATCCATTTGAATACGTTTGGATGGATGATCATTACAGTTCACAGTTTGCAAAATGGAAGCAGTTTTCACGCATGACAACCATTTTTTCCATTATTTCAACAATAATAGCCTGTTTAGGCTTGTTTGGTATAATGGCTTTTATAATGTCTCAACGTATTAAAGAGATTGGTATCCGAAGAGTTAATGGTGCGAGTATAAGTGATATTCTGGTTTTGCTTAATAAGAAATATGCAATTCTGGTTTTCTTATCGTGTATCCTTACTATACCTTTTGCTAGGTTTATCACCCAGAAATGGCTGGATGGCTTTGCCTATAAAACCGATTTAAGCTTGTGGGTATTTGCATTGACGGGTTTTCTCTTAATGCTGATTACAGTTTCAATAGTAACGCTACAATCGTTGAAAACGGTTCGAAGGAATCCTATTGAGTCTTTACGGTATGAGTAGCTATGACAATTGTATTTCAATGTCGTTTTTAAGCGTAGGAATAGAAATTTTGTAACTATTCACCACGGAGAAACAGCCCGTCCCGATGTATCGGGAGAGGGCACAGAGTTACACAGAGAAAATATTTATGTTTTTCGTGTTAGAGATTCTTTTGCATTATGATACTCCGTCGTTTTTTATAATTGCCTCTCCCGATAAATCGGGACAAGTTGTGGTTCTCCGTGCTCTCTCCCGATACATCGGGACGGGCTGTGTCTCAGTGGTTTTTGTTCAATTCGACTACTGCTGAAT
>Ga0105099_10001196_pt1 | contig 16580 bp, 14 predicted proteins | sample PPLLak3cmMay2015_2_FD_79138 | JGI IMG/M metagenome (GOLD analysis project Ga0105099, IMG submission 79138) | Freshwater sediment microbial communities from Prairie Pothole Lake near Jamestown, North Dakota, USA - PPLs Lake P8 Core (1) Depth... | ecosystem: Environmental > Aquatic > Freshwater >... | reverse complement strand
GAACCCCTCCCTTATCCGCACGACGGCGCCTGCACCCCAGCTCAAGGCAGAGCTTCGTCACTATCAGCGTCAGGGGCTTAACTGGCTCAGCTTCTTGCAAACTCTTGGGTTCGGTATGTGTCTGGCAGATGACATGGGACTGGGGAAAACCGTCCAGATACTGGCTTTTCTCCAGAAAATAAAGCAGAAAGGCCGCACGAGCCTGATTGTCGTTCCGGCGTCGCTTCTGGAGAACTGGCGCAAGGAGGTCGTGAAGTTTACCCCGGATTTGCGTATGAGTATCATTCATCCGCAGCTCACCGACGCAGCCAAACTTGACAGTCTGCATGAACGCATCGGGGATTTCGATCTGGCAGTCACCACCTACGGAATGCTGGGCAGATGCGCCTGGCTCTCCGACCACGAGTGGTTTTTTGTGATATGCGACGAAGCGCAGGCAATCAAGAACCCCGGAACAAAGCAGACCAAAGCGGTCAAGGCGCTCAAATCCCGGCACCGGTGTGTCATGACCGGCACTCCGGTCGAAAACCGGCTGAGTGATCTCTGGTCGCTGTTTGATTTTATCAATCCCGGACTGCTGGGATCATTTACTGAATTCAAGGCTTTTGCCAAACGGCTTGATGAGCATCCTGAAGGATTCGGCAGGCTGCGCAGGGTGGTCCAGCCGTATATACTGCGTCGTTCAAAGACCGACAAATCGATTATCAGCGATTTACCCGATAAGGTCGAAATGAAAACCTGGTGCAGCCTTTCCAGACAACAGTCCGTTATTTACGAAAAGATCGTCGAAAATCTCAATCGGGAGATTGAACAGGTTGAAGGGATACAACGCAAGGGATTGGTGCTTTCGTGCCTGATGAAGTGCAAACAGCTCTGCAACCATCCGGACCATCACAGTGGGAGCGGTGGATACCTTCCCCAGGAGAGCGGTAAATTCAAGCGTCTTGAAGAGTTGTGCGTTACTATTCACGAGAAGCGGGAGAAGATGCTGGTGTTTACCCAGTTTGCGGAGATTATCGATCCGCTGTCTGCGTTTCTTGAAAGTCTTTTCGGCGCACCCGGCCTGAGCCTGAGCGGCGCAACTTCGGTGAAAAAGCGAAAGGATGCGGTCGAGCGGTTCCAGGGAGGCGATTATGTTCCCTTTTTTATTCTTTCCCTGAAAGCCGGGGGCGTGGGGCTGAACCTTACCGAAGCGAACCACGTGGTACATTTCGACCGCTGGTGGAACCCTGCAGTGGAGAACCAGGCGACAGACCGTGCGTTTCGAATCGGGCAGAAGAAAAATGTCATGGTCCATAAGCTCATCTGCAAAGGTACCATTGAAGAAAAAGTTGATGCCCTGATAGAAGAAAAAAAGAAGCTTGCCGCGGAGATTATCACCTCGGGTACGGAGAACTGGATTACGGAAATGGATGACCGGGCAATCAGGGACCTTTTTAAATTGACAATAGATACTAGTGACGACGACTGATATTCGGTTGATTTCTGGGGTCACAGTATAGTGATATATACAGTTTATCGATTACTCCATTTAACAACAAGGAGTTAAGCATGGGATACGGTTACTGGAGCGGATTTGCCCCGTATGTCTCGAAAGCGGAAAAAATCCGCCGCGCGGAACAGGCGTGTGCAAAGCTTATGAAAAAGGGCGTTTCCCTGGAACCGGTGCGCCTCGACGGAAAGCTGATAGCAAAGACCTGGTGGGGAAAAGCCTGGGCGCAGAACCTGGAGCGCTACGCAGACTACAGCAACAGAATTCCGCGCGGCCGCACCTACGTGCGAAGCGGTGCGGTCCTGGACCTCAAGATCGCCCCGAACACAGTCACCGCTCTTGTGTCGGGCAGCAGTCCGCAACCGTACAAAATCAGAATCGACATCAAGTCGCTTGATAAAAAGAATGAAAAAGACCTGATGGAAAAAAGTCGCGCTTCACTTGATTCGATGCAGGCACTGCTCTCCGGTGAGTTTCCCGCCGATCTCAAGGAGGAATTTTTCAGACAGGGAACCGGCCTTTTCCCTTCACCCAAAGAGATAAAACTCGACTGTTCATGCCCGGATTGGGCGGATATGTGCAAGCATGTGGCAGCGGCGCTCTATGGTACGGCGGCGCGGCTTGATGAGAAGCCGGAACTATTTTTTACCCTTAGAGGAATCACGATTACGGATTTTGTCGGTACGATGGTAAAACAGGCGAGCGAGAAGATGCTGGAAGTGTCCAGACGCACAAGCGAGCGCGCAATTGCCGCTGATGATGATGGGGTGTCGGCGCTGTTTGGGATTACTATGGACGGAGCCGGGTCTTCGGAAAAAAACCTGCGGAAGACCGGCAAACCAGTCCGTTCAAAACAAGAGAAAAAGAAACGGGTCAAATCAGTCGAAGTACCGGCACGAAATAAAAAAGGCGTAAAAAAGAAAAAGAAGCTGAATAAAACGACTGCAAAAACCGGCAGACGGGTGAAATAGTTATGTAGATATGTCAGTGAACTGATATTTTCAAACAGTTTGTATAATAAAAAATAGATACAATACATTTGATACAGTGGGCGCCCGGAAACAGGCGTCTTCTGTTTTTTGGCTACAAAAAGACAACCCCAGCCCAAGACCAAGGAAAGTCGACCGTTTCTGTACCTTTCCACAAGAGTAATCGTATATATTATATGGCACAAACTCCTTTAAGGCAACATCCGCACCTTGTAAAGTTGCAAAGGAATATAACCATTCTGCTATAGTCATGAAAAAGGCATATACAATCGAAATAACCGGCATGGTACAGGGGGTCGGGTTCAGGCCTTTTGTGTGGCGCACCGCGCATGCCTGTGCAATCACCGGATCCGTGCAGAATAACCCTGGTGGTGTTGTGATTTACGCTGAAGGCAGTGAAGAGTCCCTGGCACATTTTTCCCGCACGCTTTCGAGCAGCTGCCCTCCGCTGGCGAAAATCACCTCGTTTACCCAAAAAGAGACTACCCCGGTTGGAGCAACCGATTTTATCATTATCCGGAGCACGTCAGCCGGGGCATATACCGTTCAGGTCAGTCCCGACATCACGGTTTGTGATGATTGCAGGGCGGAGTTGTTCGATCCTGCGGATCGCCGGTATCGGTATCCCTTTATTAACTGCACCAACTGCGGCCCGCGGTTCACTATCATCAGGGACCTTCCGTATGACCGCGCTGCGACCAGCATGGCCCAGTTTCCCCTGTGCCGGGCGTGCGCAGATGAGTACCATGATCCTTCAAACCGCCGCTATCATGCACAGCCGGTTGCCTGTCCGGATTGCGGTCCTGCGGTTTTCGCGCACACTTCGCGGGGAGCGCTCATCGAAGAGCCCTGGGAAGAGCTCTGGCGTTCGAATATCAACGCCGGGAAGATCGTTGCGGTGAAGGGGATCGGCGGGTTCCACCTTGCCTGCAACGCCCGTGATGCTTCCGCGACGCGCCTGCTTCGCCAGAGAAAAAAACGGGCGAGAATACCATTCGCCCTTATGACCGGGAATCTAGATTGGGTGATACAGGTGTGCTTTGTTTCAGTTCACGAGGAGCGGCTGCTGCTGTCGCTGGAGCGCCCCGTCGTGATACTCAAGATCAAAAACCGGTTCCCCGGCATTGAACACATTGCGCCAGGCCTTGATACCATCGGAATCATGCTGCCCTATTCGCCGATGCACCTTTTGATGCTGGATGTGATAGACATGCCGGTGGTCATGACCAGCGCCAACTACAGCAGCGAGCCCATGATTCATACCAATGATGATGCCCTGGCAACGCTGGGAGGCGTCGCGGATCTTTTTCTTGTGCATAACCGGGACATTGTCAACCGCTGCGACGATTCGGTTGCCGCGTGCCCCGCAACCCTAACGTTGCTTATCCGTCCCGGCCGGGGATTCGCTCCCTATGGCATGTCGGTCGATTCAACAAAGCAGGTTGTGGCGTTTGGCGCGGACATGAAAAACACCTTCGCCTTTTCACACAATGGCCGCCTGACGGCAAGTCACTATATCGGGGACTGTGAACACCCCTCAACGCAGAAAATCCTGCTGGAGAACATCGAGCAAAGCATCCGTTTTTACCGGCTGCGCCCCGACTATTGCGCTCACGATCTGCATCCGGACTATTTCACCACGCAGCTTGCCCGCGAATTTGCACGCACGCGCGGGCTGCCGACCGTCGCGGTGCAGCATCACCACGCCCATTGCGCCGCAGCCTATGTGCAGAACAACCTGAGCGGAAAGGCGATCGGTTTTGCCTTTGACGGGACCGGATATGGCGACGACACAACGGTGTGGGGCGGTGAAGTGCTGCTGTTTGACCTGGCGGAGTATTCCCGCGAAATCCATTTTACGCCGGTACCGCTGCCGGGCGGCGACGCGGCGGTTACTTCGCCGCAGCGCATGCTGATCGCGTTTTTGCATGCGCTCGGGCTTTGGGAAGCCTGGTCGGACCCGGCAAAACATGCGCCCCTGGCCGGACGTATACTAGAAATGATGAACGCGCGGATCAATTGCCCTTTGACATCCAGTGTCGGCCGGCTTTTTGACGCGGTTGCCTGTCTGTGCGGTTTTACGGGAGACCAGACCTATGACGGCGAGGCAGCCATGTGGCTGGAAGCCTGCGCCGCGGCGGATGAGGAGCGGAGCCTGCCGTTTACCCTTGCCGGGAACCGGATCGATTGCACCGGCCTGTTTGCGGCGCTGCTTGACCTGAAGAAGGCGGGCATATCACCCGCGGCGCTTGCCGGCAGGTTTCATACTGCGCTGGCGGACATCATCGAAGCGTGCGGCCTGGCGCTGACACAAAAATACGGCTCTCTCCCCTGGGTCTTTTCCGGCGGCGTGTTTCAGAATCAATTACTGATAAAAAAAATTGCGTCGCGCGAAACGCTTCGCGGTTTCAGGATATATTTTTCATCCTGCCCCAACGACAGCGGTATCGCTGCGGGGCAGGTTGCCGTGGCTTTAGCCAAAACAGCGAGGTTCTGATGTGTCTTGCGGTTCCCATACAAATTTTGGAAATTGACAAAAACGGCATGGCGCGCGGCATCATGCAGGGTGTGGAGGTCGCCTTTTCCACAGAGCTGCTCGACAACCCCGCGGCCGGCATGTATGCGATTGTACACGCGGGCGTGGCGATAGAGTTGCTCGACGAAGCCGAGGCGCGTAAAACCATAGCGTGCATCGAGGAGGCATTGGGCAGTGGACCTGTTCAAAAACTTCCGTAATCCAGCCATGGCGCGCAAGGTTTCCGCCGAGATACTCTCCTGCGCGGGATCCCGTCGGATTTCCATCATGGAAGTGTGCGGCGGGCAGACCCACACTATTTACAAATACCGCCTGCGCGATCTCCTGCCGCCCACGATCCGCCTGGTATCCGGGCCGGGCTGCCCGGTGTGCGTAACCCCCGTCGAATATATCGACAAAGCGCTGTTTCTTGCGCGCAACCGCCGCGCAACGGTCTTCACTTTCGGCGACCTTGTCCGGGTTCCCGGCACCAGCATGACTCTGGAACAGGCGCATGCGGAAGGCGCGGACATTCAAACGGTCTATTCACCCCTAATGGCGCTTGACTATGCAAAGCAGCATCCGGAAAAGGAGGTCGTTTTTCTGGGTATCGGGTTTGAAACAACGCTGCCGCCGGCCCTGCTGACGGTGCGGCATGCCTGCCGGGACGGCGTAAAAAATTACTCCCTGCTCCTCTCGGCCAAGCGGGTGCCGCCCGTGCTGGCAGCGCTGCTCTCCTGCCAAAAACACGCCCTCGACGGCTTTATAACGCCGGGGCATGTCACGGCCATCATCGGGACTGCGGCGTACGATTCCCTGTGCGAAACATATTCGGTGCCCATGGTGACCGGCGGTTTCGAGCCCCTTGACCTGCTTTTTGCGATTCGCCGCCTTGTTGCGCTGATTTGCCAGGGGCGTCACGATAATGAAAACGAATACCGGCGTGTGCCGAAGCGACAGGGCAATAGCAAAGCGCTTGCATTAATCGACGATCTGTGCGAGCCTGTTGACGCAGTGCTGCGCGGTCTGGGTCTTATTCCCCAGGCTGGCTATGCGCTGCGGGACAGCTACAGCAGGTATGACGCGGACAAGCGGTTTGCAATTCAGGTAACGAGCCGCGAGCCGCAGGGATGTATATGCGGCTTGATACTTGCCGGACTGAGCACTCCCCCGGAGTGTCCCCTGTTCAGGAATATCTGTACTCCAGGCACTCCTGTCGGCGCCTGTATGGTCAGCAGCGAAGGGACCTGTAACGCGGCGTTTCTTTATGATGAATAACCTGAGGAGTTCACCGGATGAACGATAAAATCCTTCTTGGACACGGCAGCGGCGGCAGATTGACGCGGGAGCTGGTCCGGTCGCTTTTTGCCCGGATACTCGGAGACGCCGGGCCGCACTCCTTTAATGACGGCGTATTGCTGCAGGTTCCCGGCACGTCGATCGTTTTTACCACCGATTCGTTCGTCGTCAGCCCCCTTTTCTTTCCCGGCGGGGATATCGGTACGCTGGCGGTCTGCGGTACGGTAAACGACCTGGCGGTCAGCGGCGCCCGGCCGCTGTATCTGTCTCTGGGGGTTATTCTGGAAGAAGGGCTGGACATGGAGCTGCTGAGGCGGATCGTCGCCTCCATCGCTCTTACCGCCCGTAAAGCTGGCGTGCGGGTCGTATGCGGCGACACCAAAGTCGTGGAACACGGACATGGCGACGGCATTTTCATTAACACCGCAGGGATCGGCATTTTGACCCATGCCTGTGATGAACACACGGTCGCCCGGGGAGATGCGGTGATTATAAACGGCACCATCGGCGATCACGGCATGAGCCTGCTCACCCTGCGCAAGGGATTCGACCTGCATGCGTCCCTTTCCAGCGACTGTACACCGCTCTACGACCTGATACGCTCGGTGACCGCCGTTGTTCCGGTAAAATGGATGCGCGACCCCACGCGCGGCGGCGTGGCAACCGCATTGCATGAGCTCTGCGAGGAAAAGCCGTGGGGAATCGTTCTGCGGGAGACAGACCTGCCGTTTCATGAGTCGGTCAGCAGCCTGTCCGAATTGCTGGGCTTAGACCCGCTCTACAGCGCAAACGAAGGAAAAGTACTGTTTGTTGTTGCGCCCGAACATGCGGACGCTGTTCTTGCACTCTGCAAAATGCATCCCGACGGAAAAAACGCTTCAAAAATAGGAATAGTGAGCGATGTATATCCGGGAAAACTGGTTCTGAAAACGGCGATGGACACCTATCGCACGCTCGGCATGCTCAACGCAGATCCGTTACCCCGGATTTGCTGACAACCGGATCGGCGCTGCCTGCGGTGATAGGGGCAGCGGTGTTTCGAATTCCCCGAACTTCCGCGCCGTCAGATTCCCATTTTCCTGCGAAGATACTCATAAAATCCGCCCATGCCATCCCCGGTTGCCGCCGAGACAATAAAAGAATCGACATGCCTGTTGAGGCTTTTGCATTCGTGTATCGCTTTCTGCGGATCAAAGGAGAGATACTGCAGCAGGTCGCTTTTTGTTATAAGGAGCGCGGAGATACGGGTAAAAAGCGAGGGATATTTGAGTACCTTGTCGTCACCTTCGGGCGTGGAAAGCAGCGCAATTTTTAAATGCTCGCCCAGATCATAGGCAGCGGGACATACAAGGTTGCCCACATTCTCGATTACCAGAAGCCTGACGCCGGCAAGGTCCAGATGATGAAGGGCATGGGCTACGCTGTGCGCGTCCAGATGGCAGGCGCCGCCGGTTTCTATCTGGAAGGCGCGGCACCCGGCGCGAATAATCCGCTCCGCGTCGCGGCGCGTCTGCAGATCACCGACTATGACGGCCATCATATCCCCGAAAGTTTTTGCCATGGCCTCGACAAGCGTTGTTTTGCCGCTGCCCGGAGAACTGATAATATTTACCGCAAAGAGTCCGTTTTTCTGAAAAAACGTCCTGTTCTCTTCAGCAAAAAGATCATTCCTTTGCATGACGGAGGCCTGAATGGCAACGGTGTTTGAGTGGCCGTGGTCGTGGTCATTATGATGACCGGCAGGCTCGCTGCAACCGCACGTATCACACATGGCGTTCCTCCTTGACGTCGACAGAATCGATGGTAAACTCCGATCCGGAGAGCAGTTCCCGGTCAAAAGAGCCGCATCCGGGGCAGAGCGTATAGAAGTCATTCGTTTCATACACGGTATTGCAGGCCAGGCAACGGATACGGGCCAGAGTGCGGTTGATACAGATCACCGGGGCGCCAAAACCCGTCTGTTCAGCCACAGCGGAAAAACAGAACTCAAGCGCTTCCGGCATTATACCGGACAAAGGGCCAATCGTCACAACAACCCGTTGCAGGGGCTGCTTATGGCCGAGTGCCTGTTCAATAATTGAACACATTTCCTGCGCTATAGATACCTCGTGCATGACTATAAAATAGGTCAACGAAAAGAGAAACGCGCAAATTTTTTTTATCCTTCCCGGTACAGCTCAATTTAGAACCTTAGAAATAATTTTCTGACATTTTTGGGCAGAAAATTATTTCGTGAAGGTTCTTATCCTGTTGTTCTGTGCAAAAGGTTAAAGGACTAAAGTCCAGCTTGTCTGGGTTAGTGGCGATTGCGCGAACCAGTGAAATTTGATTATTTTAAATGTTTCTGGTCAGCGTCACAATCCTGCAGGAGTACCGGAACATGATAAAAAATGAGACTTCCGCCACCAATATAAATTGTATAATACGTCTTCTTCAGTATAAAAATGCGCTTCAGCGTCTCAAGCGATTCGGTTTTATCAGGGTTTTTTCCGATAACCTCGGAGATGCCACCAGTGTCAGCTCCACGCAGGTGCGGAAGGATTTCTCGCTGTTCATGATCAGCGGCAATAAAAAGGGCGGTTATATAATCGATGACCTTCTGGTGCAGCTTAACGGCATATTAGGGAAAGAGGAGACCCAGCGGGTAATCCTTGTGGGTGCCGGAAAAATAGGCGGCGCTCTGATGGAATATAAAGGGCTTCTTACCGAAGGATTTCAGATCGTTGCGGCATTCGATACTAATCCCCGGAAACAGAGCTCTGATGAACCCGTACCGATTTTTCCCCTTGAACAAATGACCGAGTTTGTCGAAAAAAACGAAATAAAACTCGGCATTATCGCGGTGCCGGCCGATGTTGCACAGGCCACGTTCGATACCATGATCAACGCCGGGATAAAGGGTGTTCTCAATTTTGCGCCAGTCCAGCTCAAAGCCCCTCCGGCTGTAGAGATATCCAATGTGAATATCGCAATGGAACTTGAAAAATTGTGGTATTGTGTAAAAGTTTCGTGATAAATATGTATAGCCCGGCAATTCATTCCTGACTTGCAACCCTGCCGCCGGATTCTCTGATCTTCAAGCAGAACGCATTTCTATTCTCAACAGTTTTTTTATTAAATACCAAGTTATTATGATTTAATTTTCATGTTTACTTTAATTATGCACTTAATTATATTTTTATCCGTCACAACAAAAACAATTTTTTGGTACATTATAATCTTTTTTATCACATTATAACATGTTGTGCTGGTATTTAATATACCATAAACCAATAAACAGGTGAAACGATGGATGTTAAAAAAATCACGTCAAAGTACGATAACGATCCTTTACGGTTGATGGATATCCTTATTGAGATTCAGGAGAGGGAGCGTTGTATCCCGAAACAGGCAATTTCCGATCTGGGCACTGCTTTGGGTATCTCATCCACAGTTGTTGAGGAGACACTCTCCTTCTATCACTTTTTCACCCGGAAACCGGCTGGGGCCTACACCGTGTATCTGAACAACAGCGCGGTGGCGGAAATGTGCGGAGCCGGGGAGATCGGGAAAGTGTTCGAAAAGGAGGCGGGTATCAAATTCGGTGGAGTGACCGCCGACGGCAAAATCGGTCTGTTTAAAACCGCTGATATCGGCATGAACGACCAGGAACCGGCAGCCCTGATTAACGGACAGGTATTTACATCACTGACGCCGGCAAAAGTCAAAACGCTTGTCGCTGCTATGAAAGCCGGCAAACCGGCCAGCCAGATGTCTGCAGAAAAGGGCGACGGCATGAACGCTTCGCCGCTTCTTAACTCAATGGTAAAAAACAAGATACGTAAACCAGGGCCGGTAATCTTCGACGAATATCAGAGGGGAAGCGCCGTGAGAAGAGCGGTCGAGCAGAGCCCGGACGAGGTTATCTGGGAAATCAAGAAATCGAATATACGCGGACGGGGCGGCGCCGGTTTCCCCACCGGAATGAAATGGGAATTCTGCCGTAAGGCGCAGGGAACGGTCCATTATGTGCTCTGCAACGCGGACGAAGGCGAGCCGGGGACGTTCAAGGACCGGGTGATTTTAACCGAACGGCCGCACCTCATGTTCGACGGAATGATCGTTGCCGGATATGCAATCGGCGCAACCGCCGGTATCCTCTATCTCCGCGGCGAATACGCCTACATGAAAAACTATCTCGAATCGATCCTTGCCGGCTACCGCGCGAACAACCTGCTCGGAAAAAACATCGCCGGTAAAAACGGTTTCGATTTTGATATACGGATACAGCTTGGCGCAGGCGCCTACGTCTGCGGCGAAGAGTCGGCGCTGATCGAATCTGCGGAAGGTAAACGGGGCGAACCGCGCAACCGTCCGCCGTTTCCTGTCGAGAAAGGATATTGCAATCAGCCGACCGTTGTCAATAATGTCGAGACGTTCTGTACCGCTGCCCGTACCATCATAAAAGGGCACGAATGGATCCGCGCCATGGGCACCGATCAGACCGCCGGCACCAAGCTTTTGAGTGTTTCGGGCGACTGTGACAAGCCAGGGATCTACGAAGTGACGTGGGGCGCGACTATTGCCGATGTTATCGCCCTGGCCGGAGGCAGGAACGTGCAGGCCGTGCAGGTGGGCGGCCCTTCGGGATCATGCGTTGCCCCGAAAGAGTTCAACCGTAAAATCTGCTACGGGGATATCGCCACCGGCGGTTCGTTCATCATCATCGGGGCGCACCGTAATCTGTTCGATATGGTGAAAAACTTTGCAGCCTTTTTCGCCGATGAATCGTGCGGAGCCTGTATCCCCTGCCGCGCCGGAAACAAGCTGATCCAGAATAAACTCAACAAAATTTTCTCGGGACATGGCGTGCAGGCGGACCTTGATGAACTGCAGGCCATTGGCGGAGTCATGAAAGCGGCGAGCCGTTGCGGATTGGGCCAGACCGCGTCAAACCCGATTGTCACCAGCATGGCCGGTTTCCCGGCTTTGTATGACGCCATTATTCAGAAAGACAGGGATTTTGATACGGAGTTCGACCTGGCGAAAGCGGTCGACGAATCGTGCGCCACGGTCGGCCGGAAGCCGTTGCTTCAGTAAGTATAGGCGACGCAGACAGAGAACGAGAAAACGATTCATTTTCAATACAAAGGAACATCCATGAGCGAAGAATTCAAATGCACAATCGACGGGAAAGAGTGTACCTGCCGCAAAGGGCAGACGGTAACCCAGGCGGCAGCGGACAACGGGGTGTATATCCCCACGCTCTGCGACTTTGACGGGATACCTCCGGGCGGTGCGTGCAGGATCTGCACGGTTAAAATCAACGGACGGCACATGGCGGCCTGCACCACAAAGGCGATGCCGGGCATGCAGATCGAAAACGACACGGCCGAACTGAAAGAACTCCGCACGATGCTGTTGGAGATGCTTTTCGTGGAGGGGAACCATTTCTGCCCCGCGTGCGAAAAAAGCGGAAACTGCCAGTTGCAGGCGCTGGCGTACCGGCATCAGATGCTGGCGCCCCGGTTTAAGTACCTGTTTACTCCACGTGCGGTGGACGCCGATGCACCCAAGCTGATGCTCGAGCATAACCGGTGCATCCTGTGCAAACGGTGCGTCCGTGGTTTGAAAACCGCCGAGGGGAAAGCGATATTTTCGTTCATCAACCGCGGCGCGAAAGTCGATATCGCCATCAACCACGGGCTGGCAGCGTTGCTGACCGACGCCCAGGCCCAGGAAGCGATGGACATCTGCCCGGTTGGCGCTATTATTCGCAAGGAGAAAGGTTTCGACATTCCGATCGGCAAACGGACGTTCGACACAAAACCGATCGGCAGCGACATCGAAAAAAGAGCCGTTGCCGTATAAGCGCGGCGCGACCCGGAAAACAGACATTTCAAGCGGAGGAATATAATGAGCAAAGTGATCGTAGCAACGACATCCCTGGCCGGGTGTTTCGGCTGTCACATGTCGATTCTCGATATCGACGAGCGGATCCTTGATCTGATCGAACTGGTCGAATTCAACAAATCGCCGATCGACGACATCAAGCGCTTCACCAAACAGTGTGATGTCGGCCTCATCGAGGGCGGCTGCTGCAATTCGGAGAACGTGCACGTCCTGCGCGATTTCCGTAAACACTGCAATGTGCTTGTCGCCGTAGGCGAATGTGCGATGATGGGCGGCCTTCCGGCGATGCGCAACGGGATTCCGATCAGGGAGTGTATCGAAGAGGCTTATCTGAAAGGGCCGACGGTTACCGGCAATACCATTATTCCAAACGACGATGAAATACCGATGATTCTGGACCGTGTCTACCCCTGTCAGGAGATCGTTAAAATAGACTATTTCCTCCCGGGGTGCCCGCCGCGGGCAGACCTCATCTGGAACGCACTGGTGGCGCTGATCAAGGGAACGCCTATCGATCTGCCGTACGAAACGGTGAAATTCGACTAATCATTTTCTATCGACGGAGAAACTCATGCCAAAGAAAATCACTATTGAGCCGGTGACCCGGGTCGAGGGGCACGGGAAGGTAACGCTGATTCTCGACGACAACAATAAACTGATCCAGAGCCGTCTCCATATCGTAGAGTTCCGCGGGTTCGAACGCTTTGTCCAGGGCCGCCCCTACTGGGAAGCCCCGGTGCTTGTTCAGCGCCTGTGCGGTATCTGTCCGGTCAGCCACCATCTGGCCGCAGCAAAAGCACTCGACGTGATTGTGGGTGTAGGTACCGGCGAAGGGCTTACCCCGGCAGGCGAAAAAATGCGCCGCCTGATGCACTACGCTCAGATGCTTCAGTCCCATACCCTGCACTTCTTCCATCTGGCCTCGCCCGACCTGCTGTTCGGCATCGATTCAGACCCGGCTCTGCGCAATGTGATCGGCATCGCGCTCAAACACAAGGACCTGGCTGTGCAGGCCGTCCTGATGCGTAAATACGGCCAGGAGATTATCAAGGCCACGGCCGGAAAAAAAATCCACGGAACCGGAGCGATTCCCGGCGGAATCAACAAGAATCTGTCGATCCAGGAGCGCGATGTTTTTCTCAAGGGCATTCCGGGAATTCCCGATATAGAGACCATTATCAAATGGGCATACGACGCGGTCCAGCTCTTCAAGGATTATCATGCAAAGAACAGAGCCTTTATCGACGCCTTCGCCACATTCAAATCGAACCATCTGAGTCTGGTCCGCAAAGACGGCGCCCTTGATCTGTACCACGGGGTGCTTCGCGCGGTCGACTCCGAAGGCAAAAAGATCCTTAACGACGTCGATTACCAGGACTACCTGCAATATATCGGCGAAGAGGTGCGGTCGTGGACCTACATGAAATTCCCCTACCTCAAATCGCTCGGCATGAAAAACGGATGGTATCGTGTCGGCCCGCTCGCCCGTCTTAACACCTGCGACTTCATCCCGTCCAAACTGGCGCAGCAGGAGTTTGAAATCTTTAAGAAATATACGGGCGGCAAACCCAGCAACATGTCCATGCACATGCACTGGGCGCGGCTGATCGAAAATCTTCATTCCGCCGAAGTGATACGGGAGCTCCTGCTCGATCCGGATCTGCAGAAGGACAACCTGGTCATCAAAGGAAAAAAGACGAACGAGGGCATCGGGCTTATCGAAGCGCCGCGGGGGACCCTGTTCCACCACTATACCATCGACGCGAACGACCTGATCTCGATGTGCAACCTGATTGTCTCCACCACGAATAACAACGAACCCATGAACCGAGCGGTTCATGCGGTGGCGGAATCGACTATTTCGGGTAAAGCGGAGGTCACGGAAGGAATGCTCAACGGTGTGGAAGTGGCGATCCGGGCGTATGACCCGTGCCTGAGCTGCGCGACCCATGCAACAGGCAAAATGCCGCTTGAGATCACCATCGAGGATTTGCACGGTACGGTCCTGGACAGAAAACGGAAAAACTGATGCCGCAGGCGCCCCGGATTATTGTCTGCGGTTTCGGCAATCCCGGACGCGAGGATGACGGAGCAGGAATTGTTGTATCGAAGCGGCTTGAGCGGGAATTGCCGGCCGGTGTAACGGTGCAATATGATTATCAGCTCAATATCGAGGATGCGCTTGAGATTTCAGATAAAGACGCCGTGCTGTTCATCGACGCATCGGCAAACGATTTTGACGGTGTGCGAATAAAGCCGGTCGAGCCTGAACCGGTGTCGAATTACTCGACCCATACGATGTCGCCGGGAGCGATTCTTACGGTGTGCCGGCAACTCTACGGAACAGAGCCGCCGGCATGGTTGCTTGAAATAAAAGGGTATGCCTGGGATATGCGCGAAGAGATGAGTAAACAGGCGCAGGCCAATTGTGAAACCGCGTTGCATGTCGCGGTCAACATACTGAACTTCATTCAAAAGCACGGCCCCGCCGCCCTCACCAAAACCATACTAAAGGAGATGCAAAAAAATGTCAAAGACCATTCTTGTCATCGATAATGATGCCGATTATATCGAAGCAGTGTCGACCATGCTCGAAGCGAACGGGTACCGGACGATTTCAGCGCTGGACGGCGACAAGGGCGTTGCCGCGGCAAAAAGCATGAAACCCTCCTGTATTCTTCTCGATGTCATGATGCAGTATGTGAGCGAAGGGCTCGATGCGGCAGTGAAACTCCGTGACGATCCGGCAACCGCGTCGATCCCGGTAATTCTGATCACCGGCATCAGGAAACCGCAGTATCTTACCCTGAGTTTCCGTCCGGGCGAGAGCTTCCCTAACGTTAAGGGTATGTTCGAAAAACCGGTGAAACCCGCGGTGTTGCTCGAAAAAATCAGCGCCATACTCAAGTAACAATACCCGCCGTATAGTGCCGGTCTTTTCCGCCCGCAGTCCGTGCATTCAAAAATGCGGGATGGAAATGAAACAACCCTGTTGTTTCGCAGGATCGTTGAAATATGCCGTTTGAAAGGGATAATTTCTATTTCGTAAAATATTCCACGCCGGCCTCGAAAATCTTCTGATCCTTTTCGCCTTGGATATTCTTCGCGACGTTGCTGCCGACTCTCTCCGAGTGGCCCATCTTTCCCAATATCCTCCCGTCCGGGCTGGTGATTCCTTCAACCGCATACAGCGAGCCGTTGGGGTTGTATGCGATGTCGTAGGTCGGATTGCCGCTGATATCCACATACTGCGTCGCGATCTGGCCTTTTTGCATCAGGGATGTCATCAATGCCGCATCCGCGACAAACCGGCCTTCGCCGTGGGAAATGGCAATCGAGTGAATGTCGCCGGTGTTTACTTTTGCAAACCAGGGCGACAGCGCGGAGCTGATCCTGGTGCGTACCATTTTGGACTGATGGCGGCCAATGGTATTGAAGGTCAGGGTCGGGCAGCGCCCGTCGATGTCCCGGATATCGCCGTAGGGAACCAGACCGAGTTTGATAAGCGCCTGAAATCCGTTACAGACGCCGAGGACCAATCCGTCACGACGGGTGATGAGTTTCATGACCGCATCGCGTATCCTCGGATTGCGAAACACCGCGGCAATAAACTTGCCCGAACCTTCGGGCTCGTCGCCCGCGCTGAATCCGCCCGGTATCATGATGATCTGTGCATTGTCGATACGCCGCGCCATATCCGCAAGCGACTCCTCCACATCCCGGGGCGTCAGGTTGCGTATGACAAACTGATCGGCCACGGCGCCCGCGCGCTCGAAAGCGCGTGCGCTGTCATATTCGCAGTTGGTGCCGGGGAAGATTGTTATTAAAACACGAGGTTTCGCAATGCCGGTTTTCGGCTTTGCCGTGCCCCTTGTATCAAAAACAACCGGCTCCGGTCTTCCTTCAGGTGTATGCGCGCTGGTCGGGAAAACCTGCTCAAGCGGGGATTCCCAGGCCTCGAAGGCTTTGTCCAGAGGAATTGTCGTTTTGCCGATAACAATCGACGGAGCGGCGATGGTTCTGCCCAGGACTTTGTATGCAACGGTCGAAAACAGCTTCGCCGGATCATCGTCGCCGCCTATCTCACAGACGATCGAGCCGATGTGCGGGCAAAACAGATACTGCGCGTCCGGCGGACTGGCAAACTCCATGCCGATTCTGTTGCCGAAGCTCATTTTCGTGACAGCCGCCGCAATACCGCCCGCGCGCACCGTGTGCGCTGCTTTGATTTTCTTTTCACTGGTAAGCCGGAATATGAGGGAGTAGAGTCTGTTGAGGGCATCAAAATCAGGCAGCTCAGTATCGTTGCGCTTGCACGGCAAATAAACGACCGTGCTGCCGGCAGCCTTGAACTCCGGCGACAGCACACTCCTGACGTCCGTGGGACACACGG
>Ga0105099_10001195_pt1 | contig 16589 bp, 12 predicted proteins | sample PPLLak3cmMay2015_2_FD_79138 | JGI IMG/M metagenome (GOLD analysis project Ga0105099, IMG submission 79138) | Freshwater sediment microbial communities from Prairie Pothole Lake near Jamestown, North Dakota, USA - PPLs Lake P8 Core (1) Depth... | ecosystem: Environmental > Aquatic > Freshwater >... | reverse complement strand
TTTAGACGTTCATTCATGGGTTCCGTCTTTCTCCAGGGCATAGAAGCATCCTCCTTGCCCTGTAGTTTAACGTGTTACCCATGTCCACAGGTTTATTTGTTACCTATGTTAGCAGGTTATACCGTTTCCTGTACCCGCTGGGATTCGGGGTCCTTGTAGTTGTAGACAAAAAGCTGCTCGTCGTGGATGACGATAAGTTCGTCGTTTTCGACAGTTACTTCATATCCTCGCAACCGTTTGCCTTCTTTATCCGCCAGTATCCCCAAGGAGGATTTTACGGCGATGACTTCGTTCAGTGCCGAAACCAGAAAGTGCCCGGAACCAACAGCCGGGTCACAGATCTTCAGGCTGTTGACCGTTTCGTTGGCCTCTTTGATGCTGATTTTGTCCAGGTTGTTGTAGAGCCCGGTAAGATCGTCACATGCCCAGCCGTTTTTTTCATTGAACTTACGCAGTACCGACCGGCGGATGGTCTCGCGGCAGATATACATGGTAATGAAGCCGGGGGTGAAGAAGGAGCCGTCCCGGTAACCATTGATTTTCTCGAAGATCAGACCCAGAACCGAGGCGTTGATAATGGTTTTGTTCTGTTCCTGGATTTCAGCACTTCCTTCGCTGGAGAAATCGTAGGCTTCCAGAAATTCGAAGAGGTAGGCAAGGGTATTCTTACTGCCGGTGAGACGTTTGCCGTTACCGGACTTCAGCACCGTTGAGCCGTATAGGGGTAGATCCAAACGATTCTTTAGCTCGTTGATGCGAATGGTCCGACGCTCCAGGTCGCTTTCTTCGAAAAGGGAGCTATTCAGGTAGGGGATGGTGCCGAACATTTCGCGCACCGAGGCACTTCGCTCATTAACACGCACCGCAAGTACTTCGAAAAAAAGTTCGTTCAGTTCGTCAAAATCATCGATGCGGTTGCCATTGAGAAAGGTATAGGCACGATCCCCTTTGTGGAACGCGATCAGTTGTCCTTCCAGAAGCTTGAGGAACAGCAGCCGGTTGAGCCAGGTGATGCAGAGTTCCAGGGCGGTTTCGAAAAGGGGATCATCAGTTTTCGTAAAAGAACCGGTTTCAGCCCGATCAGCACCAACCTTGTTTCTTATCCTCAGGACATTGATGGTGGTTTCCAGCAGTGACCCGTCATTACGCTCTCCTTCTTCTTTGCGCCGGATCAGCTTTTTCCCTTTTTCTTTCACCTCTACAAGGCCGATTATGTGAAGAAGTTCGTTGTAGAATTCCTTGTTGAGTGAGTTGCTGTCATTGGCGAACGGTTGTTTGAGCAGATGGGGCGGGGAGAGGAGCTTGTAGAGGTTGGTCAGCTTCTTGTCATCGACCTTGTCCGGGTTGCGGATCACCCGCTCGTATTCTTTGAGGTTGAAATAGGCACAGGGGAGTTCATCCAGTTCTTTCTCGATGAAAGGTCGGGCGATTTCCTGATAGAACCAATCGGTGTTGATGCTGACAAGCAGGCCATCATTCCAATCATTGTAGCTTTTTACCAGCTTCTGGTTGTTGAAGAAGAACCGCTCGAAATCGGTGGCGTCGAAGATGTACCACTCGTAGATATTACTGATAATGAGGTGTTTGATCTCCTTGTTATCCCGCAGATATCGTTCCTGCATATAGTAATGCAGCAGTTCGTGGAGAGCTTTGGTGTTGGGCCGATCGAAGGAGATCATTTCCGACCGGTTCGCAGGGTTCTTTGTCTCGATGATGACGCCGACGGGATCGTCGGAGGATTTGCCGGTATGGATGACCAGATCGGTCCTTTTGCTGGTATTTATTTCGAAGGTCGGCTTGTACCAGGTGTCCTTGAGAAAATCAGAAACAATATTCTTCAGGTGCTCTTCGTGCTCGTCAGAGCGGATTCGCTCGAATAAACGAACAAGGTTGGCTTTGAACAGCTCTATCTGGTCGCGCTTGAGACTTTGCTTGAGGTAGGCCTTGTTCAAGGATTTTGCTGGCGTGATTGGTAGAAGCTTCATGGGGAAAAGTACCTTGTCAACTCCTATTGTAGTAACGCATGCTTCTTTCAGGAAAATTCGGAATGGTATGAAGAGATTTCCGAATTTCTGGACCTATGAAAATACCTGAGCAGCACAACATGCAGTGCGACAATTAATGAGCCCTAAAATACGCCCGCGGGGACATCAAGTCAAGCACAGGCTATTACATATGCTCGATCCTGGCTGGCCGCGGTCGTTCTGGTTCCGGGAGGATGGGTGTTGCGGGCCATCATCTCCACCGCTTCCTTGAGGCCGCAGGGGGGAAGCTCGCGGTAGAGCTGGATGGTGCCGAACTTTTCGCCGCGGAAAAGGATGGCGGCAACAATTAAGATCTTTATTCTCAACACACTCCCTTGTCGCAAGGGAGTGCAGCAGCCGTGCGCTCTGTCATCATTCCTGACTGGCAGACCTGCTATTTCCTGTATAATGAAAAAGGAATCCGTCAAACAGAGGAGCCACCTTATGAAACCCCTTTTTCACCCGAGTCTGGTGAACGGTCCCTTTGACGACCCGGGTCTCTACATCGATTTTCTGTTTGAGAAGCGGGCTATCCTCTTCGACCTGGGAGATCTGCATCTTCTGCCGCCGCGCAAGATCCTCCGTGTCAGCCATGTCTTCGTCTCCCATACCCACATGGACCACTTCAACGGCTTTGATCGGATGGTGCGCATCCTCCTCGCCCGTGACAAACGGCTCCACCTCTATGGCCCGCCCGGCTTCATCGGCCAGGTGGAGCACCGCCTTGCCTCCTATACCTGGAATCTGGTGGAGAATTATCCGGTCGATTTTACGATCATTGCCAGTGAGTTTAATGGAGTGACGCTTCGTTCCGCTCGGTTTCGCTGCCGGAACAGATTTTCCCGTGAGCAGGATGTGGTGTCTGCATCCGCGGGCGGTGTGCTTCTGGATGACGAGACGTTCCGGGTTCGTTGCGTAAGCCTTGACCATAAAATTCCCTGCCTTGCCTTCAGCCTGGAAGAGAAGAATCACGTAAATATCATGAAGGATCGGCTCCAGAGGCAGGGGCTCCCGGTCGGGCCTTGGCTGACCGAGCTGAAGAAAGCCGTGCTCCGCGGAGATCCTGATGCTGCTCTGTTTCGGGTCTGGTGGCGGGACGGTACGGCTGTTCAAGAGCGATTCATGGCGCTGGGAGTTCTCAAAAAGGAGGTCTTGCGGATTGTGCCGGGGCAGAAAATCACCTATGTAACCGATGTCGTGGGCAGTGCGGTGAATATTTCCCGCATCAAAGAACTAGCCGCCGGTTCCGACTATCTCTTTATTGAGGCGATGTTTCTGCAGAAGGATGTGGAGCGGGCACGGGAAAAGTATCACCTCACTGCCCGTCAGGCCGGTACACTTGCACGGGAGGCGGGGGCGGCACGGGTAACACCGTTTCATTTCTCACCGAAGTATAGTGAGCAGGGAGAAGAGCTTTGCCGGGAAGTGGCAGATGCCTGCAAAGATTAGGAAGAATGGGGCGCCAGCTGTTTCACCAGAAGGGTGCCGAGTTCTTCGAAGGTATCGTATGGGAGAACCACGATCTTTTCGTTGCCGGCGATCATGGCCGATAGGTGATATTCTGATCCACGATGGTATAGTGCGATGACCGGGATGCCGATAGACTCCGCGAGGGCAATTTCATACCCGACCCCGATCGAGGGGTGCGATACTTCGGCGACTACCAGGTCCGAATGTCGTATGGCCTCGGTGGTTCTGGTGTGGATGGCAGTATCATGTTTTTTCCCCTCTGTTTCCGACGATCCGTTGTCATTCATGAATTCCGAAATGACCTCGCCGTGGGTGTTGAGAAGCGCGATGATTCGACGGTAAACCTTGAGGTATCCCCCTCCTCCTCTGATGGAACCAGCGAAGAACAGCTTCATGAATCCTCCCTGCACGAAATCAGTGACTAGTGGAAGTGTACGATATGTCATGAAAACCGCAAGCTCCCGAGCACTATCACGAAAATTTGCCGAAGCTGCAAGGGTACTCCGGTCAGGTAATGAGAATTGGCAATGCCTGCTTTTCTTGTCTCTGGCAGCTATGATAGTCTCGCAAATTCTCCAAACAGTTCCCTCCCCACTTGCGGGGGAATGCCTTTTTGCGAAGCCACCAGCTATGTTTCATGGAAAAAATGTTGCGAGATAGATATATTTTATTTTTGCAGTTGAAGTTCCAGAAAAGGGTGCTATTCTTTGGAAAAAATAGTTAACATGTTCTAAGTTTATGCTTCCTCAACCAAGAAGAAAATTATTTTACATCATTCACTTTAGCTCTTGCTGTCGCAGCATAATCAGGTAGCGCAAAACATAAACCTGGAATTTTCCACAGATAGTATCAGATGCGAGATTTGACGGGATGGATAGAGCGATATTGTACGAACAGATCGAATTTATTGCCGGCATGTTCGGGAAGAAAGTGTAGCAATCCATGTGGAAAATGCTGAACAAAATCTGGGAAGTGAGTTTTGTCGTCCCAACTCCTTCTGAGGCCGTTCTCTTTCGGGATGCCGTAACGGCAGATAACATTTACCGGGAGAGGATCCTTGCAGTACTGATACTCGCTGCTTCTTTGCTGCTCATGATCATTGATTGCAGTGTCGTGGCCCTTCGCCCCGCTTCCTTCCGAAGCCTTTCAGGCATGGCAATCATTTCCCGGGTTTCCTTCTGTGCGTTCCTCCTGGTGTTTCTCTTTGCAACCCGTGAGAAGTCAGGCAGTTTGCCTTCCTGCCACTATTTCTGGGATACCGCGATGGTCAGCATTTCCCTCGCATGGGTAGGCGTTTTTTCCGGCGCTCTTCTGGTGGTGAGGCCGGGGATCGAGCCGTATCTGCTGGGTGTTATAATCACTGGTTGCTTCCTTTTTCAGGATGCCCGTCGAAGTATGCTTTTTTATGCCCTCGGATCGCTCAGTTTTGTCTTTTCTGCGTTCTATTTTCGGCCTGAATCTCACATCTTGCTTTCCGCGCTTCTCAATGTGGCCCTTTCTACTCTGCTTGCTTTTGTCATATCACGGATTGTATTCCGGATGCGTCTGGAGAGTTTCCGGGACGCCTCTCATGTTGACGGGCAGAGAAGGATTATGCAGGAGTCCGTTGAGTATTTGCAGAAGCTTTCCTACCTGGACCCTCTGACCGGGATCGCCAACCGCCGCTTCCTGGAGTTGTCCCTTTCGAAGGAGTGGAAATTGGAGTCAAGGTCAGGGCAGCCGCTGTCCGTAATCATGATCGACATTGACTGGTTCAAGCTCTTCAACGATACCTACGGACACATCCCTGGTGATGACTGCCTGCGGCAAGTGGCTGCCGCCCTCGAATCGGCGGTCATGCGGCCGAGTGATCTGGTCAGCAGATATGGTGGTGAGGAGTTTTGTGTTCTCCTGCCCATGACGGATCGGGAAGGTGCGATATTTACCGCAAAACGGATGATGAAGGCAATTCACGATTTGAGAATTACCCACCGCTCTTCGCACTTTGGCCAGGTTACCGTGAGCATGGGTATTGCAACGCGGCAGCCCCAGCATACCGAGCATTTTGAAAGTCTGATTCACTCGGCGGACACGGCACTCTACCATGCCAAGGTTTCAGGAAAGAACCGCATTGCCTGGTGCTGTCCCGTCGACATGGAAGAGTTTCCGCACATGGAAATATCGTCGCCAACTCTCCACAAATCCATTGCCCTGGAGTGTTCTGCCGGTTACGAAATGGGGACCCAGGCGGGGGCCCTCTAGCCGGCTTGATTCTGAAAATTTCATCGTTGTAATGAGCTGCCAAAAAACGTACTATCTCTCCCTGTCGTTCAGCAGATTTCCCCCCTTCCCAGTAAAAATTTGTAAAATAAATCCGCTTTGTCGGGCCAGATTAATGGAACCGAAAACAGACTCCATGACAATCGTTTCCGAAGATACAGAATTGCCTCTCCGTTTGCTGCGAATGGGAGAGCAGGGGCTCGTTGCGGAGATGGGACGCGGTATTGACCCGGCGGTGAACGTCAGGGTCCGGCGGCTTGCATCTGCCCTGAGAAGGCTGGATCTTAGCGGAATTCTGGAAATGGTGCCTACCTTTCGCTCTCTCCTGATACTGTTCGATCCTCTGCTCCTGTCCAGGAAAATTCTGCGGGACACGGTCGTCAGCCTCGCCAGCAGAGATAATTCCGGAGAGGCTTCAGCCGTCGGGGGGCAGGTTGTTCGTCTTCCCGTCTGCTATGGAGGCGAGTTCGGCCCTGATCTTGAGTTTGTGGCTCGCCATAACGGACTTTCCCCGGAAGAGGTTATTGCCCTGCACTCGCGAGCGAGCTATCCGGTCTATATGCTTGGTTTTCTGCCCGGGTTCCCCTACCTTGGCGGCCTGCCGATGCGGATTGCAGCACCTCGCTTGCAGACGCCCCGGCAAATGGTTGCCTCCGGATCGGTGGGAATTGCCGGAAGCCAGACCGGTGTGTATCCGCTTGAAAGCCCGGGCGGATGGCGTATCATCGGTCGCACTCCGCTACGGTTATTCGATCCTTTCAGGTCTGAGCCATTCCTTTTTTCCGCGGGAGACAGGATCTGCTTCGACCCCATTGACCGTGCCGTTTTTGAGCGTATGGCGGGCAGCCAGGAGGAAGCCGCTGACCCCGTCGCCAGCTCCCTTCCTGCAGAGCGGCCAGCAAGTTTTTTCAGCGTGATAAAGCCCGGGCTTCAAACCACTGTGCAGGACCGGGGGCGGTTCGGCTTCCGGGCCTTCGGGCTTTCCCCTGGCGGGCCCATGGATTCCCGGGCCGCCAGGGTGGCCAACCTTCTCGCCGGTAACGGGCCGGATGCCGCGATCCTGGAAATGACGCTGCTGGGCGGGTCTTTCCGCTTTGAAACCAAATCCTATCTGGCTGTCTGCGGAGCAGACATGGGCTGCAAGCTGAACGGGGTCCCGATTCGTGCCTGGTCGGCGTTTTCCGTTCCTCCGGGTGGAGAGTTGACATTCGGCCATGCGGTGAGCGGTTGTCGGGCCTATCTTGCGGTGCGCGGCGGAATTGCCGTGCCGACCGTTCTGGGGAGCCGTTCCACATCTCTACGGGCTGGGATCGGAGGCTACGGCGGGCGAGCCCTGCGGGCCGCCGACCGCGTGCCGTGCGGGTTGGACTGTGGTGACATGGCCGCGCAACGGTTTCTTCCCGCGCATCTTGTGCCGGAATATCCTGAAGAAATCCGGCTTCGGGTACTTCCGGGTCCGCAGGACGACCTTTTTGAACCGGAGGGCATCAAGACTTTCTTCAGCTCTGTCTATACCGTTACTCCTCGTAACGACCGGATGGGATATTGTCTCGACGGCCCGCCGGTCCGTCACCGATACGGGGCGGATATCGTTTCGGACGCCCTGTGTGCCGGAGCGGTGCAGGTGCCTGGTGATGGCCTGCCTCTTGTCATGACTGCCGACCATCAGACAACGGGGGGCTACGCCAAGATCGGCGCGGTTATCGGCCCGGACCTCTCTCGTCTCGTTCAGGCACGGCAGGGCACTCGGGTGCGCTTTGTCCGCTGCAGCGACAGCGAAGCGGTCAGGGTTCTGAGGCTGCAGGAAGAATTGTTGGCGGGAATCCGCTCGGCACTGGCAGGGGGTGCCTGGCAGTGACTGACCGGAGCAGATTCCAAGGGGTGATTGGTACTACCAATTTCAGATCAAGGATGATCTCAAGGCGGCGAGGATTGAGACTGCGAGGCGTACTGAAGAGTACGTTGAGCAGCTGAGGACGAGCCAACGCAGAGAGGGCCTTGATATGGAATTGGAATAAGGGGGGATTCGATGGTGAGTATTGACCTGAACTGCGACCTGGGTGAGGGGCGTACGGTTTCTTCTCGTGATAGTGACACTGAGATTATGCCGCTCATTACCTCGGCCAACATTGCCTGTGGTTTTCACGCATCAAACCCGCTGCTCATGGAGAAGTCCGTTCGTCTGGCGATACGGTACGGGGTCGCCGTGGGCGCCCACCCGTCGTATCCTGACCCCCATTCTTTCGGGCGTCGCGACATGACCATCCATCCTGAGGAACTGCGGGCCGATCTTATTTACCAGATCGGCGCCCTCTCCGCAATTTGCCGTTCAACGGGAGTGCCCCTTCGTCACGTCAAGGTCCATGGCGCCCTGTACAATCGGGCCGCGGTTGACGGAGCTACGGCACGAACGGTTGCCTCTGCTATCCGGGACATTGCCCCGGAGGCGTTCATGGTCTGTCTTGCGGGGTCTCAGATGACGGCGGCGGCGCGGGAACTCGGAGTGTTTTTTATGGAAGAGGCCTTTGCCGACCGGGCCTATGCTGCTGACGGAACACTCGTTCCGCGGACGTGCGAGGGCTCGGTCCTGCATGACCCGCACCTCGTTGCTGGGCGGCTTGTGCGGATGGTTAAGGAGAAGTGTGTCGCTGCTATTGATGGTAGTATCGTTCCCCTGGTTTTCCAGACCGTGTGCGTGCATGGGGATACGCCGGGAGGAGTTGCCATGATCAGGGAGATACGCCGGCGTCTGAGCGAGGAGGGCATCCGGGTCGCTCCTTTCGAGGGGTAAGACCACGGACTCTTTCCTTGTTGATATTCTTTTCAGATGGTCGATTTGGGAGGGAAAGAAAGCCCCTCATGTTTTTCCTGGCAGCTGACGCAGCGGATAGCGTAGGGGAGCACGCGGAGCCTATCTTCGTCTATTTCCTCGCCGCAGTCGTCGCAAATTCCGGCGGTTCCCTCGGCGAGCTTTTTTTCCGCCTCCTCCATCCGCGTCAGGCGCTCCCGCATGACGTCGGCCAGGGCAATGCCGGTGTCGGAAAGGACATCCAGCATGCTCAGGTCCCCGATATCCTGGGGGATGTCGAACTGGCTCTGAAGTTTTTCCTGGTTACGGAAAAGCTCCCTGCGGAGTTCGCTCCAAAGGCGCCGTTTTTCTTCCAGCAGAATGCTCCGCAGTCTCTCCTGCCTGCTTTTTTTCTCTTCCGGCATTGGGCAGTTCTCCTTTCGCAAGGGATGCGCTTTCTGTTTCCAGTGTAGCGCAATGTTCCGGCCATGCAATACATACGGATGAGATTGCGAAGCAGAGGAATTGTTCGGAGTAAGCCCTGACATTCCTGCCGCGCAAGAAAGATACGATCTAAGCGCAGAAAGGCGAATTCGGATACCAGTACTGAGGGGATGTGTCGCTGCCATTCAGAGCATCTTGATAGTGGCTATGCCCTCGCCTGCCCGGAACCTCTGCACGTGTCACTTCAGGGGCACTGCTGGCCTGGTAAGGAATCTCCCGATTTATACCTTGGGAGGTCTGCAGAGCAACAGCACTACTGCGACAACAGCGACAGCAAGGATGATTCCCCCGAAAAATGCCCCCGAACTGAAGTGTTGACCATAAAACCAGCTTCGCATGTTTGCAAATAGAAGGTCCATGTTCATAGTCATTCCCCATCATACATGTTGAACCGCACCTCATAAGCATATCCCGTTAAAGTTTTTTTGCATCCGATGAAATGCCACCTAGACCCTGATGGTCTTGTAGAGGAAATTCTTGAACTTGAAAAATTTCTTCCTTTCCACTGTGTCGGCGTGGATGTCACCGCTGATCGCTTTCAGGTGTTGTGCAATCTGTGGCATGGTCCTGCCCGCTTCCAGCCGGGATTTTTCGATGATGAGAGCCACTACATCCCTGGGAATGCGGTTTTTCGTATAGGGTTCGTAGACCTCTTCCCAGAAATCTTTTCCGTCTTTGATTGATGCCAGTATTTCTGCGGCAAGCTGGTCCTGAAACCTGTCATGAGTGCTTTCCTGCAATTCGTGAGAATCATTTCTGATCGCCCGCAGGATGTCTTCTTCCGTGATATTTTTCCCGGTACGGAAGAAAAGCGCCCGTAGCAGGATACTGCGCAATTCGCGGATATTTCCCTCGAAGCGGTGATTCACCAGGAGATTTTTGGCGTCTTCACTGAGCTTTGGTGCATCCTCCAAGGGAGCATCCTTGTTGCGATAGGTCCGGTAAAGTTTGCCAAGAAAATGGGTGGACAGATCGGTAATGTCTTCGCGGCGCTCACTGAGGGAAGGGATCCGGACCGAGAGCTCCGAAAGCCGGTGGTACAAGTCTTCACGGAAACGCCCAGCCTTGATCTCTTCCTGGAGGTTCTTGTTGGTAGCCGCAACAAGGAGCACTCGGCCAAAGCGCTCGATGTTTTCTCCAAGGCGGATAAATCCGCCGTTATCCAGAAAACGGAGAAGCTGCACCTGTGTTTTCGGGTCGGCATCACCGATTTCGTCGAGAAAGACGATCCCCCCCTGTGACTCTTCCAATATTCCTCTGCGATCGCTGTAGGCACCGGTGAACGCACCCTTTTTGTGACCGAACAGCTCGGAATAGGTGAGCTCTCCACTGTATGCGGCAATGTTGGTTTTCTTTACCGGGAGTTCCCCGGCGGGATTGATCTGCTCCCGGTACATTTCATTGAGCTTGTTGTAAAGGTTGTTGAAGAAAAATTCCTTCCCGGAGCCGGTCTGGCCGAGCACCAGGATCGAGGGAAGCCCCAGTGTGGCCTCATGGAGAACGTTGGTGCTCCAGTAGGCGATGCGGTTGAAAATGGGCGGGCACACGGCGTTGATAAAATCTACCACCTCCTGGGCTTTCCGGCTGTTGCCGATGATGTTGCCGAGCCGGTAGGACGATACCAGTGGATCCTTGTACGCGACATCGCTCGTGAGTCTTGCCACCTGGCTCTGGAGAGTTTCGATCTGCTGAATGTCGGAGATGTGGCGCGAGGTCAGGCTTTCGATAATCTGCAGCACCCTTTTGTGCTCTTCGGTGAAGTAGCCCGGCTGTAGGGAATTGAGACAGATTACCCCGAGTACCACGTCATCACAGATGATCGGAACGGCTATTTCGCTCTGGATGATATCACTGATCGATCGGTGAAAGCCTTCACCCTGGATTTCCTCTTCCACGTTTGCAAGAATCTTCGGTTGTTTTGTCCAGGCCACATAGCCAGTCAGGCTGCGTTCTTCCTTTGGAAGTTCCGGGCCGCCAATCAGAAAAGCGGGGATCTCTCTCTTCAGCCATTGCTTGTTTTTTGCGCCGATGATTGTTCCGGAACTGTCTTCCACAACCAGCCGCTTCTCTCCGGCCAGTTCCTGCACTACGGCAATGCTGCCGGTGTCGGCACCGATCAGCTTGGTGGCCTTTGAAAGCACTTTGTCTAGAAAGGTCTGCAGTTCTTCGTTGCGCTCCTGCAGAAGAGCGGTTATTTCCGCGAGCACCCTTATTTCAAGGTGTTCATCACCGATCTCACGGAGGACCCTTTCTACCATCTCTGCATGGGTCTGGAGTATTCCCGTTTCAAAATCGGTAAATTGGTAATTCTCCCGCGTGAAGTAGTTGACCAGGCAGATGATCTTGCGCGTTTCGGGTTCATAGCGAGGCACCATGTAGAGGGAGCGGAGGGACATTTTTTCCGTCAGGGCCCTTTTCTGCAGGATCTGCTGGGTAAGGTCCGAGATAAAGACCGGCTGCAGAAGCTGATCGTCGGCAATCAGGCCGTCATCACCCACGAACTTGGCGACCAGGGAGCTGCCCTTTCCCAGCCTGATGGAGCCGAGCTCATCATAGAGGGCTTTAAGTCTTGGGTCCGAGGAATAACTGGCGAGAACCTCCATGCGCGTTTTGCCGAGGTTGTCGATGGTTGGAACGAGTACCGATGCCAAAGAAAGGCGATCAATGAGCTGGACTGCAGACTTGACCATGAATGCGGCTGCTTCCCGTTTTTTGAATTCCTCCACCCGTCTTGTCAGCAAAATCTGCTGCTGGTATTTCTTCGCTCCATTCAGGCTGGTAGCGATGGCGTCGACGAATACTGACAAAAGCTCTTTGCCCGGCTCGGCAAGTACTTCTCCCGGTGTCTCGTTGTCAATACAGATGACGCCAATGGAGCGCCCGTGACTTACGATGGGGAGAAGATAACTTGCTGCAATGGAAAAATCTTCTGCAAGCTTTATATCCAGCGGGAGGCTCTCTCTGTGACAGTCCTTGAGCTCGGCCGCGGATTGATTCGCGAAAACGGTGGAGACCAACCCTTGCTGGGAAACAAGGGGAAAGGAGGTTTCCCTGATTTTGTCGGAATGAGGGCCGGAGGCAAACATGCAGGAAAGCGTACCGTTCGTCAGGTCCTCAAGGTAGATACGTACCTGGTCCAGTTCAGACACAAGCCAAATTCCCTCGGCTGTAGCGAACAACATCTCTTCCAGGTTTTCCTTTCCGTACCGACAGATTTTATCCTGAAGCTTGAGAAGCTGTTCTTTGAGTTGCCCCATCGGAGACTCCTTTTGCAATGCGCGGACAGGCTTGGCTTGCAGTGCCCGCGTTCCAGTACTAGTGATTTATCAGGTGTGAGTAGATTGTGTACTCTGTTGGATATCTTAGAGGTAAAGTATCGGCAAAGTCAAGATAGTGATGGGAATAGGAGCGGGGCGTTGGTGAATGGTTGAATAGGGATGAAGGGAGCAGGCGTCAGGATTGGCCCCGGAGAATTCTGGAAAGTTCATCCTGGTCGAGGCAGTTTAAATCGCAATATTCCCTTTCCAGCTCTTCCACAAAGAAGCGATCTAGTCCGGAATTTTCCAGGAAATCTTCCCGAAGCGAGATGTTTTTATCATTGATAATAGAAGGCAAGATGGTATGGAGGTACATTGCCTCCTTCTTGATAGTAAGGATGGTTTCACGAAACAGGGCGTCAGGAATGTCCACCGTCAGGAGTTTCCTGGCACGGAGCTCTTCGCTCACCTCCTGCTTCAATTCCTCCTGGTGTGCCCGTGTCGTGTACCGGGAATAGAAGTTTCTGATCCGTTCCCGGACATTCTCTCTCAGCAGGAGGAAAAGGCTTTCTTCCCTGTCAAGGGCATGGAGTTGTGCAAGGAGGGCCGAGATGGTCAGGCGATTATCCTCGACCTTTTGGAGTCCCTTGAGGAGGGTCTTTATCTTGCTTTTGCCGTATTTTCCGAGATAGCGATTGATGAAGAGTCCTTCAACGAAGAGCTCTTCGAAAAGGCCCTCTTTCAGGGCATCGAACTCCCGTTTGCTGCCAAGAAAACTCCGGATCATTTCCTCGGAAATACGGACGTTTTCCATAAAGGCGATCTTGTTGATGGTGGAGGAGGTGGAATCGTAACGGTCGAAATAGGTTATGATTGAAGAGAATTCTTCCAGAAGCGCCATGTCGGCGCCGTCCCGTATTCTCTCGTCGCAACTTCTGCCGGAGTCGAGGAGAATCTCCTCGAATGCGTGATCGCGGTTTTCATCGGCCCGCTGTTTTGCGTGGAGAAGTTTCAGCATATCCTCACTGTTTATGCGGTTGTCGATATTGCGTTCCCGCAGAAACATTCCCTCAAGAATCTGCCGCACTTCGGCAAGGTAGTCGTGCTCTTCCTCTGCCACGATCCACTTGTCCTTTTTCAGCATTTCGTCCAGCGGGTAAAACAGGGCATCGGGAATTTTATTACGTACCGCCAGGGTTTTCAGTCGCGTGAGACGGGCGTTCTCCATCTTGTTGATCATGCCCCTCGTATGGCAGGAAACGAGAATGCTCTTGTATCCATCGACAATAGATTTGTTGTTCCGGTGTTTGTACATGACATCGACACGGATACGCTCCTGCTGGTAACTGTCGATTCCGAGCGAAGCAGCTAGTTCGGTGATTTTTGCGTAATCTTCATCGGAGATTTTTTTATTCGCATAATAGAGGTTTTTAAAGAGGTCATGGTACTTGCGGTGGCTGCTGTTGATAAGTTTGAAGAGGAAAAGCTGTGCTTTCGGGTCCTGGATGAGGTCAAGAATTTCTTCGATGAGAAGATTATCGTCTTCTCTGCCGACTGCTTCGGAGCGTTTGATCGTCTTGCCCAAGATGCGCACCAACTCTTTCTGCTGTTTCTTGAGAGCACCGCTGAAAAGGGCGGAATTGGTGAAAAAGAAATAATTGCAGACAGCATTGCCGTCGAAGAAAATCTTGTCATAACTCAGAGAGCTTTCCGTCCGGTCCGTGAACTGGAGTTTGCCGCTCTCTTCGCCGTAATGGGCTCCGTACATGGTGAGTCGATTCAGTACGTCCCCTTTTGCCAGGTCGGCTAGCGGTTGGTCGATGCCGAACATGTATTCGCAGAAGGAGCCCCCGTTTCCGCGGTGGCTGATATACTTTTTCCCGATGACGAATTCGTTGCCCGGTGAAAAGAAGCGAACTTCGTCTTGCTCTCCGTCACCGAAACTGTAGGAAAAACGCTCACAGACCTCGGACCCGGCCAGGAAAACGTAGTATTCGATGCCTCCTTCAGTGCTTCCGTGCAGGCGAATGTCTTTTCGCATCGTAACCTTCCATTGTTTGTTCCTACCATCGCCTGTCGGAGGCAATGGAAGCAATTTTTGATTCAAGGATCATGCCATCATAAGCAAATTCTACACCCGGCGGAAGTTTTCCGCAATCCCGGTGGGCGACCTCGTGAGTCAGGTGTGTCAGGATGGTTCGGCGCGGTTTCAGCGTTTCCGCAACTTTCAGCGACTCGTCAATATTGAAATGGCTGATATGGGGCGTGTAGCGGAGGGCATCAAGAATCAGGATGTCCAATCCGGTCAGCAGGTGCATGGAAGTGTCGGGTATCCGGCTGCAGTCTGTCAGGTATGCGACTGCCCCGATTCGGTAGCCGGTGGAATAGGAATAGCCGTGTACCAAGGGAATGGGCAGTACTGTCTGTCCGAAAAGATGAAAAGGGCCACTGATCTGATGGGGTTCCAGGAGAGGAGTGTACCCGCCCTGCGATGCACCGGTAAAGATATAGGAAAAATTACTGGTGATCAGGTCGAGAGTTTCTTTGGAGCCGTAGCAGGGGATAATTCTTTTGTGAAGCAGGTGAAAGCCCCTCAGGTCGTCGATACCGTTAATGTGGTCAGCGTGGGTGTGGGTGAAAAGCACTGCATCGACATGAGGGATGGCATTTGCGAGAGCCTGTCGTCGAAGGTCGGGCGAGGTGTCGACCAGGATGAATTTTCCTGCAATTTCGACGAGGATGGAAGCTCGGGTTCTCGTATCCTTCGGGTCGGAGGAGGTACAGACCGGGCAATGGCACCCGACCATCGGAACGCCGGTGGATGTTCCGCTGCCGAGAATCGTTATCTTCATGCACATCCTCCCTGGATTGGGCAGTAAAATACCATGGCACTTCCGTTCAGGCAAGGCCTTTATACCCGCTGCCAACCGTCTGGAAGAAAGGTAGGTGGGGCCTGGCATGGCTGTTGTGCAGGGATTTGCTATACTATAGAAAAGGGCACGAAAAAATCAACCGCAGGGGAAAGGAGGCAGCACTCATGACACGCCTTGATTTGACAGAACAGGAAACTCTCAGCCTCATTGCAATCCTTGAATCGTCCCTCTCCGAACTCATCACCGAGACCGCTGCGACCGATAACAGAGAATATCGTGACATGCTGAAGGAAAAGAAAAAATTCATCAGGGCGTTGCTGGACAGGCTGAAAGGTACTCCGTAACAGATTTTCCAAAGCCTACTGATGGACTCAAACGTGGATTCAGCGAGGAATAAGGAACAACTGCGCGGGAGGCTTACCGGAGAGAATGCCTCCCGCGTTTGTTTCACGAGGAAGATCAGGCTTCGGCGTCAACGCCGAAAAGTTCTTTCCGCAATTTTTTCAGGAAGGCAAGGGCCGGTTCGTAATCTCCATACAGAAACAATTTGCTGCGGTCGGTGGGAGCAAGATCCATCAGGCGGCTGCCATATTTCTCCTTCAGGATCCGTGCAACCTGCTCGAATCGGTCGAATCCTTCGTAGGTAACGGGTTCGCTCCAGATAACGGTATCGTCGTTTCGAATCTGGGTCTGGTCCTGTTCCATGTCCCAGCTGAGGGTTATTTTGCCAGCGGGCAGGTCCGGGAGCTGGTCGGCCGAAACAAGACATTTTTCCCGGAACTGCCGCTCCTGCTCATCCGCCTCTTCCTTTGCCCGAAGCTGCTCTTCGGTAAGTCCTTCCCGGGAATGGGCACAGCCTTTTTCCGCGGGGAGAATCAGAACATCAAGAAACTCCGAGCAGGTCGGGCAGCTGAGTTCGAGGAATGTCCCACGATACAGGATCCCGCGTGTCGTATCGCCGCCGGTTCCGCTCCAGGAACAGCCGCTGCAGGTATAGTTTTTTTTCATCCATTCTTCCGTGTAGAGTGTCATGATTTCTCCTTATGCGTACAGCCGGTCAGTCGTGAAACGGGGCCGGCTTTTTGGTGAAATAAGAAACGGAGCCGACGTCACGGGCTCCGGCGCCAGACTTTCGTCATTTGTGTCAGGGGAGGAGTCACAATGACGTCGCGAGGGCTTGAAGGGCCACGATGATCTCCGGGATCTCCTGGTTGGCCAGGGTCCGGAGATCGAGGAGAAATTCACCCTGAGAGATCCTGCCGATAATCGGCAGGGGGCTTGTCCGCAGTTTCTGCTCCAGCTGCTGGGCAGACAATCCAGCCACGGAGACGGAAATCAGGCTGGTGGGAATCTCCAACAGGGGAAAGGTGCCGCCGCCGACCTGGGAAAATCCTGGCAAAGTCTTCAGGGAAAC
>Ga0105099_10001193_pt1 | contig 16607 bp, 12 predicted proteins | sample PPLLak3cmMay2015_2_FD_79138 | JGI IMG/M metagenome (GOLD analysis project Ga0105099, IMG submission 79138) | Freshwater sediment microbial communities from Prairie Pothole Lake near Jamestown, North Dakota, USA - PPLs Lake P8 Core (1) Depth... | ecosystem: Environmental > Aquatic > Freshwater >... | reverse complement strand
GACCTTTTCCCCCGGAGACAAAGGGCGGGGATCAGAAAGGATCTCGCTGTGGGGCACAACCCCCAGCTCCGAAGAAGCGAAGATCTCCTCTTCCGTCTCACCGAACCAGAGAGGGCGAAGACCCAGGGCATCAACACTGAAAACACAGCGGTCGGCACAACGGGCGATAACCGCTGCCGGACCCTGGGCCGAAGCGGAGAGGAAACGTCGGAATAGCTCATACATGTGTCTGCGTTCCGCGGGCATCCGATCCATCTCGCTGAAAATGGGTGGAAAGACCATCTCCATGGCCGCAAAAAGCGAAAAGCCGTGCCGGAACATGAGTCCTTCCAGCAAACGGTTCAAATCCTGAGAGTCGCTCCCGCCATGGGGGAGGTCGATTCCCATCATCCATGCCTCATCACGAAGCCTTTCAATGGTATTGATTTCACCGTTATGCGCCAGCAGTCCAAAGGGCTGGGCCCGCAACACCGTTGGCAGGGTATTGGTGGAGTAGCGGCTGTGGCCGATGGTGAGAGAAGAGAGGAAATCGCGTCGCCTTAATTCGGGATAGTACTTGGGCAGGATCTCGGGCGCCCCATGAACCTTGTAGGCGGCAACATGCCCGGACAGGGAAGCAACATGCACCGGAGTGTCCCTTTCGATTTCCACGGAAAGCGCAGCGAGAAGGGCAGGGGCTCGTTTCGGGTCGGGACAACGGAGAGCGATCTGCCAGAATAATGGCTCCGAACGACGCGCATTTGCAGAGAGAGACTCGCTCCTGACCGGTCCGGGACGTTCCGTCAAGATCTCCAGCCCGTTGTCGGTAAAGCGTCGCAAGAGATCTTCCATCACCGAGGAGCCCGTTTGCAGGGCCTCGCGCGGCACCAGTAAATGCGCGAGGGCAAAAGAAGGTGACTCCGCCAACTCCCCTGCGTGTCCTGCCTCCTGCAGTGCCTCCCGCCAGAGCAGACGCGGGATATCGGTCAGAACACCACAGCCGTCACCCTCTCCGTTTATCTCCCCGGCTCGGTGACCCATCTTCACCAGCGCCTCAATTGTCCGCTGCAGGTTGCCATGGGTCGGCCGACCAACCTTGTTGCAATAGCAGATAATGGCACAGCCATCATGTTCAGAGGGCAAATACCCTTTTGATATATTCCAGTGCCTGTTCATGAATTCCTCCCGGATACGAATCGATCCTCATGCAGAAGAATCTATCCGCGAAATTGAATACGCCGTCAAGGAAAAAGCCCCGGTTCCGGCAGGTGGAGACAAGCTCCTTATGACAGGATAACTCACTTCCAGAGTCTGTAAACGATTAGTTTCTCTCCCTCTGTCCGGATTACTGGACATTTGTACCATGATGACTGATACTTGTTGGAGAATTCGCCTCGTTAGAGAGACACGGTACCGGTAGAATGAGAGACCCGAGAGGCTTCGGGGAAGTTTCAGCCCGGCCCCTGCCGAGACTTTCCGGATGGACGCTAGATAATAGGAGGGAATAGCATGCGAGGATTTTTTATCAGGTGGTTAATCCACGGACTGGCACTCGTGGTGGTGGTGAATATCATCTCAGGAATTCACGTTGACAGCTGGCAGACCATGGCAATTGCCGCTCTGGTGCTCGGTTTGCTGAACGCTTTTCTCCGCCCAATACTCCTGCTCTTCACCCTGCCGATCAATATCCTGACCCTCGGCCTATTTACCCTGATTATTAATAGCATGCTTTTCTCTCTGGCCTCCTGGCTCGTCAAGGGCTTCTTTGTGCAGGGCTTTTGGAACGCCTTTTTCGGGGCCCTGCTGTTCAGCATAACCAGCGGTTTACTCAACATGATCTTCAATCCGGACAGGGACTATCGAATGCGTTAGGAGGCTGCGGTTTCAGCTGTGGGTGAAATTCAGCTTAGCTACTGAATTGTTGACGAAAAATTTCATTTATGGTCTACTCGAAATCATGGAATTTGTAAGCTACGTTGGTCTCGGATCGAACCTTGGCGATCGGGAATTGAATCTCCTCAGAGCAATCGCCGAAATCGGAAAGATCCCTGAATCACGCATCACCGCCCTCTCGGGCTTTTATGACACAGAACCCGTTGGACCCGTATCCCAGGACCCATTTCTGAACGCCGTCCTCCGGCTCGAAACCGCACTCACACCACACCAGCTTCTCGCCGAATTGCAGCGCATCGAGAATGAGGTATTCCGGAGGGAAAGAACGATTCCCCAAGGTCCACGTACCATGGACCTGGACCTGCTCATCTACGATGACATTGTGATGGAAAGCGAGACACTGACCATCCCTCATCCCCGACTTCACGATCGACGTTTTGTGCTGGTACCGCTGGCTGAGATATCCCCTAACCAAACGCACCCCCTCTTCGGAAAGACCGCTGCCGAACTCCTCCGTGCCCTGCCGCCAGGAGAGCAGGTGACAAAAATTTAGGAAGACCACATGCCCAGACTGCTTTTATTCCTCGTTATCGCATATGCCCTCTATCGGCTCATCAAAGGTTTTCTCCGAAAAAGCTCGGCAGAGATTCCCCGTAAAACGGGAGAAGTTGAGACATTCCAAGATCCCGTTTGCGGGGTGTACGTAACCAGGGAAGATGCTGTCATCGGCAAGCTCAATGGCGAGAAAATTTATTTCTGCTCAACGGAATGCCTGGAAAAATACCAGCAGGATAGTGTACATACATCAACACAGGCAAAAGAATCAGGAGGAAACAGATGAAGTTTTTTATCGACACCGCCGACGTAAATGAGATCCGGGAGGCCAACGCCCTTGGAGTGCTGGACGGGGTCACCACCAATCCGACCCTGGTCGCCAAATCCGGCCGCAATTTTATCGAAGTTCTTAAAGAAATTACCGAAATCGTCGATGGCCCCATCTCCGCGGAAGTGGTCGCACTTGATCACGAGGGCATGATCCGCGAGGCGGTGGAACTGGCAGCCATCCACCCCAATATCGTGGTCAAAATTCCCATGGGCTCCGAAGGACTCAAAGCAGTAAAGACTCTTCACGGAATGGGGATCAAAACCAACGTCACGCTGATCTTCTCCCCCCTCCAGGCGTTGCTGGCAGCAAAAGCCGGCGCGTCGTACGTTTCCCCCTTTGTGGGCCGTCTCGACGACATCTCCCAGGACGGCATGGGAATCGTCGACGAGATCCGCACTATCTTCGACAACTACGGCTACGAGGCGGAGATTATCGTGGCCAGCGTCCGCAACCCGATCCATGTCCTGAACGCTGCCCTGATCGGTGCCGACATCGCCACCATCCCTTACTCGGTCATTGCCCAGCTTTCCAAGCACCCCCTGACCGACATCGGGATCGAGAAGTTCCTGAAAGACTGGGAGAAGGTACCGAAGTAGGGACAGGTGAGTTGCAATTTGTACATGATTACCTAAAATAACGTAGGGGCGGGTTTCAAACCCGCCCTTTTTCGTTCGCTGGCAGGGCAGGTATTCGCCGCCTGTCACATAATGCCTGATTTTTACCAGAATCGTATAGGGGCGATCCTCGTGATCGCCCATTGAAAGGGCAAACACAAGGTTTGCCCCTACATAACCTTGATTTTCTGCTATACATTTTCGAAAACAAACCGCGAGGCACCCATGACCGAAGCAGCCCATGCCACTATCTACCGCAAAGACTATTCGCCACCCGACTATCTCGTTGACACCATCGACCTCCGCTTTGAACTGGGCGAGGAAACCACCCAAGTCCATTCCCGCCTTTCCGTCAGGGCAAATTATGCTACCGCACAGGGAATGCGGCCACTTCGGCTGGATGGTCACCGACTTGCGCTGTCAGGACTCACGCTCGATGGAACTCCTCTCACGAGCGACTGCTATTCGGTGGACAAGGAAAGCCTGACCATTACCGCTGTCCCTGCCGTTTTCACCCTGGAGGTAACCACCGAGATCCGTCCCCAGGACAATACTTTTCTCGAAGGACTCTACCGTTCCAATGGCATGTTCTGTACCCAGTGCGAGGCTGAGGGTTTCCGCGCCATTACCTATTTCCCGGACCGGCCGGACGTGCTTTCGGTCTATACCGTCACCATCGTCGCTGACCGGAGCAAATATCCGCTGCTTCTTGCCAACGGCAATCCGCTGGAAAGCGGCGAGCTTCCCGACGGACGCTCCTTCGCGGTCTGGCATGATCCCTTTCCCAAACCCTGCTATCTCTTTGCCCTCGTGGCCGGAGACCTGGTCTGCACCGAAGGAAACTTCACCACCAGCTCCGGTCGTATGGTGACCCTGCGGATCTTTGTTCAGGAGAAAAACCGCGACAAGTGTGGCCATGCCCTTCGCTCCCTGCAGAAAGCCATGCGCTGGGACGAGGAAAAGTTCGGCCGGGAGTACGACTTGGACCTGTTCATGATCGTGGCGGTGGATGACTTCAATATGGGTGCCATGGAGAACAAGGGGCTCAACATCTTCAATTCGCGCTACGTACTGGCCAGCCCGGAAACCGCCACCGACGACGACTTCCAGGCCATCGAAGAGGTGGTCGGCCACGAATACTTCCATAACTGGACCGGCAACCGGGTCACCTGCCGCGACTGGTTCCAGCTCTCCCTCAAGGAGGGGCTGACCATCTTCCGCGACCAGGAATTCTCCGCCGACATGGAATCGCGCGGGGTAAAACGCATCAGCGATGTCCGCCTGCTCCGTACCCACCAGTTCGCCGAAGACGGTGGTCCGATGGCCCATCCGGTCCGGCCCGACTCCTACATGGAAATCAACAACTTCTACACCATGACCGTCTATCACAAGGGCGCCGAAGTCATCCGCATGCTGCACACCATGCTGGGGGCAGCAGCCTTCCGCACGGGGATGGATCTCTACTTCGAACGTCACGATGGCCAGGCAGTCACGGTGGAAGACTTTGTACTCGCTATGGAGGACGCCTCAGGTAAGGACCTGCAGCAATTCCGTCACTGGTACGAACAGGCCGGCACTCCGCGCCTGGACCTTGGCGGCAGCTTCGATGCCAGTAGCAGCACCTTCACCCTCACGGTCCGGCAGGATTGTCCGCCAACTCCGGGACAGCCGGACAAGAAACCGTTGCATATTCCCCTGACAATTGGGCTTCTTGATCGTGACGGCCGGGAACTTCCCTGTACCCTTGTTGGCGAAACAGTTACCGGACCGACCAACCGTATCCTGGAGATCACGACGGCAGAGAAAATTTTTGTCTTCACCGGACTCAGCGAAGAACCAATTCCGGCGCTGCTGCGGACTTTCTCCGCACCGGTTCACCTCTCCTATCCGTATCGCCACGACGATCTGGTGCTTCTCATGGCCCACGAAAAGGATCCATTCTGCCGCTGGGAAGCCGGGCAGCAACTGGCCGTGCAGCTCATCCTCGGCTTGGTCGAGGACCTGCAGGCAGATCGGAAACTGCGACTCGACACCGGCTTCGTTAGCGCCTTCCGGGCAAGCCTGACCAGCGGGGAAAAGGACCGGGCGTTCCTGGCCGAGGCACTTACCCTTCCCTCCGAGTCATACCTGGCGGAGCTGATGACAGTGGTCGATCCGACCGCCATCCACCAGGCTCGCCAGTTTGTCCGACGGGGTCTCGCCGGGCAGTTACGCTCAGAGTTCCTCTCGGTCCTGGAGGAATGCCGCAGCACTACCCCCTATGCCGTGGACGACGGCCGCGCCGGAGACCGGCGGCTGGCAAATCTCTGTCTGGCCTATCTGCTGTCAGGGGAAGACGCAGAGATGGCAGCGCGCTGCCTGCGCCAATGCAGGGAGGCTGATAACATGACCGATGTCATGGGCGCCCTCGTCCCGCTGGCCTCCTGCGACTGCCCGGAGCGAAGCATGGCATTGGCTGAATTCTACGCAAAGTGGCAGGACGACCGCCAGGTGGTGGACAAATGGTTTTCGGTGCAGGCTTCCTCTACCCTGCCCGAGGCCCTTGACGAAGTGAAGAGACTGCTGGGGCATCCCGCCTTCGAACTCAGCAACCCGAACCGCTTTCGTTCCCTGGTCGGGGTCTTTTCTCAGGCGAATCAGGTCCGTTTCCACGATGCGAACGGCTCCGGATACCGCTTCTTCGGCGAGCAACTGCGGCGCCTCATCCCGGTCAACCCGCAGGTCGCGGCCCGGCTCCTCACGCCGCTCACCCGCTGGAAGAGATTTGACCCGGCTCGACAGTCCCTCATGCTCCAGGAACTGCGAAGAATCCAAGCGCTGCCCGAACTGCCTCGCGATGTGTACGAGGTGGTTGAGAAGAGTCTGGCAGGTAGTGAGCCGGCATCATGAAAACTGACCGACAATAGCTTTGGAAGGTATCATTCTCCATCAGAAAAAGAAAACCCCCGCTGGGATCATCCCGCCGGGGGTTTTTATTCCGCCACGATCAAAGAACAGCCCCTATTTCCATCAAGAGAATCTCCGGGACAGTCGGCATGACGACACGCCAAACAAGGCTGACTTTCATCAAATCCGGATCAATCATAAGCGTATCTATCTTCAACGGAACAGCTGATGTCTTGCCGCTTTCAAAACGAACAGCCATAACCGGCGTATCACCCGGAAGGGTAAAGCTGAGCAGGCCCCCGGGTGTCAGGTTGGTAAGCCTGATCTCCTCGCCACCGTCAAGGTGGGGAACCTGCAAATCCGGATGTGCGCCGTTCCAATACGACATGTCGAAATCCTCGGGAAGATCGGGCCAACGCGTTTCAAGCCAGGCGTCGTCGTAGGTCCCGGCCAACGCCAGGCGCTGCCTCCAGGCCTTGGTGATGATGCCGAACCCCTGAGGAGGATAGTTTTTGCCAAAGATCGTAACCGGGTTTTTCGGGTCATCGATCTGCGGCGCCGGAATTGTATTGAGTTTTTTCGCCTTCCGGTACCAATCCTCAACGAAACCTATGCCCAGAGGATTGTTCTCACAGGTGGTGTGGGCAAGCGGAACCGAATCCGGGCCGTCGGGATGACAGGTGCGCTGTTCCGGAGTCAGGCGAAATTCCGCCTTGACCTGTTTGCCGCCGGGGTCGTCGAGGGCAACCCGACACTCCCCGCCAAAGGCATAGTCATAGCGAAGCGGTAATGAGCGAATGGGTGAGACAGGTGAATTGAGGGTCCACTTTCCCAGCAGTCCTTTCTCCCAGTATCGCGGTCCCGTGACGAGGAGTTTTTTCTCCAGGATCAGCGGCCCGGCATCACCGTTATCGTGGGGCGGGCCGTTTATTTTAACGCCGGCCACGAATCCAAGCGAGGGCACCCCTCCCGGAGCATGTGCGGTGGCATTGACAATCACATCGCACTTCGGTTTGAAGTGCACCAGGTCGCTTTCCTTCCGGACGCTGCTTTTGTTGACCTCAGCAAAATATTCATCGGTCAGGACTATCGGCTGCTGCTCTTCGGACACGCTAACCGCACCATCATCATGTATGTCCAGGGTGGCACGCATGACCACGACGTGGAAAGACTGCCCATGCTGATCAGTCGATTGAAAGGCAAGCGCGGGAAATATCGTGTTATTGATGAAGTTCATTGGGTCACTCTCAAATCATGCCATGAGGTGACCGGATTACTTGGCTTCATAGAGTTCTCCCGTGCATATTGATGCTGATGTCATAACAGACACTCACAATTCAAAACTCATATTTCAGCATTGCCTTCCATCATTTACCCAGCCCTTGCCTTTTCTCTCTGGCAAGCTTTTTCAGGTCTTCCTGCACGATGTAATCATGGAACGACATCTTGCCTTGCCGAGGAAATTTTGGTTTTCAAAGTCCCAGCGGTAGATATTCTCGCCGCTGGACCCGACAAAGCCGACAGGGTCGGTCGTCCAAGCGCTGTTATTTTCATTGGAAAAATCGTCCCGAAGGGGCGTAGCTCGCTAAAAACCAGTCCAGAGTCCCCGATCCCCAGTCCCACGTCCTTATTTCCTCAACCCCTGCCGCTTTTCACGTGTCAGTTTTTCAGGTCTTCCCGCACGATATAGTCGTGAAAAGACATCTCATTCGATGATTATGTTTGGCCGAAATATCAGAAAGTCAAACCAGCCCCGGACCACTCCCATCAATGTGTGTAGGGCACGCATCCTGTTAAAATTGTCAACAATGTGATAATCATTAGCACTACCGAAATTGTTCCGAGTTTGTTTTTCATTTTTCAGCTCCTTATGTGTTTTAATATGCATGTTTTACGTATTACATACGAAGTGACCATGCGTTGTATTCCTGGCTACCAGTTCAAATTCCTGATTTCCCCCTTTATGGACAAATGAACAGCGGGGAAGAGCGCAGCAGCCACAAATGCAGCCATGACTAAGGCCCTTTTTATGCTTCCGGCAATGCCCATGAAGCTCATCGTTTCCAGCCCCCGATTATTTACCCAACCCCTGCCGCTTCTCTTTGGCCAGCTTTTTTAAATCTTCCTGCACAATGTAGTCATGGAATGACATCTTGTCCTTGCCGGGGAAATCACGGTTTTCCAGATCACAACGGAAGATATCCGTGTCGCTAGAACCGACAAAACTGACCGGGTTATTGGTCCAGGCGTATTTATTGTCATTAAAATAGGTATTCACAATCAATATTGGTGAGCCCAGGTAGTGTGGGTACTTTTCGGAGACCGGCATGACGTAGGTTTTTTTTGTGCTATAATCTGGCTCGCCTTCTACTTCAAAAACAACCCACTTGCCATCAGGTGAAAATAAAAAATTTGCGGCGGTTATTTTTTTACCTAAAAAGCTAACTGGAGATTTTAGTCTATTTGTACCCCATGAAATAATTACTTCATCATACTTGCCACCCCAGAGGAGAGCAAAAGGGAGTGAAGGATGAGCAGATACCCTGAGAAAACTAATTTTATCTTTATGTGTATTTATTGCATCTGCTAGCGGGTGTTGGGCTGGCTCCATGTTCATGTTGAATACCTGCAACTGCTGCGTTTTATAGCGATACAGAAAATTCTTGTCGCCCACTACATACCACTGGAAATATCTCGCAACCGGTATTTCCTTGACCACTTTGGGTTCTGTTCCGTTCAAGTCCATCAGCATCAGGCTGCTCGAGATATCCCAGGGATTGGGCGAGTTGCCTGAGTGTCCGGATATTTCAAATAAAAACAGATTTTTTCTGGCATCAACGATAACGGCTTTTGCTATTGTTTCTGATATAGATGGGGTGATTTTGAATTCGCGATGGATCTTTTTCTTGAAATCAAAAAGCAGAAACTTCCGAGGCAGGCCGATGCCGATAACGTCTTTTGATACAACCGGAAGGAAAACTTCGCCGGCGTCCATATCTTCTACAGCGTTTTTGAAGTGTCTGTCAAAACTGATGCGTTTGCCGGGGAATGAAATCTGTGTTATGGCGTTGCCCATTTGGGTGCTGCCTACACTGTTGGCCTGCGGGAGTGGAAACAGATATATGTTTTCGTAACCGCCAAATAATTTTGTTCCCAAAAGGCCTCCGGTTGCTTCAAATCCCTGCGGTTTCAGTTCTGTAGCTTCTTTTATGTCGTACAAGTATTCCATCTTTCTTCCTCCATAACCGTTGGTTGAAAACAGGCAGCCGCTGATTATAAAAATGATCATTACACTCCGCAGCCTGATCACATTTTGTTTCGTTTTGATTATGCTTTGCATATGATGGATGTCTCCTTTATCGTTCCATAGTCTTTATTGGCGACTTTTAGATAAGCAGCTTCAGTGCGGATTTCCTCCATTTTGTTTTGTTTGAGTTCACCTAAAATGTTCAAAACATCTTCATCATCCCTTTTCTTAATAATATTTTCCGCTAACGTTTCTATCTTTTCATCCAGCCGGTAAAAGTTGTAGGGGTTTATCTGAGTAAATCTGGGCCAGAGGCTCCGATCAACTTCATCCAGACAATCTTTTGTGACTTCACAATATTGTCTGAAGGTTTTGCCCGAAAAAGGCGGTTTATACATAAGTGACATATACCAATCGGTGCCGAACAGGATGTGATCTTTCAGTTTTACATTTTTCGGATCGGCGATAATATCCTGAAAATATTTACGAAAATCATCACTGGCAAAAGACGACGAGATATCAGTGTACAGGTTTGGATAATTTCCGCTGCAAATCATCTCGATGATTTTCTGGTTCCACTCCATACCTTTTTCTTTCGGTCCGCCGAAATGGGCAAGACAAAGACGCAGGTTTTTCATGTTTGCCTTGTCACTGATAGCGCCATTATCATCATAAAGCGTTATTTCTTTTTCCAGCAACTTCTCCCATGCATGGGGGGAAACATAGTGTGTGTCGAAAAATTCATCAGGGTCACTGTTCGTCAGAACTTCTTGCTTTTGCGCTTGCTTGTCTCCTGCACTGTCATTCAAGTGGTAAAAGTTGAGATACTCTTTCTTTTCATAGGTTGATGCACCACCCGGCGTGCCATGGTTCATAATGGGGATATCGGCATTGCAACATTTGACGTAAAATTCTTTCATTATCGGCAGCCGTGGATCAAGCGGTTTGTAACCCTGTGCGGTGTACATCTTGAAGCCGAGATACAGTCCGTCACCCGTGACTTGCGACAGAGGATAGGTATTCCCATTTATTCCGTATGTTTGCCAGCGGCGCGGGTCGTAGTGGAACATGGGGAGCAGTCTCAGGGGATATTTGAGGGCTGAAATCTCGGTGTACAGCAATTGCCTTTCCCATTGCTCGTAGATACTCACTTCCTGTTCTGAGGTGAGAACCGGAGCTGCGTCAATTTTGACCAGTATGGTTTTCTTCTGATTGGCATCGAAGTAAGACCCGAAAAGGAACGGATTACTTTTTGTCACTGTCGCATCAATTTTCGCATCAACTTCAATTTTTTCTTTACCTAGGTTTTGCTTATAATCTTCAATATTTATCGGACTCGCAGTAATCTTTCCGTCACTTATTTTTACATACCTGGTTTCGCTGCGGCTGCCGATTTCTTCAAAATGTTGTGTAGTGATTGGCACATATTGCGGCACCATTGTTTCATATGGATATAAATTAACAAGTTCAGTAGTTTTTACCCATTTGCCATGCACAGGAAACCAGTAACCTTTTGGCTTTATTTTTTCTTTTTTATCCTTGTACATTGCTTTGTAAATTTTAAGGTCGTCATACCCGTCAACTTTGTCTCTTTTTGTCTCTGTCTGCATGCTATTGATAAACGCAGCATCTTTAGTCTCATATAACGGGTTATATATTTTTAAGCCGTAATATCCGTCAATATGGGCGTATTCCATATCCATAGTCATGACGACAGCAGGCATAAACAGCCTGGATAAACCTGAGTACAATTTCTGTTTTTTAAAGTAATTTTCATAGGCTTTATCAATTTTTTTTATAAAATCATCGCCACTTTCCCGGGTTGATCTTTTCCCTTGTGCCGGCAGTGACCTAATTGGACTTCCTGTAAACGGCAATTTAAAAAACCATGTCAATGGAATGGTTATGTTAAGGAATTCAATACAATATCCGGCTTTTATGGGAATCCCTTCTATGGTTTTACGCGGCATGCCTTTGGTTAAAAATGTTAAGTTTTGCACCCACTTAATCGGAGCGCATCGCGCGCTCTGTATGTGCATGTGTGAGTCAATAATCACGGTAAAGCGTAAAATACTGAGTTGATGATCACCACCGCTCATCAGGTCTGATTTTACTATTAGAGTGTCCTTCTCCTCTTTTTTTACAGGCGCACTCTTGTTGTAAAAGATGTTGTGTTTCTCTTTCGATTCGTCACTTCCAGGTTCAAAAATAACCTCAAATTTGTCATTTTTTTTATTTCCGGTAAGTTCGATAACACCATTTTTATCTGTTGTTTTGGTAATCACGCTGCCGTTCGGCATCTTGATTTTGAATTCTCTTCCCGCAATCGGTTTATTATTCTTATGGCCTGCTAAGAAACACTTTTTTTTCTCATCGTAGGAATCCCAAGAAATATGTTCCACCACCCGGAAGCGGAATACCTCTTCTTTAGTCGCGTTTGATACATTTGTACCGGTCGAATCATTTTTGGCATCGTCGTTTGCTCCCATTATTGATGCTCCCTTAAAATGTGGCTTAGAGATTAAATGGCATTCTTGTTGTTTTGCGTCATGGGGTCAGAATTACGGCATACCCCTTTGCCCTCAATCTTGACATCAAAAGAGCTGTTGATGAATTCAGCCTTGTCTCCCACTGTCCCGGACAAGACTCCCCTGCCGCTGCCCGGCTGATCCCCTATGCTTGTGCTGTAGCAGCATCCGTCTATGGCACCCATGCAGCCGTTGACCTTAACCGATTTCGTGCCACCCTTAAGAGTGGCGGACCTGGCGATGTTTGTATAGGGCACCGGTACAAGGGAACTACCCATCGGGGTAAGGCAGACATCCGGACCGCTTATGACAATAGCTCCGCTATCAGTGCTCGAAATACCTTGGCTATTTGCAAAAACCGTCGATTTTCCCATGTTGTCGTACCTCCTGGTTTCGTAGAACGTAATTCCATTGTGCGTTCACTCTGCATTCAATAAATGGAGGGAATGCTTCTCTAGCCTGCCATTGCCGTAGGGAAGATGCCTACACTCCAACAATTGCGTCCCATGTTCCGCAAGTATGACAACAGTCAGTTCCTTCTCACTTACCAAACAGCTTCTGCCAGAAACCGTGCTTCGGAGACTCACCCGGCTTCAGGCATTGCCACTCACCTGTATCATCCATCAAAGCACTAACAATAACCGGCTCTCCTTGCTCATTGCTGCTGATGCAAAAGTCAGCAGCAAATTTACGCAAGTAACGATACCGCTGATCAGTAGGTGCTTCTGCAACACTGATAAAGACACGATACGGCGTGTCTGGCAGCAGAGGTTCAGCGGCCTGCTTAACTTCCAATTTATAATTCACGACGCCATATTCGATGCAGTGCTCCGGACTATTCGGTTCGGGCATGTTCAATTTGTCATAATGAAATTTCTGGATATCCCATTCAACAGCACTATGACGGCCAATTTTCGAAACACTAAGGTGGTAACCAAACAACTTTTCTTCATTTGGAGGATAGGAAAAACAGGGATTTCCGTTTTGCATGGTAACGACGGCATCGGCATCGAATTGACGTGACATAGCGACAACTGAAACAGGTATTAATAAAAGCAGCCAGCACAAGCTAATTTGGCAAAAGCGAGGCATTTTTGGGACTCCTTATAAATTCTTTTATAACGCGTCCATAGAAGGACAGATTTATTTGTAACTCCGGAACCCCCAAGTGCTTGGCGCCAAAGTATTCAGCAATAATGTCACCCTGCTGTTCCATATTGAAGTCAGGCAAAGTCTTGTCAACGTCAGGGCTGTCCTTGCTGCTGTCCTTCGGATCCTTATAGTCTGAACGGTCAAATCGATAAGCACGCTTATTATAGTAACCTCCTGTTACAGCAATCCAAAATCCGGCCCAGGTAACCGAGTAGCCCAGTTGATATTGCCAGACATGCACCATCTCATGCATGAACCAGATTTTTCCTTGATCATCTTCGAGTGAAAAATCCAATATGAACTTTTTTGGGTTGAAGTACATTGAACCATTGGGAGTCATTGCAACCCGATCATCCTGTAAGCCAAAGGGGAGATATTCTTCGTTATGGATTCTGACTGAAGAGTAATTGATTGAATCTTTGAAGACTAGCCGCGCCATGGTGATTTCACCGTCGGTAAGAGGACGGTCGTTAATTTTCAGAACTACCGTCTTCATGGAACTGCCCAGGTATTCCATCGTGGTCACAATTCCATCAATTTCGATACGTTTTACTGCCTTATTTGGTCCACAAGTAACCTCTTTTCCTGGACATCGCGGAATATTTTCGGGAACGAAGAATTCCGCTCTTTCAATGGCCAAGGGTTTGTTGGAGCTTCTGATGCGTTTGGTTTTACCGTTGTTATCTGTCCTGCCGCTTACTGTTCTGCCATCAGCCAGTGTCAAGCGGTAGTCAGTATTGGAGAGAGAGTCGCCTTTTTCCGAGATAAACATCAACTGTTCATCAAATTGCTTACACCCGCATTTGTGAAACTCATCCTCGTTATGGGCAGCACTGTCCCAACCCAACCTTTCATATATCTCGCAGCCGGTTTGGACTTCACGAAGCTCAGCACCTTTGACAACACCGCCAGTTTTATAATTCAGGAATTCAAGATCGTCGAACCTGTCGCCAAAAGCTTCTTTGTAGTCGCTAAATATCTTGAAGCGCTGCTCGCAGCGCTTGGATTTCAACTCGCCTAACGTGCTTTCCAGACCATCCAGGTTGATTGTGCTTTCCATGCTAACCTCATTAATATTTATTTCAGAGTATTTCCGACACGTTCCCTTACTGTGATGAACCCTTTTCCAACACCTGCGCCCCGCAGGAGCCGTGATCGTCCGAACAGAATGTAAGGACAGGGCCCTTCAGCCACCCTCGAACAAGTCCCTGCACAGCAATAGTTGCCAGCACCGCGCCGCTGGCGGCGCCGATATCACCGAAGCAATTGGCCGGTGTCCAGAGTTGCCTGAGGTGATCCCTGTTTTTGAAACTGCGTGATTCGGTTATGCACCACTCCAAAGCACGGGGGTTTTCACCGTTCAAGTCGCCGAATACAGTGCGGATGTCCTGGTCCTTTCCGCCATCGAGCGCTTTCCGGCAGGCTTCTGTCAGTCCCATGCCCCTGCTCGTGGAATGCGAGGCGCGCGGCATTGGCTCCTCCGCCTGCCCAAACCCGGTGATGCGTGCCAGGACCGGCCTGTTTGCCTGACTTGCCCGAGCCGGGTCTTCGATGACCATGAAGCCGACTGCTTCCCCGGCAATCAGCCCCTGTTGGCGGCCGTAGCTTGAGGATTTCAGACGGTTGTCCTGCTCGAACCAGTTCAGGGTCGATTCTCTTAGTAATGAGTCGATGCCGCCGATGATGCACAGGGCTGCGGGATCGTTTTCGAGCAACTGTCCGGCCTGTATCATGGCATAGTGCAAGGATGCGTTACCTTGGGGGATTGCTTGCATATCAGGCATGTCCATCGATTTTTCCACGATTCTCTGCAGCGGATACGTGCATCTTTCTTCATAGCGTGGGCCGGGCCGCTCTTCCGAGGAGACACCCAGGAAAAGGTGGATCTGCGAAGGTCGTCGTGCTGCATTCTGAAAAAATTCGTTGAGAAGATTCTTTAAGCAAAGAGCGGCAGTTGCATCCATTCGCGCGACTGAATCCCTGTCGTCATCAATCCCCCTGATTCGAGCCACGGTTATGGGGTTATCATTGCCGTCCAGATAATCGTCGAATTCAGAAAAGCGTGAGATTCCCGCCCGAACGGCGGCCGCGGTTATGGCTGCGTCATGGCCTATTGCGGTTATGGCGTTTACACCGGTGATCGCCAATTCCTTCATGGGATAGCTAACCTCTGAAAATTAACCTGTTTCTTCATCATGCCTCCTTCTGCTTTAACATCTCCCGTTGCCTGGAGCCTGGAGCCCGAACATTAAAGAGAGGCTGACCGGGTTGCTTGATGGCCAGCTCCAGAGCGGCAGCGGCACGTTGTCTTTGCAGGCCGGTTGTTAAAACATGCTGAAGATGCTCCACTGAAACAGGCTTGCCGAGAAGATAACGGGTGCCGTCCGGGAAATTGCCTTTGTTCCTGTCCCACCATCGCCTTATCGATTCGATATTCGGCCAAGGCAGGTCCAAGTCGGCGTCCATCGCCACGTTGTCGTCGTCTGGATCATCACTCGGCCCTGCATTAAAGCCTTCCGGCCACGTACCTCTCAGTTCTTCCTGATCGATATCGACACCGGTAATCATGGTGAACGCTTCGCCGGCAACACGGGCCAACGCCGGTGTTTTCATCTGCTCGATGAGCCACGGAACCAGATGGGGATCGCCGATTATGCCGGCGCCGATAACGGCCAACCGGATCGTTTCAGCTACATTCGCAAGATGTTTCTGCCAGGAAAGAGTCGCCGCCTGTTCCATACGTCGCAAAGCCATGTTCAAGGCTTTTTCCCCGTAAGCGGACTTCATCACGACAAAGTTTTTCAATACCTCAATTGCATTGCTATTTCCTGTTAGAGCCGCGGACCATGCTGTAGAAAAGCGTATCCCATCGTCATCGTCTGAAAGGTTGTTTCGCAGACTGAAATTATTCAGCCTGATCTCCCCGCCCAGTTCGCCGTATGCCAGCAAAGCACGGGCTATCAGCAGCAAGTCATTGTTTTCAAGGGCTTGATCCAGGTGACGATCCGGATCCTGGCGGTGGATGGCGCTTGCCGCAATGCCGATGTACCTGTGGAACGATGATTCGGAGGTAAGGAGGTTTCTGATGCGTGGTTCGGCCTGTTCGTAGGGAATCCAACCGAGTGCGGAAATGAGGGCGCGGGCCTTGGCCGGGTCCTCGCCGATTGCGTCGAGAATCGCCTGAATACGGTCTGCCTTACCGCTTTCAAAGGCAAGCACGGAAGGCGCAAAGTATTCCTCCGGCAGTTCGCTTCCAAGGTTCTTGTCACAGGCGGCCCAGCCTGCCTCTCCTGCGACACGCAGCCCGTCAATGTGAGCTTCCAATCGCTCGTCAAGCTTCACCAGGTCCTCGAATGAAAAATGCGGCGCGGTAACGGCCCTGATTCGGCGATGCCAGAGGAAAGCTGCTTCTTCGGCAAATT
>Ga0105099_10001192_pt1 | contig 16610 bp, 11 predicted proteins | sample PPLLak3cmMay2015_2_FD_79138 | JGI IMG/M metagenome (GOLD analysis project Ga0105099, IMG submission 79138) | Freshwater sediment microbial communities from Prairie Pothole Lake near Jamestown, North Dakota, USA - PPLs Lake P8 Core (1) Depth... | ecosystem: Environmental > Aquatic > Freshwater >... | reverse complement strand
CGTGCTCGCCCTGGGGGAGGTCGACGACCTGAAGTACGCCACCGCCGCCGGCGCCATCAACTTTGGCTTCCCGGTCATCGCCGACACGGTCATCCCCGAGATCCTGCCGACCGGCGTCACCACGTATGAGCACGTGGTGTCGATGCCGTTCAACGAGATCGAGGGCAAGGATGACCTGGAGCGAGCGGAACGCCTGGTGCAGAAGTGCATCGAGATCCGCGGCGTCAAAGTCAAGGTCAGCGAGATTCCCATCCCGGTGCCCTACGGATCCGCCTTCGAAGGCGAGGTCGTGCGCAAGAATGACATGCGCGTCGAGTTCGGCGGCAAGGCCAGCCGCGCCTTCGAGTACCTGTACATGGCCGACCTGGATAAGGTCGAGGACGGCAAGATCGAGATTCTCGGCCCCACTTTCGACGACACCCCGGCGCAGGGCGCGATGGACCTGGGGATCATCATCCGGGTCGCCGGGCGCAAGATGGAGAAGGACTTCGAGCCGGTGCTTGAGCGCCAGGTGCACTACTTCATCAACGGCGCCTCGGGCATCCAGCATATCGGCCAGCGCGACATCGCCTGGATCCGCATCAGTCAGGCCGCTGCTGACAAGGGCTTCAACCTCAAGCACTTCGGTGAAATCCTGCACGCTCGCTTCCACGCCGACTTCGGCAGCATCCTCGATAAGGTCCAGGTGCAGATCATCACCGACCCCAAGCTGCACGGCGAGTGGCTGGAGAAGGCCCGTCAGGCCTACGAAGAGCGCAACGTGCGCATCGGCTCAATGACCGATGAGAGTGTGGACCTCTTCTACTCGTGCACGCTGTGCCAGTCGTTCGCCCCGAACCACGTGTGCATCGTCAGCCCCGAGCGGCTGGGGTTGTGCGGCGCCTACAACTGGCTGGACTGCAAGGCCTCCAACCAGATCAACCCCACCGGCCCCAACCAGCCGATCAAGAAATCTACCCAGCTCGACGCGGTCAAAGGCTACTACGTCGGCGTCAATGAGTTTGCCGTCAACGCCAGTCACCAGATGGTGGCCGAGGTCTCGATGTATTCGATCATGGAGAACCCGATGACCGCTTGCGGGTGCTTCGAGTGCATCGCCATGGTGATCCCCGAGGCCAACGGCGTGATGATCGTCAGCCGCGAGGACACCAGCATGACCCCGGCCGGCATGACCTTCTCGACACTGGCCGGCATGGCCGGCGGCGGGCTGCAGACGCCGGGGATCATGGGCCACGGCAAGTACTACCTCCTCAGCCCCAAGTTCATCTCGGCCGACGGCGGCTTCAAGCGCGTGGTCTGGCTGTCGTCGGTGCTCAAGGAGCAGATGGCTGAGCAGCTCGAGAAGGTCGCCATCCGCGAGGGCGACCCCGACCTGCTGTCGAAGATCGCCGATGAGCGGATCTGCACCGATGTCGAGGGCCTGGTGCAGTTCCTGACGGAGAAGAACCATCCTGCCCTTACGATGCCCTCGCTGTTCTAGCCGGGGCCCGATGGGGCTATCATAGTCTCGGGGGAACTCAGGGCACGTCCCAGCCGGGAGGCCCGTGGAGGGCGGCCAGCACCAGAAGGGCCGCCCCTTCCGCCCGGCCGCCGACCGCCGCCCCCGCCAGGGAGGAACAGGCGCATGACCATCGAGATACCCAAAGAGAAGTGGGCCGGCAAGGTGCGTGAGGTGAAGATCGGCGCGACCCAGGCCGATGGCGGCACGCGCAGCCGCGTGGTCACCCTGGGCGGCGAGGCCGCGCTGCCCCACCTGGGCTTCGAAGGGGCGCTGCCCAACCCGCCCGTTCTGGCGATCGAAGTGCGCGACCGCAAGCCCGACGACTGGTCGCCCCTGCTGGTTCAGGCCTGGGGGGAGGCCATGCAGGATCCGGGCGACTGGGCCAGGGCCGCCGAAGCCGCCGGCGCCGAGATGATCTACCTTGCCCTCAGCCTGACCGACAGCGACGGCCAGAAGAACACTCCCGCCAAGGCCCGCGCCGCCGTGCGCAAGGTGCTCGACGCCACCGGCCTGCCGCTGACCGTGGTCGGGCCCGGACAGGCCGAGATCGACAACGAACTCATGGTGCCTGTGGCCGAAGAGGCCAAGGGCGAGCGCATCTTGCTTGGCATTTGCGAAGAGAAGAACTACCGCACGCTGGTGGCGGCCGCCCTGGCCAACGACCATCTGGTGCAGTCCAAGACCCCGATGGACGTCAACCTGTCCAAGCAGCTGGTGATCCTGATCCACGACATGGGCCTGCCGCTCGAGCGCATCGTCATCGACCCGACCACCGGCGCCCTGGGGTACGGGATCGAGTACGGCTACTCGGTGATGGAACGCCTGCGCCTGGCCGCCCTGCAGGGCGACAGCATGACCCAACAGCCGATGATCGTCACTCCCGGCGAGGAGGCCTGGCGCGTCAAGGAAGCTCGCGTGGGCGAGGGGGTCCCCCAGGCTTGGGGCGACTGGGAACGCCGCAGCCTGAACTGGGAAGCGGTCACCGCCAGTTCCCTGCTGTACGCCGGGGCCAACATTCTGGTGCTGCGGCACCCGGAGACACTCAAGCGGCTGCGCGGCGTTGTCGACGGCCTGAAGGACCCGGCCTGAGGCCGCGGGAGGACTCTGATGGCACTCACCGGACTCGAGATCTACAAGCTACTGCCTCAGACCAACTGCAAGGAATGCGGCTACCCCACCTGCCTGGCCTTCGCCATGAAGCTGGCCGCCAAGCAGGCGGAACTCAAGGCTTGCCCGTATGTGACCGAAGAAGCCAAGGTCAAGCTGGAGGCCGCCTCGTCCCCGCCCATGCGCCTGATCGAGATCGGCCAGGCGGATCACCGCCTGCAGGTGGGCAACGAGACCGTGCTTTTCCGCCATGAGAAGACCTTCTACCATCGGCCCGGGCTGTTCTGGCGCCTGCGCGACACGGAGAAGCCCGACGATCTGAAGAAGAAGGTTGCCGAAGCCGATGCCTACCAGGTCGACTACGTCGGCATCGACCTGACGCTGGACGGCTTCGCCATTGAGGCCGCCTCGGGCGATCCGAAGACCTACTCCGCCGCGGTGGCCGCCGTGCGCGCGGCCAGCCAGAAACCGCTGATCCTGATCGTCACGTCTCCAGAGCTGGCCAAGGCAGGGCTGGAGGCGGCCGGGGACAGCCGGCCCTTGCTGCACGCCGCCACCGCCGAGAACTGGCAGGCGATGGCAGAGCTCGCCAAGTCGGCCAAGGTCCCGCTGGCGGCCAGCGCGCCGGACCTGGAAGCCCTGGCGGCGCTGACCGAGAACCTGACCAAGGCGGGGCTAGAGGACCTCGTTCTCGATCCTGGCGTCGCCAACTACAGGGACTCGCTGGAACAGCTCACCATCGCCCGCCGCCTGGCGCTGCGCAAGAACTTCCGGCCGCTCGGCTTCCCAGTGATCACCTTCCCCGGCGCCGCCGGGGCGGACGAAACGCTGCTGGCCGCCGAGCACATCGCCAAGTACGCCGGCTTCATCGTGCTCGACACCTTCGACCCGGCCTCGCTCTACCCGCTGCTGGTGCTGCGCCAGAACATCTACACCGATCCGCAGAAGCCGATCCAGGTCCAGCCTGGATTGTACGAGATCAACAGTCCCAAGCCTGACTCGCCGGTGATGGTCACGACCAACTTCTCGATCACCTACTTCGCCGTCGCCAATGAGGTCGAGGGATCCGGCTGGCCGGCCTGGCTGGTGGTGGCTGACGCCGAGGGCATGAGCGTGCTCACCGCCTGGGCAGCGGGCAAGTTCGACGCCGAGCGGATTGCCAAGTCGATCAAGGGCCTCGGCATCGATCAGAAGGTCAGCCACAGGAAGGTGCTGATCCCTGGTCACGTGGCCGTGCTCTCCGGCGAGCTGGAAGAGGAGCTGCCCGGCTGGCAAATCCTGGTGGGGCCGCGCGAGGCGGTCGACATCAGCGGCTACCTGAAGGCGATGTGGACGAACTGAGCTGTGCAAGCTGGTTGGAGGTGATGGATGACGGTGCGCATGCCCACGCAGAGTCGTGACCCGTATCTTGGCTATGACACGCTGCAGGTGGCGCGTGCTGCTGCAGCTTGCCTGCAGTGCAGCGCGCCTGCCCCTTGCACCCTCGCCTGCGGCCACCAGACCGACATTCCAGGTGTGATGCGTCTTGCCGGCCAGGCGGCCTGCGAGGGCCTGGCATTGACGCGCTGGTTCCTGGACCCGGAGCAGGTCGAGGCAGATCGCGTCGCCGACGCCGTCTGCGACAGCTACAACTGACGACGGGGACCCGGTGGGCCGGGGGGAACGCCCTCGCCCTCCGGCCGAAGGTGCTCGCCCCGTCCGCAGCTCAGCAAGTTCCAGGCGGGAGCGGAACGCGCAAGCTTCCGGTCCCGCCTGGTGCCGGCGGACCCAGTCATGCGCCGGCGCCGTTCCGCTGGAGCCGCCGGTTGTCCGGCGTGGCTCACCGCCGCCACGGGGCAGGACCTTGGCCACACACAAGGTCGTCATCCAACCTTCCGGCCTGACCGTCGAGGCAGCCACCGGCGCCTTGGTCTCTGAGGCGATTCAACAGGCGGGCCTCGAGGTGGCACAGCCGTGCGGCGGACAGGGCCGCTGCGGCCGCTGTGCGGTGCAGGTCGAGGGCGGCGCCCGCCGCCGCTCGAGCCTGCGCCTGTCTTCCGAAGACCTGCAGGCCGGCTACGCCCTCGCCTGCCAGACGGTGATCGAAGGCGATCTGACGATCACCATCCCCGAGCAGGAGAAGATCGAGCGGCGGATGGTTACGGACAAGGCCGCCGCCCGCATCGGCCTGCCCTTCCCGTACTCCTCCGACCTGCAGGGTGTGCACGCCTTCCGCCTCAGCCTACCCGAGCCCAACTTGCAGGACAATACCGATGATTTGACGCGCCTGAGCAATGGCCTGACCCTCGCCGGGTACCCGCACGTTGAGGTCCCCCTGGGGATGGTGCGCCACATGGGCGAAGCACTCCGCCAGTCGGAATGGACGCCCTGGGTGGCGCTCGAGCTCCGCTCCTGGTCGCGCCCCGAGGGCCCGCCGCGCCTGCTGGATCTGCGCGCCGAGCCGATCGAGCCGCTCGGCCTGGCAATCGACATCGGGACCACAACCGTCAGCGCACACCTGGTCAACCTTTCCTCGGGCGAAGTGATCGAAACCGTCGCTGAATACAACGGGCAGATCGCCTTCGGCGAGGACGTGATTTCGCGCATCATCTATGCCTCCAAGAACGACGGTCTGTCCTCACTCACCCAGCGCCTCCAGCAGACGATCGAGCTGCTGCTCGAGCGCATTCAGAAGCGCACCGGCGTTGGCGGGGATCAGATCCTCAAGGCGGTGGTCGCCGGCAACACGACCATGATCCACCTCTTCCTCGGCATTCCGCCGGCGCCGATCCGTGTCGCGCCGTATATCCCGACGGTCAACCTTCCTGCCGTCTACCTGGCCGGCGAGATCGGACTGCCGATCAACCCGCAGGCCGTGGTCGATTGCCTTCCGGGCGTCGCCTCCTATGTCGGGTCGGACATCTCCGCCGGGGCGCTGGCGTGCGACATCGCCACAACCGATCACCTGACGCTGTTCATCGACGTCGGCACCAACGGCGAGATCGTGCTCGGCACGCGCGACTGGCTGATCACCTGCGCTTGCTCGGCCGGTCCCGCCTTCGAGGGCGCTGGGGTCGTCGACGGGATGCGCGCCACCGAAGGCGCCATCGAAGAGGTCTGGGTCAACTCGACCACCTACGAACCGACCTACCGCGTGATCGGCGGCGGCAAGCCACGCGGCATTTGCGGCTCCGGTCTGATCTCACTCCTGGCTGAGTTGTTCGTCACCGGCGTCGTCGATCGCGCCGGCGCAGTGAAGCTGGAACTGGACTCGCGGCGCGTGCGCCAGGGGGATCACGGGCCAGAGTACGTCGTCGCCTGGGCCGCCGAGACCGAGACCGGGAGAGACATCGTCCTCACCAAGGTCGATGTCGACAACCTGATGCGCGCCAAGGCCGCCATCTACGCCGGCTTCACCGTGCTCGCCGCCAGCGTCGGCGTCAGCCTGAGCGACGTCGAACAGGTGCTGGTCGGCGGCTCGTTCGGCAAGTACATCAACGTCGAGAAGGCGGTCCAGATCGGTCTGCTCCCGGACCTTCCCTGGGAGCGCTTCCGCTTCCTCGGCAATACCTCCCTGCAGGGAACGTATATGGCCCTGCTCTCGCTCGATCAGCGCCAGCTGTTGGCGCAGGTCGCCCGGCAGATGACCTATATCGAACTCTCGGCCGACAATTCCTTCTACGAGGCCTTCACCGCCGCCATGTTCCTGCCGCACACCGAGATCGCCCGCTTCCCAAGCGTGGCCGAGATCTGGGAGCACAACAGCGCACGTGAGCAGGCGCCCGGCGGAGCGACGAACCCATGACGCTCTCCGGCCTGCATTTCCTGCTCACCTACCAGTGCCTGCTCTCGTGTGAGCACTGCTTCACCTGGGGCTGCCCGGAGGCGCAGGGAACCTTCTCCCTGGCGGATATCCAGCAGACGCTCGATCAGGCGGTCGAGCTGGGGACGATCGAGCAGGTGTACTTCGAGGGGGGCGAGCCGTTCCTGTACTATCCGGTCTTGACCGCCGCCGTCCATCTTGCGGCCCAGCGCGGCCTCAAACCCGGCATCGTCACCAATGGGTACTGGGCAACTTCGGCAGCCGATGCGGAGGCCTGGCTGCGCCCGATGGCCGGCGAGCTGGAAGACATCTTCATCTCCTCCGACCTGTTCCACTCCGATCAGGTCGTCAGCCCGCAGGCGCACAACGCCCTCGCCGCCGCCGAACGCCTGTCGCTCCGCGCCAACTTGATCGTGTGTGAGAGTCCCGGCGCGCCGCGCCAAGCGATCGACCCGGAACGGGGCCAGCCGATCGAGGGCGGATCGATCGTGTATCGCGGGCGGGCCGTCCCGTCCTTCGCCGCCGCAGCGCCCAGATTCCCCTGGGAGGGCTTCACCGAGTGTCCATACGAGGAACTGGTCAGTCCGGAGCGCCTGCACGTGGACTACCTGGGGAATCTTCACCTCTGCCAGGGGCTGCTGATCGGCAGCCTGTTCGCCCAGCCGCTATCTCGAATCATGGCGGACTACCAGCCCGAGCAGCATCCGATCGTCGGCCCCCTCATCCGGGGCGGTCCCGCCGAGCTGGTACGTGCTTGCGGGCTTGCGCCTGAGCCGGCATACGCCGATGCCTGCCATCTGTGTTACACCGCCCGCGAGCAACTCCGCGAGCAGTACCCTGAGTTTCTCGGCCCGGGCCAAATGTATGGGGAGGGGCTGTCGTGACCGCTGCCCGTCGTTCCGCTTCGGCGGTGAACCCCCACGCGCCGGTGCTCGACTGGCTGCTGGAGACGCGCGACCCGGGCGTGCGCTTCTTTGCCCTGCGCGATCTGCTCGGCGCGCCGGCCGATGACCCCGACCTGTTGGCTGCACGGCGCGCGACGGGCCGCACGTCGCCAGTGAAGGAGATCCTGCAGGCGATGCAGCCCGAAGGCTGGTGGGTCAAGCCCGGCCCGGGCTACGCCCCCAAGTACACCGGCACCGTGTGGCAACTGGCCTTCCTCGGGCAGTTCGGCGCCGACGGCGAGAACCGCCGCGTGCGCAAGGCCGCCGACTATGTGCTCGACCACAGCCGTGCCCCGCAGGGCGGCTTCAGCGCCTCGGCCACGGCCGGCGGCTTGATCCACTGCCTGCAGGGCAACCTGGGCGCGGCGCTGCTCGAGCTGGGCTACGGCGACGACCCGCGCCTGCGCCAGGCCCTGGATTGGCTGGCGCGCAGCATCACCGGTGCGGGCATCGCGCCGAACACCGACACGAAGGCCGAGGTTCGGTACCTCAAGTCGGCTAACAGCGCGCCGGGGTTCGTCTGCAGCGCCAACAACCAGCGCCCGTGTGCCTGGGGCGCCGTCCCGGCACTCGACGCGCTGCGGCGGGTTCCTGCCCGCCGGCGATCGCCGGCCATTCGCCGGGCGATCGACGTAGGCGTGAAGTTCCTTCTCAGCCGGGACCCGGCGGAGGCCGACTACCCCATGGGTTGGAGCCAGAAGCCCAACGGCAGCTGGTTCAAGTTCGGCTACCCCATGGGCTACGTCGCCGATGTCCTGCGCACGGCCGAAGTGCTTGTGGGCCTGGGCTTCGGGCGCGACCGGCGGCTCACCCACCTGGCTGAACTGATCCTGGCCAAGCGCCGTCCGGACGGCCGTTGGAACCTGGAGTACAGCTACGCCGGCAAGACCTGGTTTGACCTGGGAGACAAACGCCAGCCGAACAAATGGATCACGCTGCGCGCCCTGCGCGCCTTGAGAGGTATGGGAATAGCGGTATGAAGACGATTGCACTGGCCGGCAAAGGTGGAACCGGGAAGACGACGCTGTCCGCGCTGCTGATCCGCGCCTTGCTGCGCTCAGGCATCCGCCCGGTGCTGGCGATCGACGCCGATCCGGCGACCAACCTGCACCTGGCGCTCGGCCTGCCGCAGCCGGCGACGGTCGGCGACGTGCGCGAGGACATGCTGCAGGCCGCCCAGGCGCAGCAACTGGGCGTGGCCATCAGCCGCCACGACTACCTGCGCCAGGAAGTGCGCATGGCGCTTGAGGAAGGCGAAGCGGTTGACCTGCTGGCAATGGGCCGCCCGGAAGGCCAGGGCTGCTACTGCGCCGTCAATCACCTGCTGCGCCAGGTGGTCGACGAGCTTGGCGGCAGCTATGCCTACGTGGTCATCGACAATGAAGCCGGCATGGAGCACATCAGCCGGCGCACGACGAAGGATGTCGACCTGCTGCTGGTGGTGACCGACCCGACCGTGCGCGGGTTGAAGACGGCCGTCAGCATTGCTCAGATGGCCAAAGACGTGGAGGTCAACGTCAAGCACACGCTGCTGGTGGTCAACCGGGTCGAGGGCGAGCTCCCCCCGGAGTTGCAGCAGGCCATCGAGCAGAGCGGCCTGGAGCTGGCGGCGATGATCCCGGCCGATGACGCGGTCAATGCGCTCGATGCTCGCGGCGAGGCTTTGGTGAAGCTGGACGTAGATTCCCCCGCCGGTCAGGCGATCGACGACCTGGCGCGGCGCATCCAGACCCTGATCTGACTCGGAGGAGCGAAGCGATGTACAAGATCGGAGAGAACATCCACATCATCTCACCCAGGGTGAAGGAGGGCATTACCAACCGCGACGGAGCCTTCTTCGTTGATCTGGCCCGCCGCCAGAAAGCGGCCGGGGCCGACGCCCTGGACCTGAACGTCGGCCCGCGCAAGAAGGACGGCCCGGAGGTGATGGGTTGGCTGGTCGACGTGATGCAGGAGGCCGTGCCCGGCATGACCCTCTCATTCGACACGACCAACCTGGCGGCGATCGAGACGGGGCTCAAGAAAGCAGGCTCGAACGCGATCATTAACTCGACCTCGGCCGAAGAGGAGCGCCTGGCCAACGTCCCGCCGCTGGCCGCCCAATATGGTTCGAAGCTGATCGCCCTGTGCATGGAGAAGAGCGGCATCCCGGTCAGCGCCGATGCCCGGGTCGCCATCGCCATGGAGAAGCTGATTCCCCGGGCCGAAGAAGTCGGCCTGCCGATGCAGAATCTGCTCATCGACCCGCTGATCCTGACAGTCTCCGGCTGTCAGGAGTACGTTCCACAGGCGATTGAAACCGTGCGCATGGTTAAGATGGTGATGGACCCGCCGCCGATGACCGTGGTTGGCCTGTCCAACGTGTCCAATCAGGTGCCGGCAGAAATGCGCCCCCTGCTCAATCGGGTCTACATGGTCATGTTGATGGCGGTCGGCCTGGATGCGGCCATCGTCGATCCGCTGGACAAGGACCTGATGGAGGCCATCCGCATCGTCGAGGCGCGTGACGCCAGCACCCCGGTCGGCGCACTCTACCTCAAGCTGCACGACGCGGTCGCCGCCGGGGAGGAACTGGATCCGGATCAGGTCAGCCTGAGCGACCCGCTTCAGGCGGACATCTGGAAGACGATCCAGGTCCTGCTGAACAAAGTCATCTACACCGACTCGTACCTCCGGCTCTAGCCGGTACGGGTGCAACGACATCCGGGCGCAACCGGGCGCGCGGATAGGAGAACGAAGGAGCGTATACACATGGTTGAAAGTACGCCGACTCCCACCGTGGAGGAGCTGCTGGCCAAGGCGACCCAGCCATCCAAGGACGCCATGGTCCTGCATCCGTTTTACCGGGGCAAGGTCGAGGTAGCCCTCAAATGCTGCGTCCGCAGCCTGGATGACTTCGCCATCTGGTACACCCCGGGGGTTGCCGCCTCCTGCCGGGCGATCGAGCAAGACCCCGAGCTGGCCTACGAGCACACGCACAAGTGGAACACCGTGGCCGTCGTCTCCGATGGGACGCGGGTGCTCGGCCTGGGCGATATCGGCCCGAAGGCCGGCCTGCCGGTGATGGAAGGCAAGGCGCTGCTCTACAAGTACCTGGGCGGCGTCGATGCCTGGCCGATCATGCTCGACACCAAGGACCCCGACAAGATCATTGAGACGGTGCTTCTGATCCAGCCCGGCTTCGGCGGGGTCAACCTGGAGGACATCTCCAATCCGAAGTGCTTCCGCATCCTGGACACGCTGCGGGCCAAGGCCGAGATCCCGATCTGGCACGACGACCAGCAGGGCACGGCCACGGTGACCCTGGCCGGGCTGATCAATGCCTTGAAGATCGTCGGCAAGAAGATCGGCGATGTGCAGATCACGTTTGTTGGCTCCGGCGCCTCGAATGTGGCTTGCGCCCGCTTGATCTTCTCCGCCGGGGCCGACCCGGCGAAGTGTCGGGTGGTCGACAGCAAGGGCATCATGCACAAGGACCGCCACGACATCGAGCTGCGCAAGGCCGAGTTCATCGACAAATGGAAGATGTGCCAGACCACCAACGCCGAGAAACGCGAGGGCGGGATCGAAGAGGCGATGGCCGGCGCGGATGTCGTCGTGGGGCTCTCCAAGCCCGGGCCGGGGGTGATCAAGCCCGAATGGGTGCGAGCCATGGCCAAGGACGCCATCGTGTTCGCCTGCGCCAATCCGATCCCAGAGATCTGGCCATGGGAGGCCGCCGAGGCCGGCGCAGCGGTCGTCGCCACGGGTCGCTCCGACTTCCCCAATCAGGTCAACAACTCGCTCGGCTTCCCCGGCATCTTCCGCGGCACACTGGACGTGCGCGCCCGGACGATTACCGATGCCATGTGCATGGCCGCCGCAACCGAACTGGCCACGATGGCCGAGGAGAAGGGCCTGAAGCCGGACTACATCATCCCGAACATGGATGAGTGGGAAGTGTTCCCGCGCGAGGCGGCCGCCGTCGCCATGATGGCCATCCAGGAAGGCGTGGCGGGCAAGACCACCACCTACGAGCAGGAACTCGAGAACGCCGGCCGGATCATCAAGCGCTCGCGCGGCCTGACCCAGACTATGATGTCCGAAGGCTTCATTCCCCTGCCTTGACATCCCGGAGGAGGAGCGAACCACGATGTATGACCTGATCATTCTTGGGGGTGGACCGGCCGGCCTGACGGCGGCGGTGTACGCCCTGCGCAAGCGACTGAAGTTCCTGCTGATTACCCGCGATCTGGGCGGCAAGACCAACTTCCGCCTGCAACTGCCCTTCATCGAGAAGCATCTGGTGATCACCGGCGAAGAGGTCGTCAATCGCTTCGCCAACGAGATCGATTACCTGGAGTTCTCGCGTGTCTTTGACAAGGCGATCAAGATCGAGAAGTTGCCCAAGGGATTCCAGGTGCACACCCGCAACGGTCAGGCGTACTCCGCCCGAGCGCTGATCGTCGCCACCGGCGCCTGGGGCCAGCGCCTGGACGTCCCGGGCGAGAAGGAATACATGATGCGCGGCCTGTGCTACAGCGCCGTGTCCTATGCCCCGCTCTTCATCGAGCGCAACACGTGTGTCATCGGCGACTCGGCCCTGGCCATGCGCTCGACCGCCGAGTTGGCCACCATTGCCCGCAAGGTCACCCTGGTAGCGCCCACGCACGGCGATCTGGACACCCCGATGGGGGCGCGCGTGCGCCAGGCGCCGAATGTCGAGATCCTGGAGGGTTACCAGGTCGAATCGGTCCAGGGGGACGAATACGCACGCAAGATCGTCATCCAGGGCAACGGCGAGAAGCTCGAACTGACCGCCGATGCCTTCTTCGTCGAGATCGACCTTGTGCCACAGTCGGACATCGTGGCGGACCTGGTCAAGCGGGATGGCTCCAATCGGATCGTCATCGATGCCCACAACCGGACATCGTGCGAGGGCGTCTTCGCCGCCGGCGATGTCACCAACGCCATCTCCGAGCAGGTGCTGATCTCAATCGGCGAGGGCGCCAAGGCCGCCCTCTCCGCCTACGAGTTCCTGCTGCAGCAGGCCGACTGACGAGCCGGCCGGGAAGGAGAACGGCATGTCCCCGCCCCAAGAGATCGCCTATCGCCAGCTGATCACCCTGGCCGACGGGGCGCGCGTGCTGCTGCGCCCGCTGACCGCCGAGGATCGCCAGGCGCTGCTGGCGCTGTACTCCAACCTCACCCCGGAGGATCGGCGCTACATGCGCCACGATGTCGACGACCCGGGTGCGGTCGGCGGATGGGTCGACGAGCTCGACTACGACGTCGTCTACCCGATTGTCGCCCTGGTCGGCGACCGCATGGCCGGCCACACCAGCCTGCACCTGAACACCGGGCCCGCCCGGCATCGCGCCGAGGTGCGCGTCTTCCTCGCCAAGGATTTTCGCGGACGCGGTCTGGGCACACGCCTGCTGCAGGCGATCATCGACCTGGCCAAGCGGCGCAGCCTGTACCTGCTCGAGGCCGAGGTCGCCGCAGAACGCACCAGCGACGTGCGCGCTTTTCAGAAACTTGGCTTCGAAGCCAAGTGCACCTACGAGGACTACTTCATGCTCCCCGATGGCGCCTTCATGGATGCCGTGCACTTGATCTGCCGGCTGAGGACAGGGGCGCAGGAGTTCTAGCCAAATCGCAACGGCGCCGCAGGCAGGATCTGTGGCTGGGTGGACAAAGCAGGGGATGGAGGTCAACCACTGATCTCCATCCCCTGGATCCGATTCCTCTCCCCTGAGTACCCCTTCGCGGGAAGCGCGCTCCGGCGGCCCCGCGCATTCGCACTGTCGCCCTCGCCACAATCCCACGATTGACCGCCCGCCGTGACATGGCAGCCCCCTCGATCGGAGCAAGCTGGCGGGAGCCCTCTCCAGTGGCGGGACAGAGCAAGCCAGGGTCACTCCCGGAGGGCTCCGGCGGCCCGGCGATTGCGCGGGAACCTCATGCGGAGTCCTTTGTGCGGTCCGTGGCCGAAGCCTGCCGCCGAGACATTCACGAATCTGCCAGACAGCCTCGCCCCGGCCCCAACCGCTCAACCGCGCGGAAGAGCCAGCAGCGAGCAGCTGCCTGAGTTGGCACACCGACACCGTGCGGAGGGTCAGCTCCCCCCGTCCTGACGGTCCTACCCCCCGCCCGCGCACACTCCGTCCGAGCGTGTCCCGCACGGTGGCAGGCTCAGGTCGTGCGGGACGACGACAGCAGCGCTGTCTGATGCACTGTTCCCGGCCCGGTCGTAGACGCGGGTAAAGATGGTATAGAGCCGCCCATCTCGATCGGACCCACGACGTGAGGCGCGCAGCAAGACGATACGGAGCCACTCGTTCCTGCCCTTGCGATCCAGCTTGACGGGCGGGATGGCCGGCTCCCATTCGTTGTACTCGTCAACCACCTCGAACTCGGCTCTTGACAGTCCACCACTTCCGTCGGAGGCCCGGCCCAGAAGGAGCACCGGCAGCAGCCTTCCGGTCGGCGGCCACAGGACGCTCGGAAAGGCCCAGCTCTCGACCTGGATCAAGGAGGGAGCTGTGCTGGTCGGGGTCGGCGTCATCGTGCGCGTAGATGTCGGCGTGTGAGTAACCGTCCACGTGGCAGTGAAGCTGGCGGTAGGCGTGGCCGTGTCGGTCGCTGTGGGTGTCGCGGTGTCCGTTGGAGTCGGCGTCAACGTCTCCGTGGCCGTTGGCGTGAGCGTATCGGTCGCGGTGGGCGTGGCGGTGTCGGTTGCGGTGGGGGTCGCCGTGTCCGTCGCGGTTGGCGAAGGCGTGTCCGTGGTGGTTCCGGTTGCGGTCGCGGTCGGTCCGAGCACGATCACCACCGTGACAGTGTCCTGGCTCTGGTTATCGGCCGCGTCCAGCGCCCTTACGAGCACTTCCGTTCGGCCTTCCGTCGCCAGGATGAAGGGGAGCTCGTAGGGAATCCAGCTGGCTCCCTGGTCGAGGCTGTACTCCAGTGCGACGACGCCAGAGCCTTCCGAGCCATCCTCCAGCAACGGATCAGATGCCTGCAGGGCCACCGTGACTTCGGACACGAATACACCCGGTTGGCTCTCCTCGCCTTGCAGCTGGGTGTCGATTGTGGGCGGGGTCTTGTCGACGAAGACCTCGTCGATTCGCGTGCTCCTGTTGCCGGCCGTGTCGTACGCCCACCACTCAATGAGCCATCGCCCTTCAGGGACGAAGAACGCCAGCCGGTCGTAGGGTTGCGTCAGCTCCTGCACCGGTGTGTACCAAGGCAACAGGTATGAAATCGAAACCACCGCTTGGTCATCCGTCGCCCGAAGGGTTGCAACCGTCCGCCCTCGCACCCAACCTGCCGCGTTTGGAGTCGGCTGAAGCTCCAGGGACAGCGATGGCGGAAGAGTATCCTCGGCCAGGATGTCGAAGGTGTAGGTGCGCGCCGGATAGTAGTCTCCCCAGGGACTAGGGAAGTACACTGTGGCCTCCCGCTCACCGGCCGAATGGCTATAGGTCTGCTGGAAGGTCACAACCCAGCCTTTGGGCGAGTAGAAGACCCCGCCGCTGTCGCTCCCGAAGCCGTCGATCTCCTGATCGGCTTCGTTATAGACGGACAGCATCTCGAAACCTGTGTGGTTCCAGATGATCGGGTAGCTGCGGAGTGCGTGCATGCCGGCTCCCCAGTCCACCAGCGCCACAGTCGGCGCGGGGTGGGTCCACTCCAGGGAGACCTGCCGGATCGAGCCTCGGGGATTCACATTGGTGATGCGTCTTGATTGCCAGAGCAGATCCTGCTCGTCGGTACCGGCGTAGATCCGGATCTCCCCCTCCCAGATACCGGCCAGGCTCGTGTCAATGGTGCCCATGGCCACGCGGACAGGGTTGCCATCGCCCCGCAAGTCGATCCAGGCGGAGGCGATCTCTGCCCAGCCAGGCTCCTGCACGAGGGCGGCCACCTCCGGACCGGTCGAGCTGGCCCGGGAGTCATCGCACTGGTGCGTGCTGTCCTCGAAAACGATCTCCGGATCGGGTACGCTTGGGACGCGTGAGACCGGAAGGGTGAAGTTCTGTGCGCGTCCGATCGCGAGACTGCCGTAGTCCCACCGGCCTCCGCCGTTGTATGCCAGGCAAGGGCACTCCCAGATATCAAGGTTGTCAGGGCTGACATCTGCGTCTTGCTCTTGGCATTGGTATGTGCAAGGTTCCCACCGCCCATCCACGAGTCGCGATATCCGCTCCTGGCCCTGGAGTCGGCTGCGGTCCAGCTCGTACACAGCAAAGCTTGCATTCAGCTCTGCATCGTAGAGTCTCTCCGGCGGCACTGGCGCCGCAAGACCGAGGTCCGGATGGACGGCAAGCCAGGCGGGAACGCGATCGTCGATCGTGAAGCCAAGGGCTTGGCCGAGGCCAAAGCTGCCCGCGACACGATACTCCGCCGTAGTTTCCCTGGCGGGGCAGTCCCCCTGGTCATCCTCTGGGCCGCAGTCGAGGATTCTCTCCACGAGCTCAAGCACGCCAATCCGCTCCGCGAACCTGTAGATGGTCGTATTCGGAGCCACTGGGCGGTCGTAGGGCCAGAGTTCAGGTACGCTCGGCGCGCAGAAATCCGCGCCGTAGTATGTGTTCGTGCAGCCTCCTGGTTCTGGTTCCCTGCCTAGCCACAGCCAGTCAAAGAAGGGCTCGTAGTTGTACGCGCGGGTGGGCGGGAGTGTGCTGTTCCACATCGGCCCGATCGCGCTGCCGCTCTCTCCGATGAAGATCGCCTTCAATAGGGACGGGGGAACGTCCCACCGCTCGGCCCAACGATAGATGGTGTCGTCATACTCGTTCCAGTAGATGTTGGGGGCACCGGGGGAAACGCATGAGGCACTGAGCTTCTGGTCCGTGCATAGCCCTCTAGTCTGTGCCTCCTCCCATGAGCCTCCGAGTGGAGGAATCTGGAAGGACGCAAGGTCACTGAGTGCCAGCAGGGAGCCATCCGCAGCGAATGCCTCCACTCCCCAGATGTAGCCCGCCTCTGACAGCGTGAGTCCGGTTGTGAGTTCCTCCGGAACCCTCCAGGCGTGCTGTCCGCTGGCCGCTGGGGTAGGGGTCAGGATCTGGCTGAGAAGCTCCTGCCCCCGGGTCTCATTGTTCGTGGACTGGTAGAGCCGGAGCCGGTACCTGACCGCACCGTCGATGGCGTCCCAGCGCAGCGTGGGCCGGAGCGACATCACCATCGGCCAATTCGAAGGGGAGAGCCCCATGGGAATGGGCGGAGGGTTGAGCCTCAGATTGGAGTAACGGATTTCGAAGTTCCCCGATCG
>Ga0105099_10001190_pt1 | contig 16638 bp, 12 predicted proteins | sample PPLLak3cmMay2015_2_FD_79138 | JGI IMG/M metagenome (GOLD analysis project Ga0105099, IMG submission 79138) | Freshwater sediment microbial communities from Prairie Pothole Lake near Jamestown, North Dakota, USA - PPLs Lake P8 Core (1) Depth... | ecosystem: Environmental > Aquatic > Freshwater >... | reverse complement strand
ACCGGGTTGGATCTTCCGGGCTGATATATCTTGTCATCCTTTTCTCCTTTATTCTCATCCTTTTTTGCAATCCCGATAAGATCGAAAGGCCTGTCAAGATTCAGATCATTTAATATGTCGCGGACAATCCTTACATGCCCTTTACCTCCGTCAATCATGAGAAGATCAGGATAAGGCTCCGGCTCCTCTTTTTTCCCGAACCGCCTCCTTATAACTTCTGCCATGTATGCGTAATCATTATGCTCTTCAACCGTCTTTATCTTGTATTTTCTGTAGGATGATTTCAATGGTTTTCCGTTTTCAAACACAACCATAGCAGATACCGGATTTTTCCCGGAAATATTTGAATTGTCAAAACATTCTATTCTTATCGGAGCTTTATCCATGCCAAGGCGTTTCTGAAGGCGGTCAAGCAGGTCGGCAGATGAAACAATGGAAGAGATTATGTTGTTAAGCTCATTTTTTGCATTATGAAGAGCCATTCTAACAAGATCAAAACGTTCACCCTTTTTTGGGGCATATAGTTTGACCTTCTCACCTTTAACTTCGGTCAGCCATTCCTCAAGTAAAGGCGCATCCTCCATATCAACCGATACAAACACCTCTTCGGGTATAAGATCGGCTTTTTCATAATACTGCCTTATAAATTCGCCCAGCATTCCGGGCTCGTCCGAGATCACCGCTTTGAAACTGAAATGACGGGTTCCCTGAAGGTAGCCTCCTCTTATGACAAGAAGAGTTATAACAGATTCTTCATTATCACGCGCTACGGCAAAAACATCCCTGTCCATAAAATCGGTTGTGACCGCCACCTGTCTTTCAAGGGTTTCCCGGATGGAAAAGAGCTTGTCACGGCAAACTGCCGCAAGCTCATAATCCTGATCCCAAGCAGCCTTATCCATTTTGTCTTTTATCTCCCTGATAAGAACAGGGGTTCTTCCTTTTAAAAAGAGTATGACCTCCTTTACTATCTCTCCGTAAACTGATTTGTCTATGTCTTTACAGCAGGGGCCCAGACAGATTCCCATCTGGAAATTGAGGCACGGGCGGGTTCTTTTTTTAAAATTGGCTGTCGTGCACTTCCTGAGTCTGAACGTCTTATGTATCAGTCTCAGGGTCCGGCGGACCGCCTGAGAGGAGGCAAACGGACCGAAATATATTGCATCATCGTTTCCGGTTTTTCTGACGATCGCAAGATTAGGATAAGGGTTTTTGATATCAAGCCTGAGCGAGGGATACCGCTTGTCGTCTTTCAATATCACGTTATACCGGGGCTTGTGCTTCTTAATCAGGTTTGACTCAAGAATCAGCGCTTCTTTTTCCGTGCCGGTTACTATGGTTTCAAAGGAAACAATTTTTTTTATCAGAATGCCTGTTTTCAGGTTAGTCTGCTGCCGGTTCGAATCTGCTCCTGTAAAATATGAAGAAAGTCGCTTTTTCAGATTAAGCGCCTTTCCGACATAGATTATCACTCCGTCCGCATCTTTCATGAGATAGACGCCGGGGCCGGTTGAAACATCCGATAATTTTTCAATCAATCGATCCTGCATATGAACCCTGAACCACCCTGCCTGATGTACCCATAAAAAGTCTAATATGCTCTCTAAATGAGCTTTTTGGGAATCTTTTAATCACTTCGCTAAATCACAAGAAAATTGGGGCTAACGCCCTTAAAGCCTTATGATTTTTAACGCTCAGTTCTTTAAAGATCTATTTCCCAAAAATCTCAAATTCGTTCGCATATGACTTTTTTACAAGAACATCAACCTTAATGGCTTCATAAAAATTATGTTTTGGACGGCAAAGAAAAAAGTTCATTATGCAAGGCGCGCGAATCTTGAGGAATGCAGCGTACATAAAAGTACGCTGCAATGACGAAAGATGAAGCGGAACACCGCAGAATGACTTTTTACTTTGTCGTCAGTATTCAAAAATTATCTTTTGCTTGATATCCCTGATCCTGTCCCTCAGTTCCGCGGCCTTTTCAAATTCAAGCTCACGGGCTGCATTCTCCATTTCCTTTTCAAGATTCGATATAATCTCGTCGAGATTATCGATGGAACGATATCGGGATATGGTTTCAGATAACTTATCCTCTGTCGCCGGTGATTCCGAAGACTGCTCAAATACATGTGTAATCGCTTTCTCGATACCCACCGGCGTGATATTATGCTTTTTATTAAATGATTCCTGGATATTTCTTCTTCTGTTAGTCTCGTCAATGGCATTCTGCATTGAATTTGTGACTGTATCGCAATACATTATTATCTTCCCGTTGATATTCCTTGCAGCCCGTCCGCATGTCTGTATCAGCGATCTGGCAGAGCGAAGGAAGCCTTCCTTGTCCGCATCGAGCACTGCAACAAGAGAAACTTCCGGGATATCAAGTCCTTCTCTTAAAAGGTTTATTCCCACGAGAACGTCAAACTTGCCCGTCCTGAGATCACGGATGATTTCCATTCTTTCAAGAGTTCCTATATCCGAATGAAGATAACTGACCTTAATACCCAGATCTGAAAAATATTCGGTCAGATCCTCCGCCATGCGTTTTGTGAGGGTGGTAACAAGAATCCTCCCGTTTTTTTTAATACAGGAGATAATCTCCTCATAAAGATCGTCCACCTGGTTTTCCGCCCGCCTGATTGCAATAGGAGGGTCGACAAGCCCGGTCGGTCTTACGATAAGCTGAACAAGCGAATCCTTTCCCTTTGCAAGCTCGAAATCAGCAGGTGTGGCTGATACATATATAACCTGCGATACTCTTGATTCGAATTCTTCAAACTTAAGAGGCCTGTTGTCAAGGGCAGACGGAAGCCTGAATCCGTAGCTTACCAGAGTCTCTTTTCTCGACCTGTCGCCTTTGTACATCCCGTGAAGCTGCGGAACAGAGATATGGCTTTCATCAATAAACAGCAGGTAATCGGATGGGAAATAATCGAGAAGGGTGGGAGGCGGCTCTCCGGGCGCTCTTCCCGTCAAATGTCTTGAATAGTTTTCTATCCCGTTGCAGTATCCGATCTCCTGCATCATCTCGATGTCGAAATTAGTCCTCTCTTCTATACGCTGAGCTTCTATGTATTTGTTATTGTTCATAAAATACCCTATTCTTTCCTTCAGCTCCGGCAAAATAGACTCTATTGCCCTCTGGAGAGTCATTTTCTGAGTAACATAATGGCTTGCGGGGAATATGGTTGTGCCGTTTAATTTATTCAAGACCGATCCCTTAAGGGGATCTATTTCCGATATGCTTTCGACCTCATCTCCGAAAAAATTTACGCGTACAGCCTTTTCTTCTTCATATGCGGGAAAAATCTCCACCCTGTCACCCCGGACCCTGAAGCTTCCCCTGAAGAAATCGATGTCATTCCTTTCGTAATGCATTGAGACAAGATTGTGCAGGAATTTGTCCCTGTCCAGTTCCATATTTTTCTCGATATCGACTCTCATAGCCAGATAATCTTCAGGAGCTCCGAGCCCGAAAATACATGATACGCTTGCAACGACAATAACATCCCTCCGGGTAAGAACGGAGCGTGTAGCTGAATGCCTCAGCTTGTCTATCATGTCATTGATGGAGGAATCCTTCTGAATATAGGTATCGCTCGAAGGGATATAGGCTTCAGGCTGGTAGTAATCATAATAGCTTACGAAATATTCGACCGCGTTTTCCGGAAAAAGGGATCTGAATTCACTGTACAACTGGGCAGCGAGAGTTTTATTAGGCGCTATGACAAGAGTAGGTTTACCGGAATTTTCAATTATATTGGCCATTGTAAATGTTTTTCCGGAACCTGTTACGCCGAGGAGTACTTGATGTTTTCTCCCGGTGGCCACACCTGAAGTTAATACATCAATTGCAGCAGGCTGATCTCCTTTGGGTGAATATTCTGATACTATTTTAAAGTTGGGCATATATACAAGGAGTCAAGGGTCCGAGGATTCAAGTTAAAATAATTCGTTTTAGCCTTATAGTCTCTTAAAAATTCATTATTTTGACGGCAAAGTGAAAAGCTCCATCTGCAAGGCATGCGAATTCTGAGGAATGAGGCGTACATGTCAGTACGCCGCAATGACGAAGAAAGAAGCAGAACGCAGCAGAAGGACTTTTCACAAAGCGGTCAGTTGAACTTCCATATGGTTCCGTCAGGTCTGTCCTCGATTAAAACATCCATATCCGAAAGTTTTTTTCTTATCTCATCAGCCTTTTTCCAGTTTTTTGCTTTCCTTGCTTCAAAACGCTCTCTGACCAAAGCATCTATAGCGGATGGATCAATAGCTTTTTTCTCGATAAATTTTATTTTTTTTCTTTCAAAATATGCCCCGGCAGACTCTGACAAGATACCTATGACTTTCCCTATTTTACGTATTTCAGCATGAATTTTACCAATTGTGATTTTAACATCTTCCGGAATTGCTCCGCTGCTCTCATCCATCAGACGATTCACATGCCGGACAGCATCAAAAAGAATTCCGATGCCTCTGGCTGTGTTAAAATCATCATCCATGGCTCCGCAAAACTGTTTCCAATAATCTCCCGGAACATCCTGAACAACTTTTAAAACAAGGCCCGGAACATCCTCCACCCGTTTTATCAGGGAGTAAATTTTATCAAGACCCGCATCAGACTCATCCATCGCCTTGCTTGTATAATCAATAGGACTCCTGTAATGATTTGAAAGAAGAAATAGGCGGACTGAATCAGGATGATATGTTTTCAGTATATCCTTTATGAGGAGAAAATTACCGAGAGACTTCGACATCTTTTCGTGATTTATATTTACAAATCCATTGTGAATCCAATATTTTGCAAAAGGTTTTCCTGTGGCTCCCTCGGACTGGGCAATCTCGTTTTCATGGTGGGGAAAGACAAGATCCTTGCCTCCCCCATGGATATCAAATGTTTCCCCCAGATATGCGCTGCTCATGGCCGAACACTCAATATGCCAGCCGGGCCTTCCCTTTCCCCAGGGGCTGTCCCAGGAAGGTTCACCCGGCTTTAAGGACTTCCAGAGCGCAAAATCAAAGGGATTTTTTTTCCTTTCATCTATATCAACTCTTGAACCGGCTTCCATCTCTTCGAGCCTGCGCCCGGACAGCTTTCCGTAATTTTCAAATTTTTCTACAGAATAAAATATGTCCCCGTTTATCCTGTATGCCATTCCTTTTTTCAGCAGTTTTTCGATAAGAGCTATTATTCCGTCTATGTGTTCGGTTGCCCTGGGCTCTATGGTCGCCCTTTCAATGTTTAAGGCATCCATGTCCTCATAGAATTCCTTTATATATCTATCCGCAACCTCCGACGCATCAACTCCAAGCTGCTTCGCACGATTTATAATCTTGTCGTCAACATCTGTAAAATTTCTGACGTAAGTCACAGCAAATCCGGCCGCTTTCATATACTTCAGGATCACATCGAAAACTATGATGGATCTTGCATGACCTATGTGGCAGGAATCATATACTGTTGGACCGCACACATACATCGTCACTTTTCCCGGGTTAACAGGGACAAATGGAACTTTCTTCCTCTCCAGAGTATTGTAAATGCGTAAAGACATTTTCCTCCCGTTCAAATGATCAAAGCAACACACATCGCCGCTATACCTTCACCTTTTCCGATTATTCCGAGCCCTTCGGTAGTTGTAGCTTTGATATTAACAAGGCTTTCGTCAATTCCGGCATATCGCGCTATGTTTTCTCTCATTTCGTCACTGTAAAAAGATATCATAGGTCTTTCGGCAAAAACAGTTGAATCGATATTATTAATAGCGCGGCCGTTATTTCTTAACATATCACATGTTCGTGATAGAATCTCAAGACTGCATATATTTTTGTATGAAGGATCAGTATCGGGAAAATGGATTCCTATATCTCCGAGACCTGCAGCTCCCAGCAGGGCATCACAAATTGCATGAACAAGAACATCCGCATCAGAATGTCCAAGCAGACCCTTTTCAAAAGGAATTTCTTTTCCACCGAGAATAAGTTTACGCCCATGAACAAGTCTGTGAATATCATATCCTATGCCGACACGCATCAGACAAAATCTCCTGTCAAAAGTTTTTGCTTTCTCCGTTGAAAAACCATATATCATCTTATATCGTTCATTTCCATCCGTAAAGTGTAAAAATATTTTTTAATAATCTCTTGGAATTATACATTTCATATGGTATTTTGGATAAAATTTTGATGGTTTCGTGAAAATTTCGGACTCACCTTTTTCATCATTCCCGAGAAATCGGAGATCCAGTATTTTAAAATACTTCTGGACTCACGTTTTCACGGGAGAGACAGGGCTGTCGACTTTTTACGAGCTCATCCTTTTTGTTCTGCATTATGTCTCGAACATACAACATGCTGCATTATATTTTTTATCACTATTTAATGACCAGGGGAGTACAAGGTGAATATTACAGATATATTCGAAAAAATAAATAAAAACGAGAAGTCCGCTTTGACTGAAAACGAATCGAAAAAAATCCTTAAAGCATACGGGGTTCCGGTTACGGAAGAGAGAACGGCATCGAACTCAGAGGAAGCGGTTAATGCCGCAATCGGTATCGGTTTCCCTGTTGTCCTCAAGGGTCTTGGCGCAGAAATACTGCACAAAACAGAAATGGGCCTTGTTCATCTTAATCTCTCTGACCCCAATGCAGTCGAAAAAGCTGTTTCAGCTATTCAGAAAGATGCCGGGAATAAGCTCGAAGGCATTCTCGTACAACCCCAGGTAAAGGGAAAAAGAGAATTTGTGGCGGGAATGTTCAGAGATCCGCAATTTGGACCTGTTATCATGTTCGGACTGGGCGGTATATTTACAGAAGCTTTATCCGATACAGCCTTTCGTATGGCGCCCCTTACTGAAACAGACGCAGCCGATATGATTGATGAGATTAAAGCTAAAAAGCTGCTCGGAAAATTCAGGGGCGAAGAGGCGGTAAACCGCAGACAGATAGCAGATGCGCTTAAAGGGCTTTCCCGGCTTTCTCTGGAACAGCCGAGCATATCCGAAATAGATATAAATCCTCTGATAGCAATGCCGGACGGGAATATCTGCGCGGTTGACGCCCTTATAATAGCAGGCGCCAACCCGGAAAAAAGGAAATATCTTCCTGCAATTTCGCCGGATCATATAGGATCTCTTTTTTATCCTAAATCGATAGCATTTGTAGGAGCATCATCTCTATTCGGGAAATGGGGGCATACCCTTTTCACGTTAACAGTCAGCGGCGGATACGAAGGAAATATATATCTTGTTAACCCAAAGGGAGGCTCGATAGCAAACAGGCCAGTTTATAAATCGGTGTCCGAAATAAACGACCGTATTGATCTTGTGGTTGTCACCATTCCTGCCTCCGGAGTGATAAAGCTGCTGCCCGAGTTTAAAGCAAAAGGCATAAAGAGTGTAGTGCTTATAACATCCGGATTCGGAGAGACAGGAGTTAAAGGCAAAGAGCTCGAAAAGGATCTCGTTAAGGCCGCCCAGGATGCCGATATAACGATACTCGGCCCCAATACAATGGGTATATGCAACCCTCATATCAATCTTTACTGCACCGGAAGTCATGTCCGGCCGAGACCCGGCTCAACAGCAGTCGTAGCCCAATCGGGCAACATGGGAACCCAGCTTCTTGCTTTTGCGGAACAGCAGGATATAGGAATAAGGGCTTTCTGCGGCTCGGGAAACGAGGCCATGATTACAATAGAAGATTATATCGATGCATTTGAAGTGGATAACCTTACGAGAACTGTAATGCTCTACGTGGAGAGTGTAAAAAACGGGCGGCGTTTTTTTGAAAGCGCTTCAAGGGTCGGAAAAAAGAAACCCATAATTTTACTTAAAGGCGGGAGAAGCAAAGCCGGAAACAGGGCTGCGGCAAGCCATACAGGCGCGATGACCTCCGATTCAGGAATCTTTGATGCTGTGTGCAGGCAGGCCGGAATCGTCATGGTGGAACAGCCTATGGATTTGCTAGATCTTTCAGCCGCTTTTTCATCTTTACCTCTGCCGGATGGGAACCGCGCGGCAATAATGACCCTTGGTGGAGGGTGGGGCGTTGTCACATCCGACCTTTGTTCGGAATATGGGCTTGAAGTTCCCGAACTGTCGCCGGAACTAATTGAACGAATTGACAGGATACTTCCTCCGTACTGGAGCAGGTCAAACCCGGTCGATATAGTCGGAGAAAACGACCCGTCAATTCCTATGACCGTAATCGAAGAACTTCTGAAATGGGACGGATGCGATGCCGTGATCAATCTCGGCATCCTTGGACGCAGAATACTCCTGGAACGCCTCGTCAAATCGATACTCGACGCCGATCCAACCTATACAGCTGATTTTTTTGAAAGAATCAACAAGGCACTATCCGATTTCGATGAACAATATATCCGGCATATCGCTACCCTGATGGAAAAATACAAGAAGCCGATATTTGGAGTAAGCCTGTTGACCGATGAAAAAGACAGAACAGTTTACAGGGTCAGCGGCTGTTCCTTCAAAGGAGTCTTCTATCCGTCACCTGAACGTGCGGTTAAAGCTTTTGCCAAAATGTATGAATATAAACGTTTTCTGTCGAGGAAATAACCCGGATAAGTCAGGTTTACCTTGTGATAGATTCAAGACTGTGATATTTATAAAAAACAATGACAACATCATTAAACGCACGAAAAACAGGACCGGAACTTTTGGAATACATCCCAAAACTGGATGCAATCGGCTACAGGTTCGACTTTGAAATAGGATATCTTATCAAAAGTCCCTGCAGGGAATGCAAGGTAAGATCTGATTTTCCGGGATGTGCGGATACCTGCGTTACGCTCGGCAGAATACAGGCCATCCTGTCCGAAGGAATATCAAGCACCAGAAGAATCTGATGCGGATTGAATGCCCATACCGGATTTCTCCTGATCGCTCAATTGATGTATCAACCGGATTTTATGAGACCTTGTACAAAACTGTAGATTTTGACGATGAAAAAACCGGATCAGATTAAATCAGGATATTATAATCTTTCCGAAGATGGGAATGACTCGTACACGGTCCATTTTCATGGGAAACTGGATGCCGATTCTTCATCTGAAATAATTGCCCGCTTGATTTGTGAAGTAAATTCATTATCCTTTACTTCTCTGACGGCCGACATTGATGAAGTTTCATATTTTGAAGATTTCGGCCTGCTTCTTCTCATAGAGTTGAGAAAAGCTGTAAAGGAGAAAAACGGCGAGTTCAGAATTACGGATAAAAACGGCAGGGCAAAAGACATTATCTCCCTGACAGAAGAGCAGTTACTCAAGCCTCAAACCGTTAAACGGAATAGACCCAGTCTGATAATAGAAAATTTCGGGGAGTCCGTATTCACAAGCGCTTCCAACTTTACAATTTTCATCTCCTTTCTCGGTTCGGCTATACTCTCGTTTTATCAGGTGTGCCGCAACCCTAAGCTGCTTCGCGTCAACGACACCATTTTGTGCATGGAAAAAGCCGGGGTTAATGCATTGCCTGTAGTGGCCCTTATAAGTTTTCTTCTTGGGCTTGTTATCGCTTTCATGTCTTCCCTTCAACTTGAACAGTTCGGAGCGAACCTGTACGTCGCATCCCTTGTATCAATCGCAATGGTCTCGGAACTTGGCCCGATAATGACCGCAATAGTTGTTGCCGGAAGATCCGGCTCCGCATTTGCAGCTGAAATCGGAACAATGAAAATATCTGAGGAGACTGATGCCCTTTTTGTAATGGGCTTTGATCCCATTCTTTTTCTTGCAGTCCCGAGAATACTGGCATCAATTATTGTGGTGCCGCTTTTGACACTTTTTTCGGATATTTTTGCAATAGCCGGAGGACTTGTAGTAGGCGTGCTTATTCTTGACCTTACCACAAGTTCATATATAACACAGACTATTAAAGTTCTTACTCTTTTTGAAATTGTCTGGGGTATGTCCAAAAGCGCGGTCTTCGCCTTAATAATTTCATGGGTCGGCTGCCTGAGAGGCTTTCAGACAAGAGGCGGTGCTGATGCGGTTGGGAATGCCGCAACATCGGCTGTCGTGAGCGGCATTTTTCTTATCATTCTTTTTGATTCAATGTTTGCAGTAGGACGAAGTTTCATGAAATAAGCCATTGTTAAAAATTTTTTAATGCCGCGACCGGCATCAGGATTCGTAACGAAATAGTCCGATATGTAATGGTTATTGCGTATCGGCTTCTAAAAGATGGCAATTATGGAGAAAGAATCTATTATACAGGTCAGAAATCTTACTGCCCGTTATGGCGATGAAGTAATCCTGGACAATATCAGCTTCGATGTGCATGAGGGTGAAATTCTTGTCATACTCGGTGGAAGCGGGTGCGGAAAAAGCACACTGTTGAAACACATGACGGGTCTTGCAACTCCTTCATCCGGAAGTGTCCATATAGAAGGTATTGACATATCGTCATGCAATGACAGAACTCTTCATATTATCTTGAAGAAAATCGGGATACTGTTTCAAAGCAGCGCCCTTTTGGGTTCCATGACTGTTGCGGAAAACATAGCACTTCCGGTAAGCGAGTATTCATTATTGCCCAAAAGCTCCGTTGATATTCTCGTATATCTGAAACTCCGCATGGTTGATCTTGTGGGTTTTGAAGAGTATTTACCTTCAGAGCTCAGCGGTGGAATGAAAAAAAGGGCGGGACTCGCACGAGCCCTTGCCTTAAACCCGAAAATATTGTTTCTTGATGAGCCGACTGCAGGTCTCGATCCTGTGATATCATCTGAAATTGACGATCTTATCCTGCAGATAAACAAAAGAACAGGCGCAACCATAGTAATTATAACTCATGACCTTGATACGATATTTTCCGTTGCCGGGCGGATCATAATGCTTGATAAAAAGACCAGAGGCATAATTGCCGAAGGAGATCCGGTGTATATAAAGAAACACAATCCTGATCCTTCTGTAAGACGATTTTTTAACAGGAATGCAAAGATGATGGACTCATAAAAATGGCTTCAATAAAAACAAGATTTACCGTCGGGCTCTTTGTTGTAGCAGGATTGGCCGTTGCATTTGTTGCAATAATATGGTTAGGGACTTCCCATTATTTTGAAAAAGGAGACTTATACTCCGCCTATTTCGACGAATCCGTACAGGGATTGTCGAAAGATTCTCCCGTAAAATACCGGGGAGTAACAATAGGACGTGTTCAGGATATACTTGTTGCGCCCGACGCGGCCCTGATTGAAATCGTGATAAAAATTGAATCGGGATTGAAGCCGGATAAGAGTGTGGTTGCTCAGTTAAAATCCGTCGGAATCACTGGGATCATGTTTGTCGAACTCGACAGAAAGAAAAAATGGGAAGCGGATCTCTCTCCGAAAATAAGCTTTCCTCCGCGCCATACCGTAATCGACACAAAACCGTCGGAAATAAAACGCTTCATGGACAGCCTCAACCTTGCAATAAGCCAGATCAACAGGATGGACCTTGAAGGAATATCTGTAAGGTCAAAGGCCGCTCTCGATAAACTTAACGCTGCCATATCCGAGATAAAAATAAGACAACTCTCTGCGGATATAAAATCGTCCCTTGAGAAATGGGACCGCGCAATGGAATCAATAGGCAGAGCAGGCGATACATTCAATCTGTTTACAAAAAATACGGATAAAACAGTTTCTAACCTTAATGACACGATAACAAAAATAGATAATGTCATAGCTGATAACAGGGATGAAATTGCCGGTGCAATCAAAAATTTCAACAGCGCCGTACATGATGCAGGAAAGCTTATTCGGGAGGGAACAGTTCTCGTACAAAAGACCGATTACAATATTTCATCCATGCAACGCCAAGTGTCAGCTACAATGCAGAGCATAGAAAAAACCAGCGAGAGCCTGAACCGTTCGATAGATATCATTTCAGATCAGCCGGCCATGCTTCTTTTCGGAACTTCTCCGCCTGAAAAAGAAATGGAGGAATAAGCCGCTGCAAAATATTGTGGTCATCCGGATGTCAAAAACGGCATAAGGAGCCATAACAAAATGATCAGAAATGTAATAATTATTTTGTAACGGCTCCTAAGCAAATCAACCTTTCAGAAATCGGGGTTATTATGAAAATATCCATAAAATCTTTTTCCAACTTTTCTTTTGCATTTCTTTTTCTGTGCGTTATCTCAGCGGCAAGCGGATGCGCAATGTTCGGGAGTTCATCATCAAAAACAGAATATTATACCCTCGAATATACTTCTCTTGGATTAACCGGTTTGAAAGCCCTGCCCTTTATAATAAAGATAGATCGCTTTTACGCATCCCCCTTATACAATTCGGAAAAAATAAGTTACAGGAAAAGCGATTACCAGACGGATGAATACAATTATCACAGATGGGAGACAAACCCGGCTCAGCTTATAGCTTATTTTTTGTACAGGGATACCAAACAGTCCGGTATTTTCAAGGGCGTATTCAGCCACGACACCGGATTTGCCGCAACCAACTCCGTTTCAGGTACTGTGGACGAATTTTATGAGGATGACAGGGGAAAGACATGGGAAGCCGTTCTTTCTCTTGATATCGTATTAATGGTGGAAAATGAACCGGACATAAACAAGAGGATACTTTTCCAGAAAAAATACAGCGCAAGAAAACCATGCTCAAAGAAAAATCCTAAAGCAGTCGCCGAGGCGATGAGCAAAGCTATGTCCGAGCTCTCAGGACAGATTATAACAGACATACACAAAAGCCTTTCAGGTAAAATATGACGGCTTTGTAAAAAGTCCCTCTGCTGCGTTGTATTTCATTATTCGTCATTGCAACGTACTAATATGTGCGCATTATTCCTTAGAATCTGAACGCCTTGCATATGGAGCTTTTTACTTTGCCGCCCAAAATAAGGAGCCAGAAATTATGAAACCGTCATCTCCCATTACAGACCTTCCCGAATGGAAAAGCCTCAAAAAACATGCCGGCATAATCAACCGGAAAAATAATCACCTTAAATGCCTGATTAAGAAAAAAGACCGTCTGGAGAATTTCTCACTGAAAGGGGCTGGCATCTTCTACGATTTCTCAAGGCAGAGAGTTGATGCACAGGCGATGATGCTTCTCTTGAGCCTTGCCGAAGCCCGGAAGATAAAAAAATGCTTTAAAAACATGACGGATGGGAAAAGGGTCAACAACACGGAAAAGAGAGAGGCGCTTCATACTGCATCAAGATCTTTTTCTGATGACCCGATACCGGTTAACGGGAAAGATGTCATGCCGGAAATTATTTCCGTCAGAAACAAGATCAAAAAATTTGCATCCGATATCCATTCCGGCAAAATAAAGGGCTCAACAGGCAAAGCCTTCAGGCATATAGTGGTGATAGGAATAGGCGGTTCATATCTCGGTCCGGAATTTGTTGCTTCGTCGCTGAAACATCTTGCTCTGAAGAAAATGAAAATCCATTTTCTTTCAAATGTCGATATCAACAACTTCGGAGAAATTGCTGCGGCCATAGACCCGGAAAGCACTATCTGGATTGTCATTTCAAAAAGCTACACCACTTCAGAAACGACTGCAAACACCAACCAGGCCTACCAATTCATGAAGCAGAAAGGACTCGATCCTGCCAAGCACTTTGCAACGGTCACAAGCAAAGGGAGTCCCGGAGACGATCCTTCAAACCCGGTTATAGCATCATTTCACATGTTCGATTTCATAGGCGGAAGATACAGTGTAACATCCGCGGTAGGAGGTGTACCGCTTGCCCTTTACCTCGGATATGATGTTTTCGAAAGATTTTTAAAAGGCGCCGAAGAGATGGACATTCACGCCAAAGCTGCGCAGGCCGATGTAAATCTCCCCCTTGTCGCAGCCCTTATATCGGTCTGGAACAATAATTTTCTCAATTACCCGGCTCAGGCGATTATTCCTTATGCATCCCCGTTGTCAAAACTTGCTCCCCATGTGCAGCAGCTCAACATGGAAAGTAACGGGAAATATGTAACTAATGACGGAAGGCCTCTCGGGGTAACTGCCGGAACGATAATATTCGGCGAACCGGGCACCAACGCCCAGCACTCGTTTTTCCAGCTTGCCCACCAGGGGAGACCTTTTCCTATCGATTTCATCGGGGTTATAAAGCCCTGTTACGGACGGTATAAAAGCATATCAAAAGGTGTTACAAATCACCAGGAGCTCTGGGCAAATCTCATAGCCCAGCCGGCCGCTCTATCTTCAGGGAAAGACGATCCGGACGCCTCAAAATACTTTCCCGGGAACAGGCCTTCTTCAACGATATTGCTTGACGATCTCGCCCCTGAAAATATAGGACGCCTACTTTCATTCTACGAAGCGAAAACCGTCTATGAAGCCTTCATCTGGGGCATAAACCCGTTTGATCAGTACGGAGTGGAGCTCGGGAAAAAACTGGCATCGGGAATAAGAAGCAAAATGGCGGAAAAAAACAAAAATCCGGATTATTCTTTTGAGGATGCCGATCCTATTACAAGATTCTATCTTAATAAATTGTCCGAAAGTTACAAAATATAAGAGATTAAAAATTATCCTTTAAATATCATACATGTACACACGCGGCCGCAGATTCGGAGATGGAAAATGTCAGTTGAAGAAATAAAAATAATTTGTTCCGACGGTTTTAAACTTGCCGGCACCCTCTTCAAGCCGGATAATTCCCCGGCAGGAGTCGTGGTAATTGCGTCTGCAATGGGTGTTCCGAAGAAGTTTTACCGTCCTTTTGCCGGTTTTCTTTCCGAAAACGGAATCGCCGCGCTGACTTTCGACTACCGGGGAGTCGGTGAATCTGAATTAAAAGGCATAACCGGAGCAGAGATAACACTTCACGACTGGGGCCGTCTTGACATAGATGCGGCTCTTTCCGAATCGTCGAATCGTTTTGGAAAATCGCCTCTTTACCTCCTGGGGCACAGTTGCGGCGGACAGTTATTCGGCCTTGCTCCTTCCAGCACTAAATTGTCGGGCGTCATTTTCATATCAGCTCAAATCCCTAGCTGGAGGCTCTGGCCCTTACCGTACAATTTGGGCATGCTTGCCATGTGGTATGTTTTGATTCCTGCCCTCAGTTTTGGAAACAGCACTTTTCCGGCACGCAGATTCGGCATCTCTTCCGTGGATGTTCCTTCAGGAGCTACGGCTCAGTGGGCACGCTGGGCACGCCGGCCCGGATACCTTTTCAATGACAAGTTCAACCTGGACACCAGCCGTTACAATAATTTTTCTTTTCCCCTTCTCGCCTGGATATTTGACGACGACATTTATGCACCCGAAAAATCAGTCATGGCGCTTCTTGCAAGGATGCCCGGGACAGAGACCAAAATTAAAAAAATCACCAGCCTTTCCTCCGGCCTTGGCCGTATAGGTCATTTCGGTTTTTTCAGGGAAAAGATGCGCAACAGTCTGTGGCCCGAAATACCGGAATGGATTCTCAACATCTCCGATAATAAACAGCAAATCTGATTCCGAAGGAAACAAACAATACATGCCTCCATTTAACAACCTCATGGAAATTTTCAAACTTCTTGATAAATCAAACTGCAGGCAATGCACCGAGCCGACATGCCTAGCTTTTGCGGCAGCAGTATTTAAGGGCCAAAGAAGGCTTGATGAATGTCCGCATCTCGAAAGCAGCATAATTGCGCAATTCGGAGCAAGTACTGCAAAGCCTGAAAACACCAACCGTGAAATGGATGCAACGGTTGAGTTGCTGAAAAGAAAAATCTCAACAATCGATTTATCTTCATCACTTGCCGATAAACTGGGCGCCCGGTTTTCCGGAAATAAACTGACCCTTAAAGTGCTCGGCAAGGATTTCATCGTTGATTCAAGGGGAAATCTTTCATCCGATATACACATGCATATCTGGGTTACAACACCTGTATTGAGCTATATAATATACAGCGCAGGAATTCCTGTTTCAGGGAACTGGTTTCCGTTCAGGGAACTGAAAAGCGGAAAGACATGGTACAGGCTTTTTGAGCAGAGATGCGAAAAACCCTTAAAAAAGGTCGCGGACAACTATACCGACCTGTTTGAAGACATGATTCATCTGTTTAACGGACGACAGGTCGAAAATCATTACGAGTCTGACATCTCGCTTGTGCTTTATCCCCTGCCGAAAGTTCCTATGCTGATCTGCTACTGGAAGCCGGAAGACGGACTTGAATCGAATCTCAATCTTTTCTTCGATTCAACGGCTGAAGAGAATCTCGGCATTGAATCGATTTTTGCTCTCGGCACAGGACTTGTCAGGATGTTTGAAAAGATAGCGCTAAGGCACGGACTGCATTAACAGTCAAACCGGGCGATTTGCATAACATACCATAATCCTATTACTATACCGGCCGTTTATTCAGATGATATTCATAATTTTTCGGACCGGTATAGACGACGTATGCTTTAACTTTTCAGCAATGCCGCATCCGATTCCGGCAGGGACGGGTTGATATACATGCCTGAACCCATTTCAAAACCTGCCGGGATAGCCATTCTTGGCTTGATTTGGAGATACCAGTGCAGCGCCGGATTTCGCTTGCCGGAAGAAGATGTATTCCCCTGAATCACGTAATTGTAATCAGGGGCATTTAATTTAATTTTAAGGATCGACAATACCTTAATAATCGAATCGGCAAAATCCGGT